>Ga0075158_10000209_pt1 | contig 46815 bp, 37 predicted proteins | sample JI91814BDNA_FD_70968 | JGI IMG/M metagenome (GOLD analysis project Ga0075158, IMG submission 70968) | Wastewater effluent complex algal communities from Wisconsin, to seasonally profile nutrient transformation and Carbon sequestration -... | ecosystem: Engineered > WWTP > Effluent > Algae... | reverse complement strand
TTAATATAACTAGTCTCTGCTTCCTTCTTGAAATGGGCTACGTGATCCATGAATTCGTCAGCCTTAATGTTAAACTGTCGACGTCCACGAATTCCAAGAGAAATACGCTCTTCAGTGTACTTTGTCTTTAGTCCTGGAATGGAAATGTCCATGGTGATCCATGAAACTGTTTTCCTGGTGGAGTCAGCAAATCCATGTTGAATTGGTGTTCCAGTATAGATCAAATTTGCTGCTAAGACTTGATAATCGTGAATATGACCTGACATACAAAGAGGATTTATTGTCGGCCAAGGATCACCGACATTGGAAGTGATAGTATTCATCTTGGCTCCCATAAATTCTTGATGAGTGAAGACCATATTAATTTCTTTTCTGAAATGATCTGTGTACTCTAATTCTTCTTCAGTATTAGATTCGGTGTCTTTTATGTTTTCATTTTGATCAGAATCTTTGGTGCGAACATAGTTAGAGTCAACTGTTGCAATAGCTTCAATTAAACGTCCTGGAGGGACATAGGGAATAATCATACACTTGTACTCTATACCTGGACTCGTACTTTCAGAGCTTGTCCGTCCAGAATGAACAATGGCTGTATCGGCAACGAAAGTATTCTTCCATTTCTTTAGAGGATTGAAGACATGTTCATCAGTCATAAAGATTGTATTATTCGATCGATCATGATTTCCAATAACAATGTAAAGGTAAGCATCGTACTTCATTAATTCTTCGTGGATTGTTTCGAGAAAGTTAATCGCACGATGAAATGGATGCAAGTCAATCTTTTCGTGTCGATGAAGAATATCCCCAAGGATTACAACGAAATCTGGGTGCCGATCTCGAATTAGGTCGCGTATTTTCTCAGTCAGTATTTGAGTTTCTTCACCATTGTCACTTTTGAAGTGAGGATCTCCAATGCAAAGAGCGTTTAACATTTTTGGAATTGTATTTCTTTGTAGATTGGATCTTCAAATTTGTAATTAAAGAATTCTAATTACTAATTCTAATAATGAAATTATTAATTTCATTCACCACAAGCTCATAAAGCTATAAACCTTGTCAAACACATTCTGGACAACTTTGTTATCTACTTTTGGCATAATCCAATAATTTTCCATCCCAGAAATATTACGTGCCTGCATGTTTCTTGGATTCCACCAGGCTTGACGGCATGTGTAATACCTAATGTTAGATTCTTTGGTCCAAAAGATTAATGATTTCACTTTGGAAAGACAACTATACCATTCTAAACTAAACCAAAGTCTTCTATTTGTAACCACATGAACAAAATCAAATGAAACATTAATATAGTCTTGAATTTTGTGTGGCCGCGAGCTTTTAAAAGCTCGAGAGCAGTTAGAATCAAAGTTGTCAATAGGTCCATGCAAACAATAGTATGTTACATGCACAGTATCTGGTTTAGCTTGAAAGAATCGACTCATGGCACCAATGTCTTTTGGTAAACATTGGCAATCTACAATCACAAGTTCACCTCGGTATACTTCTGGGATCAGCATTTTGAAATTTTATTAAACAACGAGATTAATTCAAAACCTAGATGCTTGTTGATACAAAAGTATCAACCAATGAGTATGACCAGTTTATTGAAAAGATTCCGATAAGCATTCGATGGACTATGCCAAAAGAAAAATACTTTGCATTCTCACACCTTGAAACAAAAATTCTCAAATATATTCTTAAAGAATGCAATAATTTCATTGCTGAACTTCATGCAAATCCTCCAATGAACCCAAGTAGTTACAAGTTCATAACTAGTAGTTACTATTATGGTCATATCACAATGATTAATAACATTCTCCTCCTGCGTTCTTAAATGAACTTTTCAAAGTCTAATCTAATAGAGTCTAAACGAAACCATGGAACGCAAAGTGAACCCATTGGGTTCGGCAGAACGAAACCAAGCGAAGTCATGGTACCTTGATTTCTGTAAATCCACCAACTTTGGGTACCAAAAGCGAGAACTTCTTTCCGAGAAAATCTACCTATATTACTTGAAAATTCCTTGGGAAACATTATTACAAGAACAAAATGTTTATGTTACTGAACTTGAAAACTTGATTAAGGATCCAAAAGATCCAAGACTTGTTGGAACGCCAGACCAAAAGCAAAATACCAAGGAAACTCTCGTGTATTGGTACAAGATGCATCTGTTGATGCGCAATCATATTATTTGTGTTAGGAATCGAGAAGGCCGTGTATAGAGTATTCACTAATTAGTGAATACAATTTCTACCCAAATCTTAAGAGGTTAACTTCAACTATCAACAAACCCTGACTTTGAAACACCAACGTCTTACATTCTATGTTCTCAAAACGGACCACGGTGCTTCAAACAAATGGAAACCCCAATTTCGAATTCAACAAGCATTAGCTTTGATCCAAAAGCTATCAAGTCTTTGGCAGCCAAGTATGTTACCGAAATCCGTAGGCGCCTACAAGCGCCGAGGCAGGATTTTAAGCTTGAAGCCAATGATCTTTTTGGATTCAATGGGTCGAATATAGAAGTTGACAAGTTCACCAAGATCTTTCATCAATACCAACAAGAGATGGGTCTTTCTCACAACTTGATTGCTATCTTTGATGATTGGCTTTTGAACAAGTTTCCTCAACAGGTAATGCGTAGACCGAAGGTTGCAGACGATGGTTCTGTCAGATACTTCGAAAATGTCCAATTTGCTCCACCATTTATGCCTGACAGGCGTTCTAAGGACATCAAGGTTCCACCAGCCAATCAAGAACTTCTTGACCTTCTTGTCGATGACAATATGGTTCCTATGTATCCACGTGACGCTATAAAGATTGAAGAAGACTACTCTGTGACTGTTTATGTTGATGTTTATGTTGAACCTGAAGATGTCCCTGTTGAAGAAAGGAAGAAGTACCGTAAGTATCTATTCTATCGAATGGATATTGGGAAAATTCCGATTATCAAGGGATCTCACTTCTGTTGGCTGAAACGTCTGACTGATGCTGAACGCATTGAGTACGATGAATGCTTCAATGATCCTCTAGGTTACCTTGTGATCAAAGGCTCGGAGAAAGCAGGTATTTCGAAGCAACAACTTGCTTCGAGTCAAATGCTCGTTTACAAGACGAAAGGAGATCCGCTTCCCTCAGTAAGAATGTATCTTCTGACGGATGTTGCTAGTCTTCAAATTGAAGTTTTTGTTGATTCTAAGAATGATCATGTAATGATGACTCGCTTTCACAATGCTCAGCCAGTACCAACGTTTATTTTCTTCTTAGCCCTAGAATTGTTGAGTAATCCCAGCATCCCTGAAGCTTCAACACAATCTCTTGGAAGTTATGCTTATGATTTCTTTATGAATGAAATAATTCCCAAGATTAATGAATTTGTTGATGAAGAAGGACACGAACGTGTGTACTATCATTTGCTTTCAAGTATCATGGACGCGGTTAACCGCGTCGAAGAGCTTACAGCTGCCAACCCAGGGCTTGGACCTCGTGAACTAATCTTGAACTACATTCGTAGCCGAGAAAAGGAAGCCGTCGTGGCTTCAAGAAGATCCGCAGCAAGGATTGAGCCAAGAGATCTTGTCGCAAAGATTCGGGACAATATCTTCGGAAGTATCAAGGTTTCCGACCCTGGTAGCACTGATGATTTCCCTGTTCGGAAGACAATGCTTGCCAAAATGGTTGCTACTCTTTCACGTGTTCTCGCCGGTCTTCGTCCAGAAGATGATCGAGATTCATGGTTTAACAATCGTGTTTATACGATAGGTCGAATCCATGAAGTGATGTTTAATGGTATGTGGAAGGCTGAGCTTGACGAGTGGAAGATTCCAACAGGAAATCCTTCCGTTCCCGGAGCAAAAATTCAGACCCGAAAGGTGACTGAAGGATTCCGACGAGAACTTGTCTCTGGAGCCCCTACGGCTGGAAATGAGCGAACACAAGTAACTGATGCTTTAAAGCGTGAAACGCCAATGGCAGTTTATTCGCAGCTTCAAAGAGTAACAATTAAGTCTGATTCATCAGCTCGTCTTGAGGAACCTCGACAATTGCACCCAACTCAACTTGGATACATCTGTTCGGGTGAAACCCCTGAAGGAGCCGGTTGTGGACGTGTTAAACATCTTACAACCACTTGTTGGATCGCTATCCCAAGAAAACCTGAAATTGTGATAGCTAAGTTTGCAGACATGATAAACCCTGATAAGGAATCAGACACGATGATTCCACTGATGTTCAATGGAATTATTCAAGGTTGGGTTAACCCAAGAGAAGACTACCCTGAACTTTGGTCAAGAATCAAGAGAGATCGTGAAACATTTGATGTTTGTGTAACTTACAATCGAATTGATAATCATATTGATATCTTCAGTGATGGTTCTCGTCCAACTCGTCCATTGTTAGTTGTCGATCCTGAAACAAGTTTGCTGAAATTGGACGCCGAGACGAGGTCATTTAATTCCATTTTGGATATGGTAGAAGCTGGAATTATTGAGTTCGTTCACATTAACGAAATGGAACTTTATGTTGATGCCGAACCTTATACTAATGCAAAGGGTGATGAATTCACTTGGGTTGCTCTTAATGACTATGGGAGATTTATCAAGATTGCTGAATACACTGACGAGGTGGGAGCTTTAGCGACCGCCCATGTGAATGGTGAACGGATGAATGAACAACCTTTCACTCATTCCGAGATTATTCCCTATGGACAATTCGGTATCCCAGCTTCATGTATTCCGGCCGCGGCTCACAATCATGGACCTCGTATCACTTATCAGAGTAGTATGAGTAAGCAAGCTCTTTCGGGGTATCATTCGGTTCATTCTGAAAGATTTGATACTTCCTTCAAGCGTGCTATTGCTCCGACACGAACCTATTTCGAAACCGGGACATACCAACCAATTGGGCTCAACGCAATGCCTTCTACTGACACCCCAATTGTTGCATTTCTTGCTCGTGGAGTAAATAATGAAGATTCGATTGTTGTTAAGAAGGAATTTCTTGATACACATTTCAACATGTCCAAGTATACAACATATACAATCGTGATGAAGACACGAGAATCAATTGGTCTAACTCCAGAAGAAGAACTTGATCGTCATGGAACGAACCATGCGCTCTGGAAATCAACAGATCCTGGTGTTCTTCCTGAACAAATTGGTCTTCCCAAACAAGGTTACTTCTTGAATAAAGGAGATGCTCATCTTGGTCGTACTAGACTGGAAAAAGATGAGAAAACTGGAGAACCAATAATAAAGTACATCCCTGCCAAGACAGGAATTGGAAAAGAAGGTTACATTGATCGTGTTGATGTTGTTCAGAATGCTGCGCGTTCGAAGGTTGTTAAGATTAAGGTAGTTCAATACCGACGTCAGATATCGGGTGACAAGATGGCTTCTCGATTTTCTCAAAAGGGAACTTTCGGGCTGGTTGTTCCTGCAAATAGACTTCCAAGGATCGCATCGGGACCAAACAAAGGACTTGTTCCAGATTTCTTTGTCAATCCTCATAGTATTCCGTCTCGTATGACGCAAGGATGGATGATTGAAATTATTACAACAAAGGCTGCAGTCTATACAGGGAAGAAGATTCATGCTTCTCCGTTTGTAAAGATTGACGTCCCTGAGTACCAAAACATTCTCGTCCAAAATGGATTCGACAAAAATGGGGAAGAATCAATGATCCACTATGATGGTACTCCATTGGAAACGAAAGTGTTTGTTGGTGCCTGTGCTTATCAGATGTTGAAACATCATGTTATTGACAAGTTCCAGCGTCGTGATGTTGGGAAACCAAATCCGTTAACTCATCAACCTGCCGCTGGGCGTATCAATGAAGGTGGTCTCAAATTTGGTGAAATGGAACACGATGCCGTGGTTAGTCACGGAACATCTGCTATTACACTAGACCGACTTCTCGAGTCAAGTGATATCTATCCAGTTATTGGTTGCTTCAACTGTGGGAACATTGTGGAATCACATTTTGACCCTGCGAAGACAACACGTTGCCGTGTTTGTGGTGGAACCAGATTAGGAATCTTCAAGATTCCGTATATCAATCATTTAATTAATCGAAACTTCAATGCAATTGGAATCCATATCCATTATCGTTTCGAATGATTTTCCACTCAATGAGTGAAAATCCTGTCCTATTAGGATTAATTAGCCACTCATTGAGTGAAAATCTGTTGGAGAGATGGGTTCGTCAGAATTAATTAACCAATCCGAATTAATTAACTTTTCAACCAAAGCTTAATATTGAATTTTAACATAGCTATTTTTAGATTAAAATCGGTCATGTTGTCATCAGTTCTTCCGGTCCCAAAGCAACGAAGACCCAAAGTTGACAAACCGGTAAAGAAATGGGATTCTTCAACTCTTAAAGAAGAATGGATCCACAGATCGGGTAATATGGTTATGATTCGTCTACGTGTTTGGGAATTAACTCAATCTGACGTTGAAGCTGCTGTTTCACCATTTTTTGAAGAAAAGAGTTTCCAAGCCAAGAAGGTTGGATTCAAAGGACTTGCATCTGAGTATGCTTATGTTCTTACCACGCTAGAGAATTTGGATATTCTCCGCAACGCCAATTTTCAAATAGGTACTACCATTCTTCGAAAGGTTCCAAAGCATATTCCACCACCCAGTGTCAAATACAACATGTTAACCTGTACGATTCCTGATTGGGTTACAGCAGCAATGCTTGAACCTTATTTTGCAAAGTATAATTCTGATCCCAACATAACTGATCGGCTTGTAACGACAAGAATTGATCCAAATGGTGTGAAGCATGCTCGAGTATGTTTCTCTGAAAACCCGAATCATCAGGACGATTCTTTAATAGCAATTGCCATGCAATGTCCGACTATTTTGATAGACAATGATAAGTCTGCAACTTGTCATTTCAAACCTTTAATGCTTGATGCTGAACAATATCAACGTGATCATACTGAAAGAGAAATGAAATATCTTGAAGCTCTTCGGAAAAATGATCCCGAAAAGTATGCTCGTGAGTTGCGAGGACGTGAACAAAGACTTGGCCGTTAATATCATAATGTGATATTAACACAGTTTACGTTAAAACATTTTTCCGTTAGCAAATAAGAAATGTAAATTTTCGTTGAAATGTTAATTTTCAAAAATATTTGTGTGAGTCATTATTCACACAGCCTATTTTGAGCGTTTTTACCCTTGATTTTTGTCGAGTCAGAAAATGCAAATTTTTGCATTTTCTTTGTTTTTGCCGGCGAGCGTCTTTAAACTTCTTAATCAAATTTTGTCGAGTTTTCCCAATTTCTCTCTATTTTCAAAATATTTTGCTTAAAAAGATCTACTAAAGGGAGAAAGTATCGAAACAATTAGTTTGGAATCAAGAAGACGTTTGAAAGCTGCAACTTTCGTAAATTTTGGATTCCAAACATCTGTATCTTTAAAGATTTGATACAGATGTTTGTCGCTAGGACTTGAACGAACGAAATCTGCATGACTTTTTAATGTTTCTCGGACCTCATCTAGCAGTTCTTGGAATTGTGGAGAGATTCCATTACTTATTCCATAAGGATCATTAAGAAATTGTTCATATTCATCGTAAATTGCCTGAAAGGTATTGAAACTTTTTTCATCATCGAATGCTCCACACTGAGGCGAAAGTCTCACGAAATCCCAAAATTCATCACAGTTAGCTTGGAAGAACATATTTTTACTCCACAAATTAATGCTTAATTAATCATTTTACGGAAATACTTCATATACACCCAAACGGCACCTGCAATTAACGCGAGTAACAACAATACAACAAGAGCAATCATAACCCATGTCCACCATGTATTTGTCCCAGAGTCAACCGAGTTGGTTGTACCAGTTTTGCGCCAAATACCATTAGTCTTCGGACCATAAAATGTATTTGTTGTTGTATTCAAGTAAATATCTCCATCTCGACCAAAGGAACTATCAGGTACAAAGGTTCCATAAATAAATCTATTCTCAATCGAATTTAGAAGAATATTTTCTCCAGGAATGCCTTGAAGACCTTGAGGTCCAGTAGGACCTTGTAAGCCGTCTGTTCCATCTTGTCCATCATCACCTTGTGGTCCAATCAAAGATACTCCGGAAGGCCACACGCTTGTCTTTGGTCCATAAATGTTCGAATTTGTTGTGTTAATATAGAAATCACCAGGGAATCCTAAAGTGTTAGCAGGTACAGTTGTTCCGTATCTAATAGTTCCGGTGTTAAGATCGTATGCTGTTCCAGATCCCCAATTTCCACTTGTTTTAGGTCCATATGCTCTAGAACCAACAAGATCAACATAATAATCACCTTCAGAACCATCACCTGTAACAGGTGCTGTGTCATTAATTAATAGAGTAGCACCCGTTGGAATATCAATAGGCAATCTGAGTGAATACAAAGGCCAGTAAGTTTCTTTGGGTCCATACAACCTGTCTGTTGCTGTATCGACATAATAATCATTAGCCACCCCAACAGAATTAGCAGGAGGTATCACTCCAAAAAGTGCAGTTAAAGCCATCGATTTTTAAATTGAGATTTGAATGTTTCACGGAATATTCTTGCAATACACTTTATGAGTTGACTTGTCATAGATTGGATACCATTGCTTTAAAGGAATGAAAGGTTCGATGGCTAAACATTTCAACGGATCATCAACGCCTGTAATAATTTCAATACTTCCACTGTTGTCAATCGGATAACCTTTAACACATCCAAGATTTGCAGAAGTCCATGTAACATCGTTAAGTTCAAAAGTATTGACTTCAGTATAATTGTTTACCATTACTGCCATTACTCCATCTGGACATGGGTTACTTCGAATACATTTAGCGTAAGCTTGTTGTGGCGTCAAGCCGATACATGAAATATTAGTATTCCCAGGAATAGTACAAGGACAGTATGGGGCAGCAATAACATTAGTTATGGCAGCTCCCGGAATGGTACAAGAAAGCGCTGCAGAGTTCAAAGAATTTGCACTGGTTGTTAATGATGAAGAAACCTCAACACCAGTATTTCCTTCTTTGATTGTGATTGATCCATTATTGATGTCATTGAGAGAACTTGAAGTAATTAATGAGTATTCGAAGTAATTAGAATGGAATGAAGCACATTTAGGTGTTCTTAAACATCGACAAGGTGTATCTATCGTTTCACATTGTCCATCAGAAGCGGTTGATCCGTCACCCCTTTCTGCAAATGGTGTCCTTGAATTGGTGCAAAATCCGAGAGGATTACATACTTCAAGAGTTGGATCGTAAATTACACCATCATTAGCATTAGCAATGGCGTCGGTTCCAAAGTCGGAGCATCGTTTATCTCCAGAGAGTATATTTGTTGCACAATATCCAATTGGACATCTTAAGAGCACATTCGTTGAATTTGTTGTTGAATCTTGTTTAGTGAACATTACAACTGTCAGTGTTATAGTGACAACCATAATCAAAAGAACAATAAAGAATGCAATGATCATAGATTTTTACTCTTTGAACAAACCTATTTAGGATCTACTACCAAAACTCATTGGGTTTCTACTAACAACAAACCCAATGGGTTTGTCTATTCTTGTAAGCTCGGAGCCCAATGAAACATTCGATCAGACTTGTCTTTTTCACTGACAACTTCAACAACTAGATCATCATTTGTAACTTTGCGTCCATAAATTATTGGCTCATAGCCACCCGAATTTCCAATAGGAGTAAAGTAAGAGTGAAGTGTATGTCCATTGGCTTTCAAAGCAGCTTCGATGACATAGTAAATAGCATCGTAAATTCTTCTTGCCTCGGCTACATTAATACTTTGCAAAGTTCTATGAGGTGAGATCCCTGCAACATAAAGGATTTCCGATCTCATATAATTACCTATCCCTGAATAGTACTTCTGTTCAACAAGGAAATCAACAATCTTTTTGTCGCTCTTGAAGCGTTTGTTATGAAGCATGGAAAAGAAATCCATAAAATGAATTGTATCATGTAACCACGAAGGGCCAACATCTTTCATTAAAAATTCATATTCCTCAGCATTCTTAGCGATAGACAATAATCCAAAGTGACGAGAATCCGCATAGATTAAGAAATTTAGTTCTTCTGAGTCTTTGTTCCGAAGAGAAAAGATAAAAGAAACATGTGGAAATTTCTTCGCATGATCGAATGAATCTATCAAAAGCCAATGACCTTCCAATCCTAAAGAAGAAACCATCACCGGGAATTCTGATTCTTCGAAAGTAAAAATGATTTTCTTACCGTAGGGCAAGATATTTCCTAAGGATAAACCTTTCACTAAAGAAAATTTTGGTGAAGATTCTTTTCCATAATACTTTGAAGTTTCTTCAACGCTAACGTTCTCAATAACATAACCTTTGTTACTGAGAATTTTGTTCAATGTATCAGCAATAATTTTAATTTCTGGTCCCTCGGGCATTTTTATACTAAGTACAATTGGACATGTTTAATCAAATAAATAGACGCTAATAAAAGATGTGCGATAACGTCAATCCTATTTGTGGGTCTGATGGACCTGTTTGCGAAGAATCAACAGGAAACTATGCCATTCTAGTAACACCACAAGCATTTTGCACCCCTCAAGCAAATGGATGTGCTTGCAAATGTAAAGGTGGAAATGCTCGTGGATGGACATCAGGAGGGGGTGGTTCAGACGGATGGACTTCATCTGGTCGAGGAAACGGATCCGGGAGCGGTGGCGGCGGATCCGGAGGAAACGGTGGCGGGAGTGGAAATGGTTTTAGCAACGGTGGTTCAACTTCGTTTGCTGGTGGAGGCGGAGGAGGTGCTGGAGGTTTTGGCGCAGGGTTTGCATCCGGGTTTGTAGGAGGTGCTGGTGGAAGTGGTGGCGGGTCTGGCGGCGGTAGTTTCTTCCGAACTGGTTCTACTGGTGGTGGAGCAACTTCTGGTTCCAATTCAGGATCTTTTTCTTATATCTCTGGCCTTGAGAATGATCTGTTAACAAGTCTTGAGAACGCCATTCAAGTATCAGTTGACAGCGACTATTACAGGTACGTTTATGATTCTTCTGCCGTGCCTACTTCAGGGACAGGATCAGGGAAGGTTAAGTTTGTTGCAACCAGTCCGGGTGGATCATCAGACACTACCGCTGCTTCTGGGCAAACCGTAAGCGTCTCTTTCGATCAAGCTACCGGGATGTTCACGGTAGATCCAGGGACGGGTGTTCCTCTTGCACCCGTTCCATTCCAAGCTATTATGGGAAATAGTTTTGTTTCATATGGAACTGGTTCTGTCAATGGTAGCATTGCTCTTCGTTGGGATGCTGCAACTGGTCGAGTCTATGTTCGATACTACGGTACCAATGGAGCTATAACTCGCGAATTCGATTTTAACATGTATAGTATCATGGAAGGATATCAAGGGACAATGAACATGACCAATCTTTCCAATGCTATTAACTTCAGTAGCTTTTTACAGTCAAGTGGATCAACCTATGCATCAGGCGTAAAGTTCCAACAATTTGATAACACAGCTGTGACTCAAGGTGGAGACAACTATGATTTCTCTGGTACCTATGGAACTAACAGTGGGCTTGAAGATGTCACAATGTATGTTGACAATGTTCCTGGAGGTGATGTTTACAATGGGTACTCAAACCCAACAGTTGTAAGTCCACCAGTTCCTGCAACCGGATACATTCTTGCTGTGTTTGAAAGTGACAATGACATTTCTAATCTGAACGGGAATGGTGATAAGTACGAATTCTTGATGGACTTTGATAATGGATACGCAAGGGCTTATTACAATGGAGCACAAATTGGAAGCAATTTGAATCTTAACGTTAACGGAACTGGTGGATTTAGTGGCGGTATAGTTTCACCAACTGGTGCCAACTTCTCTTTTGGCCAGAATGCAGGTTATGGTTCGCAAGGTGGAAATGGTCAGTATATAATAACTGTTAATGGAGTTGGTGGAACAGTTACGCGAAATATTAACATCGATATCGATACATTTTTAACTCGAACTATCCCATTGTCAGAATTGCTAAAGTATATTACTACCACAGTTTTCAGAGATCGAACTGGAACTAATTATGGAGGTCCCCTTGGTATTGTATCTTACAGTGCTACATCTGCTGCACTTCCGGGAACAATTACACAGACAGGTTTGGCTAATTACGATTATCGTTTTGACTATGGTATTACCGGTCATTTAGCAAAGTTTTATATTCACCGTGGACACTTTGCATACACTGGACATACCACTGTCCCTGCTTATTCACCTCCAGTTCCGTATGCTCCACCACTTGTCTTTGATCCAGCAAATCCTTCGGCTTTGACAAAGCAAGACTTGTTGGACTACCTGTTGTACAAGGAGCCAACTCCGATTTCACCTACAAGTGCTCAAGGGTTGAAGATTAAGGCGCTTGTCGATTCTTACTACCCGACCATTAAGAACATGCTTGTTGCCGCTTCGGCTGGCAGACCTTATGCAGGTTCTGGAACAAATCCTTTGGGTGCTTTCCGAGCTTCGATTCAGAGTGGTACCTAATTCCTTTCAGTCATTCTAATATAGTAAACACATTGTGTTTACTACTCGATACATAATTAAAAGACAATGATTCTACAAATTATAATTATTGTTGGGTTCTTATTAAGCATGATTGCTACACTCGTGTATTACTTCACTTTAATTTACAACAAACCATGGAGCACCATTACGACCACTAGGAAGTATATTTTCTTCGGTCTTTTGGGTTTAACAGCTGTGTTTGCTGCTGCGACACTTGTAATTTTGTTATTGTCTTTCGTTAACAAATCAAGGTCAATGATAATGAACATAGATATTCCAACAATGTTGTCCGAAAAATATGACACTTTCGAATTTTCAGACGATAACAATAGGAAACGTAATACAACCTTGAAGATTGCTAGCTTGGCCTTCTCGTTAGACTTCAACAATAGGAGCTACGTAGTACCAGAAAGTGATTATCTTGATTTTTCCAGAGATTTCCGATACGTCATTGATCGTATCGATATTAATGACTTTTTAAGTTCAAGGTTTGAACTTGTTGAACTATTCCCAAAGAACAGATACATGGCCTATTACTTTAACAGTTTGATTGTTGCAACCCAAGATGAAAGACTTGGATCGACAAGATTGACACAAGATCTAGCCAAGCGTGGGGCAATCATTGCAATCTTCCGTGAGATGATAGAAAAGTGTCGAGATGAAGGTTTTGACAAGAAGCCATCAAGAATCTTGAAGAACCTTGCCAAGAATACTTTGGTTTGGTACAAAAGTCTTTCAGCTTATGAGTATTCTGTTCAATAGAGAAACATGCAATTTAATAGAGAAACATGTAGTTCAATCGTCGCAACTACAACGACATTCACATTCTTTTTCTTCACACGTAGTGTGTTCAAAGTCTGCTTCTCTTTCAGCGTCTATTGTTCCAATCTTTGTTTGACTACTAATAGGTTCGGAGATAGCCTTTACACAGAAGAAAACAGGGATCTCTAAATTGTATTTCTTAAATATTTGTAATGCTTGATACAAACTTGACTTTTTAACCACGTCCAGTGTTGACGCAGTGTAAAGATCAATAACGTCTTCAAATTTGCATGGGCGTTTCAAAGCAAAGTTAATGTATTCAACTTCAATCTCAGAAATGTATGTAACGACACCCTTACAATACTTCAACTCGTTAAGGTACTTTGTTTCAAAAATGGTTTCACCGGACATCAAGATGTCGATTATCGACATTCGCCGGAATTCTTTATCTCCATTAAGTCGAACAGGGTTAATTAAGACGTCTTCAATACCAAAAACAAGTCCAATTGTTTTCGAACTCTTGCCTAGTCTGAATTTACTTACTTTGAACATGCTATCAAGTCTAAGTGCTGTTGGAATGGCTAACGAGTCTTCAGACAGGTAATCATGATCACAAAGTGTTCGAAAGAGTTCCATCTTGAAACGCCCAAATCTTTCATGATCATGAATTATAAGATGGTCTCTGTCTAGATCAATCCAATGAACAAAATGGTATGGGTATTCTTGAACGGGTTTACTGTTCATTCTTCCTTTTTACTACCGTGATGCATAGTATGCATCACTCTCTCTCTAAAACTGGCACAAGAATTGTGAACTGCGTTCATCGACGAGCAAGGAAGTGAACCTGGCTGGGTTCAATGTTCAGGAGGTAGATCGGATCAGTGCAATCCTGGAAATCAAAGAGACCATTCTTCACATGGAACTCAGCCCCAGGGAAACACTGACCGGCAATGCTTGAAGTGGCACACGGACCACACGGGGTACCAGTAGTCGACCCGCAACCACTTCGGCCTGTGCTCGAACCACGGCTAAGCAAGTAGCAAGCAACAAGCAGGACAATAAGTGCGATAGCAACAATGACAAATGTATCCATTGAAGATTCCAAACACTGCTCTTTTGGATTAATCATAAAAAGTGTTAAGACTTTAGATGTCAGTGGTCACGAAGTTCTGCTCAAATTACAGTATTTTTATATGGGCAATTTTGGGACTAATTATCCTACTGCTTCTAGTCTATATTTTCGTTCCATGTGTCTTCGATATCTTCTCATGGTCGTCTTTGTGTAAACTTTTTAGTGATGCTGCAGACTCCTTTAACCAAGCCATAGACATTGGTGGTAGCAAATGTTTAGGAACATCATCGTGCGGTTGCGGGGGTTGTAGCGGGTCATCTGGTGATGGCTATGAAGATGATTCACTCTCCGGGTCCGGGTCCGGTGGATCGGGGGTAGGACCAGTTGGTGGCCAAGGAAATGTTGTTGTTAACCTTCCTGCGATCAATGTTGTTGTTAATAGCGGCTCTAATGACGGCAGTAGCGGTAGCGGTAGCGGCACCGGAACAGTAACTATTCCTCCGATTATCATTCCACCGATTTCAACTAACCCGTTGTCATGTAATAACTCTGGTAGCTCTGCCACGCATGTGTCAGGTGGATGTGGGTGTAATCCAGGAAATGCTGCTAATATGGATTGTGAGATTACTGATTCCGTTTTCCTTTGTGGAAAGAGGTATGCAATTACATACCTTCCGGGAATTATTAGAGTTTACGATTCTAACGGCTCGACAATTCTTTCGATCATTACTCACAACTTGGGGGTCTTGAGAAGCATTCGTTATCAAAATGATATGTTTGTAGTAGAAGATGAGCATTCCAATGAATTCCAGGGAAGTATTGTGAGTGGAGCAATTAATTTCACTCCGGTTCCTTAGTCTTAAAATACACGTTGCAAAAAGCCAACAGCAATTCTTTAACGGATATAAAAGACATCTAGTAACAAAATGTGTGGTTCTGGTGGATGTGGTTCTTCATCTGGTGGGTGCAGCTCTATGGGTCCAATCATAGTTAACCCAATTGTTTCTTCGCCGGGCTCAGCTGGTAAGTATTCGATTGAAACAAAGACTCGAGTTTCTTCCTCAAGTGGTTCTAACGATAATATTTATACTGGTACAGTTTCGACTGCTGTTCTGGGATCCGATCGGGCTCTTGATTTCTACAATTCAACTGTCCCTACGATTTCTAACATTATTCGTGACTTAGTAACTGATACTTACGTTGATCCAATCGCAACAACATCGGGTACCGTTGCAGCCAATTATGGAACTCTTGCTGGATTCCAGGCTTACTACGCTGGTGCTGCTACGGGTACCCAGTTGGCAAAGATCAATGCTATTACCAAGGCCTGGTACAATAGCATTAAGAATGGTGGTGCCCATGTGGCTGTTGACCCCGCTGTAGCTCAAGATATTGATGTTTGTGCTACTGCAGGCGGTCGTCTATTCGTTTCAGAGGTGTCTGCGTGTATTGCTGGCGGCACGATGTGCTACAAGATTATCATCGCTGCCTGATTGCTTTAGCGATTCCTGAGAATTCCTTGAGTCAAGGAATTGAATTATTGCTGTCGAAAGAAAATATCAAATACTCATTCCGGCTTCACTGGATCCGCAATGTTCACATACGCGACTGAGATAATCTCATCTAAACCCAACAAGATTTACGAAGAAGCTTTGAAGTACATCATGATGGCAGTTGAAACAATCAAAAGTAAAAATGTAAGCGAGTGTGACTTTATTGGTCAGATAAATTTTCGCTTGGAATGGACATTAAGTCAAATGATTGATCCAATTTGCGCCAATTCTCTTCACCATGCTCTTGAAGCTTTCAATTACAATTTGATGTTCTACGAGAAAGCACGAGATCAAAATTCGAATCGATTTCACTTAGCTGAAAATGCTAGGGACAATGGTGATAATTTCTATTATTCTTGGGAACGCTTTAACCGTTCAGACTCCCCTGCCGACAAGAAAGAAATGGAAAGAATTCGTAACATTTACATTGACTCTCTGGACGATTATTTTTCCGAATACTACGAACTACTTCCTTTGCTTTGACACACCAGTTTGGTATTACTTAATGCGAATTTCGCATTAAATCAGTAAAGGAAACATCTTAACCAAAAATAAACCCTCTCAGTGTAACCATAAGAGAGTCGATCAATCTTCTTCTTAGCTCAGGTGCAGGACTTTCAAACTCTTCTGGATCCCAAAAACGGATGTATTTCGAATCATGTGAAACCATCCTTGTTGTATCCCACCACCACCATCGTTTAATAAATAGTTTTGTGTCTTGACGAGACCAAACAATAAGTCTTTGAACATTCTTAATTACTTTCGTATCGACTTTGATATCACCAGGAGCAATAATATGATACATCCATGGATCGAAACGTCGACAACACATCCAATTGGTGATAGGTACTACCTTACGTGTTTCACCCGGTTGTGCACAATACCGTCCCCTCTTAATTTCATCAACAGGTAACTTTCCATGGAAACATGTCACTCGAATGTCAAATGTATTCTGAAAAGTTTGTACAAAAGCAGCAGCATCAATGTGCTGCCTATCTTCGACTGAACAATCAATAATTAAAACTATTATTCGACTTTCTAAAGCCTTAGTTTGTTCTGAACAACAATCTTTCGCAGCTTGAGAAGTTCTATTTTCGCCAGGTAGAATCTCTAGTATTGGAAATTCTGAAGAGATACTGTCAGAAATTTGTGTGGCCATTCGTTCTGAATGTTTTACTTCTATAAAGTTACAACTATATTGGTTCAATCTTATATGATATGAATCTGTAAAATTTGAAACTTCTCGTGGCACAATGATGAAAAATAAAATCGTGACAATCCAAAACACTAATGTCACAAGACTCTAAATTTTTGAACCGATCGGGGGTCAACATTTCTGTAAAGGATATCGTAGACGGTTACTCCAAAGAAAAAATCCGTTCGGGAAGTTTAACCAAGCATATCCAAAACATTTACGATCAACAAATAGCTATTGAAGATGCTATTCTTAAAGACGAACAACGTTGGCGTCCTCCTCCACCAAATCATTCTCCAACAGCTCTTAATTATGAAGAACTCGAGAAGTATATGTCAAAGAAGAATTCGAAGATGATGAATGCAAGAGCTCTCGAAGCTCTTGCCTGTGTTGCCAACAATATTATCAGTTTAGATGACCCCGCTGGGCGTAGTCATACATCGCTTTTTCGTAAGTTTTTAACCAATATTAGACTAATTGGTGAGAAGTCTGAACGAGGTTATGCCATGTCTGCCGGATTGGCAGACCGGATTGACAATGCTTTTGTTATTAAAGTTGAACGTGGGGATCCAGACCTCTACTCGAGGTATAATATGCGTCATGAAGTTGTTGCAGGCTTAATTCTTAACAAGCTTCGGCCAATTATTCCGAATTTCGCATATGTCTTTGGAAGTTTCGAATGTGGAGGCCCAATTCTTTCTCTTAACGATTCCAATTTTCAAATTACAGATCCTAAGTCTGTGGGATCAGGAGTTTATGATCCCAAAGTTGAACCAAAGATCACAACATGGTGCCGAAGTGGTAAAGTTCAAACTTATGCTATTTATGAAAACATTAACAAATCTCAGAGTCTTGGGCAGTATGTAAATAAATGTACGGCACAACAATTCATTGATATTCTAATTCAGATTATGTATGCTTTGAAGATTGCGTATGAACGTGTTGGTTTCACTCATTATGACCTTCATGTTGGAAATATTCTTGTTCGTGATTATGAACGTGAAGCATTCTATATCCCGTATGAAGATCGTTATGTCTTTGCGAATAAGATTGCAACAATCATTGACTATGGTATGTCTCATGTGTATTATTCTGATCCTGAAGGTATTGTCGATCGGAATATTAGTCTTGGTTTTAAGGAATCGGCTGGACCTCGAGGAAACTTGAATATGCTGAAGTATGGTGTTTACATGGATACTCCAAATCCTATTGTTGATTGTTACAAAATTCTTTGGTATTCGTTAGAATCAATGAATCGTCATAACAAAGAAGTCTTTAACGAACTCAAAGAATTAATTCGTTTCTTCCACAAAGAAGACTCTTACAATGACATCTTTGTTAATACCCATGACGAAGTTTACGGAATGATGCCATCATTTGGAAATAGAATCCTTCGTGAACAAAGTAAGAAATTCAGCTACGACGAGTTTATTAACTTTTGTCGTCACTTCTGTGCCTATAAGGGTTTAGATGATCCTGTTAAGAAGCCAGAAGAACTCTCGCCGGAAGAGAAACTTGATGTTCTTGTTTGCAAGGTTGCTTGTTTCACAGATCCAATCTTCACAGAAGACAATTCAGAGAAACAAGCTCAAACAGCCGAGGAATTGTACGACATCTTTGAACCAATCACATTGAAAGCTGTGGATATTCGTCAAAAGATTAAGACAGAAACCTCCGAGTCTGTGAAGAAACGTTTGGAATCTTCATATTCTAATTTAGTTGAATCTTTCCAGAAAATTAAGAATCTGTATGCCAATAAAGTACAATCATTGTTAGTTGATCTTGTTGAAGAGATTAATACCAGAATTCGTACAATTCGTCCAATTGATTACCTTCGAATCCCTGAAAGAGATTTTCTTGCAATCTTCGAACCAGATATCTTTGCGCGTCTTAATATCCAGGTTCGAACAATTGGGGTTAGCCTTGATGACATGGATTCCATTGAAGGTAACTTAGATATTTTGGACAACCTGAAACGTTATTTTGAGATCGAAGCCAAGGACAAACGATTTATTCCTAATGAAGAAGAATTTAGACAGAAAGATTTCAGAAAGAAGATTAAGGAATATATCAACACCGATAGACAACTTCTTGTAAGAAACTTCAAGGACTATGATCTTGAACGATTCAGAAGTCTTGGTGATATTTTGATGCATGGATATTCCAACATGTTTTAGTATTAGAAACTGTTATTAACAGTTTCATAGTTTCTTGTTTATAGTCGCATAAACTAACACGTTTGGTTTAGATGATCTTTGGCTGAAAACGTGAAAAATGCAAATTTTTGCATTTTCTAACTCGACAAAAAGTTAGGGTAAAAACACTCAAAAATGGCTGCAGGAGTTAGTAGTCACACAAATATTTTTGGAATTTCATAAATTTTACGAAATCTGTTGTTTCTTAAGAGACATAGGAATTTAATTTTCTTGAATTCTTCGTAGAGTATAGTAATCATGAAGTGTACCAGTTTTGGTTGTTTCGACTGCAAAGTCTTGATCATTCAGTATCGAACGATTGGCTTGATCGGGATCATCGTGACTTATAGAATTGCGAACCCAAACAACACGAATACTTGATGTTGGAAATTGTCTTTTAATTTCAGAATACTCAATTGGAAATCTGAAATCGGTTATCATAACATATTCTGGAGTTTCTAATTTAATTTTGTTGATCACATAGTCAACAAAAACAGATTCTCCTTCAGATTTTTTCATTTCAAGAGCTTTATCTAGGACACGAATACGTTCATCGTCAGTTAAACGTCGGTCTATCGGAATTCCAACAAGTTGTTTCAGGTAGTCTGCAAAAGCATATCTTTTAAACTTGACAAGGACTTCAGGAGTATACCAATTGTATGCTTGATCTTCTGAGTCACATAATTCAGGTAATCCTGGATCAGATACAACTAAAGTAAACCAAGTATTAAAATCAAATCGATGTTGAAATAAGAAATCTTTCCCAGATCCAGATTTACCATGAAGAAGAATAATAACTTTTGGTCCTGGCATTTTAAACCAAATTGGTTTAAGACAGTTTAAATTTCAAAGTAAACAATTCCAAGAAGAACTGGGGACTAAACAATTCCAAGAAGAATCAGTAGAAACATTATTCCAACAGCTGCAATAGCAGCGATGGCAATGTTAGCTGGTGTAAAGACACCTGTTTGCGAAGCCGGAACTGGAGCCGGAACTGGAGCCGGAACAGTAGAATCTATAAGGCTTACGGAACTCCACATCCCTGGAGAGAGATTTGTAACGGTGAAATCACGTGTGATAGTATAATCAAAGTCTTGACGAAAACTGTAACGAATATTTACAGTATCATTACCTGAACTTGTAAACAATCTTGTATAGTCTGCAAAAGTCGGATCAGATTGATAGTTAGTAAAAAACTCACTGGCATTATATGTTTGAAGTGTCCCTGGTTCATCTGAAGAAAGCCAGATACTAATGATTAAATCTGTTCCAACACTTGGATCGAGATCATATGTTATTCGATTAAGAGTATCAAAAATTAATTGTGTTGTAACAAGCGTTTGGGAACTTCCAGAAGCAATGGTTGGAATCACTGGAATTTCATTCTCTGGACGAGGTCCAAAATCAAAAGTGACAAAGCTGACTGCTGACTGATTCGAAGTCACACTAATTCCATCCGTGATGGTATATACAAATTCAACTGTTCCAGGAGTAAATTCTGAAGGAATAACAATATATCCTTCTGAGTCAACAAAAATGGAAACTTCAGAAGGATCAAAGTTGAAAGTTACCGGTGCAGTGAATGTGTCATTGTCGAGAATGCTTTGAACACTCACTAACCGCGTCTGATTGGTTGGATGGCTATTGAGAATAATAAATAAATCATCTTGAGTCGATGCAGATGCCATTTGGTTCAAAGGAGAATATACTTTTATTCCTGAACTTTTGAATAAACAATTATCGTTAATAACAATTATCGTTAATAACGATAATTTATGCCCAGGAATTAGGCATAACAGATTCATAAAATCCAGCAAACCACGCTAATGTTGATGCAACTGGAAGGTTTGGAAGACTTAAAATATTTTTTTCCTGAACAGACCAATACATCGGAAGGTCTGTCAAACGTTTAACTTCCATTATTGACGGATTGAACCAATACTTTCTTCGAATATCAAACATACTTCCATCAATATTATCCATTGTTGTCCATATGATAAGTTTGGTTAACATATCAATACTTGTTGAATATGTTGAAGTAATCGAAAAACCTTTGATAGTAATGAGATGAACAACTGTATTATTTTTTATGATCAATGGACGTAATACTTCCTGGACTGAAACGGGCTTTGGTATGAATGTTAGATTACTTACAGAGCGTTTCGGGTATAGACACAAATCTCCTTTCTTTTGATCTAGATCACCATGAAGGCATTTAAATTTAATCAAAGGATACAAAATGTGATTTGTATTTTGAAGCATCAAGTTTACAGATCTTTCCATATCAAGATTGATGACATTACAATCAATGACAAAGATATTATTTGCTAAAGCGCGTTCACTTGGAGTACTAAACCTCGACGCCATTTTATAGTGAATATAGACTCATAGTGTGAGTCTATTCAAAAATTATAATGTAAACTGGATCAAAAATAGTATTAGTAAGCGTTGCTCACTTTCGATTGCATCAGTTCTCTAAACATCTTCCGATATGTTCCATTGTCCCACGATTGAATGTTCAAATAAATTTTAAGAATCTGAAGATGATGTTTGTATGTAGGCGTTTCAATGAACCATTCGGCAATTTCGTAAAGAGTAAATGCGAACAAGTTGTAGTCAAGAACTTCTGTAATTATGAATTCTTCAAAATCTTCGGCTTTAGAAATTAATTCAGGAGATCTTAAATCGGAAGGAAAAAATTGTTCCCATTCATAAACTGGATCAACAACAGAATAATATTTATGTGCGATAAACAAACATGTTGTTAGATACAAGGCAGTTTCATGTTTTCGAAGATATTTCCCTGTGTCGGCTGCTCCTTGAGGAAGTGATGGTTGATTTTTTATTGCCCATGAAAGGTATCTTTCGAAGATTTCCAAGCCGTGGAATACCACTGGATAGACAGCAAGATCATTTTCATCAAAACGAGTTAAAAAAGAATTAATTGTTTCTTTAATCCATTTACGTTCAGGGAGATGATCAAGAGTAACATGATTCATTGTTATTTCTTCAACAGGGAAATCTTTCCTGACAGCATCTATTAACTCAATTCGAACAGGGTCAAAAAATCTACTCTTCAAAGCCTGTGTTGCAGAAAAACGTTCTCGAGGATCTATTTTCAATAAACCCTCGAGTAGTGTTCTAAAATCATGTCGACTTTTGAAATGCTTCTTTGTCGATGCTTCTTGTTGAAGCTTAAGCATCTCATCGTCTGGTATTTCTTTAGGAAAGTTAAACAATGGAACTCCGGTAAGAAGAAAATACATAATACATCCGGCTGCCCAAAGATCAACATGAGCTGAATACCGTTTCTTATTAAAGACTTCAGGGGCTCGATAGATGAACGATGTTACGTTCAATTCAGGACGAGAATAATTCATTTCAAGACCACACATTCCAAAATCACAAATGTTAACCTTTCCGGTATCAGGATTGTAAAGAATATTGCTCGGTTTCAGGTCACGGTGAACAATTCTGTTAATGTGCATGTATTCAAGGGCAACAAGAATTTGAGCCATTATTCTTCGAACATCGTCGATACTGAAACCCTTATCTGTTGGAACAGATTCTTGAAGTGTTGATGGAGCGAGATCCATAACAAGAGAAATTTTTTCTAATGTCTTACCCATATTTTCATCATCCGGGTCCTTAATCACTTCTGGAGTCGAGATATTTACCTTTCTAAGATTAACAATGTAAGGATGACCTTTAAGTCTATGCATTACATCCATTTCTCGTAGATTGAGCATACCATTAGGTTTACCTTCGTAGAAACATCGTTTAATAGCCGTGTCCCCATCTAGATAAACATTTCCATACATACCATTACCGATTCGTTTCATTAATGGACCAATGGTCTATTTTAATGAAAAGAATTAAAGGCTATCTGGAAAACACCTAAGTTGTCAAGAAATATTAGAGTAAATATTCTGATAGAGTATTTCTAATTGTTTGTTGGAATGAACATCTAGAGACGAAAAGTTACTTTGTTTACAATGGGTATGGTTTTTGGGTAAGAAATCGACGGTTATACTGTTAGTAAGATCGACATTTAATATGAAATTTGCGAGTAGAATTTTAATAAAATTCTATTATCTCTAACAAGATCAATCCCTAAACAATCTTCGGAACAATTATTGCAGCGAGTATTGTAACACCTAAAACAGTCCAACACAAATTACTATGGTAGCTGCGCAGACCTAAAGAAGAGTTTCCAATATACATTTCTTAAGATAAAGGGATAGAAACTCGCGAAGCTTCAAGACAAGAAATTGACAAAACCTAAAGTTAACCATTTGAAGCTTTGTTTCCGGAACATTAAATATATTTATAATTTTAGTTTACTGAAGAATAAATTCCAAAGAAACATCAAGATAATAAATGTTAAAGTGTTAATACAAACTCTATATCAACAGAAATAACAATGCTAACAGAAATATTTTCATAAAGATTAGCATGTTACTTGCACACATCACCTGATCCAAAGTAAATTTTATTGCATTTCTTCAGTTCGTTTCCAAAGGTTTGCCTGTCTTAATGATCAGAAAATGACATCAACTAATTGTGACATCTTTTGGAAAGAAATTTTGAAATAAGATTTCAATTATATTTGAGTGTATATTTATCTGTTCGATGAACTTATATATTTGTGGTTTTTTTGTTTTAGAAAGTACAAGCTAAACACACGAAGGAAAGGCACTCAGGCCTTGACACCAATGACAACATCGCCAATTGGTTCACAAACTGGAATGGGTACCAGTGGAAGCTTCAGAGAGTTGAGGTGGTCGACAATCTTGGCAAGGCGGTTTGGCTCAGCAGCCAAAGTGTCCGCAAGACGAACCTTAGAGTCGACGACCGTCGACGATTTGAGAACGTCGCTAAACGCGTTCTTCACAATCTTCTGGTCTGTGGGTTTGAGCGACACCGGCACCAATGCGTTGACCGCATCGGATTTCAAGCCGTAAGGGACCGCGGGACCGCGGATGTGCTCAAGTTGGTTGAAGAAGTGGTCTGCGACAAGCGGAGTCCTCTCAATGGCGCGTTGGGCGCGCTTAATGAAGTAAGGACTCAACGCATGCATGAAGAGCTGGCTGACCCAATAGAAGATGTGGGTGCTGTAGCCAAAACTCTCCACAGACGAGGAGAGAGGGAAGGCCGTGGCGGTGACAAAGTCAGAGAGGCCACTTTGGGGACGAGCGAACTCGGGTGTGGTGAGACCATACTGAACGAAATCTGCGCCGGTGACACCAGAACCAGTCCAATCAATGAGGTAGTTGATCAACGACACTGGATACATGTCCCACATGGTCCGAGGAGACCAGATGATGGTACCGAAGTTGACTTTACAGTCGTCAGTCGGCGCTTGCTCTGTGCGAACAAGTTTCCAAAGCTCGGCTACCAAGATCTCAATCGAGTTGCTGTTCCGGGTGACAAGGCGACGCCAAGCATGGGCAGACGAAACCTGCAGGACCGAACCATCAAGGGAAACCACCGTCTCACCGTTGGAAAGCGGTGACGCTAACGGTGGAACATCGCAGGTGTAACCGCGAGACAGAACAAGCTGGGCCTGCTCCGCATCAAGAATCGGCGCCGCGTAGATCCCAGCAAGCACGGTGGAAGTGGTTGAGAAGAGCGACAGCAGGTCCAAGTTCGTCAACATTGCCGGGTTAAAAACCTGGCGAGAAGTGTCGACTCCGTCCAACTCATACGCATCTGACGAATTCGGAGGGCACCGAACCGATCGAACGTAGAGAACAAACTCATCCCGGAACCGATTCGTGACGCACTTGCGACCAGACACAATCTGGAAGACGTGCATCGTGTTCGGCTCATGGCCAATGTCCCCGACGAGGAGACAGATGAAGTTGTCGATGTTGTTGGAAAAACTCTGAGCGGACGCGACATCGGAGCAACCAGCCGCATACAAGTCGGCGACGACTGCATGAATGGCGGCTTGGGCTGCGCGAATCACGTCGATGCCAGTGTTCTCAATCCGTGGAATGTACTCGACACCGGCTTCCTTCGCTTCATGCGCAGCAGCGGCATCGCGCTTGGCATCTTCGGGATGGCTGAGAATCTTCTGGATAGACTCGTAGAGCTGACCAACGGCCGGAACAGGAGCTCCGGTGGCTGCAGAGAAATTGTTGGCAAAGTCCAAAATCCACTGAGCGCCCGCAGTAATACCGCAGGCATCAATCAGCAGATTGTTGAAACGAAGCGAATCAGTCACTTGCCAACGCCAGAATTCACTGAAACCTCCAACGTTGTTGTCGGTGGCAAACAGGACTTCTCCCATGAACCGACGAACTCGAAGGGTCATGCCACCGGGGAGGGTGGTGAATCGGGCTGTGCTAGCGTCGTCATCGGTCACAGAGAGTGTGTCGCTGACGATCTTTTGCACGGGAGCAATGCTCGGGATGACCAAAGTAACTTCGCTTTGACCGAACTTGTAGATCGCACCGTCAAGACGACGAATCTTCATCCGCTGTTCCGGCGTCAGTGCCATATCACTTTCGATCACGTCCATCTTCTCGGGGCACAAGGTAATGAGCGTCAAAGACCCGATGGGTTCAACGCACTTCAATTCCTTGAACCACAAGTAGTTGTTGTAAGTGTTCTCAGTGTTGTACGGCGAAAGAAACCTGAGGCCAAGACGACGCAAAAAGTAATCCTGCGGAGACTCCTTCTGACGAACGGGAGTTGGATCTTCAGCTGAAGCAGGGGTGGCGGCGTGACCCTTCGCAGGGTACGAGCGCGGGTTATAACGAGGCATACAAACAAATTGTGGTATCTCACGAAACCTTTCAAACGTTTTGCGACTGATTGAAAAATCAATTTACCTCGCTAAAACATGTTATTATGGACATTTTTGTATTTATTTGTAGGGTTATTGTGCGGTTCAATTATGATTTTCAGTATTTTTTTCAGCAAAAGTAAATACACTACTACAGACGAAAATACTGTTACCAGTGTCAGTCAACTTGCCCAATCAGGGGTTAAGATTGGTCTTTTTGGATCTTGTGAGACAAGCATTCAATGCGATACCGGGTTAATTTGTGATATCTATGACAAAGTTAACAAACTTGGATTTTGTAAGAAAGATATTGGTAGTTCTTGTATTGATATCTTCGAATGTTCAAGCAGAGCTAAAATATGTGTCTCTAACTCTGACATACGAACGTGTCAAGTAAGCACCGAAGGTGGTCCTGGACAACCACCGGGAGCGGATGGCTGTATGACCGGTCTTGAAGTTCATATGGACGCCGAGCATCCTAATCCAGGAATCTGTCTTAAATCAACAGGACAACCTTGTACTCTTGACAATACTTGCCGAAGTGAAAGTTGCTTTGATGGCATTTGTACTGAACGTTTTGCTGATGGACAGAAATGTTTAAGAGACAATAACTGTTCAGTAATTTCAGGTTGCAATACTAATTATCAAAACAATGGTGTAAATAATAATCTTACTAAAGTTTGTACAGACTCGACGACGCATGATACTATCCAACCTGTAACACCTTGTATTGGCAATGCAGATTGCGCCGCGCCTGGTTCAGAGTGTACGCCACCATATGGTATCTGTCAACCAAATGTAATATCTGCTCGAGCATTAAATAGCGTTTGCGATGCTGATCATCGGGAAACTTGTGCTGATGACCTTGGTTGTGCGACCAGCAATTCCAGTACATCGATTGGTCGATGTCAAGCATTCTTTGATAACTGGCCAGTAAATACACAATGCGATCCTACTCCCTTGATAGGGAGATCTTGTCCGATTCCAATGAAATGTTCGAATCGATTTTCAACACCTACACCTCCTGGATGTGTATTCCTTCCAAATTTTACTTGCATTGCAACAGACTTTTGTATTTATGGAGATTGTGTATCAGGTCAATGCAAAAACTCACCAGATTATCCATTAGTTTCTGGATATAAACATTGGAGATGGAATCCTTTGAAGAATGGTGTGGTTTCGAAATGGGGATATGTTCCAAATCCAACTCCATCTAATTATTTTGACGGGTCTCCTACATTTCCAATTCTAACAGATGCAAGTGAATTGCATTTTGTTGAGAGTGAAGGGGTAAGATATACTCTCTTACAAATTGCTCGCCCGCCTCTTGATGGAAGTACTAACGCCGATATTTATTATCAGATCGGGGAAGGAACATTCAAGAAAATTACATTTTCTAGTAATACTTCCGGTCTTTCTCCAGGTAATGTAGGAAGCTTCGAGTACCAAGTAACATCTGCATTCTTCTATTACGATACGTTTACGTTGCAAATTAATTATCCACGAATTGGATTCTCTATCCAAGCTACTATAGCAGGGATTAAAGTTTTGTTGTTCATGGTCTTACCAATTCGTACAGACATGAATTATTCATTCTACTTCAGTGATGTATATATTGATACTTATGACATTTCTTCAGGGAGTTATGATTCGAATAGTCTAACAATGCCAACAATGGCTGCACAAGTTCATGCAGATCGAGGTAAGATTGAATTTGTTAACTTATCAAGTGTTGCTAATTCGGTAAAAAGTTATGCAACAACATGTACCATTTCACCTGTTGCTGGTGATCCAAATTTATTTCTCCTTGATATTAGCTTAACTCCAAATGGGTTCGTTACTGTTCCACCAACTTTAGACATTCTTAAACTCCAAAGGTACTATGGACTTCCCACAATAACAGATGATATTGCTTACTATCTTACTCCAACGTTTGATCTTTACGTCCGGCCAGATCCAGGTATTACAACAGCAGATCTCTTAGTTGAGTCAAATGTTGACACCTTTTCTGTTTGTCAAAAGACCGGATCAGTCTTTTATGTTAAGAAAGATACAACCGCAATGGTATATGTTTTCAGATCGTATCTGGGAGGTAGCATTTACGATATTCCATTTCCATTAGGTACAACTGATAACAGTAATGTATCATTTGTTCAACATCTTGTCTCCCATGAAAATTTTAATAGTACTCAATTCACAGGTGATATTGTGTTGCATACGAATACTCGAGCCTTGCCTTAAGTAAAATATAATTTCACCTTAGAAAATCTTTGGAAGTAAAGAAAATACTGATAAAATACCCAGAATAATGAAAACGATTGTCAGCACTAACGGGGGTATTATTAAATCCATTTAAAATGAAGACTAAGATACGTTTTTATTGGCCGAATGAATACCGTTCAGGTAAAAGAAGTTTTGAAAATGTATCATATACGGCTGGGGCCGAAATTTCATGTATTCCAGGAATTTTAATGGACATTGCTTTCAAAGAAACACACATTGGTCGGATTGTTTATGAAATGGGACCGGAAAATTACCATCCATATTGGAAAGATCTTCGAACGGGAAAGATACTTCAGTATGTCCCAGAAGAGAATATAGGAATAATTCATGCATTCGCACATCCATCAATTGATGTCTTTATTGATAACCCTAACTATCTTGAATCAGATTCTTTAGATATCGATGAGAGTACAGTAAAGATATTCCATTTGAAATATTTTTCCATTCCAAGCTTCATGAAACTTAAAGAAAACATTTATGAAGAATACAACGAAGATTACCCCATTGCATCAGAAACTGTTTGGAAGAAAATATCCGAAGAATCTTCAACAAATCTTAATGAACGACGGATTATTAGTCTTTAGGTTGCAAATGTCCTAAGTTTTCAGACAATGTCCTAAGTTTTCAGACATTGTCTGAAAACTTTTTTTTAAGTTAGAGTCTACTGGGGTTCTTGATTTATGAATTTGGAGTTGATCTCATAATCATTGAAGATGGAACTCTTGCATACCTGCTTTCATAAGGCTTAACAGAAGCTGAAACACCAGACGAACGCGTAAGCGTTGGACTTGGACGAATTGTTGGCCACTTACCAGTGTTCTGAAGATGCTTAATAAATTGGTCTTCAAGAACTTCATAAATAGTTAACTTGAATTCATCTTCATAATTCTTACTAAATTCCAATGGATCCTTAAGAATCGCTTCCCATTCGCCCATTTGATCATAAAGCTCGTCGTACTTTCTGTCAGCTTCTTCGAGACGTTCTTCAAGATCCTCAATTGTCTTTTTGCATTCAGAATGAACATTCTTTGCAGGAGTTGATTCACGCTTCTTAGAAGGTGTTGATTCACGCTTCTTAGAAGGTGTTGATTCACGCTTCTTAGAAAGTGTTGATTCACGCCGGCGCGGGCTAGGGTCACGCTTCTTAGGAGGTGTGGATTCCTTCCTTCGAACAGACGGACTATCCGAACGTTCCTTGACATCCACTTTTGTGGCAGAACTTGTAACAGATGCACGCAAACCTCCAAATGGCATTTCAAATGTTATAAACGAAAGTTCTTTTAACTTATGTACTTTCAACAGTCTTAATATCATTTTTGATTAAAAGATGGGCATTCTTGACAAACTAGGTAATGGCCTAAAAACTATAGGTGAAAAACTTGAAGACGGTGGAAAATTTGTAGTTGATCATGTTCAAACCTTTGGAGACGATGTTTGTCCAAAAATAGACGATCCTTATAATGAACCAAATCAATGCAGCAAAGATCTTACTGATACTTATCAATCTAAACATTCATGCAGCAATGTTTCACTCCATTCTGTAGCTGCAGAGAAATTTTGTGACCAATTTGGAGAACTTGGAGAATGGGATTATCAAGGATTCTTTACCAGTATTAATAGAGTTTGTCAAGTTAGTTTGCATCATCCATTTACTGAAGGTAAATTTCCTTGCTTACAAAGTGTCGGTGTAGCAGCTGCTGTTGCCGGAATTGGAATTATGTCAGATATTGGAAGTTTTGGTCTTGCAACACCGATTGTAGTTGGAGTAGATTCAGCCATAATTGGTGCTGGTGTAGGAACTGGCGTTGGAGTAGAATGTAAACGTCGACAATTCAATGGTCAGGCACTGCGTTGCTGCCTCCAAGACTGGGATTGTTCAGGTAAATGTTTTGAAGACTCCAGTTCCAAAAAACCTTTAAGAACCTGCGATCCAAAATATCGTGGTGCGGCTAGACCGGCATGTCAAGATCAACTTAAAAATTATTGTCTTGATGTTGGCAATTCTAATCCTGGTGATTTTAGAGCTAGATGGACAACAGAAACAAGCTTTGAATATGATACCGCTGTTGATGACCCTGATAATCCAGGTCAGAAAAAGAAAGAAAAGATTACATTCGGAGGAGTTCCTATATGTGAAGCAATGTTGTACCGGAACATGTACAAGAACCATGATTCAATCGGTTGTAACTATCAAGCAATACCAGGTATTCTTCCTGATGAAGAAGGATTCTCTTGGGCGAGAGACTTGATGAGCGACGCATTCAAAAGGTATATTAATGATGGCGGCAATCTATTGACACCCAGTCCAGACCCGATGCTTCAAAAATTAGAGAAGATATGCCGTGAAAGTCCTGGACTTTGTGATCCATATCTTAAAAGTTATTGTCGTAATTTTCCTGAAGACGTTGTTAATGCTAACCCTTTACTTGCCAAATGGTGTGGATGTCATCTAGGTAATGATCATTACGATCGTTACGTCATTGACTATGGGATCTCCAAACCTTGTACACCGCTGTGTCATCTTCCTGGAACTATTCCTGCAGTCGGTAACGATGGAGTCACTGCTTTGAAGTGTGGTCAACAAGTTTGTATGATTGATGGACTAACCATTGAGAATATCAATTCTCGTGTTGGTGATGTTGATATTACGCAAGTCTGTTCGGGTTGTATTGATTGTTCTTGTACAATTGTTGACAACACTATCAGTACATTAGAAGCTAAAATTGGAAAGATTAGTATTGTTAATCAATGTTCAGCAGCTAATCATTCTGGAAAGAATGTTTTCAATACAGGCAGTAGCAGTTCTTCGAAATGTGTAAAAACTTTGAATTCTGGGAATGCAAGCGTTAATACAACGACCGGCGCTGCTGATGGAATCGGTCAAGCAAGAGAATTTGACTGTAATTTAGACGAAATTCCTGAAGACTCTTCACTGAGTTCAGCAAATGGAGGCGGCACAGACAATACTACTACGTCTTCTGAAGACACAACATTCCTTGGGAAATCTAATTCGTTTGGAATTATTATTATTTTTAGTATTGCAATGTTAGCTATAATGTTGTTAATGATTATTGTACTTAATCTTTAACACGAGTCTTAATTGTTTGGACTCACACGAGTCTACGCACATTAATATATATCACCATGCGATATATCTCACAGTGACAATTTATTCTGATAAAATCTTTGACTATCCCTTACAGGATTTAAACTTTTTGAATGAAGTTTTCGACTACCTGGAAGTATTACCGTAAGGATTTCTAATGTAAATTGATTCCACTGTAGGTGGCTTGACACTTGTAACCTTTCCATCGGGATTATAACCATATGTCGACTTAGTACCAAAGGATACACCGGTCATCAATAGAAAGTATTTTTGTGGAAGCAATAACGTTTTCAAAATTCAATATTCTCTAAATGAATAACGACAATGTCGTTATTGCTCAACATGCGATTAAAACATTGCATGCAGTTTCATTCAATCCACACTCCAGATTGAAAAATAGATTTCGTATACATCCTGTACTTTAAAGAACTCAAAGAACTAACAAAGTTGTTGTAAACGAATGGATCGACATCCGGCATTGCTCCACGAACACACACGGCTTCACCCGGCATTGCTCCGCGAACGCCCACTCCAAAATCTCGTTTCCTTGCTGAGATAACTTGATTTAACAACTCTGCGATAGAATGCCTGTACTGATCATGGTCTTCTTGATGTCTGGAGAGATCACATCGGATCAAGATCTTAAACCATTTTCAACAAGCTTACCATCGAAACCATTAGATGCTGCCCAAAAATTAACTTCTCTGGAAATAGTTTGAATGTCTTGGAAAGCTCGTTGAAGACTTCCACTCATCTTATTCCCAAATCCAGAAGATTTAGAATTAAGATATATAACAAAATCATCAAGACTATATCCTAAAAGTAGGAAACACATCTTCTTGTAGTTGAATAAAGGAAATGTGTCATCAGGATCCAAGTTTTTCACATCTGCAGCAGTTCTGTAAAAATCATAAACCAAACGATTGTTAATGTTACGAATTGCCAAACAAAGTTCGGCTATGTTTAGTCGGAACTGAGGAATCATGCTAAGATCCCTCAGAAAAGAAGAAAACTTTGCTTTAATTTCGGTATCCATTGTGTGGTTTTGATATTCTAATAATGAATCCGAAAAAATCAATTACACTATAATGATTCTCCAAAAAATCAATTACACTATAATGATTCTATTAGAATCATTCATTAACTTTGTTTAGTACAGTTTCTTTTCTTCAACAACAAGTTGAAATACACCTGCCCATGTGAAAGACATGTTCCCAGAAAATGCAACCGAACTGTACATTGGATCTTTCGAAATAATATCAAGTTTAGCCAATGGATCATTATATGTTCCTTGCCTTGATCCCTTCGGTGGAAAAGATTCTATTGGAGCATTGTTCCATTTCTCTTCAATCTCTTCTGACCACATTAAGAATTTGGTATTACAATTCTTACTAAGAATATTCTTACTAAGAATATTCTTAACAAGATCTCTATGAAACTTTAAAGCTTCAGATCTGTCTTTGAAAACTTTTAGAACTCCATCAGGGAAACATGTAAAGTCTCTGTATTTCTTGAAAATAACAAGATATACAATCTGTATGTCTATTGGTTTCGAAACAGTTGACGAAAATTCAATAAACTCTCTAAGGAAAGAAGAAACTTGTGTACTGGCTTCGATGTCCATAAATCGTTTAGCTTTGCTTGGCGTTTCTCAACAGACACACTTTTGACAAATACGTTGAATGGAAATTCCATTCAATTCTGGTTATAGCTCGCTTCACTCATGCTCGCTTACATCAACAAGGCAGCATACCGTCCCGTTGGACTCACAACAACATAAGCTTCAAGGTCAGTTGGATTCTCTGGTTCAAAACGGTCGTAAGGAACAAGGGTCATAATCTTCGAAACGGCATACACAGTGACTTTAACGTTTGATGCGTCAATCTCAAAAGGTCTTCCGCGAATAGCGTCCTGACTTACGATACGTTCTTTATCTTGGGTGTGTTCTTGATCAAGATATCCTTGGTTAACATGATACTTACTCCAATAGGCAGCAACATACAATGCGTCTTCATACTTCCTTGAAGCAACGTTCTGAAGAAGAATTACTCTGTTCCAATGAAGGATTCGCACTGGCGAAATGCTATTGAAGACACTTAAGTCAGTAGGAATTTTGCTATAGAACTTTGAACTGGTATGAGATCTGTTATCAATCCAATCGGAGAATCGTTTCTTCGTTGTGAAGATAATTCGATTGTCTATTTCTGGATAGTCTGCCGAATTCTCATAGATCTTGAACAGGATTGGTGGAACAGAGTCTTGAATATATTTTTCCATTACTTCAGCTTCTCTTCTGAAGAACATAGTTAGCTTGTCGTACAGTTCAGGATATACTGCCGCGGTCGAAGACTGCGCAGAGAATACTTCCGGCCACCAAGTTGAAGCCCATTTAAATGCATCCGCACTGTTTGATACTTCAGTTACGCTCGGAAGAGTGATCTTAATTAACTTCGGAAGAATATTTTCTTTATTATATCTTGAATTACTTCGAATTCGAGAATTCCACCATGGACCAATACTTGGGCGGAAGTCAAGTCTCCAAGCCCAATGGATGATCTGAACAAGAGCATTACATGCCTTTTGATGGCGTAACCGTTCCTTAAGAACGTCAGAGACAGTTAAGGTGCTTCGGAACAAAGATGCTTGCAAAGAAAACTTTGGATCGTCCTTGATTCGTCCACTTGCTGTTTCTCCTCGATAATGCTCAACAAGAACATAGATTGCATCCTTGAAATCAAACCAAGAATACCAGAAGCCATCATCGTCAAACGAATCAGGTTCACCAAACATGGCTAAGCACTCTTTTTCACTGATGAATCTGTATTCAGAAATCCTTGGAACATTAATTGGTTGCGTTGGCGGGACTGACAATGTTAACCTATTGTCAATCTGAAATACTCGAGTCTTCCCAAAAGAGTCAATGTCTTGACCCGTAATCTTACCTTTCCCAAAGAAGTTTTCCCAATTAATACGAGAATACAAATTAGTTCCATAGTACTTACTGATCACATTAGAAACTGTCTCATGAGTACTCGTGAATACGGTATGAAGATATCTAGTTAAATGACTAAAGACCTTACTACTGTTAGTATTCGAAACAACAAGATTGTAATTGTTTGGATCTGTTTGAGTATTAACCACAATTACAGCAGGTCTATTGACGTACAAAGTCTTGAAATGACCGACTTGATATCTTGGAACTTCAAGAATGAAATCATCAGAATCTTGGTTAGGCTTTCGAGGAACAATGGTAAAAGCATAGATATGAACCTTGAACAACTCCTCTAAACCATGATGATGACGTCGGTACGTCAATGGAATATCGAAGTTCAAAATTTCATTCTCTATGTCACGAATAGTGATGTCATAAATCTCTTGTGTGTAAGTCATCGGGTCAACTAATTCGAATAAACGACGACGATATCTTAACAAAACATTTTCACGAGTTTTTATATTGATTCTAGCTTCTTTGATATAATCTTTGTTACCAGTTGCGAGAAGCAAACATTCCATTAAACTATTCTTCCCAATAATTTCTGAAGTTCCTTTTGCATTAAGGTCATAGATACGATATTCTTGTTGACGTTCGTTAAGATCACCATAGTTCAAGAATCTAATCAAACTTGAAGTAAGTTTCGTGTTATCAAGTGTAACTGTCACAATTGGTTTGGCTGGTGCTCGGCCCGTTGCCTGACGAGCATCTGCAATAGTGCTGAGATTGTCTTCGAAATCATCACGCTCAACCATGGCGGAACCACTAGTGCAATCTTTACAATCTTCAGTTGAAATTACAATATCTTCTTGTCTGATATTCTCGTCAAATCGATTTCCCCAGCAACAAGGATAGAATTCAGAAGATGGTTTTCCTCTCTTTGGAGGTCTGACAAGACGAATGAATGGAGCAGTGTTAGCTGGACATGTAAAGTTAATACTCCGACCATCGGGAAGGATGTAATTACGGACTTCTCTCTCAGAAAGGCTGTAACGCTTTCCTTTGTAATTAAGAATCGATGCTGTCATTGAATTCCATGCTTCAACTTCATCATCAGTCAGAAGAACAGGTTGACGTTCACATTGACACTTTCTTGACCATCCGAGGGATGGAGAAATAAGTTTTTTGAGAACATCATTCTTACCCCTGAAGAATTCCATTCCTTTATTAGCAGCGGCAATAGCTGCACGAGATTTTACAATCGATTTTGCAACCGTCTTTGGAACTGATTTCTTTGGTATTTTCGCTGCTCCACTTCTAATAAGAGCAGAACCCCGTGTTGTTCTCGGCTGTCCATCACTTTGCTCAGATTCATCGTCACTTATTTCGGAATTATATTCAGTATCTGCTGGAACAAATTGGTTCAAAATACTTACTGAAATGTTATTCTGACGAATAATGTAACCATGGAGAACTCGACGAAAGACGTTGTTGAAATAGTTTTCGGCTTTAGCTCTATCAGGTCCAGAGATATAAATATCAAGCGGACTGCTAATATCAAAGTTAATAAGATAGTTTTCTTTGTTTGGGAAGAATGTATCATCAGTATTCTCAATCCGAATCTTACGTTTATCTCCAACGATTTTGTCTGATTCATCAATATACATTCTTAAATCTCGATCAGACAATAAGTAAAACTGGAAAAGTGTTGGATCAATGTATTGTGGCATCGGAAGACCATTGTAAACTGTTTCAAACTTTGTCTTCAACCTAACAGAAACTTCAACACCTTTACTGACGATGATGCCAAAAGTATCGAAGACAGCTCTAGACACTTTCCTATCGATTTCAGATAAGTTTACTTCATTGGGAACAGTTAGATTAAATCCATTTGCACTAAGAACTCCTTCAGAATAATTAGAATCACCAGCAATATCAATCAAGAATGACAAAGTGTCACCTTGAAGATTAAAATTTGGTAAGTCATTGAAATATTTGTCGATATTCTCATCAAAATTCTTCCACTGATTAGAGTCTCCGACAGAATAAGAGTAAATAGCATACTGAGTATCACGGCCATTGTCAGTATAATTCTTTCTATCGATTCGTATAAACGGAATAACCCTTGACGGTCTACATGTAACAAAAGAATCGTAAACACTTCCAGCTTTAGAGTCTTCTAAAGAACTCATTGTGAAAGAAAGATCTCTTGAAATTGGTGTAAAGTTGTAATCGATTGCTGTGAAAGGACTGTTGAAAAGAAGTCGTCTTTGGTGTTCCAAGATGCTTGTCAGAACATCGGCTTCTGCAGACTTCCAGATATCAACTTTAGTTTCCCAGCTTTGCTTGTTATTAAGAAGGTCTTCCATTGATTGTATGTTAGATCCTAGAATAGTTCTGTAAATATTCTGGATCTTGGCGTATATTTCTTCTCGTAATGCATCCGTATCGGCGTCACCTAGAGCGTCGATTTGATAATAGAAACATGCAATCAGATATTCATCGAATTGGATCAATTGGTGGAATTCTTTGAAAAGAGCATAAATGTCCTCGGGACTGCTATCGATATCAAAAATCTCCAAAGTATTCACATAGACAGCACCTTTGTGATTTGGATCATAATCCTTTGGACGATATTTTGAAAGAAACCTAACACTCATATCGTGCTCATTGGCCATCTTTAGATGCTCACTTTCGTAATTGTCAAACGAATTTCCAATAGAACGTATATAGTCATTGATCCAACCAAGAACTATTTCAATCTGGGATTCGGGAACATTATCAAAATTGGTACTTGGAATTTCTTGAAGAGTATTGGTATATTCGGGTTGATAATCTACTTCTTCAAGGAATAACTTGTAAGCATTCTTTTGGTCTTCATTAAGTCCAGTTAAGCTTTCAAGGGGCTTACGCTTAGACAAATCAACGGCCATTGTTTTTGAAAGTGTGATTAATACTAGTCAATCGAATTATTAATTCGATTAGTTCGATTAGTTCGATTATTTTAGTTATTTTAGCTTAGTTCAGTTATTCTAGTTCAGTTAGTTTAGTAATTGTAATCTGTTGGAACGGGAAGTCTATAAAACAAATTGCAGTTATAGGCTGTTCTTTGAACGCGACCACCAATGATCGTTGGAATGTCTATCTTTGGTTGCACACCGAAATTGGAAAGTCGTTCACCAACATTAACAATTTCAATTCCAGTTATCTGAATATCTGGGCCGTTTATGGCTAATGTGTTGTTCTTTGTAATATCAATTAACATTGAGTTGTCATTAACTCGTGAAATTCTTCCAGCTCCAAATGGTACTGTATCAACATTAGCGACGGGTACAGGTCTTGAATTTTTTGTATATCCAGCAAAATTAAGATTGTACATCTTCCGAATTGTTAATAGACTGTCATCTGGTTGAGGGGTGATATCAGAAACATATTCAAGATCAACATAAGTTCCGTAGATGTCAATCTTTGTGTAAGTTCGAATCATAATATATGCTTTCCAAACATTAGAACTTGAGTCTTGTACTCGAACAAGAAAACCTTCATACACATCTCCACCCAGTGGCGTTATTCGAGTATATGTAAATACACCAGCAGAATTAATATCAATTGTTCCATACTTTCCAGGAATAGGACTTCCAATAACAGTACCATCAATACTAACAACCGTTGACCCAGGAGCAATAGTTATCGACGCCATTAAGGATGGATCATTGATTCCAATATCAAAGTTCTGATCAACAACTACACTAATGTTGTAATCACTAATATCTTTTGTTGGTTCCATTGTATTCTGAAATGCAACATCTTCTGAAATAGGAGTCCATTCCATCGAATACACTCCGCCACCAAATGGTCTTGGCGAAACGAATCCAAGTTTGTTTTGGTGGTAGCTGTAAAGCTCAAAACGATATTTTGTTGGACTTACAGTTGTATTATAATCTCCCACAAAAATTGCTGCATTTGTCTCCATTACAACCGCTTCATCACAAATAATTTTACTTGGATCATTGCTTGTCATTATTCCATAAGTTCCTTTGTTGGCAAGAACTTCATCAAGATCAATCATTGCCATTGGCATTCTAATATCATTATATTTCCCTGATTTTCCAAGCATATCCCCAAATGGAAGACTGGATGGAACACCAATATAATTGTCATGACGAGCTAAAGAACGTAAGTTCGAAAGAATATATCTCTTTGGAACTACAATACTATTAATTGTTTCATCGATATGAACAATCATAACAAAGTATTTTCCAACAATAGGACTGAAATTTTCAAAAGTTGTTGGATTTGGTACGCTTGGAACGCCATAATAAAGACACGTTTGAAGGCAATCAGGTAACGGTGTGGTACTAGCTGTCGAATTGTAATCAAGATCTCCTGGAAGATACAAGGGACCTGTTTCAACTACATTAGTTGGTTTCTTGCAAACAACACCAGTTGTAGTAAAGACTTCCTTTCCGTCAACAGAATCTACTTTCACACATTCTGTTGGAATTCTGGAAACACCAACATTAAACAACTCAACGATGCTTGAATATGGTCCAGTCTTATTTGGTTTATAACAGGTAGATTTCAAGTCCATAAGACCAACATTATTCGAAGAGCATTTCTTAAAATCAATCGAACGAGAATCATTCGGTGGATACAAATCTTCGGTTGAAGGATCTTGAACACGGATTACCGTCCGGACCCTGTATTCTCCGCAAATAGGAAGGGCTGTGGGAATTTGACAATTCTCCGTCACAGTTACCATTGCTCCCGTGTCACACTTAACTGTATTATTCAAGTCAGGGACCAGAGTACACTTCTCTGGTTCTGCTGTCAAAAACTGGGAGATTAAACTTTGGTCTCCAACAATAATACATCCAGGCATTCCTTTCTTATCAGCATCAACACAAGTATATTTTCTAATTTTCTTTGGAATTTCACCAGATTCAACACAATTGTTACCCTGCAACTCAGAATCATACTTGCACTCCTGCAGAGTTGTAATATCCCAAAGATTTGACATACACTTTGGTTGACATGGTTCTGTTGTAATCTTGGAACCAAAAAATATTTCATCTGAATTAGGATCTTTACAACCTAAGACATCGTCACAATAGTATTCAGTGTATGTTGTTCCCAAATAGTCACATGAAGCGGTAGTTATTCCATTTAAAGATGGATCTGCTGCCGAACTTCGGATACAACCTGAAACACGTTTGGTTAAAGCTGATTTTACAGATTTTTTTGGTTCCACAACTGTAATTAACAGAAAGATTGTGAAAGCTATTCCCACTAATACTAGCGCTAAAAGAATTATAACCTTTGCAATTTCTATAAACATGACACTAATTTTAAACATGCAACTTCGTTACTGTCAACGAAGTATTATTAAGATAAACTTTTAACGGAATGAAGTCTTTGAGGTTGTAATTATAGACTTCCAAAATAATGTTTGGTAAGTTGATAGAAAACGCAACTGGGGGTCAAACATTTCTGAATCTTTTTGGTATGTATACCTTCCGAGGAACCCCCGAAAATGGGAGTTCTTTTGGAGAACTTCGTTACCACCGCAAATTGCTGACATCAAAAATTTATCGAAGTAACTTCGACCATTCACTTCACAAACGACATTTCGCAAAGACAACTTTTATGGAAAAGGCAAAAGTAAGATTTGCTATTTTGAACTTAGTTATGTCAAAGAACACAGTTGAACTTCAGAAGTCAAAAGGACTTCTTAGCAAGTATTGTCTCTTGTTCCCCAATCATCAAGCATTGATAGACGATTGGTTACAAATATGGAATGCAAGTAGTTTGTTCTTTAACACTAATGTCAAGGACGTAGAATATAGGGCAAATCATGTTGAAAATATTATTAATAACCTTAATGTTGAAAATGTCGAGAATCTTGATGAATTTTGAATTCCATCATTGGACTTCTAAATCCTGAAAATTGATAAAAATCATAAAATTTATGATTTATTAGCCTAGGAAAATCAAGGTCAAAAACGCTCAAAACAGTCCGTAGGACCAATGAGTCACACAAATAATTTTAGATTCTTACTGATTTTCTGAATTCTTCAGAAATTAGAATTACTCGACTAAACACAATTTTTTTTCAATTAGATAAACTTGTTGTTAAAATCTCTTCAAAAATCAAGGAACATTATTGTTATTTTCTAATGATGTCTGTTTGTCCAGGATTTTTTCTTTGTATGTTCGAATTTGTAAATTGTGAAATCGAATGAGAAAAGAATTATAAAGTTTATGGTTTCAGGTTCGATCACATTGATTTAATTGAATTACCGACAATTTCAACACTTTCATAAGATAAAATAACTAAACAATAAATATTTCCATGAAATTCATGGAAATGAATTTAGTTTTCTAAACAATCTATTACAAAAAGATTAACTTCTGTAAAGAGACGTCGAACAAAGCGATATGAAACGTGTTGCAGTCATTGACAAAGATCGGTGTAAGCCAGACGAATGTAATTTTGAATGTGGTCGTGTTTGTCCGCCAAATCGGACTGAACGAAAGTGCATTACACTCGTGGACTTAGTGGTTGTTCCTGGCAGTAGTTCAGGGAAGAAACAAGTCGCAGACATTGAAGAATCACGTTGTGTTGATTGCAATGGATGTGTAGATTCTTAATTTGGTTACTTCTTCTGTAGATTCACATTGTGAATCTATGTTAATTTTCCAAAGAACATAATTCGAAAAGAGTATCTTTCAGTAAATTATTTATTTCGGAGCCAGTCGAGTTCTTAAGAGCTTCTTTAATATCAATAGCGTCAAACAATGGAATTTTCTCAGACATTGATACATTCAGTAACCATTCACATACAACTGCATCATTCCTTGTAACTGCATCGTTGAAAACTTCGTTATGCTGAAAAATTATTGGATCAGCACCAGCTTCAAGAAGTAAGTCTGCAACTTTCAATGAACGATGTTTAACGGAGTATTCTAAACATTTAGAAAGACTCCATCCAATCAAGGACTGATTACTTTTCCTTTCGAGTTCTAGAATTTGCTGAACCAAAAATATCTTGTCCGATCGAGCCGCCGCACAGAAAGATTGTCGAAGTGGATAGAATGGCTGATCTGTAATGATTGTAGGCATATTTGTTAATTCAATTGAAAATAAAGAATTCAATTACAAGCAAATTTGTTTTTAGCCAAGAGATCTAAACAATAAATTCAGTTACTAACTGAATTGGAAATTTATTTCTCAAAAAGACTTCGTTCTTAGAAGACGACGATATTCTGAAAAACATCGTTGATGATGCTGATATTTCCGACACTGCAATTCAATAAGACAATCTCTCAAAAAACGTTTGATTCTTGGATTCGTTGTGTTTCGAAGAGCTTCTGTAACGCTGATTATATCAAACAATAGAATGTTTTGTAACATAGACATGTAGCAATATCATTCCTTGCAACAGCATCACGAAGACTATTCTCGATGTGGAAAAGAGATAAATCAACATCCATATTTATAAGAACATCAGCAATTTTCAAGGAACCATGTTTTAAAGCATGTGCTAGACATTTTGTGTAACTCCAGCCAATTAAAGATTTCCCTGAATTTCTTTCTGTTCTAAGGATATTGTTTAGATAACCCACGTGATCAAAACGTACAGCAAATACAGAATGATCGTCGAAGTGTATAAACAGATTGTGTATTGATAACTGTAGGCATGAAATAAGGGATTTATTAATTTTGGATAAAAACTTAATTCAATTTTTATATCCCTTTAGGAACAATCTTGAAAGACGATAGCTCCAAAAGTCCGAGATCACTTATATCCTTTGGACAACTAATGGGACGAACTGGATACTTGTTTATCATTAAGTCTTGTTCAGATGGAACTACCTCGTAATAGAGTGTTTTCTTTTCTGTCTTTGACAAATTTAATTTAGACTTGACAACAACATAAACATAGTCTGACGCCATATAGACAAAAGAAGAGTCTTCTTTGAAGACAGGAAGATACATTGTCATTCCGCGTAAGCTACAGACAACAATTTTGACGGCTGGTTTTACCTCTTTTGTTTTTCTGCTCCAATACTTGTCAAGGCGATCAGAAAGTTCATCGACTACCAATGCAGACATCTTTTATTTCTTAAGTTTTTGAAGTTGATATTAGCAAAATGGAACAAAATAAAACCTCGAATCATAAACAATTCAAATGATCGTTCAAACACCCCAACATCGTAGTCTTTACTTGCAGGCAGGGCAGATGTTCCCTGCAAGAAGATATCTTTATGGAATGTCACAAGCGACAGCAATTCTTGATTACCTAGTAAACAACTATGTCCCTCAATTGGACACCAAATCCAAATGGGAAATCCCACAAGGAAAGGTCGTTACAAGGACAAAAGACTTCTGGACTAAGCATAAGTACGGACCTCTGCTGAAAGCAGGGCCGAAGGATTGGGAATATGACATGGTCATTGACTTTTACACTGAAAGTGCTCGTATGGCAACACCGGGTTACGGAGAGGATTACTCTCCAACAGAACTATGGGAAGGTGTCAGTAATACCCAAGAACGAATGAAAAAGATCTTTGACAAGTCGGTTACAACACCTGAACTTGCTCGTGAAGCTCTTTACAAGAGCGTTCAAGAAGCAAGACTTGCATATGTAACTGCGAGTAAAGGTCTTTACCAAAGGCTTGCAAGTCTGGGTTCTTCTGATGACTATCAAAGTGTAATTGATATTTCTGCCTTTGGAGACCGAATGGTTGCTGCTGTCGGGGATGGTCTTGCGTATACGGGTCTTGATCCTGATCCTCTTCTCGTTGAAGGAATGGCAAGACTAAGAATGGACTTGGAAAAGGTAAGTAATGCTCCAGTACCACAGCTATTCACGCTACCGTTAGAAGGGTATTGGCCCAAAGATCTTGTTGACATTGTTACCTTCTCACCTCCTCCTTTCACAATGGAGAAGTACTCTGGAGGTGAACGTCAAACACATCGAGTGTATGCAAGTTTCAACGATTGGTTTAATGGATTTATCCGTGAATGTGTAATGCGTGCTTACCAATGGCTGATCCCAGGTGGAGTGTTTGCTTTCACTGTTTTGGACAGACCAACGGATTCTACTAATCCAGGGCGTCCAACAATCACGTACACAGAAGCCATGATCCTTCTTGCTGAAGATATGGGTTTTGAATTCATTGAAATCTTCGGGTTTCCTTCAAAGACTCCTTGGTGGGTCTTTCGGAAAGGAAACGTGACTTCAAGTCGTTTAGTAGAGTACTATCCTGAACTCACACCAAAGTCTTTGGTTACACCGAATACTCCATTGCTTGAATACATCCGAAAGTGTCTTCAAAAGTATATTATTGGTGTTTTCAGAAGCTTACCTGAATTCTCCAAACATCATGCCAAGATGGATGACATTCTTGGAAGATTTTTGATGATGAAGGACAAAGACGATTTATTAGATTTGTCTTCAGACCCGTTGTTTTTCCCACCAGTACAAGACCAAAAGTTTAATGGACTTGAAGAACTTGCTTCAATCAACTTTACCGAAAAGAAAATTGCTTTTCAGACATCTGATGCGGCATACTACTTGGAATGTAATGGAACAAATGGGGTTAATCTAGCGATTAGTCTTTCTCAAGCGGCTGAAAGATATCTTCATTGGGTTGTAACAACGACTGGCTATCAAATTGCAAAAGACCGAATGTCTTTTAGTGTTGATCTTACCTCTGGTGGATTCCAAAGAAACACTGTCGTGCTAACTGTTGAGAAACGTTTCGCGATGTCAACGATTGGTTGGATCCGACGATATGTCCCCATTGGACCTGACGGTCTCAATGTTCAAGACACTGACGGAGGAAACCTTCTGATGTGGAGGACAATTCGTCCTTATGACTCTAAGAGATTCAAGACTCCAACAGAACATGGTCTTTCTGATATGCGCTATGACACGGTAGCTGCTTATGGACATCATTTCACTCGTCCTCAGAAGCGAATTGAACTAATGCAAAAGATTGTTGGAGAAAATATTATCGATCTGTTTGCAACACCTTTCAACACCAACACACAGAAGTTTGCAAGTCTGTATGCTGACGTAGACAGCCCTGCAGGAAGTGTTGGAAGTTTCTTTGAAATCAGAGATTGGAATAGTTTAGGAACAACGTCTTTCATGGCGAATCCTCCAGCATTTCCTGGTTTCATAGAACGTGTAATGGACACTATTAGAAGTGTCCTAGAATCTTTTGAGTCAACTTTCTTTATCGGAACAGTCCTTTGGGAAGATGTTAATTCTAAGTACCTTAACAAGATTAGAAATGGTGAAGATCCAGACTTTAAGAATTCAGACAATGCAATTCTTAATTACTGTTGGGACAAATCGAAGATTCCACCTGAATTCCTTCGAGCCATTTACATCCTTGACAAACAAAAGTATCCTTCATTGAATCCAATGACTGGAAAGACGTCAATCCGTGAAGGTTCAGAGTCTGTTGGCGTCATCTTGTCTTCGAAGAAACGGTGGATTGCCGAGGATTCATCCGAGGCCGATGCAGAGAACCTTGGTAAGATTATCTTCTACGACCCAGAAGAATGAAACGAACTTATTAAGTTCGTTAACGAACCCATTGGGTTCATCATGGGTTTAGCTCCGCTGAAACCGAGCGAAGCAATGAAATCTTTTCAAGTTTGCCTATAGCAAAGATATCCCCTTGTTGAATTGTCATTTTCACACCCCATGGAGCCGAAATACAAACAATTAAACTATTTTGAGTTGAAGTATTGGAATCAATTGAATGCATACATTCACGATCTAAACAAGTTGGAGGTTTGACAATATTTACTCTTAGCCCAGGAAAGGAATACTTCCGTGGAATTTCCCAATAGACTCTTAAGTGCTTGGGAACAACTAAAATCTTACCTGTGTTAAACTGAACACATTCATTGACTGTGAAAGTAAGTTTTGCTTTTAAATAAATTTCTGTTCCTTCGGAGTTTGAAGAAACTTCAATTAATGGAATGTGATCGTAAAGATCAAAGCTCATTTAGTTTATTTATTTTTGCGATTCGCAAAAATTCAATCTTTAGATTCAGAGTCAATCTACAGGTGAACAATTGGACTTGCATCAGGATCCAAAAGAATACGACATAAAACATCACCCTTCTGAACAACAACGTCAGAACCTGTGTTATTGATGATATTAATTTGCATGACTGATTCATATTTCCTTCCTAAGCCAAACATTCCTAAAAATCGAGATAAGGGAGTAACTTCAACAATACACTTGAAAGTTTCAACGAAAAGACCTTGAACATCGGAGACTCCAACAAATCCAACCTTGGTCGGCTTGATTTCAATGTTGGTGTCCATGCAAGTAATCCCTGCTACGGAGACAACTATCTGTTTTCCTGCAACAACGACGAGACCTTGATTGTAACTTAAAGAAGGATCCTCCGAACCCTTGCAAATATTCCTGAACTCAATTGGGTTCATCTTTGTCTAAAGCCAAAGTGTTGTCTTTTGTGTTTATGTTGTTTACAACTTTCAAAGTTCAATCTAAGCGAAATACATTTGAAATCGAAGGATTCGAAGAGTTTCTAATTCTGAACTACCGATTAATAAATCTTCAATTAACATTATTTGGTCAAAAGATTTTTCAAAGTATTTGATCATTGTACAATACCAAAGATATTTAATAAAAAAATGTGTTCAAGAGACTGTGCCATATCAATGGTTGTCCCGGTTCATCCGGAAGATCCAACTTTGAAGTATCCATTCATTCACACTGAACTCATTGAACCTGAAAAGATGGTGCAGCGTTTAGCAGCCGAGTATTTCACTGGTAAGTTCAAATTCAAGGGCGTCGCTTCACAGACGCCCAGCGAAGCCACCCCTCAATTGCATACACTAATCAGAGGATGGGAATACAACGAGATAGATGCAATTGCCGACCATTTCGTTGAAGATATTCGAATTGGATGTCGCCAGTTTGGTAAACCAAATATTGTTGACATTTGGTTGAAGACACCAGCAAGTGTCCTTCGGAAGCTTAAAACACCTGACGATGTTCGCATGTTTTGTATGAAGGAAGGTCGTGAATGTCGTCTGTTCTCAACAGGATTAGCTCTTCATTTTATGATGGACTACGTTCCAGGAATTGGCCTGAAAATCCTTGACCCTAGTGCAGGATGGGGAGATCGAATGATTGCTGCTATCATTGCGGGTGATAAAGTAGCTGAGTACCATGGTTATGATCCTAACCTTGCTTTAAAACCACGATATCAAGACATCATCGACCGACTGGACAAGTCGAAGAAATGTATAGTCATAACAGAGAAATTCCAAATTGCCCAAATCGTAAAGGATTATTATGACCTCGCTATAACAAGTCCTCCATACTTTGA
>Ga0075158_10000208_pt1 | contig 46965 bp, 33 predicted proteins | sample JI91814BDNA_FD_70968 | JGI IMG/M metagenome (GOLD analysis project Ga0075158, IMG submission 70968) | Wastewater effluent complex algal communities from Wisconsin, to seasonally profile nutrient transformation and Carbon sequestration -... | ecosystem: Engineered > WWTP > Effluent > Algae... | reverse complement strand
AAAAAGGAACCTCAGCATGTTGGATGGATTGATTCGCTGGTCACTTCGGTATCGAACCGTTGTGCTTATTATCTGTTTGGTAGTAATCGTCTATGGAACATTTCTTGCTTCTCAGATGAAGATCGATGTGTTCCCGGACCTCGACCGCCCTCGCGTCGTAATCATCACAGAAGCACCTGGGTTGGCAACAGAGGAAGTCGAAACACTGGTAACGCAACCGCTCGAAGTAGCCTTAATGGGAGCCAGCGGCGTGCAGGACGTCCGAAGTCAAACGACGGCAGGCCTCAATGTGCTGTACGTTGAGTTTGATTGGAAAACGGAGATTCGCGCAGCACGTCAAACCGTCGGAGAGCGATTGGCTACGCTGGAGGGGCAGTTACCTGACGGCATCCGTCCCCAAATGACTCCACCTTCTTCGATCATGGGGCAAATTGTCATTGCGGGGATATACCGGCAAACCGGGCCGCGTGGCGGTAAACTCGCACCGATTCCAAATACCAACTTGATTGGCGAAGTTCTCGATGCTGGGAGGGAGGAATCCCTTAAACTCTGGGAAGTCCAAGACCGACGCCGTGTAGAAAATTGGAAAGAAGTCCCTTTGGAATTGCTGGAATGGACTTCTAACACAGAGTTCCCGCGATCCGGAGCCATCAAGGCTCAGATAAAAACAGAGGAGGGAGCTTATGAACTACATTTTCGCAGCGAAGCCGAGTCCAATGCTGAGCTTCGTACGATATCCGATTGGGTGATTCGACCTCGTATCCTTAAAGTGAATGGAGTCGCTGAGGTCTTCATGCAGGGTGGCGACCGAAAGCAGTATCAAGTTCTGATCGATCCGACAGCACTGCAAGAGTATCACGTCACTCTGCAAGACGTCAGTCGAGCACTGCGTGAAAGCAACATGAATGCCAGTGGTGGCTTTGCTATTGAAGGTGAGACCGAACGTTCCATTCGCATTTTAGGTCGGCTTGGACAAGGGGGACGAAGTATCGTTGAGGATTTGGCGCAGATCCCAATCGCTACGAATCCGCAACGTTCAGTATTGCTTTCACAAGTAGCTAAGATTGTCGAAGGTGCGGAGCTAAAACGGGGAGACGGCAGTATCAACGCGCAAAACGGAGTGGTGTTTACGGTCGTTAAGCAACCGCATGTTGATACTCGCAGATTGACCAACGATATTGCGAGAACCTTTGTTGATTTGGAGCAGTCGTTGCCGAACGATGTCATTGTGCGTTCTGACCTATTTCAACTTCGAAATTTTATCGATCGCGGCATATTCAATGTGGCAGAAGCGTTGGTGATTGGTGCACTACTAGTGATCTTGGTGCTCTTTCTATTCTTGTTAGATGTTCGCACTACGGTAATCACACTTACGGCAATTCCACTTTCTTTGGTGATTACGTCGCTAGTTTTTAGGTGTATCAGTTGGCTCAGCGGAAGCGATCTTTCGATCAATGTGATGACCTTAGGTGGAATCGCTGTTGCTATGGGTGAATTGGTTGATGACGCCATTGTTGATGTGGAAAACATTTTTAGACGATTGCGTGAAAACCGGCGATCGCCTCAGCCTCGCCCCGTCCTAGAAGTTATCTATGCAGCGAGTGTAGAAATTCGGAACGCCATTCTATTCGGCACGGCAGTAGTGATTCTCGTCTTCTTACCTTTGTTCGCTCTCTCTGGTGTAGAAGGACGGTTGTTTGCACCGCTCGGTTTGGCCTACATTGTTTCCATTTTGTCTTCGTTTGTGGTGAGCCTCTCCGTAACACCCGTACTTTCCTATTACCTGCTCAGGAATTCGATACGGCATGCTGACCATGGGGATGGTTGGGTGTTAAGGGCACTTAAATGGTTAGCGACACCGCTAATTCGATTCAGTATGAACGCACCACTTATATTGCTGGCGATCGCTTGGTTGGGCTTTGTAATTGCTGCTTGGCAAGTAACAAAGCTTGGCCGCAATTTTCTTCCGGCGTTCGATGAAGGGAGCGTGCAAGTCAATATAACTCTCCCCCCTGGAGCATCATTGCAGGCAAACAATAGTGTTTCCCGCGATATTGACTTGCTGTTCTTGACGCTCCGAAAGTCTGCTGAAAATCCGAATGGACCACTACTGAACTTCGTGCGACGATCAGGACGAGCTCAGATGGATGAACATGCTTCGCCCGTGAACGTGAGTGAGTATATATTGAGCATGAATCCAGATAGTCATGAGCAGCGTGACGCCTTTATTGAGCAATTGCTCGAAAGACTCAAAACAGAAGTTCCTGGGGTGGATGTCGAAGTTGAGCAACCGTTAGCGCACTTAATCAGCCATATGGTTTCTGGTGTATACGCACAGATTGCGGTCAAGATTCAAGGGGAAGATTTAGATACACTTCTGAGGCTTGCCCAAGAAGCGAAAGCTGAATTGGCCGGGATCGAAGGAATCACGACTCCTTTAGTTGAGCCGATTCGAATGACGCCAGAACTTCACATACAATTGCGCGGCGATGATTTGGCTTACTATGGGCTTACCCGTGGGGAAGTGGCCTCCGTTCTGCAAACCGCGCTGCAAGGCGAAGTTGTTTCAGAGGTGTTGGAGGGACAACGCCGATATGACTTGCTGGTTCGGCTAGAAGAAACCTATCGGTCAGATTTTGCGAACCTAGGGCGTTTGCGTTTGCATTTGCCGCACATTGAGGGGCAAGCCGAACGCGGCCAAATCGAATTGCGTGAAATTGCCGATGTGTTCGAGGGGGTAGGCCCCAATTCGATTAACCGTGAAAATGCTCGTCGACGAATTGTCATTCGGTGCAATACACAGGGGCGAGATTTGGCGGGAGCTGTGGATGAGATAAAGGCGAGGTTGGAATCAAAGCTGAATCTGCCAACAGGCTATTTTGTGGAATATGGAGGACAGTTCGAAAGTCAGCAGAACGCGACACGTATGATCCTCATATTGGCAGGTGTTTCCGTGTTGGGAATGTTGGCTGTTCTGTTGATTCTATTTCCTTCGATTCGCATCGTTTTGCAAATCTTGAATGCCTTGCCAACAGCGTTTATCGGTGGCGTACTCGCGTTGGTATTGACCGATCAAACTTTGACCGTTGCCAGCCTTGTGGGCTTTATCTCGTTAGGAGGTATCGCCGTCCGAAATGGCATTTTGCTGGTGACGCATTATCTTCATTTGATGAAATCCGAAGGGGAAGAATTTAGTCAACAAATGATTTTGCGTGGCAGTTTGGAGCGGCTAGCGCCTGTGTTGATGACAGCTTTAACGGCTGGTATTGGACTGGCTCCGCTAGTGATGGGAGGTAACGAACCTGGACGAGAGATTCTATATCCTGTGGCCACGGTGATTGTTGGTGGTTTGTGTACATCTACGTTTTGCGAGTTCCTCATTCATCCCGGAATTTTTTGGAGTCTTACGGGGCAAGATGCGAGGCGCTTGGCAGATGTGGCGAAGAATCGAAGTCAAAAGAAAGGAAAGTGATATGCGAAAGTACCTAGGACTGTGTGTAGCTTTGTTCGTTTGTGTTGGCTGCGAGGGAAGACAGGATGCAAAAAAGGGAACTCCAGAGTCCCAAGTGGTGGTTGACGAGCATGGTCATGCAGCTGGGCATGACCACGACCACTCGCAAGACGAGGGTGTCGATCATTCGCAGGCGGGACACAGTCATGGTAAAGGCCCTCATGGTGGAGTTGTGGTCGATTGGGGAGGAGGAAAATACCATGTTGAAATCGTATTTGATGACGCATCAAAGCAAGTGACAGCGTACATTTTCGGAAGGGACGAAAAGACTCCTGTTTTAATCGATGCAGCCTCCATTGAGATTAGCTTGAAATCGCCCGACGCTTCGATCGTGCTAGAGGCGGTGCACCAGCCGAACGTTGCGGAGGGGCAGGCGTCAAAGTTCGTTGGGACGAATGAGAGATCGGCTGGAGACCAAAGTTACGCAGGTGCCGTTACTGGCGTTATTAGCGGAACTCCCTATACGGGCGAATTCAAGGAATGATCGGGTTGAAATCGGTGCGTATACGCAGGACTATTGTGGAGCTGATATAGGAGAAGGTTCACTTGGCGAAGAGATAGGATCTTCTTCCGTATCGGGCAGCGTCCAATACTGAAGCCCATCATCAACTGGCCAGGGACGTAAGTTACGCTGCTCCGGCGAGAGTGAGCCCCGCAGTAGATCATGCACGTCATGGAGCAACGGGATGCAATCCCCATAATACGAGTGGCCGAGCAAATCGGTATCAATTTCTGAGGCGTCCACGGTGTCGACATCTTGAATGACCAACGCGCCTTGAGAGGAATCGCCAGCGCGTGTTGCGTCATTGAAATTGCGGGATAACATCAATGCTAAATCGTTCTTAGAACAGTAGAGCGTCGTGCGATTGGCGGTCTTCGTTAAGCGAGGTGCGATTTGGCGACGAAACACTTCACGATCAATGTCAGGTGCAGCCAAAACGATTTGATCAAAGACTTTCCCTTTATCACCCATCTCGGCAATGGCTCGGCAGGTAGCATCGGCACCCATACTATGCGCAATAACATGAATTCGTTGTGCGTCTGATCTGGCGGCAACGTCCGTTAGAAACTGCTTGATCACATACCGGCTAAACTCGATTTCGTTTCGATCGGAGAAGTAATGCCGGAGGTTGGCGCGTGAGGGCCAACTAAAAAAAATGGGGACTCCCTCAAACTTCAAATCGTAGTGGATTTGAGCGGTGCGGCGGGCGGCGTTTTCAAAGTCGACGTTGAAGCCGTGGATGAAAACGAAACATGATTTTTCGGACGGAGATATATTCGAAAGTTGTTCTCTAATGGATGCGAAGAAAGCTTCCTCTTCTAGGCTCTCCGTCTTTTGAAGAACCACATGTTCTTGTTCATTTTCGGGGCCAATCACAGGACGTTCTACGGCGCCCACATCATGTTTCGGCGGGATCGATACCTCGCAAGTACCGTAATGGACGACTTCGGTTGCTTCACGCCTTGGACCAAAGCTCGGTCCTACGCCTAGCCGCCAGTGTTGCTGCAACTCGGAGCGAAAGTTAAGTGAGGCCCATATGGCACCCAGGATCATAAGCAACGGAATAAGGCGACTGGTACAACCCTTGGGCTTATCGGAATCTTTAGGGCCCGCTTGAATGAAGGTGATAACTGCCACGATCAATAGCACGGCGATGAAAGGGTAGGGGAGTATTTGAAACCAACCTGGGCGTGGTCGATCGATGAGCTCACGATTTGTTCCATAATAAACTTTAACAATCGTTGGATTCTTGGGGTCGACGCTCCGGGGAGTACTAGGGGAGTGAGCTACATCTGTTGTTCCTTTGCCGATGACGGTGGGAGATTTCGCCGTTGGACCTTGCATCGCGGCAACGTCAAATGCTTCTGATTGAAAGCGACTCCCCACAATATCCGAGAGTATCTCCGCAATCTTCACAGAATTAGGATGCTCCCCTTTCAACGCATTGAGCAATAGAGGAACGGCGTCATAGCCATTCGCGCGGATTTGCGCTGCAGCTGCGTTAGCGACGAGAGAATCTTCATCCGAAATCGCTTGCAACAAATTATTCCAGTAGTCGGCCGAAAGACTTGAGGGTGGGATGGGGATGTGTTCCAGACCCACAATCGCAGCTTTCCGTAGTATTGGTTTTTCGGTGTTAAGATATTGCAGCAAAAGTTCGCGAACGATTTCCTCGAGACTCCCCTGAATCTGGAGCTCTTGGGCTGCTTGTTGTTGGACGTCTAGATGTTCGGATTGCAGGCAGTCCCGCAGGAAATCCAATTTCTGTTCGTCAGTCGCATCAGAGATTTTGCCAAAATGCTTCGTAATTACATCCGCTCGACGTTTCGGTGAAGCTAGGCCATCGCGAATGTCCTGAAGCGAAACGGTGTCGCGAAGTGCAAGTGGATCATCGGCAATGTAATCCCGCGCCCAATCTTTGGCTGAGGTTGCTTGGTTAGCTGACGTAGGAGTCGCAGGCTCTTGGGCTGCGGCCGAAGCCAACGCCAGGATACTCACGACGAGACAGCCGCAGATGCGTGAAAGGTATTTTGTCAGAGAGTTGCAGCTAGTCATGATGGTTCAATATTTCATCCTAAGCAGAACGTCAAAGGTACCTTGCTTCGCATCGCGAATCGTCATGCGCATGATTTGCGGCGATGCGTTTACTTCCTGTACAACGGTTTTAGTGTCAGGCGTCGGTTTGCCGTTAATTGCCACAACAACCTGTTGTGGTGACAACGAGACGAACTGATCCTTGCGAACCAGATATACTTGAGTGGCTGGAGAGCCAGGTGTCACTTCGGTAATAACAGAACCTCGACCCGTAAAGTCACGGACAATTAGGCCAGTACGGGGACCTTCATTTGCTGGTTTACCTGGGTAATCGTACGGATAGACATTCTGATCGGTTTGGACAGGAGAGCCTTTGGTTATGGAAGCCCCTTTGGGATAAAAGTCATGAAAAGAAGTATGCACCTTTAGGCTTACCGCTCCGACCATATCGTTCCAACTGCGAGCGTTGTTTTTTTCTTTGCTAATCCAGTCTAGCCAAGCAAGTGTAAAGATGGAGCCGGGGGAACCAGGGGGGCCGGAAGCCTCATCCTCTCGGTACGGTGCGAAAAATGCACTTTCGCCAGGACTTGAGCTATTGATGTTAATGACTCCATGAGAATCAAAAAAGAGCTTTTGAAATAGGGGAGTAGGTTTGCGGCGATCTGGGACCTCAAAGTAGGGTGCCATGTACATGTAACCGTCGCTACGCGTGTTGCAGCAATCAGAAATGAACGCCACTAAACGGCTTCCTTTAGCTGTCAGTCGCTTGAGAACTTCTTGGCGGTACAATTTGCCCTGCGCGAGTGCCAAATACGGACCTTGATCATCGACGGCACCATGTCCTGTGTAATAAAGGAGAATACTGTCGTTGGAAGTGACATTCAGATCCGCAATTGCTTTTAGAATATTCTTGGGAGAACTATCAATGTCTTCTTGGCACTCAAATTGTACGACATTCAATCGCGATTTTGGCATATTCTCTTCGAGTGCAATCGCAACTCCAATGAGATCATTCTTGACAGCGGATGTGTATTTGCCGAAGCCAGTCGAGGGAGAGACGTCACCTATCAAAATCGCGTGCAATGTTTGGGCTTCGACTCTCTCAACGGAGAAGACGAAAAAACAAATCCCAACCGCACACTTAAGTAGTTTATTCATGTTTGACTCCCCTTTGAAATGATGGAGTGTGATGGTAACCCTTGGCACAGCGTCGAGCGTAATCGTTGCTGAGCAGCTTCCAGGCCTAAGCAAGTTAGAAGCCGCGCATTGTGCGAAGTTTATTCGGTGACGCTGCTTCGACTGGAGGGAGGAACATATCTTGCACTTCGCGTTGGGGCAAAATTGCTTTGTCCGCTGGGTAATCGTACTTTGGCCTACTCACGAATGCCGGAAATCCTTGGTTCTTGTCAAGCAGTTCCTTGGCTCGCCTTCGACCAAATTCGAACTCTTCGCTACCTGTTAGATCACGTACTTCGATATGGCTCTCGAATTCATAGTCTGGATTGACTTCAAGGTCGGACCAATACTCACTGAGAAAAGCGATTTCTTCGCAATCTGCGAGCAGCCAGCTCTTCAGCAACAGGCGAGCGACTAGAGGGTTATGTCTCCACCCTGTCCCCAGTACGCGGATACCAGGCAACATCCGGCGAACATCTTGCGCTGGCATCGAAATGATGTAACCTCCAATGTAAGATCGCTGCCGAATTGTTGTCGTGATGGCTTGCTCGGGATTAGACAAGATCTTTTCCGGATGCTTTTCGACGACCTCAGGAAAGTAGGACGGCTCGGAAACCGAAGCGAGAATGGCAGTTGCTACGTCTTCAGCCGTGGTCATGAGCCGCAAATCGGCGGTTCTCTCGTTTTCTGGTATCTGACTAAGAAGTGCGTACATCGATGGATCAACAAAAAACGTAACGGCTTTGCCAATACGTCGAGTTGGACCGAGCTTTAATTGAGGATGGTCTGTGGCAAATCGTTCAGGATTTTGCGTGTAATAATCAAAGATCTCTGGTCGCCATAGAACATCCATGTTTGTCGGGTCTAGTTCTTTGAGATGGGCCGGAGTGAGTTGTCCTTCTGGATGTTTATTGTCAAGGACTTCTTTATTGGCTGCGACGATGAGGCACGGAAATCTCGGTTTTGCATCACTGCGCCGCACGATCTCTTGAATGGTTGTGGCATCTTTCCAGTGACGTACACCCAAAGCGAACGCGATGTATTCACGCAGTTCCAAATGCGAGATTTCGGTGGCTCGTCCCTGCGCAAGTTTAGAAAACTTATTCGATACATCTTCCATGTTTCGGACAGCATTTCGATCACCCAGCTTGAGACGTTCGATCGCATGTTGAACATTGCTGTCAGTGAAGCCATAGCAGCAGAAAAATGCTGCGGGAATCGAGCCACTACTATTTCCAGCGACGATGACGCGATTGTTTCGCAAAGAGTCGATGCGACGATACGCTTCGTCCAGGACGCCGGCATCGTAGGGTAAACAAGATCCTTTGCCCTGGAAGACTAGCAAAAGTTCTGCTTGTGAAAAGCGTGTTCTTAGTTCCGAATTCAGAAGATCGTTGCGGTCCTGAGCAACAAGCACTGTAAAGTATTGCAGGAAGATTGGCAAAACAACCAGTATGATGTTGCATTTCCAATTGCGATTCAAACGAATCATGTCAAAAGGCTTCATGGCTGCTGTCCCTCATCGGAACCCTGGGACGTGATGGATTGGTTTGCAGATGGGAGGTTGGAGAGACCAACAGAAAGCCAACCATTTTCCGCTTTTAAATAACGAAGTGAAACAAAGTTCTCCCACATCGATGGGCGAAACTTTGGAATCGGCTCGAGCGTATCTGGAAAGAACTTTGTTAGCACTTCGCGCCACGCAAGTTCATCTGAGGTGGACAAATTGGTCGGAAGGGAAAACGCTGAACGCACAATTTGAAATTGCTTTGGCCCGTTGGCTAATGAGTAAGTGAAGGTTGTCGTAATGGGTGGGAAGCTGTTAGAGGTTGAATCGAGTTTTGCTGTTTGCAAGGCCAATATAAATTTCAAATGATGTTCGCGAAATTCGATTCGAATTGGAGCGACAGCCTGAAAGGCAATAACCGCTGGAATTGTGGCTGATTTCGGTGTATCCCAAGTTTCGTTCGTCAACTTCAATTGCACTTGCCATATACCGCGCATAGTTGCTTCATCGAGGTTGAAGCTGCGCAATTTGCTGCAAATATTGTTGATGGTCGATTCATGTGTATGTGTTGTCCAGTCCAATTGGTCACTTAACTGGGATGGGACTTCTGGTGGCGGCGTTAAGGCACCTAGTTGGTCTGGATAAGCGTAGAGGGATTGGCTGGTTAGATAAGTGGAAGTGGATGAAAGAGAGATTTCGGGGGAAAAGCAAACGGATTCCAAGCGTGCCCAGATGGATTGCGATAGTAGTCGATTAATTTTGTACGCCAGCTTTTCTCCCTCTTCATTGGCGCGTTGCGATATCGCTTGTTCAAGCTTGCTTGAGAGTTGAGGCTCCTGCTGAGTTAGTTTTCGTTCGATGACGCGGCCCACGATATTGCGAACCAAGCGACTGCGCCCGAGATGCCCTTCCAATTGGACAGCATTAAGTTGAGAAGTTACTCGAACATCGACCGATGGTGACTGGCGATCTATAGAGAAAGGATGAAGTTCAATCGGCTGGATGCCTCGTGCCACCGCTGTCAGATTTGCTGTAACGCGAGCAGGAGAGCGGGTCGCTGTTGCGTTCAGATCCCCTCGTCCTTCCACGCGGATAGAGAGCGGAATGGACTGATTCGATGACGAAAAACGAGGCGAGATAGAAACGGCTACCGTTCCTTCTGTTTGTATGGTGGTTTGATCTGTGCAGGTTACCGTTTGTATTGGGAATTGAAAGGTTCTCTGGCCTAGCTTTTCAAGGCTTCGAGTTCGATATTGAGTCTGGACGTTAGGAATGCTGATGGCTGCTTGCAGTTTCCGTAAGGTATGCGGATCTATTGCCACGGTGTACAGGGATGCAAAAGCCGCAGAGATTTCCATTGGATCTCCTTGAGAGCGAAATTTCTCATTCACTTTCGAACGTAAGGTGGCGATTCCGACGTGAGCTTTAGCAAGAGTTTCTGCATTGGTTGCAAATATACGACGACACTCGCTCACCTGTGCTTGCAATTGATTGAGCGCTGCCTGATGTTGTCCAGGTGTGATGAGGCGGAGTCGCTCTTCAAAGTTGCGAAGCTTGGCTACGTCGATCTCGGGATTTTGTAGCAGTAATTCTAAGCTTGTTAGTTCAAGATCGATCGTTAAGGCATAGCCGACCGCTGAGGTCTTGAGGTTTTCGATCGTATTGGAGCATGCTGCTAGTGTCTTCTGTCGCTGGGTATCTTTTTCTGCGGAGCTATAAGTTCGAAGTTGCGATTCGAGTTTTTCGAGAAGATCATTGACGTTTGTCTGGTATGCATAGTTCGTCTTGGTAGTGACTGTGGTGATACACAGTACCCAACAAAGCGACCATGTTACATTGCGGAGATAAGTGGTCATGGGGACTGGCTTTGGGAGGGAGAGTCGGAGCCCAGGGCGAAAACCGTGCTGTGTGAGACAATATTTCCAGCGATTCAAATCTCGTGCCAAATACGAGAAAATGCCTGGAAATCCGCTTCAGATCGGGCGGATTCTCGCTTTATCGGCCCCAAACGGGGTGCAATACTCCAGCACGAAAGGTAGTGTAGAGAAAGAAGTGTGCGAGACGACACGCAGGTGTGCTCGCACAGTTATGCTGGATTACGCGAACAATCACAAAGACTAGAATTCCATCGCGTTCAATTCGACCCAACGTTCTTCGGCCGCACTGATTTCCATTTCAAGAGCTTGAACTTCGCGACTGAGTCGTTCGAGCTCTGCCGTGTCGCTGCACGTTTCCATTTGGGCAGTCAACTCGATACGTTGGTTATCTAGTGCCTTGATCGACTTCTCCAAAGTCTTCATTTCCTTTTGTGCCTGTTTGGCATCGGAAGGTCGAGTTGAGCCCGAAGCAGATTTCGCTGAGGCTGCAGTAGGATGTTTCGAGGGATTTCGGGCTCGCTCACCTTCTTCGATTTCTTTGTTGATGTAATAGAGATAGCCATCATATCCACCTTCATAAGCTCGAGCTGATCCATCGCGGACTTCGATGATGTTCGTAGCAATACGACTCATGAAATGGCGATCGTGACTGGTGAAAATGACAGTCCCTTTGTAATCGTTCAAAGCTTCGGCGAGCGATTCCACGGTTTCTACATCAAGGTGGTTACCGGGTTCGTCGAGCACAAGAATGTTGTACGTGCCCAAGAGTAAGCCTGCCATGCAGAGGCGAGCTCGTTCACCACCCGAGAGGACTTGAACCTTCTTGCGGACGTGCTCATCGCGGAAAAGCATTGAGCCAGCAACGGTCAAGATTTGTTGTGTGGTCGTGCCGGGTATCGCTTTGCGCTCAAGATATTCAAGCACTGTTTCGGTTGGATCAAGCGAAGTGTAAACATGTTGGGCGTATACGCCGATTTCGCAATGGTGTCCCCATTTGACAGAGCCATGGATGGGGTCCAGTGAACCGACCAATGTTCGCAATAGAGTTGTTTTACCTTGACCGTTATCACCGACGATCGCGGCGCGTTGTCCGTGATCAATTTCGAGTTGAATTCCTGTAGCCACCGTTTTGTCGGGGTAACCGATCGAGAGATCGATCATGCGTACGGCGGGACCTTTGCGTGGTTGCACGACAGGCGCCCGTATGGCTGCAGTTGGCAGCTCGGCTTCAATTTCGATCATCTGCAAACGTTCGAGTTGCTTTCCCTTAGATCGAGCCAACGTGGCAGTGCTCGCTCGAGCTTTGTTCTTATCGATAAACTTTTGCAAATGCTTTTGCTTGGCTTGGATCGAGGCGTTGACTTTTTCCGTGTGTTCCTTTTGTTCAGCCGCAAATTTCAGGTAGGCATCGATCTTGCCTGGAAACATGGTAAGTTTGCCGCGAGTCAAATCGAGCGTGTGATCGCACGTGGCTTGAAGAAACGAACGATCGTGAGAGACGATGAGCGCTGCTTTATCAAAGTTGCGAAGAAAGTGCTCGAGCAGGATCTGAGTTCGAATGTCCAAGAAGTTGGTTGGTTCGTCGAGGACGAGCATGTTGGGATCTTTGAGCAAGAGCGACGTCAGCTTGACACGAGTTTGCCAACCACCGGAGAGTGCCGAGACCGGTCCGTGCAAATAAGTCCCTTTGATTTCAAACTCACCAGCCACTTCTCCGCATTTCCAATCAGGCTGGCCACTATCGCGCATGAGATACTCGAGCGCTGATTCGCCTGGTAGGAACGTGTCGTGTTGTTGAAGGTAACCGATGCGCAATTGAGAGCTTCGTATAACCTCACCCTTCTCCAGTTCTTCTTCACCGAGAATCACTCGCAGTAGTGTCGATTTACCTGCGCCATTACGGCCGACAAAACCAACTTTCACATTATCGGTGAGCGATGCACTAGCGTCATCCAATAGGCGTTGATGACCATAACTTTTTTCCGCACCGCGAACTTGAATCAGAACAGCCATGGATTCCGCCGACCTTTTTTTCCGTATCTCACTTTTGGGGACTAATCCCGTTTCACAATCATCGAAGTTGTATGGTACTCGAAAAATCAAGATCTTTCAGCCTCAATTCGGCGAAGGTTGTTAGGAGCTGATTGAGGCGAAGAAATTCGGGATTGGTTGAGCCTGGAGCGGATTAGAATTTGCCAAAATGGTCGAAATTGGGCTATTTGGAGAGCGACTTCGGAGTTGTAGAATAACCGCTTACTAAAGTTCTGTTCAGTTCTTAAGCGGAAGTTAGCAACATGGATGCCCCGGCAAAATCTACCTCGCTTAGGGCCATTTTGGTCACGCAACTGATCGCTTGCGTAGTTTTTGTAGGGGTACCGATACTTCTTACCTTTATGGCTCCATTAACTAGTTTGAGTTTCAAAAAATCGGAGCAAGGCATGGCGGCCACGGTTGACCGCTTTCTTTTGATGGTGATTCCCTGGAAGCATGAGAAAGTGGTGGGAACTCTGTCTGTTCAGGCCGATGTCACTGAAGCCAAACGCTATCGAGGTACGGTCGAGGAAAGGCGAAAAGGGCAAAAAGGAGTTCGATTGGCAACGGCCCAAATTGTCATTGTTAGCGGGGGTGTGGAGACGTTTATCCAAGCCGATCCTGAATTGGCCAAACGCGTCGAAAAAGAGTTTGCTGAGTTTCTGCAATCCAATTCCGCCGATGAGTTGAGCTATGAAATCTACGCTTCGTGGTGGTTGTCGTATGTCTTAGGTGGCATCGCGACGAGTTTTGCCGTGTTCTATGTTTTCGGTGCCACTGCGCAAATCCTGCTCACTTCGACCAGAATGCTAGTGGGAGCTAAGCCCGCATAGCGATAACGTACCAGTTTCTTCTGTTAGACGGTGCGAGCATGTCGAAGCAGCCGCAGATCCTTGGTAACTCTCGAATGGTAGGGTTGCCAAAACTTGCCGACTACCTGTCGAAAATCGTCGAATTTCTTGCTAACATAACCAGCATTCAAACTGGCAACGACGGAATCTGTACTCGCAGCGGTAGTAGGATGCAAAGATGGGGCAGAAATCCAGCAATAGGGCAGAAAAGAATCGCCGCCGATTGGAGAAACGCCGCCGAGAAATGGATCGCTCCAAAAAACGTCAAATTCAGGATTCTGTAGTTAGGCCTGAATTGCGAGTGGTGGATCGCTCACCGGTTGCCTGGTATGGGGAGATGCTGGAGGACGTCGCGGTTTTTGATGATTCCATTCGGCAAACATTAAGCGACGAAATGCAGTCGCAAGCCGTATTGATTCGGCAAGCACTAGAAGAGGTTTGCGATAGAATTGAGAGCGATGCTCAAGAGAATCTAGCGAGTATATCGAGACGCAGTCCCTACGCCGACTGGCGATTGCTGATTCGCGGGCTGGCCGCGTGGTTTAACGGAGACCAAGCCGAGGCGCAATCTGCGTGGGAGAGGTTGGACCCTAGCCGTCGTCCTTGGCGAATCGCGGCAGCCTTGATGTTGGCAAAGCGGGAGGATTTGACCGAAATAAAACTGCAGGGGCTTGATGATGTAAAGAGGTCTGAAGACGCATGGGTTGCAAGTGCCGACAGTGAGTTATTGGCAACTGCTAAAGTGACGCGTCAAGTTTATATTGAACGTATCGCCCTACGAGCGGCTCATGGTTTGTTACGAATTACGCCAACCGATTCCATGGACCATTATGACGAGGATTACATTGATGACGAGCCAATTGAGCCTGAGCACTTCAAGTTTCTGTTAGAGTATTCAGTAAAGTACACTCCGGTCGAGCCAGAACTGGTGCGAGCTTTGCAATGTGGCTTTATCAAGCTTGCTTCAAACTCGGACAGTCCTGATTTTTTTGAATTGGTGGCATCCACTTTACCTGGGCCAGTTTGCGATCCTCGAAATAAACTGATTCGTTTTCTCGCTTACTTCCAAATCGATCTGAAAGCTTGTGCCAGCTCTCAGCGGGAATATGTTGATGAGGATCTGTTGAACGCAAAATGGTGCTCTGACGAGTTACGCGGCGCCTTATCTAGCATGCTCCACTGTATGCTTGCAGCTGGAGAAATGAGCGCATTCAACGAGAAAGCCGAATCTTTCTTCGAAAGGCGGTTTTTCTCAGAACGAGATCGTGCGGTTATGGTTGCGAATATCAAGCGGCACTTTGAAAATGCGATCAAAGTGTATCCCAAGAATCGAGATGCTTATGAAGGCTACGAGGCACTGATTGGGCTTCTGCTCAATTTTGGCTCGAACTCTAAAAAGAAAGTAGGCGAGCTGGAAAAAGAATTGGCTGGCATCTGGAGGAGGCGGTTAGAGTGTTTACCGGATGACGTCGAATATCGAATTAAGCTGGTCGAGCATTTGTTGAATCACGGGGATAGTGACCAAGCGAAGAAGCATGTCGATATCTTGAAGGGTACGAGGTTCGAAAATCCTTTGCTTGATTGCATCAACTGGAGATGGCACTGGTTGGAAATTGGGAGGCTCAGCGAGAAAAGGACGATGGTAGCCTTGGCGGTTCCATTGCTTGATGAGCTGGAGAAGCTGTGGCCGAAGTGGTTGCATCGACGGTGGATTCCTTACTTAAAGGCCGCTCTCAAATTGCGAATGGGTGATGAAACTGCATTCGAAAATATTCCGGAAGAAAACAAGTCGAAGTCGGCTTTGACCGCAGCATGTATGCAGCTTGGAGCAGCCCAATATTTGTCTCTCCCCGCAGTTCAACTAAAAGAGCTGCGCGAAGGAGTCGACGTCTTTTTGAAGGACAAGAAAGCTATTTCCGATGAGGATTTACTTTCTGTCGCCAACTTTTTCTGGGACCTGACGAGTGCCGAAATTCGGTATTCCGCTTACCGTCTACATGCCCCTAAATTTCTCAAGGAACTGAATTCGCGTTCCATCTTGGAAAAACGCCTAAAATCGGACCACGAACATGGTTACGAGGTTCGGAACGCGCTCTTGGTTATGGCCACAGATAAAATCTTTACGGCCAGTTCGCTACTACGAGCCCCGCGATGGATGCAACAGGCTGCGGTTGCAGGAAATACCACCGCGCTGGCGACCCTGCTATTGGCTAAAGTGCAACAAGGCTGGAGTAGCCACGAAGATATGGAACGTGCCAAGTTGTTGAAAAAAGAAGTTGCGAACCTGTCCGATCCGTTTTATCGCTTCTACTATACGCGAATCATTAAGCAATTCGAAGAAGCTGCTCTAAGTGACCCATTCAGTAACTTTATGTAGTCAGATAAGAGAATAGGGATTGCTCGAGGCCCCGGATTAATATGCTGAGCGATCGCAACTTGAATTGAAGATGAAGTGGGAGAATGATGAACGATAACACAGATGAATTTTTGAAGCCTTTTCGAGTTCTAGGTGTAGATCCGAAAGCATCATTCGCGGAAATACGGGCGCGTTACCTCCTTTTGCTCAAGCGGTATCCGCCAGAACGCGACGCAGAACGATTTGAAGAACTACAATCCGCTTACGAGATTGTTTCTGATCCGATGAGATTAGCCAAGCGGGTGATAAGAACGGTCGCGGCTTCCGAGGAAATGACCATAGAGTCGCTGTTGAAAGAACAGCAAGATAATCCTCCGAAGATGTCTGCAAAGTACATCTTGAGTTTAGGTAATGCGACAGGGAGAGTTGCACAGCAGCCGAGCAACCAACAGACTAATGAATTACAGCAAGGGGAGCAATGAACGTTGAAAATAGTCCGCGAGAAGACGCGGCGGCAGACGAAAGTGTTACGCCGAAATTCGGATTAATTGATTTGATCGATGCCTTCACGGCGCTACGCCATGAGTATAGAAGTCAAGTGAAGGAGTCTAGGCAACTGCTGGAAATGTTTCAGCAACTCTCCGGGATTTTGGAAGGAATTACGAAATCAACCAAGCTTGAGGCCCGTCCCGCCGGTGCCGCTACCGAGCATGTCGCAGGCGACGCTTTACGCTGGATAAAGTTGTTAATCGAGTTTGATATTCAGTGGACCAGAGCCATCGAGGTTGTGAGTCGACAGGAAGATGCGGCTCAGAAAGAAACACAGCAGATGAGGCTAATAACGCAACAGGTTATTGCCTCGTTGACACCTTGGCAGCGTTGGTGGGCTTCCCCCTTGAGCGCTAAGTTACTTGATCGTGTTCAGACGCTGGAGCCAACTAAGACTGGTTATGCAGAGGGCTTGCTTATCTTGTTATCTAGATTGAGAAACACGTTGAGTGAATTGAGGGTGGAGCGTATTGAGACTCTGGGGACGCAGTTTGATGGCGAGTTGATGCGATCGATTGGCACAATGACAAACTCGCAATATCCTGCAGGTTATGTGGCAGAACAGTTTTCTCCAGCATACCGTTGGGGCGGCGTGGTCGTGAAGTTTGCTGACGTTCGAGTTGCGGCGGCTGGTTAGTAGAAAGACATTTTCTCGCAAGGTTAAATAACAATGAGTGGGGCAGATTTATCCAACTCGGGGCCGATCGTGGGTATCGATTTGGGAACAACCAATAGCGCGGTTGCTATTGTCATTGATGGAAAACCAGTCGCTATCAAGGTGGATCAACAAAATTGGATGCCATCTGTCGTTGGCTTAGATGCCAATGGCAATTTGCTCACCGGCATTGTGGCTAAGAATCAGCTGGCAGCTTTCCCTGACAAGACCATCAGTTCCATTAAAAGAAAAATGGGAACGGAAGAGAAAGTGAGCATGGGGGGACAAGTATTCACGCCCCCGGAAATCAGCGCTATGATCCTCCGCCGCTTGAAAGATGTTGCCTCGCGCCATTTGGGAAGGGAAGTTAACCGAGCGGTGATCACCGTGCCTGCGTACTTCAATGAGCACCAGCGTCAAGCGACACGACAAGCTGGCGAACTAGCAGGGCTGAAGGTCGAGCGGATTATCAATGAACCTACAGCGGCTTCTCTGGTTTATCATGTTGCTGAGGATAAGCGACAGAATATTGCTGTGTACGATTTCGGTGGCGGTACCTTCGATGTTTCCATTGTTCGAATGGAGTCTGGGGTTATCGAAGTATTGTCGAGTCACGGCGATACGAAATTAGGTGGAGACGACATCGATCACTTGCTGCTCGATTTCGTAGCTGATGAGTTCAAGAAGCAACACGGTGTGGACTTCCGCGCGGAGCCTCAAGCACGTTTTCGAGTGCTGCAGGCTTGTGAAAATGCGAAGATCGCACTTTCAGAGGTTGAAAGCGTTGAAATCGCAGAAGAGTTTATCGGAGAGAAAAACGGAACACCATTGCATTTGCGACTCTCACTGAGTCGTGAAGAACTCAACGCGATGATCATGCCATTGATTGAAAAGACGTTATCATGTTTGGGTAAAGCCCTGGTTGATGCATCGTTGACGATTCAACAGCTTGACGATTTAGTGCTGGTTGGTGGTTCGACCAGAATACCCTTGATTGCTGATATGCTTCGTCAGCAATACCGTGGGGAACCAAGCCGGTCGGTAGATCCCGATTTAGCTGTAGCCCTGGGAGCTGCCGTGCAAGCCGCTATGCTCCAAGGAGAAAATGTCGGTCCAGTGCTTGTGGATGTCTCGACACTCACTTTAGGTCTCGAAGCGGTCGTGGGAGAAACGCCTTCTGGTCCCGCACTCGCGGTGATACCGATCATCCATCGTGGAAGTGCATTGCCTGCCCGTTATGAACAACCGTTTCTCAAAATGTATAGTGAGCAGGAACGTGTCGAGGGAAGGATTTTTCAGGGTGAAGATCCCGATCCAGATGCTAACGTCCATATCGGCACGATCTCTTTAGATTTAGAGAAAGGTGGAGGTGCAGCCAGCAAGATTGTCGTTGGTTTTCAACTGACACTCGATGGTGTGTTGCGAGTGACAGCTAAACAGCCTTCGTCGGGACGGTTCGAGGAAATCAGGATCGATAACGCTCTTTCGGCGATGTCATCCGACGAGAAAGCGGCGTCGCGTTCGCGCTTGATTTCATTGTTCGCCCCATCCTCTGAATGGGATGGAACAACGGTTGATGCGGATGCCACCTCTATCGATACCGTCTCTCGTACTGATTCCCGGCACGCGTCATTAGACAAGCCACACGAGCAGATTCTTGAAGCGGCCAAAGTCCAATATCCAAAAGCGGTCGCGTTGCTCGATCAAGCAGAAAAGATCAAGCAAAGAATCCAAGGGGATGATATGGAAGAGTTTCGGTCCCTCCAGGAAAGGTTAGTCGAAGCCCTGGCAAGCGGTGATAGTAGCTTGGTCGATGATTTGACCGCCGACCTGGATGACCTATTGTTTTATGTGCAGTGATTTTCTTTATGTCTAATGATGCTCGTCAGGCAAATAGCACACTTGCTGGTGATGAAGATTTTCGCTGTCCCGTATGCAAGGCGAAGCAACAGCTTTCATCCCAGTGTCGACGTTGCCAAGCGGATTTGGAGTTGGTTTATCGTGCAAGGCTTCGGCTTAGGTTTTTGTTATGCCAGCCACGAACATCCGAGGTAATCGCCGAATTGCTTGAACTAGCTCCCCAGGCTTTATCACGTGATTAAACGCATTTTGACAGTGGGGCGGACATGCTTCCGCGAGTTTACTGTCAAAATGCGATATCCCCGTCATCCTGCGACGTCAGCATGCGTCGTAATGGAAACGATTAAAGTTGCGGCGTCATCTTGATCGCTTCGGCAATCGTCTTGCGTCCGGTGGCTTGGTATGCATCCCAAGGACCATCGGCACTACCCTTGGGCCAAGTCGCAGGGTCCGCATAACGTCCGTCGTCTTGATATTGCTTTTGAAGTTTGACTAGTTCCCCTTTCAGTTCTGCAAATTTGGCTGCGATCTCAGGTTTCTTGGCATCCGCTGCATCAAACAACAGATTCCGTTGCTCTGTTGGATCCTTGGTCAGATCGAACATTTCGTAAACATCTTGTTTCCAATAATGGATCAACTTGTGTGTAGCCGTTCGTACTCCAAGATGGGCGACCGTGTTGTGATGGCCTGGATCATGATAGTAGCGATAGTAAACGCTGGTTCGCCAATCTTGCGGTGATTCGCCTCGCAAAAGGGGAGCGAGGGATCGGCCTTGCATTGCTTCAGGGACTGCCAAGCCAGCTAAGTCAAGAAACGTGGGAGCCAAATCGATATTAGCGACAAACTGTTCTGGAACGTGTCCCGCCTTGATGCCCGGTCCACGCGCGAGCAAAGGTACATTGAAACCTGGTTCATACATGAAGCGTTTGTCATACAGTCCCAGATCGCCGAGATACCAACCGTTGTCGGCTGAGTAAATAACGATCGTATTATCTGCGAGTCCACTTTCATCCAGGTAGTCGAGCACTTTGCCAACTCCATCATCCACACCTTGCACACATGCCAGATAATCTCGCATATATTTCTGGTACTTCCATTTCACGAGTTCGTCCCCAGTAAGTACCTTACCATCCACTTCCAATTCCATAGGCTTTTCGTTGTACCAACGCTGCAAAGCTGGACCTTGCAGGTCCTCAGGAGGAGTGAGCTTCAGGTCGCGACGTGTGAGATCACGGGCGACGGTTTGCTCATTGATAGGTAGAGCAGTGGGGCGTGTCGCATAATCATCGAACAAAGTCTCTGGTTCAGGAATGATTTTGTCTTTGAACATTTCAATATGGCGAGTCGCCGGTTCCCAGGCGCGGTGCGGTGCCTTTTGATGCAACATCAGAAAGAACGGCTTATCGGTTGGGCGAGTCTTAATCCACTCGATCCCCAGATCGGTTGTGATATCTGTGCAGTGCCCTTCGATATTGAGTTTCTTTTGATTCGGGGCGAGGAACTGTGGATTCCAATAAGCACCTTGACCGGGAAGCACGATCCAGCGATCGAAGCCAACCGGATCACTCCCGAGATGCCATTTGCCAATCATGCCAGTGTGATAGCCACCTTGCTGCAAATGTTTGGCAACGTTGTCTCGCTTTGAATCAAAACGATTGAATACAGGGACACCGTTCATATGAGAATATTGACCGGTCAGCAAAGTAGCTCGACTGGGCGTGCATATTGAATTGGTCACAAAGCTGTTTTTGAAGCGAACGCCACCCTTTGCAAGTCGATCTAGATTCGGTGTAGTGTTGACCTTCGAACCATAAGCCGAAATAGCGTGCTGCGCATGGTCGTCGGAAAATATGAAGATGATGTTGGGACGCTGGTCAGCCAGCGCAGTGGCGACGGAAAGGTTGCTCAAGACAACAATAAGAATGAGAAAATAACAGTGCCCAAGAAAGAAGTTTTGCATAGGTCTAAGAGCGATGAGGTTCGTCATGGTGGGGCGATGTCTCCGAGAGAAAGGGGAGGCAACGGTTTGCCTAATGTGTTTGCTTTTTGGGGAAGTATCAAACTATCATAGTCCTTTTCGCTAGCCAAGCTACCTATCGAATCACGTACTTTTGGATTTTGCCACTGTAGAAAGGATGCGGCAAACAGGGGGGCTGCCGCATGGTGTGGATCGAGTGAGTTAGTTGTTGTGATTGCCGTCTTTCCGGCTCATCTTGACAGCCTTTCATTGAATTGCGCATAGGACGAAAAAGCAGAATGACTTCCAAGACACGAACCATTCTTCTCTGGGTTGGGACGCATATACCGTTCATTGCACTTTTGACATGGTACCTGAGTGTCGTTGGAAACGTTGCCAGCAGTGACAATTCGTTTCGTAGTCAACTCAAGGAAGAGTATGAACTGCTGAAGGCATCTGGTGACCCCATGGATTTCGAAATGGTCGAGCAAGCGTATTTTGCCCGCACATCAGAAGACGATGCGGATGAGTGGAGGGAAGTCTTTGCTAAAATGGGAAGTGATTCATACCTTGATAGCACTATAGGCATTCCGCTCATCGACTCACAAAATCCTTACAACTATCGCCACTATGATTTTGATGTGTCGCCGGACTGGTCGCCCTTGGCAGAATGCGATGAATTCACACAGAAGAACGCTGACCTTATAGCAAGAATACGTCTGCTTGCTGCAAAGGGAAAGCCCGTTCGATTGGCAGGTGTGTTTCAAAGATTCAAGATCGACGCAATAGAAATGGGGAAGCTATCAGCTTGCATCATTTTGCTGACGCTTGATGCGCAAGTTGCGGTCATAAAAAACGAGAAAGAGCGGGTGTTTCTCGATGTTATGGCCCTCTTAAAGCTCTCTGCTCATCTACAGGAATCTCCATATGAAATCTCCATGCGAGCGGCAGCGGAGGCACGTGGCAGCGCCATTCTCGCTCTAAAGAAAGCGATGTGGGGTAAGTTGTTGAATCGCGCGCAAATGGAGCAAGTAGCGAAAGAATGCGAAAAACAGATCGAAATTGGGGAGAAGTGGAGGCGGGTCGTGGGTGAGAATAGAGCCGTCAATGTGTCCCTTGTCGCAAAGGTCCACAGGCGAGATGGAGTGGAAAAGATTGAGCCTTCCCAGAGCCAAAATTGGCAAGATAGTACGCTCTATTTATCCATCATGCGGAGGGCACAACAACTCGATACGTCGGACTGGCAGAAATTTATCGAGGAGATAGGAAAGCTCGAAATGGAAATACAGAAATTAGATCCGCCGAAAGACCGCTACGATTTGTCAATTTGCCGAAGCGCGGTGCCCGCTCTCTCACAACTGGCTGAAATGTTTATGGAAGATGCTCAACAATGCCGTTTGGCTATTTTGGCTGTACAAATTCAGCTAGAAGCGGACGACGTTGGAAAACTGCCTTTGGATATCGAGTCGATTTTGCACAAAAGTCCCAAACTCAAATCGTACGGCGAAAAGGGATTTGGATATATGCGTGAGAACGGGACAGCGACCCTTTGGGGCGGCGAGGTCAATCGAACTTGGGATCAAACACCTCTCACAGTAGAGGAGTACAAATCGGAATTCACTGACATGCCTCATCCCACAGTGGTCTGGCGATTACGTGAAGTCCCATGAAAGATCGAGCAGCGGTTTAGAAAATGGGGAATATACCAAGCTATCATCGTCTCCCGTCGAAACCGAGAAACTAGCCAACGGGAACCAGGACTAGGACCGTTTGGCTAAAAAAGCAACACCCAATGGTACGAACCACAAGGCGAAACATTTTGGCTACGTCCGAGTCCACCAAATCCAAAAAAATTGGCGTACGATTGTGGATGGTATTTCTGCCTCTGGTACTCGTCGCGGCTGCGGTTATCGCAATGTCGAGTGTCTATTTGTTTTTTGTCCTACGCGATCGGCAATCCCTAGAAGCCTATTCGAGAGAACTCAGTGCTCTTCAGAGTTCTGGGCTACCGATGACGCCCGCTGCATTCGAAGCGGATTATGAATCCAAAACAGAATGGGACGAAGGCATTTGGGCTGAGATTGATGGTGAATTAAACGACGAGGCAATTCGTGCCAAAGTTGCAGGTGTTCCCTACTTTGACCCTGATACTTTTATCAACGAAGCTGAGGCATTCAACACTTCACAGTCGTGGTCAAATGCAGAAGCCACGATTGCATTCACGGATGTTTGCAGCGAACTCACGCGAAAGATCCGAAAGGCGGCAGCGCGAGACAAAGTTCATCGCTTTGAGGTGAAATTCGATTACATCAACACGGACCTGAATGGTGTGAATCGACTTACCGAAGTAAGGCAATTACTAGGTTTGGACGCGGAAGTTGCAGTTTTTCTCGGCGATTCCAATCGAGCTTTTCACGATGCGCTCGCATTGTTTCAACTGGCGAGGCATTTACAACCTGTTCCATACTTTGCAGCGATGTTATCGGAATATGCCTGTCGAAGACAAGCGTTATTGATCGTGCAGAAGGCACTGCAGAGGGACCTATTTAGCGATGAACAACTTCAGACCATTGATGAATATTGCAAGGCAAATTCCGATCTCGGAACGCGGTGGAACGAATGCGTTCGCGAAGAATTTGGAGGCGCCGCTTTACTTTTCGTGAATCCAAACCTCGGCGTTAGAAATAGCGGCGTGGTTATGCCGCCGAGAGGTGAGGATGGACTTTTCTACCTAGATATGATGCGGAAGGCTTGGAGCTTGCCCACTGAAGATTGGACCGTGTTTCGAAATAAAGTTGCTGCCATTATGTTTGAACTTGATGCTAAGAGCAGTGGTTACTGGGGAAGTCGTAAGCATGAACTTAGCCGAGGATTAACTCCCGATCTTCACGTCGCAGCGGACTTATTCATAAGCGATGCTCAACTGCATCGGCAAGCGCGAGTCGCGATTTCTCTGAGAAAGTATTCGCGCGCAAATAGGTCATTTCCCGCGTCGCTCGTTGCACTTAAGTTACAACCTGCGGAAGAATATTTGCCGTTTGGGGATGAACCGTTTGGATATCGAGTTGTGGATGGACGTGCTGTATTATGGGGATTCGAGTTAGGGCAATGGTTCAAAAAAGTGCCTACATCCTACGAGGAAGTGTTGGCCGATGAAGTATCTCGTAATCGAAATGGTCGTTTGGTATGGTGGCTTGAGCCGGTGGGCCCTCACAGCAATTCTCCCTCATCCACGAGTTCAGAGAGTGATGAAAAATAAAGAAACAGTTGATGGCGATTAGAATATGTTCCATTCGTGACAATGATGTAAATCGAATTGAAAACACATTCTCAACACGCACTTAGTTACTGCATTGGGGTAACATTTTTTGCCAAAGTGCGAATCATTCGATACGCTGCAACGTGCGGTGCCTGCTGTGTGGGACAGTGTCGGCAGGTCAGCAAATCAAATTGGCTACGAGCGTTCAAACAGGCTATAGAGACTTTAGGTACTCGATCAAATCGGCGAGTTGTTCTGCAGTCAATTTGCCTTCGCCAGTGACTTCTTCAGGGGTGTGCCATTGAGTTAAGACGGCCTCAAGCGATTTCGCTCGACCATCATGCATGTAGCGAACTTTTGAGGTCAAGCCGAGCAGCGACGGAGTGTTGTAGCCCACATAGCGATCATCTTTGCTCCCCAGCCCAACATCATGGATTTGCCCATCGGAAAAGTTCGGGCCGGAGTGGCATTTGGCGCAACCAGCCACGGAGCTTTCAAAGACCAGTTTGCCTCGCTCTGCGGCAGGTGAAAGTTTGCCATCGGGCTTAAGATTCGGATTAGGAATCGGTTTTAGCGATTTGAAGAACTCGATAACTGCTCGATTGTCTTCAGTGGAAATCGGTTGTCCCTGCATCGATTCGACAAACGATTTCGCAACCGAAGCTTCTAAATCATCTTGCCAGCCATGCCATGTCCAGGGTGCGGTTTCATCGACCTTATAGAGCGGAATGACAGTCTTGTAGGTCATATCGCTACCGTCGTTTTTGGTGTCCATCGCTTTGGAGTTGGTGCCACCGTTATAGTGACAAGTGTGGCAGCTGTACCATTGATCCAGGCTACGGCGTCCATCGTAAAAGATTTCCATGCCACGAAAAGCTAGTTGAGTGCGATCGGGGCTCCCCAGCACCACTTCGCTCAGAATTTTCTTCGATTCAATGTCGACAACCTGCACGGAATCTTTGAGATAATTTGCAACGTATGCAGTTCGATTGTCGTGAGCAATTTCAACGCTCATCGGACGCCCACCGAGTTCGATGCGATAAAACATATCTTTGTCATCGAGAAGTTCTCGATCGATCAAATCGCCCGGCCCACCCGTGCCAACAAATGGAAGGTCGGGGAGTCGATACACCAACAATTCATGAGTTCCTGATGCTGCACAAACCATACGCTGTTCGTTTGGGGATAGTGCGAGTCCATGTGGGTCCGAAACTGCCAAACGTGGTACGTCGAGCGAAATGGCTTCACGAGTGGCTGAACCATCTAAGCGGACGCGGGCAATACGACTAGCGAGAACCCAGCCGAGTTGAATGTTTCTGACGTTGATTGGGTTGGTGCGATACACCATCCAAGGAAAGTAAGCATACTTGCCGTCGCGCGATGGACGAAGATGGCCAATGTTGATCGCGCCGCTCAGTGGCTCGTCGTACAGTACTTTTCCTTCGAGTGCATCGACGACATAGATCTTGCTATCGCCGCTACAACCGACAGCTAATCGAGAACCATCCGGAGATAAGGTTAGGTAGCGAGGCCATGTACCAACTTCGATTGAACGTAAAATCTTCTTTTCGGCGAGATCGATTTCGATGATGGAAGACGATAGAGCAGTCGCTACGAAAGCTCGCAGGCGTTTGTTGTCCACAGCGATACCAATGGGCTCATAGCCAACATGAAATCGCTCAAGCAACCTGAAGCCTGTTGTGTTGAACTCAAGCCAATAGATATCACCTGAATAGGAGCATGATAGTAAACACTGAGACGCGCCGACCAATTCAATTTTGGCGGGGCGTTCACCACATACGAATTCTTGCACGACACGTTGCGAGGTAACATCGATGAGTGCGATGGAGTTGGATTGTTCATTGGCAACCAGAATCGATTTGCCATCTAAAGTAAGTCGCAAATCGACGGGACCACGATGAACCTGAGGGGTGAGTTGAGTCGTAGAGCCCTTGTCGGCTGGACCTTCAGCGGAGAGAGAAAAGGATGCAGGGAGAGTTAATAGAGCGAAAATCGCGATGAATACCGCTGAATTTGTAGAGCGATTCATCAATGGCATTGGGGACTAACTCCATAGGTTTTGGGGAAACTGGGCGCGGAAAGCGCTTCGATTTCCCTGGAAATATGTTCATTCGCCGAAATCCGAACCGATTTCCGCCAATTTTAACCAGGGGAAAATGGGGTCTTTGGGTTGTTTTCGTGTTGTGGCAGGTGGCTTTTCCCGCTCACTTGCCGCACGTATATTATAGGCTCGTGTTGCAACGCTTGTGTAGCAGCGTAGGCGGCGAAGGAAAGAATGTTTCCACATCGGTCTACGCATTAAAGCCTATGCACAAATTCGGTACGCGTTGTTTGTTTTGTTATCCTCTTAGGAGACTACGATGAAGTGCGTCAAGATTCTAGCAGTTGCTGCTGCTCTGTTCTTCGGTTCTTTCTCTTTCGCTGAAGAAGTAACCAGCGGTTTGAAGTCTGGCGAAGCGATTGGTCCATTCAATGTGACCAAGGTAGGCGGTGCTGAAGAAGACACCGTGCCAGCTGGCAAGAACCTCTGCTATCGTTGCCGCAACGGCTCACGTCCACAGGTTATGGTTTTCACCCGTTCGTCCGATGCCAAGGTTTTGACTTTGGTTGGCAAGTTGGATGAAGCCATCACCAAGAACAGCGAAAAGCAATTGCGTGCGTTCGTGAACTACATGGGCGAAAGCAAAGATGCTGCTTCCGAAGGTGCCAAGAAGTTGGCCGAATCGAGCAAGGCTAAGAACATTCCTTTCGTTGTGCCTAACGAATTCGAAAACGGCCCAGAAGATTACGGCTTGAACGCTAAGGCTGAAATCACCGTTTTGGTCGCTAACGGCGGCAAAGTTGTTTCTTCCTTCGGCTACAGCAAGGCCAGCGAATTGGACCTTGAAGCTGTTGCTAAGGCTGTTGAAACCGCTTTGCAATAATGTGCAAAATCACATCGACTTAATTCCAAAGTCGATGAAGCTATGAACCTCAAAAGCCATTGGGATCCTACGATTTCAATGGCTTTTTTTATGCGCTGGATGTTGAATTGGAGTCTGCCATGCGCCGCCGCGGGAAAAAGCTGGAAAAAGCAAGCGGTAGGTTCTAACTGCTATTTCGGGGCGTTACCGTATAGCCAAACCGGAACGCCAATTTCGTCCGCTTTGCAAAGCAGCGGGTTCTATCTGAAGAAGGCAAAAAAGATCAATTTGCTTCAACAAAACGAATGGCTTGTCCCCAATGAAAATGTAATACGCATTTCAGCACTTCACTTGAAATATAGGTGCTAACTTGGTTGCCATTGGGCAGAACACCAGCTAAGAACGGAGAATTGGTTGAAGTTACTTTTAGTCTGTAATTTAGCACAGCCAAGAACCTAGCATCCCAGACTCCATCCGGCCAATCCTGATAGACTTCCGCGACTTCAGTAGGAACAACCAGAAAATAATTTGCATCAATGTCGATCGGAGTTCCTTGTTTCAAGTAGTTTTCTGGTTCGCCACCTTTAGGATAACGGGGGTTGCCAACGCGAAAATTCCTCCAGTCTATATCCACCAACCGATCGATGAAAACCTTCAAAAAGTGAACATCCGGAAATGCGGCACCAATTTGCTCTTTTAGCACTTGGTTCACAACCAAATTGCCGTCAGGGAAAATTGCAGGTTCCAGTGGATAGCAACCCGAGAAGTTTGCGGAGACTATAGTCTGTCCTTCCCTGGCTGTGGTCAGTTCTCCTTGCAAGAGAATATTGCCGTAGTCACCCCACAAATCCCTTTTGCAGATTTGAAAATACTTCATCGCCGGTCTCTACTTAATCGCTTCATCAAACTTTTCTACAATGGAAGTCCGCGCATTTTAACGGCTTTCTGGTGACGAATGATCTCGGCATTTGGTAAAAAGACTGTCCCAAGGTATTGGCGATTGAAAAACGGGGTTTGAAATCCCTGTTGCCCAAACATCTTCCTCCTTTTTCGCCTCTTTCGCGCATTTCGCGGATACCCTTCCCACGACGGCTTTGTCCGGTTTACGCTTTACCAGTTCGGCCCCAAGGGAATAATTCTAGAAAACTCATTGGCGTTCCTAGCACAACACAGAATTGGGCTTCGGAATAAGGTACATTTTAGAGAGAGCCAACCTTTTCAGCGTTTGTACAATCATACGTTCGCTGCCATCTTCTCATCTTCGACTAGTTTTCTGCTGATCTTTCTTTGTCGTTCAAGCAGGAGTACGTGTATGTCTTTGGGCGAATCTAGGGGACAAAGTTCAGGACACAATTCGAATCCAGAAGTGAAGCGGCTTGCCAATCAAGATGCGATCACGCTCATTCTCTTGCAGGCAGGCAAATCGCCGGAAGAGATTGCCTCTCTAGCGACGCTCGACGACGCAGATCGCGATGCTGAGAAACAATTTTCAGGTGAAGCTCCGACGTTGACCACTCTTTTCGGAAATGCTCGAGCCGTGGAACTAGACGCAGGTGTCTTTAGTCCATCGCCTGAAGTTGCGGCGGTCATGGGAGCGAGTATCGATTTTCTTTTAAGACGGAAGAAAAACGGTACATTGCTCGACCACAAGAAGATGCTCTTTCATGATGATACCATTTCCGGATTAGCACGGCTCGGTTTTTTTGGTCTAGCGATTCCTAAGAAGTATGCCGGTAGTGGGGCCAAGCTCGGTGACTTGGGCCCTTTGCTGCGGGCATTAACGTTGATTCACCCCGACTTGGCGGTCATGTTTGAAGTTCACAACTTCTTGGGGCCAGTAACGCCTTTGCTCGACTTTGGTACCGAGGAACAAAAAGAATATTATCTCCCCAAGATGGCGCGCGGTGAATTGTTAGGGTCGTTCGCGTTGACGGAACCGGGAGTGGGAGCTGATCCGTCGAAGTTGGCGCTCACTGCGAAAAAAGATGGAGAGCAATATTTGGTGTCCGGTGTAAAGTGGCCGATAACCAATGTGATTTATGGGGGAGTCTGCGTTCTCGTTCTAAAATTGGAAGGCGAAGGTTTACCCAAGGGACGCGACTCCGCCATGCTGATTCTGGAAGTGCCCAAAGCGGATACTCCCAATTTCCGTATGGTCCGCAATCGTTTGACAGCGTTCGATTATTTGTGGAACGCTCGGTTCCGCTTGATCGATTATCCGATTCCAGCTAAATGCCTCCTTGGCCCACCAGGCAAGGGCTTGGCTCAAGCCTTTAGTTCACTGGCCAAGGGACGCGGAGGGATATGCGTCAACAGTGCCGCCAAGATTTTTCGATTGCTCGCGCAATTGATCCAAGATCCTCAAACTAGAGAAGCCAAATCGGAATACTCACATAAACATAAGGCAGGCGGTTGGGTCTTGTTCCGTAGCACCTTTGGCAAACCGATCGGCGAAGCGACGCGTATTCAAGCTTGGATCGGAAGAGCGGTTGCACACGCTTTAGCAAGTCGCGTTTTAGGCGACGTCTGCTTTCGCTTGGCTGCCAATGGTGTGCGGGATGAAACGATGGGTATGATTGCCAAAGTGTATTCCACCAAGGCGCTTTTACAGACTGCGATTCATGCGTACCAAATTCAAGGTGGGCGGTCTGTTCATGTTGATGAACGTCGCGCGGCAATGCGGCAAGGAATCACGGAGCCTGAACCGGGAAAAGAGTGGATCGAAAATTATATCGGCGAGAATATGCATGAGTTTACGATCGCCACCGTTTACGAAGGGCCTAACCCTGTTCTAGCGGACGTTGGTGCTCCCAATGCGATGACCCGCTCCATCCGGGCGAAATACTTAGAACCAATTGGTGTAGCCGAGGCGAATGGAAAATTGGCTTGGAAAGAAAAACTCGCGTTTGGCTGGTTTGTTGCCAAGAATGTCGTTGGTTCTATTCTGCCAATCAGTGGTAACCTCGATGGCGTTCGAAATTTGACACCCCAAAAAGTTCGCTGGGTTCGAAAGGCCTTGCGGCGAAATCGTGTGCTCGGGCGACGAATTCTCATGATCATCGCGCGTTATCAAAAGAGCTTCATCGAACAAAGCTTTTTGCTGGGTGACGAAGAGGGCGTTTTCGATCAGCTCTGTTTTTCGACCGCTTCTCTGGTCTATGCGATTGCCCTCGATAAATCCCAAGCCGATTATGCCTTGATCGCCGAGGCACTCGATCTCGAAGCAGATTTGAAATGGAAAGGGCGGGCGTCTTCGCCAAGACTATTTCAAGCTTGGGCTGAGATCGGGAAACGCTTGATGGATCCTCAAAGTGCTCTTTATAAAGATCTCATCGAAGATATTGAGGTGAGCGGGATTCCTCTCGATCCGCGCCGTATCGATCATCTTGTTTGAATCGCGAGAAGGTTGTTGCCAACCGTCTCAACCACGACTTCACTTTTGAAATGCGTCAGGATGAACCTATGAGCCAGTTGATTTCTGTAGAGTTGGTGAAAAAGGGGGTTGCACTGGTAACGATGCAACGTCCAGAACGACGCAATGCTCTTTCCATCGCGCTGCTCACAGAACTAACGAATACCATTAAGCAACTTGAAGCTTCACCGTTCGAAGGAAGTCGAGTGCGCGTGGTGATATTGCGTGGTGCAGGTCCAGTGTTTTGTGCGGGAATGGATCTTGCCGAAGCTACGCAAGCGGAAAAGGTGTCGGAGTCAGCGCGATGTATTGCCGGAGCCCTTCATCTGCTCCGTTACTCCCCCTTGGTTACCATTGCTGCGGTTCATGGCGGAGCGTATGCGGGTGGGGCAGGCATGGTGGCCGCTTGTGATATGGCGGTTGGAAGTAGCGATCTCCAAATTGCGTTTCCAGAAGCGAGGCGAGGTCTCTTACCCGCTTTGATCAGCGAGGTCTTAAAGAGCAAGGTTCGAGAGGGAGACTTGCGCGAATTGTTTTTGGTTGGAACTCCCATTGATGCAATGAGGGCTCAACAAATTGGCTTGTTGCAACGGGTCGTTGATCCTGCGCAATTGTTAGACGCTGCAGTGGCCATGGCGGATGGTGTTTTGGCAGGTGGACCGCTAACAATCGTAGATACCAAGAGACTTTTGGAAGAGCTTTACGAAGGTAGCGGAACACGTGGCGCGATCGACGCATCCGCTCAATCGATCGAAGATCATCTACGGGCGCGAAACAGTGCTGAAGCGGTCGAGGGCTTGCGGGCCTTTCTCGAAAAGCGAAATCCCTCATGGATGACTGACTAGAGATTAGGCCGTTTCAATTTTGGCAATATCCTGCAAGCCTAACTCTTGAATGCTAATTTCGCGCATTTTGTATTTCTGAATCTTGCCTGTTACAGTGGTCGGAAAGCTGTCGACGAATTTCCAGTAATGGGGGACTTTGAAATAAGCCAAGCGTTCTTTGCAGAAAGCTTTGAGTTCCTCTGGCGTTGCACAGCATCCTTCACGCAAGGAGACCCAAGCCATAACTTCTTCACCAAATTTACGGTCTGGAACTCCGATGACTTGTACGTCTTTGATGGCCGGATGGTGGTAAAGCAATTCCTCGATTTCGCGTGGAAAAATATTCTCACCTCCCCGAATTACCAGATCCTTGAGGCGGCCCGTAATACGAAAATAGCCATTCGGTTCTTTCAGAGCTAAGTCTCCGGTGTGCAACCAACCTTCGGCATCGATGGCAGCAGCCGTTTTCTCAGGCAATTTGTAATAGCCGAGCATCGTATTGTGACCGCGTGAACAGAGTTCGCCCGATTGATGAGGTGGTAACTCGCGACCTGTTTCGGGATCAACGATCTTGGCCTCCACTCCAGGTATCACTCGGCCCACGGTTCCCACCCGCAATTCGATCGAATCATCTACGCGAGTCTGCGTAATGAGAGGTGAGGCTTCGGTTTGACCATAGCCGATGGTCATTTGAGATGCACCCATTTCGTTGGTGACGCGCCGCATCAGTTCGATGGGGCATGGACTGCCGGCCATGATGCCTGTCCGCAGCGACTTCAAATTCCGTTGCGGATAATCGGTATTTTCCAACATGGCAATGAACATCGTAGGGACGCCATACACCGCAGTGCAGCGTTCGGCTTCAATCGCTTGAAGTGTCGCGCCCGCGTTAAAGCTCTCAGCCGGAAAAACCATCGTGGCCCCATGCACAATGGCGCATAACGTGCCAAGAACACAACCAAAACAATGGTAAAGCGGCACTGGAATACAAATACTGTCCTCGGATGTTAGGGCTTGACCTTCACCAGCGTAGTAGCCGTTCAAGAGAATGTTGCGATGCGATAAGGTGGCACCTTTGGGTTGTCCTGTGGTCCCTGAGGTGAATTGAATATTGATGGGTTCATCGCAGGCAAGAGAAGCCGAAATCTGAGAGAGCCGCTGATCGGAAATAGAGTCTCCCGAACGGAGAAATTCGTCCCAGGCAAGTGAACCGGGTAAGGTTTCGCCCCTCAATGAAACCACCAACTTGAGACGCGGAAATTGGGGGCAATCGAGTTTACCTGGTTCAGCGTGGGCGAGGTTAGGAATTGCGTCGCGGAGACAATCGTAATAGTGCGTCGTCTTAAAGTGATCGATCAAAGCCAGTCCCTTGAGATCAGCTTGTTCGATGACAAAGGCGAGTTCGCTCGTTCGATAGGAGGGATTGATGGTAACTAGTACGACCCCAACGCGGGCGGTGGCAAATTGTAACAGCAGCCAAGCAGGAACGTTGGTGGCCCATATCCCGAAATGGTCACCATGACCAATACCATTGGCCAATAGGGCTTTGGCAACTCGATCTACTTCTCGATCGAACTCTTGCCACGAGAGCCGCCAACCAAGACTACTGAATACTACGGCGGTCTTATGTGGATTTTTCAACGAGGTTTCATGCAACACATCACTAATCGTGCGTTGATCCACCCATGGTTTTTCGAATTGAACTTCTACGCGATTTCCTGTGGTCGGGGAGAGATTAACAACGTCCATGAGGGCCTCCGAGTGGAATCATGGAAAGTTCGGAATGAGTCAAGAAGAGAGATTGGGAAAGTCATCGAGTGGGATCGTCAAAAGTGCTTGAGCCAGCGCTTTACCCTGAACATCATTGCGAATGATACGGGACAGGACACCGCGCACAACAAAGTTAAAACCAAATAGATTCGGGAGTTCATAGCGGGTAACCTCTGTTGCCCCAAGAGGAGCGAAGAAGTTATGAACGCGATCTGCAGTGAGCCACTGGGCTAGTGCTTCATAGTCAGCATTTCGTCGAGCAAGGATTCCGATATTCGCACCGGTACCTTTATCGCCACTGCGACCGAAGGCAATGTCCGTTAATCGTTTGGGAGCGTTCACATCGCCAGCGGTTGTGAAGTCGAATTTGGAGTTGGACCAAGTGGAGTTTGGCGGAAGCTTGCTGATAAAGTTCGGTGGCCAGAAAGTCGTTTTCGTTGGTTGACTGGTCGTGTCGTCGGTGATGATGGTGTCGATCTTGGGGTGCAATAAATTCGAAGCGATTAGGCAAGGCCAATAGCGAAAAATAGCGTGAACATTCGGCCGGCCTTCGGCATATCCAGTCGTTCCTTGAGGACCAGCTGTGACCAGCGGAATCATCTCTTTGGAAAATGCCAAACAGGCGTTTTTGTCCTCTGATTCGACCGAGATGCGGAGTACGGTTTCGAACGCTTGGTCGGAGCGAAGTTCTGCGGGGAGGACTGGGACGGAGTCGCCAGTGCCCAAACACTCAACTAGGGTGTCGCGATATTCCCAGCCCGCATTCGCCAGACGTTGTAATACGATCTCACCGCAGCGTTGAGCTTTGAGGACAGCATGTGGGCCAAAAATGGTAAGCATTCCCGCTGAGCGATATCCGTCGCGGTAGGTGGCGCTGACCTTGAGTTTGTGGGGGGGCGGTTTACCTAACGCACCAGATACTGCGACTCGATTGGTGCCGACGTCGCTGACTGTGAGTTTTAGGAAAGAGACGCAACAATCGGGCGAGATGTATTCTGCTGGATTTCCAATCTCATATACCAACTGTTCTTTAACGGTCGCTACCGTGACTTGCCCACCAGTATTTTCTGGTTTCGTTAGAACACACGAACCATCGGCGTGGATTTCGGCAATCGGAAAACCGATGGCTGACACATTAGGGACATTGAGCCAATCGGTACTGATTCCCCCCGTGGCATGTGTACCGCATTCCAACAGGTGGCCGGCAACAGTTGCTCCAGCGAGGGCATCCCATTGTTGGTCGGTCCATTCAAACGCATGAACAGCCGCTGCGACCACCATCGATGGATCGGCTACACGGCCGGTGATGACAAGATCCGCACCATGGCGAAGTGCTTGCACGATGCCGCTACAGCCGAGATATGCATTAGCGGTGATGAGTCGAGGTTGGACATCAGTGAGCGGTTGGTTGTTGTCGAGGTTTCGATAAACGTCTGCATCCGCCGAGGCTTTGAGAAGAGAAAGAACATCGTCGCCTTGTACGACGCCGATGGTCAGGCTACGGCAACCTCCTGCTTCGAGTGCGGCCTTGCAGGCAAGTGCACATTGCATTGGTTGCAAACCGCCCGCATTGACGATGAGTCGACACTTTCCACCCGAACTCCAATAGGGAGCCAATTGTCGCACAACATCTACAAAATCTTGGGCATAGCCTTTGGTTGCGTCGCGCTCGCGCTGCAAGGCGAGAATAGACATGGATACTTCTGCCAAATAATCCATGGTCAAATAATCAAGATCGGGTTGGCGTGCTAACAGTTCAGCGGCCGCAGCAGAGCGATCACCCCAAAAGGCTTGCGCATTTCCGACACGAATCATCGGCTTCATACTTCTCTCGCGCGAAAACGCGACTCCGTTCGTTCACGATCGGATATCGTTGATAACGCGGCTGACAGCCACAGACGAGTGTGATCGGGAGGTATTATCGCATCGATCCAACCCCGAGCTGCTCCGTAGCGGATGTCCGTTTGAGCTTGGTATTGCGATCGAACGGTTTCTCGCATGCTGTGAATGGTTTCTGCTGACAACGGGTGACCACTTTTTTCCGCATCACGCACTTTTAGTGATAACAGTGTATCGGCGGCTTGATTCCCACCCATTACAGCGAAACGAGCGTTAGGCCAGGCCAATAGAAGTGCTGGATCATAAGCGCGGCCGCACATCGCATAGTTGCCTGCGCCGTACGAACTGCCAATCACGACGGTAAATTTAGGTACGGTAGCAACGCTCATTGCCCGCACCATCTGAGCACCCGATTGAATGATGCCCCCTTGTTCGGCTTGCTTACCGACCATGAAGCCTTGGACATCTTGGAGAAAAATCAAGGGGACACGATTTTGATCGCAATCCAAAATGAACCGCGCACTCTTTTCAGCAGCATCGCCGTAGAGTACTCCGCCGATTTGGATTTCCTTGTGAGCTGATTGCGATCGTTTGCGTTGATTGGCTACGATCCCAGCGGCATGACCTCCGATACGTGCGTAGCCTGTAACCACGGTGCGACCAAAGTCGGCTTTGAATTCTTGAAAACTGTCCGCGTCGACGATGCACTGCAAAACATCGCGAATGTCATATTCGCCTTGCCCATCCGCAGGTACCAGTTGGAAAAGGTCTGCGGCAGTTCGTGCAGGTTCACGAGAAGATGGAGCAGAATTTCTAGCTGGAAGCAAACGGATTTGTTCGCGAATTCGCAACAGACATTCGGTATCGTTCTTTTCGTGGAAGTCGACGGTTCCGCTAATTTGCGCGTGCATTTTAGCGCCCCCGAGTTCTTCCGGATCGACCACTTGTCCGATGGCAGCTTTGACCAATGCAGGTCCCGCCAAACAGAGTTGGCTCCCCTCAGTCATCAGGATTTTGTCGCAGAGCACGGGCAAATAGGCCCCACCGGCGATGCAATTTCCCATCACAGCGGCGATCTGAGGGATGCCTTCCGCAGAAAGTACGGAATTGTTGCGAAAGATACGTCCAAAATCATCTTCGTCGGGAAAGATCTCATCTTGTAAAGGTAGGAAAACTCCAGCCGAATCGACCAGGTAAATCAAGGGGAGGCGAAGACGGTGGGAAATTTTCTGAGCTCGGATGAGTTTTTTTACCGATTGGGGGAACATCGCGCCCGCCTTCACGGTGGCATCATTGGCTGCGATTAAGCAAGGTTGGTCGCTCACCCAGCCTATTCCTGTGATAACCCCAGCGGCAGGAATATCACCCCATTCCGAATACATCTGATGGGCAGCCCACAAGCCGAGTTCAAGAAAGGGGCGGTCGCGATCGAGCAATACCTCGAGCCGCTCGCGGACAGGTAATCGGCCTAACTTCCGTTGCCGATCCCAACCCGCTTTCCCTCCTCCTTGCCGCAAAGTTTGCTCTTGCGCCAGAAGGGCATCGGTCATTTCTCGTAGGTCCAGCATACAAAATCCCTTCCCAGGATTCCCGAGACGCGTACTCGAAACCTATTTCAAGTTTAGAACATTTTGGTGGAGTGGAAAAAGAAAATGGAGAGACATGGATAAGTTCTGCGATGAGTTCCCGTAATTCTATCAGATTGTAGTGGCCGGGGAGAACTGGATGCGGAATAATTTCAGTGGTTCGTTACTCCGAAAACTAACGATCGTATCCATCGGCTTGATTGGAGTCTAAGCGATGATGGTTTTCCGACACCTTCGGCTTGATGAGGCATCCGCTGAGTTTTTAACTCTGTGGATCGATGTGCAGGACCGGCGTTTCAATGTGTTGGAAGAAGAGTTTTTCCATGACATGGAACGGATTCGTAAAATTCTGATACAAGCTGGTAATCAAAAGCCGGTGGTGATTCGAAGTGCGAAGCCGAAAGGCTTTGTGGTCGGAGCTGACTTGAGACGTATTTTGCAGATCCATTCCGATGCGGAGATTCAAGCTTTTTTGCGGTGTGGTCAAGAAGCCTTAAACCGTTGGGAATTGCTTCCTTTCCCCACGATTGCTTGGCTGGAAGGGACTGCGTTGGGAGGTGGTTTGGAATTGGCATTGGCCTGCCGTTATCGCGTTGCGACTCTGAAGCCAGATACAGTTTTTGGCATGCCGGAAACAAAACTTGGATTGACTCCTGGTTGGGGTGGAACACAACGTCTTATTCCACTGGTTGGCTGGGAACTGGGACTTCAGATGTTGCTGCTGGGGGAATCGCTCGATTGTGAGAACGCCTTAGCTTGTGGTTTGGTTGATCAACTTTGGCCAATGGATTTGAGTGGCGACACCTGGAATACCTATGGTCGTGATCTAATCGCTCAATCGCGTTCAATCGTTCGTTTACATGAGCGAGTGTTATCGCCAACAGATGAGGAAGAACTCAATACATGGAAGGCCGCTGCAGGGAGAGTTGACGAAGTTGATTCTCACCTGAGATTGCCTGCGCGAGAGGTGATATGGAGAGATGTCATGGCCGGTTTGTACGGGGATTTTGATGCAGGTCTAAAGGCAGAAAGAACAAACTTTTTTGAGCTCTTGAATCGCGACGAAGTACAGGATGCCTTGCGTCGATTTGATAAACCGAAGTCCCCTAGTAGCTAAGTGGACGAAGCGGAATGTTGTATCGCTGTTCCGTGTCCATTGACTTAAACCATTCCATTATACCAGTTGGAACTGGGGCGATGACACCACTCCAGAGGGAGTTGAGATCCAGGCTTGGGTCGATTCCATGTTGCAGTAGACGCAGGTTGCGAATCGCGGTTCGAGTTAGACAATCATCGCAAAGCTGGCCACACATCAACCGCAAATACTTTTCATTGGTGGAAACGGCCGATTCGCCAACCTGTAAGATCCGATCACCGGGTGCGATATCACGCCAAGAAAAATGGGGCAATTTGGCCGCCAGTTTTGCGGTGGCAACAATGCGTTCAGGCGTGAGCGATTCGAGAAGTTCAAAACTTTCGATGACGAAGTAAGTCTTTTGAAATTCGCTGATAAGATAGTCGGTTGTCGCGAGTCGCAGCAAATCACGGTCGCACGCAGGATTGATCATGATACGTGTCGGGCGAGGAGACAATACACTGAACTGTGTTTCGCCTGGCGAAGATAGAATTCCAGCGCCGTAAGCCCGAACTTCGCGTTCCTGAGCAACCAATCCGAACTCGACCGTGAACCAATAGATTCTCTCGGCGTAGAGCAAAAGTTCGTCGCTGAGGTTGCGAATTGCCTGGTGTACTTGTGGATCATCGGTTTGCTTTAGCAAGTTGTCGCGTTCTTCGTAGATCCAGTTGCGAGCGATACCATGATTGCGCATCACATGAGCCACTGTTGGAATGGTAAAGGTCGCGACATGTCCGGCTACATCGTGACCAATGTCTGGCTCTTGTAGATAATCTTGCTCTAACGCCCGCATGAAGGTGGTTACAGGAAAGAAACGTTGCGAGTGGCATGTAAAAAAGAGCTCCGCCGGAATGATCATGCTCACCGTAGCGAGTTGCCATTCGGTTTGTTGATAGATCCGAGCGTTGAGGAGATAAAAGTCGGGAATGGTAGTTCCACCGATGGCAAACAATTCCTCACCGGCCAGATATTCGCGACATGCAAATCGATGTTTGGTTCTTTGTTGCTCGGCGATCAGGCAAGCCCAGCTGAGATGTTCTTCAAGTGTATACCGTTCATATCGCTGTTGATTGGCATAGACTCCAAGATCCACGGACTGTTCGCATAATGAACCGACATCGAACGGAATACCTTGGCGAGCTTTAGCGAGATACGCATTCGCATATTGTGGTGCAATAGGGTAGGGGACGTCTGTGAGTTGTAGGCATTCCTCCAATAGCGTTATTCGTTCTTCGAATGAACTTGGGGTGACAGACTCGAAATCGACTCCGTGTCTTTCGGCAATTTCTTTGTAACGGCTTAAGCTGGATGAAGTGGTCATACAACAAGAACTCAACTTGCCTGATGGTATTCGATCAACATCGCTACAGCTTCACCTCCGCCGAGGCAGAGAGTGGCTATTCCGAAGCGAGCCTGCTTGGCGACTAGGGCATGCATCAATGTGACAAGTATACGAGCACCACTGCAGCCGATGGGATGCCCAAGAGCAATCGCACCACCGTGAATGTTGACACGTTCTGGTTTTAACGATAGTTGTTGGATGCAAGCCAATGTTTGCGATGCAAAAGCTTCGTTGATTTCGAACAAATCTATGTCAGAAATGGATAAGCCTGTTATCGACAAGATCTTTTGCACGGCACCAACCGGAGCGATAAACAAATCTTCTGGTGCACGGCTCATTACAGTAGAGGCCACAACTCGAAACGCATGTCGCGGGTTAAGCTCTTGCTTTAAGCTGTCGTCGATCACCAATAGCGATGCCGCACCATCACTCAACGTTGACGCATTGCCTGCCGTGACCGATCCAGCGGGATCAAACGCAGGTTTTAGTTTGCCAAGTTTTTCAAGAGTAGTGTCCGCGCGCGGCCCGGCATCTTGGGCGATGATTTGGTTTTCTTTCAGAGGGATTGGAACCAATTCATCTTGAAAGAGTTGTTGCTGTTGAGCGAGTATGGCTTTTTGATGGCTGGTCAAGGACCATTGATCTTGATCGGCTCTTGATAGATGGTGTTGGTTGGCAACACGCTCAGCATAGTGGCCCATGAGGCTTTGACCGCGAGCACATTTCAGACCATCTATTTCGATGACGTCCAACAGCGGTTGCTCTCCATACTTCCAACCCGTGCGGCCTTGACGAAGGAGATGAGGTGCTTGGCTCATACTCTCCATACCACCCGCAATGGCTGCTCGATAGACGCCAGCTTGAATAGAACGAACGGCGAGCATGGTAGCGAACAGTCCGGAACCGCAAACTTTGTTGAGCGTAACGGCACCGATGGAATCGGGGAGCCCCGCAGCATGGAGGGCTTGTCTGGCAGGGGCTTGACCTACACCGGCCGTCAGGACTTGGCCGAGCAAGATTTCGGCGATATCTGCAACGTTAATCCCCGATTCGGCAACCGTGGCGCGAATCGAGTAACCAGCGAGTTTTGGGGCTGTAATGGTAGCCAAATCGCCCAGAAATCGCCCTATTGGGGTCCGTTTCCCACTGATTAACCACACCGTTGACATCTCTCGATCCTTCTCGAAAATCCAAGTGAATGAGTGGGCATATCGCTACAATGATTGTAGAGTGATGACCTGCGGTGAAACAAGTCGGGCCAATCAACTAGTCTGCCAATGCCAACATCCAGGATGTCGTCCCCATGAAATCGTGCGAAGGCGAGATATTGTGGCGACCGATCTCAAAAGAAATTGCCACCACTCGATACGCGCATTTTGTAGATTCGATTGGTGTCGTTAGTTCTCTTAACGAATACAATGCGTCGCAGGTGTATCGGGAACTTCATCGCTGGAGTTTGCAGAGCCCTGGCTTGTTTTGGCGTCGTATCTGGGACTTTGCCAATCTTAAGGGGAGCCTCGGCGAGCTCGATTTTGACCAGACGCAGCCAATTTGGAATCGCCCCTTTTTTCCTCTGGGCTCACTTAACTTCGCTGAGAATCTTCTACAACCCGATCGTTGCCAAGAATCAGACTTTGCTGAATCGACAGCCATCGTTGTTGTTGATGAGACGGGAAAGACCGAAAAAGTATCGCGTGCTGAGTTGTTGCGGAAAGTTGCACAAGTTGCTGGACACTTGAGTCACATAGGGGTTGAGGCAGGAGATCGTATCGCGGCGTTGTTACCGAATCGACTTGAGGCGGTGATTGCGTTCCTTGCAGCCAGTTCGCTAGGGGCTATTTGGTCGTGTTGTTCACCTGATTTTGGTGATGACGCTTTAGTGGATCGGTTTGCCCAAATTGAACCCAAAGTATTGATTGCGGCCACCTATTCACGCTATGCGGGAAAGTGTTTTCAGCTTGCATCGCGGGTCGAGAAGCTCGCTGCTCAATTGCCCACACTTAAGCATTGCATTGTGGTTGATAGTCCGGAACCTCCAAGCAAGTCGCTTGACTTACCGTCAGCGGTCGATTCAGTGCTTTGGAGTTCGTTGGAAAATACGAGAGCTGAGCCACCTTCCTTCAAGCCATTTCCATTTAACCAACCGCTCTACATTTTATATTCCTCGGGGACGACAGGAAAACCGAAGTGTATTGTGCATGGGGCAGGGGGCTCGCTGATCCAACATGTCAAGGAGCATACACTGCACCTTGATGTACGGTCTGATGATGTAGTGTTCTATTACACCGGAACGGGCTGGATGATGTGGAATTGGCTTGTCAGTGCGCTGGCCGTCGCCAAAACAATCATTCTTTATGATGGGTCACCCATCGCACCCAATGTTGGTAGTTTATGGAAAGTGAGTGCGGAGAACGGGGTCACCCATTTCGGAGCGAGTGCACGATATTATGCCGCGCTGGAGAGGGAGAACTTTGTACCGAAGCAGCACTCTGAGTTGGGCAGTATTCGCTGTATTATGTCGACCGGTTCGCCCTTACTCCCCGAACAATTTGGGTGGATCTATGAAAACATCAGTGAACAAATCCAATTGGCTTCGATTTCCGGTGGCACCGACATTGTTTCTTGTTTTGTGCTCGGAAATCCGACGTTACCGGTGCATGCGGGAGAAATACAGTGTCGCGGTTTAGGCATGGACGTACGGGTGTGGGATTCAAACGGGAATGAACTGGTCGGGCAGCCGGGTGAACTTGTCTGTGCGAATGCTTTTCCGAGCATGCCGATTGGTTTCTGGAACGATCCAGATCGGTCGAAATTCAGAGCTGCCTATTTCAATCGCTATGAGGGTGTTTGGTGGCATGGCGATTGGACGAAAGAAACGGTAAATGGTGGATTTGTCATTTATGGACGCTCCGATGCGACGCTCAATCCGGGAGGCGTTAGAATAGGGACCGGTGAGATTTATCAACAAGTCGAAGCGTTCCTCGATATTGCCGAAGCAGTGGCCACGGTTCTGCGTCGTGATGGCGACGAACGAATTGTGCTATTTGTAAAGATGCAGCCGGGGAAAACGCTGACGAATGAACTCATCGAACAAATCAAGCTCCGGCTGCGCACGAATTGTTCTCCGAGGCATGTACCAGCTCACATTGTGTCGGTTCCCGATTTACCGAAGACGCTGAGTGGAAAACTTTCGGAGATAGCCGTTCGCAATGCACTTGTTGGTACGGATATTGGAAATGTTGGGGCCTTGGCGAACCCCAATTGTTTGGACTTTTTCTCAAACTGGGCAAAGAACATTTAGAGAGTGGAGTGGAAGGATTGAAAATGGTTGAGGAAATCTCGATTCGCAAGATCGATCACGTCAAATTCTTTGTGGGAAATGCGAGACAGTCGGCGTATTTCTATCGCAATGCCTATGGTTTCGATGTGGTTGCATACGCCGGTTTGGAAACGAAGGTCAAGAACGAAGCTGGTTATGTTTTGAAACAAGGAGGCATCACTTTTGTGTTGATGTCACCTTTACGCGCCAGTCATCCCGATGCTTCGCGATTGATTCTGCATGGTGATGGGGTATCTGACATTGCCTTGCAAGTCGATGATGTGCGTGAATCTTACAATTTGGCGGTGAGCCGCGGGGCCGTCGGAGTGATTGGACCGCGCGCGGTAGAAGACGCGCATGGTGTTTATCATTATGCGACCATTCGTGCCTACGGGGACACGACTCATACTTTCGTAAACCGAGACCAGTACCATGGCGCCTTTGCCCCTGGTTTCGATGCCATTGATCCTTCTCGCTATAATCCTGCTACTTATCATGAGACTGGATTGCTGGCGATCGATCACATTGTCGGCAATGTCGAAGAAGGAAAGATGAATGAATGGGTTGAGTTTTATCGCAAGGTCTTAGGCTTTGAACAACTTGTTTCGTTTGACGATCAAGATATCTCCACCGAATACTCAGCTCTCATGTCCAAAGTCGTTCAAAGTGGACGCGGGCGAATCAAGTTCCCAATTAACGAACCCGCTCATGGTCGCCGCAAAAGCCAAATTGAAGAATATATCGACTTCTATGGTGGGGCCGGTGTGCAACATATTGCTTTAGCAACCAACGACATCGTTCATACTGTTCGCGCGTTGAAGGCTAATGATGTTTCTTTCTTGCGTGTGCCCCGCACCTATTATGACACCGTCTTAGATCGTGTCGGTGATATTAAAGAGAACATTGAAGAGCTAGCCGACTTGGGCATTTTGGTCGATCGCGATGACGAAGGTTACATGTTGCAGATTTTTACCAAGCCTGTGCAGGATCGGCCTACATTGTTCTTTGAAATCATTCAACGCGAGGGCTCAAAGAGCTTTGGTAAAGGCAATTTCAAAGCACTTTTCGAAGCAATTGAGCGTGAGCAAGAGATTCGAGGCACGCTGTGATGAAGGATTCTGTGGCTTCAACGTATCCGCAATCTGTCACGGTGGGCCCGTTTCCAGGCTCGCCGTTACCTGCTGTAAGAACTATCCGAGATTTCTACGCATTCGAGCAGCATGTGAAAACATGTCGGGCTCAACGTGGACTCGATATGGTTCCGCAATGGTATGAGATCCCCGTCTTTTACTTTTCGAATCCAAATTCGGTGATTGGACATGGCGAAGCAGTGCTATGTCCTGACAACACTTCGCAATTGGATTTCGAATTGGAATTGGCCGTTGTGATAGGGAAAGAGTGCCTTAATCTTCCAGCGGATGATAGCGCAATGAATGTGGTGGCAGGTTTCACGATTTACAACGATTGGTCGGCTCGCGATTTGCAGCGCCAAGAGATGGCCGTGGGGCTTGGACCCAGCAAAGGAAAAGACTTTGCCAACGCGTTGGGCCCCAGCGTGGTTCCGCTAAGTTCACTTAAGGACTACTACAAAGATGGTCGCCTTCATGTGGCGATGACAGCCTCGATCAATGGACGAATCGTATCGCGAGGAAATGGTGCGACCATGTATTGGAGTTGGCCACAGTTACTCGCGCACGCAAGTCGTAACTGTAAGCTGACGCCGGGCGATGTGATTGGGTCGGGTACCGTAGGTGGCGGATGTATCCTCGAACTCACGCCTGAAGTGGTTGGGGGGTGGGTTCAAGTGGGAGATGAGGTTCGCCTCGAAGTTGATGGCTTGGGTGTACTAGAAAATAGAGTTGTCCGAAGTTGAGGTAGTTTCAGTAAGGAGTTTGTTATGCCTCCCTATGTGCAACGCGGCACGATTCCCAAAAAGCGACATATCGCCCATAAAACGGAACCAGGCTTCCTGGGCGAAGGATTGTACTACGAAGAAGTGATTTCTTCCGAGGGCTTTAGCCGGGCGTATAGTATTGCCTATCACATGCGGCCTCCGACTCGAGTGCTGAGGATCGAAGACGCTGGGCGGAGCCAAATAGAGGCGGCTTGCGATATTCCGTTGCGACATGTGCATGTCAAGACAAAAGAAATGGCTCGTGCGGGAGACCCGATTCGTGGCCGCCTGCCGATGTTCTTTAACGCCGACTGCGTAATCGCGCGGTGCCGTCCCACCATTCAGCAAGCAGAGTTTTATCGCAATGCTCAACAAGACGAAATGATCTTTGTGCACGGTGGGACAGGCCGGCTGGAGAGCATGTATGGCGAGTTGTCTTTTGGGCCAATGGATTATCTGATTATTCCCAAGTGCACTACCTATCGCCTGGTGTTTGATGATGTAGCCCAAGCAGATCTGTTGGTCGTAGAAGCGCGTGGCACCTTGGGATTTCCCCCGAGGTACATGAATCCCGATGGCCAATTCCGGCTGGGCGCTCCTTTTTGTGAACGCGACCTGCGTGGTCCTAACTTGGCCGAGCCCTGCGCCGAAGAAGGTGAGTTTCCCGTATTGATCAAAGATGGGAAACGCTGGACAAAATACGTATTGGCAAGCCATCCATGGGACGTGGTAGGTTGGGATGGGATGATTTATCCGTTTGCCTTTAATGCAGATGACTTTGAGCCGATCACAGGCAAGGTGCATCAACCACCTCCTATTCATCAAACGTTTCAAGCGGATGGTTTTGTGGTCTGTACCTTTGCGCCGCGCATGTTAGACACACATCCGGAGGCGATTAAGGTCCCTTACGCGCACAGTAACATCGAGTCCGACGAAGTGCTCTATTATGTTCGAGGGCAGTTTGGTAGTCGACGCGGTGTTGAACTGGGCTCGTTGACATTGCATCCCCACGGAATTCCGCATGGCCCCCATCCCGGAACGATCGTGGCAAGTCGCAATGTAACCTACACCGATGAATTAGCGGTGATGATCGATACATTTGCCCCATTGCAAGTAGCGGCAAGTGCAGTCAGCATGGATGATCCCAACTATCCATTCTCCTGGCTGTAACATTGACTAAACCGTTAATGTGATTTTGAACCTTTATTCGAGGCTGCGATGCAAATCGACGTTAAGTCTGCACAAGTGATCGATATTTATCAGATGTTGGTAGGCTTAGTCGCGCCACGGCCTATTGCCTGGGTCACTACACTCTCTGCATCAGGGAGCATCAATCTAGCTCCATTTAGTTTCTTCAATTTCTTTGGAGCCAATCCACCCGTTGTAGTCTTCTCTCCAACCCTAAAGCGGGACGGTAGCAAAAAGGATACACTGCTGAATATTGAACAGACGGGCGAGTTTGTGATCAATGCGTCGACGGAACCGGATGCAGATGCCATTAATCAAACTAGCAGCATGTTGCCGTATGGTGATAGCGAATTGACGATGATTGGACGCGATACCGAGAGCTCAACTCTAGTAAAGCCGCCACGGCTAGCACAGATACCGTTTGCTTTAGAATGTAAGATGCTGCAAATCATTCCTGTGGGTAATGGTCCGATCTCTGCGAATCTCGTGATCGGCGAAGTGGTCATGATCCATGTCAACGATGCGATACTTGGTGCTGATGGCCAGCCTGATCCTCACAAGCTGAAGAGTATAGCGAGACTGGGTGGCGAAAATTGGTGCCGGACGCTAGATCTATTTCAATTGAGTCGACCGAAATAGTTTTCATTGGGGCGCTTCGGACTGAATAACAGGTTCGATAACTTTCCAAGCTTCATGGAGCTCTTGGGTCGTCAAATCCACCAAACCCCCTAGTGAATCGACTTGTTGTCCTGAAAGCAATTTCGTCCAGGCTTCTAGAATTGCGTCGGACTGAACCGAATTTGAGAGCTCCTGCAAATTGAGGATCGTGACTTTGTCGCCGACGGAGTAGATTCGGCTTCCATCTGGGCTGAAGAAAATGGGGCAGTTGCGCAGGCGATGCCCCACCAACGCAAGGTTACGGGTAATCGGAGTGGATGTGTGGAGGTCCCACAACCGCAGCCCATGGGTGGTACAGCCCAGAATTTCTTGGTGTGGGTGATAGGAAACAACCAAGCCTCCGCTACTAGGGCTTTTCATTTTGGAGCTAAGATTTTTTCCATCGAATGAAAAACGTGAAATGGTTCCCGTGGCAGACCAGAGCGAGTCTCCTCCCGTGTTAACCAAAAGGAATTCTTTTCCGTTATCCCGAATGCGTACGACATCTGCAGGTTGTTGAAGCATCGCTTCTCGTACACGTTGATTCAACTTAATATCCCATGTCTCTCCAGTAGCCAACACCAGCTGGCTTCCATCTGGCGTGAAGGCGTAACTCAGTTCATCAATTCTCGGTATGGCCAAAGGTTTTGTCAGTTCTTTTAGTGAGCCTAGATCTAAGAGATGCAGTTCGGGAGTTGGGTTGGCCTGCGGGGAGACGGAGGTGATGGTCTTGATTTGTGCCAAAACGGTTTGCTGACCGCATTTTGTCAACCGGACATTGCCGTCTGTTCCAAACGTCAGAGTTGGCTCTTTGAATTCAGGTGTCTCGATAGGAATTGTCATTTTGCGGGTGAAAACCAGCCACCTGTTTGCGGGTGAAAACCAGCCACTTTTTGTTAGTGGTTAAGGATCGTGGTTGGTAGATTTGTGGCTGCAGAATTGTTGTTTTT
>Ga0075158_10000202_pt1 | contig 47448 bp, 38 predicted proteins | sample JI91814BDNA_FD_70968 | JGI IMG/M metagenome (GOLD analysis project Ga0075158, IMG submission 70968) | Wastewater effluent complex algal communities from Wisconsin, to seasonally profile nutrient transformation and Carbon sequestration -... | ecosystem: Engineered > WWTP > Effluent > Algae... | reverse complement strand
GACGCCAGAGGGTCTTTTGTTGAAACAGTTAAATTAAACAGTGGCGGTCAGGTTTCATTTTCGACCACTGTTCCGGGCGTTACGCGAGGGAATCATTTTCATACCCGTAAAGCAGAACGTTTTGCGGTTATAAAAGGGAAAGCCCTTATCGAACTCCGAAAAATTGGTACCGAAGAGGTGCTTTCTTTTGAGCTGGACGGCGATCGCCCTTCTTTTGTAGATATGCCCGTTTGGTTTACGCATAATATTAAAAATGTGGGGACAGAGGAACTTTATACCATTTTTTGGATCAATGAATTTTATGATCCGGCAGACCCGGACACCTATTTTGTAACGGTATAACAGAATGACTATGAAGGCAAAACTTAAAATTGTAACGGTAGTGGGTACTCGCCCCGAAATTATCCGGTTATCAAGAGTCATGAGTCTGCTTGATGCGCAGCTTCATCATGTGATTGTACATACAGGGCAGAATTACGATTACGAATTGAATCAGGTTTTTTTCGATGAACTCGAATTGAGGAGACCAGACCATTTTTTAAACGTGGACACCTCTACGCTCGGCGCCGCGGTGGGCGATATTATGCGAAAAACGGAGGAAGTACTTAAACAGGAAAAACCAGATGCCTTTTTGGTGCTTGGGGATACTAACTCCTGCCTGGCTGCTTACATTGCTAAACGCATGCACATTCCCATCTTTCACATGGAAGCCGGCAACCGAAGTTTCGATTTTAATGTACCCGAAGAAACAAACCGCAGGGTGGTAGACCATATTTCGGACTTCAACCTGGTATATACCGAACATGCGCGTCGGCATCTGCTTTCAGAAGGGTTGCCGCATCGCAGGATATACCTGACCGGGAGCCCTATGAAAGAGGTGCTTGACTATTATATGACCAAAATAAAGGCCTCGTCGTCTCTTAATACACTGAAATTAGAAGAAAGGAAATATTTTGTTGTGTCGACCCACCGGGAAGAAAATGTGGACAATCCCGAAAATTTGAAGAAAATTATTCAGGTATTAAATCAATTGGTGGAAACTTACCAGATGCCGGTTATAGTATCCACGCACCCACGCACCCGTAAAAGATTAGAGGAGATTAAAGACGTAAAGGTCAATGACCAGGTCAATTTCATGAAACCATTTGGTTTTTTTGATTACATAAACCTTCAAATGAATGCCTTATGCACAGTGTCTGATTCCGGTACCATCAGCGAGGAGTCTTCCATCCTTAATTTTCCGGCCATTTCGTTAAGGCAGTCGATGGAGCGTCCCGAGGCGCAAGATGCAGGAACGATTATTTTGTCCGGATTCGATCCTCAGAGAGTTCTCGATAGTATCCAACTGGTGATAAACGAATTCAAACAAAATGGTGGGTACAAAAAAATTCCCGAAGGTTACGAAATTACTAACACCTCCTGGCGGGTACTTAAATTAATCATGGGGAATGCTGGCTTAAGCAATCGCTGGCATGGGGTGCAAAAGTAGTATGCGGAAAAAAGTTCTCATTGTTTCGGAATACGAATTAAATTCTTTTAGCGGTGCAGCGTTTGAAAGGCTGAGGTGTTACGCAAAAGCGCTTCCGGGTACTGACTTTATTTGTCTTAACCCTTTTACCGGATTTTTGGCCAAGCCAATCGCTTATAACGATCCGGAAAACCTTTATTTTATTCCAGGTGAGAAAAAATCTGAAAGTTTTTTGTACAGGAATTTTTTAAAGTTTTTTGATTTCATAACACCTATAAAACTTTATAAATACATAAAGACCACCTTTGGGAAAGACGAAACAACCCTTTTATTATATAGCTCCTGGCTTCCTTTGTTTTCTTACGTGATAACTGGGTTACATCTAAGGCGCAACTATAAAGTGGTTGTTGAAAAAAACGAATTAGAGACCGGCATCATAAAAAACATTAGCTCTCCCGATGGTCTTGCCTGGTTTTTTTTCATGGCACTGTACCCCTATCGTTTTTTTTCTGCCTGGGTCATCGATTGGCTTACCCGATACAGCACGGTAATTATTTCAATTTCGTCAAAAATTCACGAAAAATATCATCATCATACCAACAGCATAACGGTTCCAATTTTGGTCGATGCTGACAGGTTCCCGGGTAAAGATGATAAACAAAACAAAGAACTCCGCTTCGTTTATTTAGGCGCTATTTCCGAGAATAAAGACGGTTTGTTTGAGTTGGTGGAAATTCTGAATGACCATAAACTAAAAAACGACAATTTTATTGTTGACATTATCGGGAGTGGGAACAAACGTGTAACTGAAAGGTTGGAAGCCAGTATAACTCAAAACGGATTGAATGACCGGGTAAAGATCAAGAACCCTGTTAAAAGCCAGCAAGTGCCTGCGGTTCTGGAAACCTACGATTATGCGCTGTTGTTAAGGCCAAGTAACAGGCAAACTGAATACGGGTTTTCTACAAAACTGGGAGAGTACCTGGCAGCAGGCCTGCCTGTTTTATACACCCATGTTGGAGACAATGAGCGGTTTATGGAAAATGGAGTACACGGCTTTTTAATCCCATTTCCGCTTCTGGAAAATGCCCCCGGGGTTTTTTCAAAAGCTTTAAAAACAAGCGGGGAACAGTTGCACCGAATGAGCCGGAATGCAGTAAAACTGGTGGAAGATAAATTTGATTACCGCATCTATCAGGAACAATTAAAACAGGCTTTTAACTAAATGTGTGGGTTTACAGGTATATGGTTTTCTGATAAAGAAAAAAAAGTTTCTAAGAATCTCCTTGAAAAAATGACCAGCGCGATTACTCACAGAGGCCCCGATGCATCGGGATATCATGTGGACGGAAATATGGGCATGGGATTTCGTCGGCTAAGTATTATTGATTTGGAAGGGGGGCAGCAACCCATGAGCGACGCGGACGGAAGGGCCTGGGTGACTTTTAACGGAGAGATCTATAACTATAAGCAAATAAAGGAACAGCTTCTGCAAAAAGGATATAAGTTTAATACCCAATCTGATACGGAGGTACTTCTGAATGCTTACCTGGAGTATGGCAATAATTGTGTAGATCATTTGAGGGGGATGTTTGCTTTCGCTATTTACGATATACGGGCGTGTAAACTGGTATTGGGTCGGGATCGATTTGGGATCAAGCCGTTACACTATTTACTTTCGAATGCTACTCTTGTTTTTGGATCCGAGTTAAAATCAATTGTCGAATCCGGGTACTCGAAAAAACAAATTGACCCATCCGCAGTTGACTCCTATTTTTCATATGGGTACATTTTAAGTCCTTTATCGATCTATGAAGATGTAAAAAAGGTACCGGCGGGTTCATTATTAGTGATCACTTTAAACAACCAGCAGTGTTTTGATTCACAAGTAATTCGATATTGGCGACCAACATTTAGACCTGATTTTAAAATCGGGTATGAAGACTATAAAGAGCGGTTAAAAGATAAATTACAAGAAACAGTTCGTATGCATTTGGTGAGCGACGTCCCGGTTGGCGCTTTTCTCAGCGGGGGCATCGATTCGAATGCCGTCGTCTCCTCCATGATCAAAATGGTGCCTCACCCGATACAAACCTTTAGCATTGGTTTCGGAAACAAAGGATTTGATGAGGCGGTACTGGCAAAAAAAAGTGCGGCTATTTACGGAACACAACATACCGAATTATACCTTGAACCGGGTTCAGCAAACCTGTTGGATAAAATTGTAGAGATGTACGACGAACCCTTTGGAGATAGTTCAGCCATTCCTACTTATTTTGTATCAAAAATGGCGGCGCAATCGGTAAAAGTAGTTCTGTCAGGAGATGGAGGCGACGAATTTTTTGCAGGTTACAAGGATTATCAACGGCTTCTTACCATTAACAAATACCGCCATTTTTTGAAGATCGGTGCGCCGGCCTTTAAATTACTTTCACGGAATATGCCTAAAAGCATGAAAGGCAGAAGGTTCCTGTATTCCTTATCTCAAAATCCCGCGCAGGTGCATGCTTTAACCATGGAAATAAACAGTCAGGAAAAGAAAGACTTTTTTTCGCGCGATTTTTATGACCAGGATTTTATCTCAGCGGCATCCATTAAACTGAACCACCTCAAAAGCAGTTTAAGCGGCGATTTCATCTCGAAGCAAATGGAGCTGGACATATTGACTTACATGACCGATGACATTCTCACCAAAGTGGACCGGGCGAGTATGGCAAATTCTCTGGAAGTAAGAGTACCATTAATCGACCATGAGTTTTTTGAACTCGCCGCTTCAATTCCTGCATCTATGAAAATTAACGGGCAAACCGGGAAATACATTTTGAGGGAGGCCGTCAAAGATCAAATCCCGGATTTTATCTATAACAAACCAAAGACAGGGTTTACCGTTCCTATCACCAAATGGTTTAAAGACGACTTATCAGACTATGTGATGGCATCACTGGAAGATGCTAAGTTGACCGGAATCATTAACGACGCCTACATAGACGAACTTTTAAAAACAAAAAATATTGGCAGCCTTGTTACACGAATTTGGCCCATTGTCATTTTTTCGGCTTGGCATAGAAAAAATTTGAGTTAACAATGAAACTGATCTTCACAACTGATACACTTGACAGGGGGGGTAAGGAAAGGCAATTAACTTTATTATTTTCTGCTTTACCAGCAGGGATTGATAAACAGATCTGGACAAAGAACTACAATCCGGAAGCAGGTTATCTTCAGGAGTACGCTGCCGATCTTGACGCAATTAAAACCTATAATGGTTTTTGGGACTTTTATAGACTTGTGAAGCATGAAAAACCAGATCTTATTTTTTCGTGGGATGTTAAAAGTGTGGTGTACGCTTTAATTCTGAGATTTTTTTTTAGGTTCCGTTTCTGGAACGGCTCCATCCGCCACGGAATAAGGAGCCGGAAGTTTTCTCATTTTTTAAGGAGTGTAGCTGCCTGGATATCACCAGTTGTTATTGCCAACTCTTATGCCGGATTAAAAGCCAATAACCTGAAGCCCTCAGGTAATCACCTGGTTATTTACAATGGTATTGACCCGAAATTTTCGTACCAGGGAGAAAAAGAACATAAGAGAGAAAGTCTGAAAAAATTATTTCCGGACTATGATCCTGGCAAAGATCTGGTTTTTATTTCGGTTGCTAATTTTACGCCCTATAAAGATTATTTTTCGGTGCTGGAAGTATTGAATGAACTGAAACATACATTGCCTTTTAAATACATCATCGTAGGGAGTGGGCCATTAAGAAAAGAGATTGAAGCCAGCATAAACACCTTTCAATTACAGGATCAAATCTTGTTAACGGGAAGTACAAAAAACGTAGCTGATTATTTGCAGCTCGCAGATATGATGGTTCATTCCTCTAAAGGCGAGGGACTTTCTAATGCTATTCTTGAAGCCATGTATGCGGGTTTACCAATTATTGCTTCTAACGTAGGTGGTGTTCCTGAAACTGTATTCCCGGAGTATTCTGCACTGTTTGAATACCGCGACAAGACACAGTTGAAAAAAAGCCTGCTCTCAGCTCGAAAACTGATCACAAAGTTTAACTACCATAACCAGGAATACCAGGCGCATCTGAACAAGTTTTCGGTACAAAAAATGATGACTACTTTTAATACGATTTTAAAAAATAAACTGAGTTGGGAATTTACGGAACAATAAAAGCTCGGCTCTCTGAAAAAAATCAGGGAAGGCTGATACAGTCGTTGTATTATTCGGGTCTCAAACCGAGAATAAACAGAAAAAAATCATCCCCGTTTAAGAAAGGCATCGTTATTTTTTCGGCTGATTTTGAGATGGCCTGGGCCTTCAGGTATTCTAAAAAACGCGGACACATGGCCGTTGAAATGGGCTTACGTGAGCGTGAAAATTTTGATAAGATTCTTGGGTTGTTTAACCATTACAATATTCCGGTTACCTGGGCAACTGTCGGGCATTTATTTCTCGATCAGTGTTCTGCGGAACCTGAAGGAATACCCCACACGGAAATGCCCCGACCCGGACATTTCGAAAACAGGAACTGGCTATTTAATAGCGGCGACTGGTATCAGCACGATCCTTGTTCGTCTGTTCAGGAATCGCCGGCCTGGTATGCGCCTGATCTTATCGAAAAAATAATTCAATCCAAAACAAAACATGAGATTGGTAGCCACACCTTTTCGCACATTGATTGTACTTATAAAAACTGCAGTAAGGAATTGATGGATGCCGAGTTGAAGAAATGTGTGGAATTGGCAAAACTAAAAGGAATTACCATGAAAAGCCATGTGTTCCCCGGAGGAACATTTGGCAACTACGAATCGTTGAAGGAAAATGGTTTTACCAACTACCGCAAACCTTTCGAAAATGAGATCGATATTCCGGTAATTGATGAATTTGGACTGGTTCGTATTCCAAGTTCACTTGGAATGGATAAAGACCCCTATGCCTGGACGGCCTCATTTCACATAAAACAGTTTAAAAAATTTTTAGCCCGCACGGTTCGGTCGAAACAAGTATGCCACTTCTGGTTTCATCCATCCATGGATCCCTGGTATCTTGAAGAAGTTTTACCTCACGTGTTAGCGTGTGTTGCCGAGGAAAGGGACAAAGGATCTATTGAACTAATGACCATGAACGAAATGGCAGAACAGATGATAAGGTGATGGTTGATTTTATAATTTGTTACCGTTTAGATTTAAAACAGTCCAATATTTTGGATCTGTTTCAAACAACACCGTCTTCTCTCAAAAAAATCATCACCGGCGGCTACGAATTATTATTGTGGGGAGATCCCATCATCCGTGAGAGCGGTCTTGATGAACTGCAAAAAAAGGAGACTGTAAGTTGTAAACAGCTTCTAGAAAACATTTCCGGTCACTTCTATTACCTGCTTTATTCTAAAATAGAAAAAAAAATCAGCATTGGGAGTTCATTATTTTCAATTCTTCCGGTTTATTATACAAGCGAAAATGGAAAAGTTTTTCTTTCCAATAGCACCCTGGCCATCGCCCAGAAACTGACTACTGTGAGTGTGAGTAAAAGGTTTGTCCTTGAAAATATACTCTTTAACTATCCGTTGTTTAACCACACCTGCTTCAACGAAATAAAATTACTGGACGCGAATCATACGATTCAATTAATCGAAAATTCTTACAGAATTGAAAAAGTACTGGCGATTGAAGATTACTTTGTAAAGCACCCAACACCCTGGAAGTCTGAAGTCGACCGGATCTCGAACTTATTTATCAAACAAGTTGAAAAATATTTTCCGAACGAACCCTACCTGGTGTCACTTACAGGTGGCTTTGATGGAAGAACCCTGGTGGCAGCTTCTTTATACTACAAAAAAAAGTTCAGCACCTTTAGTTTTGGAAATCCTTCTACCAAAGATGTGAAGATTCCTGAACAGCTCGCCGCTTCGGCAGGATTGGGTTATCGTAGAATTGATCTGGGAAAGGACTATCAGTTAGAACACAGTTTAAAAAACGGTCTGGAGTTTGTTGAGGGTGCCTGCGGCGCTGCCGGTTTTAGCAGAGCTCACTATTTGTACGCGGTAAAAAATCTTTCCGAAAAAAGCAGGCATATGGTTACCGGCAACTTTGGGAGCGAAATATTCCGTGCCTCACATATTGCAGGCGCGGTTATCAGTCCAAATTTATACAGGTTATTCCATGCCGAAAATTTTGAAACGGCAATTCAGGATGTTCAAAATTCGCCGGAGTGGGGTGCCATTAACAGGTCGGAATTTTTGGCGGAGTGGGAGGTTCTTAAAGAAGACCTGAAAGAACTGCCCTGTTTTAATAAAAACTACGCGCACTTTTCGAAGAACATGCAGTTTTATTGCGTCGTTTTTAATGAGGTTTTCCGAAAGTACTTTGGTGCCGAAATTGTAAATCAGTTTAAGTACTTAGTTAATAGAACACCTTTTTTGGATTTTGAATTTGTAAAAGAAATACTGAAGACGGAATTATGTGGCGTTTATTCTGATTTTTTCACACACAATCCGCTTAAGCGGTTTAAAGGCCAGGTCACCTATTCGCATATTATTCAAAAAACATATGTTGACTTTGGCAATCAGTTAACCGACAAAGGATACGCTCCCAAAAGTTTACTTTCTCTTACAGGGAAACTGGGGATACTGATCTCGTTTATTAAAAAGCGTATTAAAAAAGAATCCCAGGAAGAAGCCGACGGTTATAGTGTCAGCGCTTCTTATAGGCAAAACAAGGAATATTTTGAGAAGGAGTTAACGAATCACCGTTTTTTTAATCGCGACTATTTTGAGCAAGGTGTTCAAAAAGCACCTTCCGGTAAAAATAGTTACTTCATCGCGCTGAGTCAAAAATGGTGGGTTCAGCATTTGGAAAAAAATTATGTTACGAAATAAAATTAATTTAGTTATACTGGCAAACGAAAGCCCTGACGATCATCAGTTGTGGATAAAGGCCTGTGAGTTTTACAAAGAGGAATTGGATTACAGGATTGTTGATCTTTCAAAAAATAACTGGCTGGAAGAAATTCAAAAAGAAAAATTCGATCATTTACTTTCTAAGCCCGCAGGTCTTACTTCAAAATTTAAAGATCTTTACGATGAGCGGATTTATATTCTTGAACGGGTATTAAACTACAAAGTTTACCCTTCGGCTGAAGAAAATTTTATTTATGAAAATAAACGTTTTCTTTCTTTCTGGCTCAAAGCCAATAAAATTCCACATCCCAAAACGGATGTGTTTTATGTAAAAGACGATGCGGTTGCTTTTTTGGATACCACCAAATTCCCACTGGTAGCCAAAGTTAACATCGGTGCGTCCGGAAGTGGAGTCGAGATATTACAAACAAAGGAGTCGGCACTTGTTTATTTACAGGACACGTTTTCCGGTAAGGGAGCAAGACAGCGTGTAGGGCCCAACCTTCAAAAAGGAGGGTTATTGAAAAGGGGATTTTATTATGTGCTTCACCCAGCTGAAATAAAAAAGAAACTGTCTGTCTATAAAGCCGTGGCAGGGGATAAACAGCGCGATTTTGTTATTTTTCAGCAATTCGTACCTCATACCTTTGAATGGAGAGTTGTACGTATCGGAGAATCTTTTTTTGCTCATAAAAAGTTAATGGTGGATGGAAAAGCAAGTGGCTCGTTGCTTAAGGGGTACGACGATCCACCACTTTCCCTGTTTGATTTTGTAAAAGGTATAACAGATAAACATCAGCTCTACAGCCAGGCAGTGGATGTTTTTGAAAGTGCGGAGGGCTACCTGGTAAATGAGATGCAGTGTATTTTTGGACAAAGTGATAATTTTCAGATGAAAGTGAAGGATGTTATTGGCCGGTATCGCTTTGTGAATAACCAATGGCTATTTGAGTCCGGGGATTACAATGGTAACGAATGTTTTAACCTCAGAGTGGAATGGGTGATCAAAAACCGCTAACGAAAGTCCTCTTCGTAAGAAGTTACAATAGTGGCGAAGAACCGATTTCAACGCGGCAAGGGATATCCTTACAGAAGAAAGGGATTGACGTTGTTTTCTTTAACATTATTGGCAAAGGCGCCAGGGGTTACCTCAGCAACTTATCCCTTTTGCGGAAATGTATAAGAAAAGAAAATCCAGATCTCATTCACGCTCATTATTCCTTATCAGGTATGCTTGCTTTGCTCACTTTCTCGCGACTTCCTGTTATTGTGTCTCTCATGGGTAGTGATGTTTTGTCGGGAAACAAGTTGATGCTCACGATTCTTAAAATTTTATCCCATTGGTGGAAAGGTGTTATTGTAAAGTCTGAAGAAATTTATAACAACCTAGGTATTCATGACGCGGTAATTGTTCCAAACGGGGTGGATATGGACATATTCAGATCAATACCCAAAAAACAGGCGCGTGATTTATTGAAATGGACAGATGACTTCTACCATATTTTGTTTGCGTCCGATCCAAAAAGACCCGAAAAAAATTTTGATTTAGCAGCCGACGCCGTTAAACATCTTAAACGTGAAATACAAAATATAAAAATTCACTTTTTAAAAGATCTGAATACAGAAGAAATTGTATTGCACTATAATGCCTGCGATTGTCTGTTGCTCACCTCCTTCTATGAAGGATCTCCTAATGTGATAAAGGAGGCGATGGCCTGTGCCTGTCCTATTGTGTCAACCAACGTGGGAGATGTCGCTAAAAATCTTGAACGTGTTAACGGCGGTTTTGTGAGTTCCTTTAAATCTTCTGAAATTGCTGATAACATAAGCAAAGCATTGAAGATTGACCGGACAAATGGTCGGGAATGCCTTATGGAACTTGGCCTTAATGCAGATAATACAGCGGCAATATTATTGGACTTATATTCAAAAGCACTTAAAACTGACACTTAAACAATACGCGACATGTGCGGTATATCCGGAATAGTTAATTTTAATCAAGCTCCTGTTGGTGAACGGCCTCTTCGTCAAATGATGGAAACAATGAAATACAGGGGGATTGACGACTCAGGCGTTTTTACAGATAATTCTGTTGGGTTTGGCTATGTCAGATTAAGTATTATTGATCTTTCCATGGATGCCCATCAGCCAATGGAGGACGCTACTGGAAGGTATGTTTTGGTGTTTAACGGGGAGATTTTTAATTACCTCGAATTAAAAGAAGAGTTAAAATCAACGTATTCGTTTAAAACAAAAAGCGATTCAGAATTACTACTGGCTGCATATATTGTATGGGGTAAAGCCTGTTTGGATAAATTTAACGGAATGTGGGCATTCGCCATCTACGATAAGTTTGAACAAACCGTTTTTATAGCCAGAGACCGGTTTGGTGAAAAACCATTGTATTATTACCAGACAAAAGATGAATTTATTTTTGCGTCAGATATAAAAGCGATACAATCTATCGTAAACCAGAATTTCACCCCGAACGACAGGATCATTTTTGAATTCCTGGCGTATAATAGAACCGATCAGGATTGTGATACTTTTGTGAAAGAAGTTAAGCGCTTACAGCACGGCTACTTTGCTATCTTGACAAAGGATACAGTTAAATTTGACCGTTGGTACAATCTCAGCGAGAAGACGGCAGACACCTTTCAGAATACCAGTGAATACAAGTCGTTGTTAACATCATCCATTGGCCTGCGTTTAAGATCGGATGTACCCATTGGGGTCTGTCTTAGCGGAGGTCTAGATTCCTCCTCCGTGGTTTCCACCATCACAAAGGAACTTAAGCGCGACGACATTTCTACATTTTCAGCCGTCTATGGCGAGGGCCTTCGGGGGGATGAAAGTAAATTCATTGATCTGTACAAAAAAGATATCAGGAGTATGCACCTGATAAGGCCTACTGAACAGAGCTTACTGGAGGATTTTGACAGCCTGATGGACTGTCATTTTGAACCTTTTGGAAGTTTAAGTATCTATTCACAATTTAAGGTGATGAAGGAGTTGAGTCGGTATGTAAAAGTAGCGTTAGACGGACAGGGAGCCGATGAACAATTGGCCGGGTATCATAATTTTTTCAGTAGCAATTTCAGGGGATTGCTGAACCAGTTTAAATTTCGTCAGTTCGTTCTTGAGGTATACTGGTATTTAAAAAAACACAATTCGTCGTATGCCCTGCGTTTTCTTACTTTTTATATGATGCCTAATGCTTTAAAAAACACGCTCGTTGCAAGACGGAGCGGAGTAATTAACCCCGATTTGTTTGAGTTGAACCGACACTTCTCCAGAATAAATGAACAGTTGTATGATCCCAAGTCATTGCAACAATCGTTGTTGCAGCACTTTGAATATAAACTGGAACACAACCTGAAATGGAATGACCTTAATTCCATGTATTTTTCCGTAGAACTAAGAGCCCCGTTTATGGACTACAGACTCGTTGAAAAAACAATCGGGTTACCGTCAAATCTTGTCATCAATAGAGGAACCACCAAATGGATTTTAAGACAAGCGATGCAAGGCGTATTGCCGGAAAATATAAGAATACGGCAGGATAAGGTTGGGTTCGAAAACCCCGCACACCTATGGCTTAAAAATAGCCAATTACAAGCCAAAGTAAATGAAATAATGATCGATAAAAATAATGACGTGTGGAACTATTTTGAAAGGAATGGCTTTGAAAAGAAATACAAGCGTTACCTGAAAAATGAAACAGACATGGATAATGAAGTATGGAAGCTGATTAACCTGCACGTGTTTTTAAACAGAATAAAATAAAAATGAATAACACAGTAAAAAAACAGCAGCGAAGTTATGCCGGAATACAGACAGTGTAAAACAGGTCTTTGGGATACCACGGTTCCGGGCATTAAATTTGACGCGGAAGGCGTTTCCAATTATTGTAGGATGCAGCAGTCTTTGATGGCTTTATATCCGCGCGGAGAGAAGGGCTTAAAAGACTGGGAAGCAATTGTTGGTAAAATGAAAGTGGACGGAAAAGGAAAGAAATACGATTGTGTAATCGGAATAAGCGGAGGAACAGATAGCTGCTACCTGTTGCACATTGCACATGAATACGGGTTGAGGGTTTTAGCCGTTTTTCTGGATAATGGCTGGAGTTCAAACATGGCCGTCACTAATATCCAAAGGGTTACAACTGCTCTGAATTACGACCTTGAAACGTTTGTGATTAATTATGAGGAAGTAAAAGCCGTGTTAAAGTCTTACATGTTGGCAGGACTTCCCTGGATCGACAGCCCAACGGATACCGCCATAAAATCAGTACTTTACAAAGCAGCCGCCCGCGAGGGTTTAAAGTATGCCCTCAACGGAGGCGATTTTCGTTCAGAAGGGAAACAACCCCTGCTCTGGACTTATTCAGATACCAGGCAGTTGAATTTTGTGGCCAGAAAATTTTCACCCATAAAATTAAAAACCTTTCCAAAACTTTCTCTTCTGCAACTGCTCTATTTTGGTTTTGTAAAGAAGGTAAAAGCCGTAAGACCACTGTATTATTTACCTTACGAAAAGAAAACAGCAAAAAAACTATTAAGCGATAAATACAATTGGATAGATTATGGTGGGCATCATCATGAAAATATTTTCACAAAGTTCGCCATTTCGTATTGGTTGCCCGTAAAATTCGGAATTGACAAACGGATCATTACCTATTCGGCTCAGGTAGTTTCCGGTGAAATAAGCAGGCCTGAAGCGCAGGCAATACTGGCACAGCCTGCGTATGATCATAGCACCATCGAAAGTGAAATAACATACATTCAAAAAAAACTGGATTTAAGTCCTGAGGAATATGAAAAAGCGTTCAAACAAAAAAATAAGTTTTTCTATGATTATCCGTCCTACTACCCGATGATCAGAAAATTTGCAAAAACCGGAAAACTGCTGGCGGGAAAATTATTTGGATTTAAACCGGGTATTTTTGAAGCAATAGATCAGGGTATTTGATGATGATGAGAATACTTAAAGCTAATGAGATAGATACAGTTTCCTGGACCAAATTTGTGGTGGAGAGTCCATTTTCTTCTCCATTTCAATCCCGGTTATTTTATGACTTTTTTAATTCCGTCACCGGACTTTCCGCAGAGGCTTACGCGGTTGAACAACAGGGAAACCTGGTGGCCTTGTGCGTGGTCACCTTTCAAAAGGAAAAAGGACTAAAAGGATATTTTTCACGGCGCGCTATTATTTATGGTGGACCACTTATAGAATCAGGTAACACAGAAGCACTCCGGCTTTTATTAAAAGAAATTAATGCCGATTTAAAAAATAAAGTCATTTACACAGAGACACGGAATTTTAATGATTATAGCCATCTTCAGGCACATTTTTTGTCCGGTGGCTGGGCTTTTGAACCTTATCTGAATTATCATTTAAATTGTAGCACCGAAGAAATTGTAAACCAGAATTTAAACACGAACCGAAAACGGCAAATAAAAAAAGCGCTTAAAAATGGGGTGCGTATTGAAGAAGCGAAAGACCTGCGCGAGGTAAGTGATTATTATGTTCTGCTAAAGGATTTGTACACAAACAAGATCAAAAAGCCACTTTTTGATTTTGAATTTTTTAAATTATTTTTTGAACAGAAAGTAGGTAAGATTTTATTGGTGAAACACGAGGGCAAAGTGATTGGAGGCATTGTGTGCCCTGTGCTTGATAATAAGACAATTTATGAATTTTATATTTGCGGCCAAGATGAGCTGTACAAGGAATTAAGTCCGAGTGTGATGGCTACTTACGGTGCAATTCAGTTTGGGTTCGAAAACAATCTCAAAAAGTTTGATTTTATGGGAGCTGGTAAGCAGGGCGAAGATTACGGTGTGAGGGATTTTAAGGCCAAATTTGGAGGTGAATTGGTTCAGCATGGCAGATTTATAAAGGTACATAACAAAGTGCTGTTTGGTTTTGGAAAGTTAGCATTAGCCATTCTTCAAAAAATTAAGAAGTGAAGATTTTAATTGATATTGGTCATCCGGGACACGTTCACTTATTCAGGCCGTTTGCAAAAGAGATGATCGTGCGCGGACATGCAATTTTGTTTACCTGCCGTGAAAAAGAATTTGAAATACAATTACTCGAAAGTGCCGGGTTTGACTACGTTTCATTTGGCAGGAAATACAAAACAACCCTTGGTAAATTATTCGGCCTCTTAAAATTTGATGTGCTGGAAATTAGCAATGGACTAAAATTTAAGCCCGACATGTTCATGAGTCATGGCTCGCCCTATGCGGCCCACGCGGCATGGTTTCTCAGAAAACCTCATGTTTCGATGGAAGATACTGGTAACATGGAGCAGGTGAGGTTATACTTACCGTTTACTAAACATGTTTTAACCTCCACCGCGTTTCACAGGAACCTCGGTGAAAAACAAATCAGGTACAGCGGTTATCATGAATTGGCATATCTTCATCCAAATCGTTTTACGCCTAACCCGTTTATCTACAACGAACTTAAACTAAAAAGCAACGACGAATACGTTCTTTTACGCTTTGTCTCCTGGAACGCGAGTCACGATGTTAACCAATCGGGTCTGACGTTGGAAGAAAAGCGGTTTTTAGTTGCTTTACTCGAAAAGAAGTATAAGGTTTTCATATCGTCTGAACAGCCGTTGCCCGATGAGTTTTTGAAATATCGAATCGACATTTCGCCCCACAAAATGCATGATGCCATGGCGTTCGCAAAACTGTTTATTGGAGAGGGTGCAACAATGGCATCCGAATCGGCCATGCTGGGTGTACCGGCTATTTACATTAATACGCTTACTGCCGGAACAATAAATGAACAAATGGCCTATGGACTGGTGTACCATTTAGAAAAGACAACCGGACTTATAAAAAAAGTGGAAGAATTAATCCATTCACATAGCGACGATTTCATACGTAAACGTTTTCACATGTTAGAACATAAGATTGATGTCACCGCATTTCTGGTTTGGTTTATCGAAAATTATCCGGCCTCTGTTCGCACACTAAAAAAAGATCCGGAGTACTCCCAACAATTTAAATAATGGATTTTACTGTACAAAAATATGAAGAGCTCTTAGCAGCGCTGGTGTCGAATGACTATCAGTTTCAAACCTTTAACGAATTTCTGTTAAAGCCGACTAAACGTAGTGTTGTACTTAGGCACGATGTAGATTTGTTGCCGTTGAACTCTTTGCGTTTTGCCGAAATTCAGGCACAAAAGGGCATACGGGGTGTTTATTATTTTCGCGCGGTTCCCGAAAGTTGGGATGTTTCCGTGATCAAAAGAATTGAAGACCTGGGCCATGAAATAGGATACCATTATGAGTGCCTTACCACTACAAAAGGTAATATGGAAATGGCTATTAAAGATTTTGAAAAGAATCTTGCTGAGTTGCGGAAATTAGCAAAGGTATCTACCATATGTATGCATGGCAGTCCAATGTCGCCCTACGATTCTAAAGACCTCTGGAAACATTACGATTATAAGGGCTATGGTATCGCAGGTGAACCATACTTTGATGTCGATTTTAATCAGGTATTTTACCTTACTGATACTGGAAGGCGGTGGGATGGCGACAAATTGAGTGTAAGAGACAAAGTAAACGTGGCATACGACCAGTTCTTTCATTCAACGGATCAGATTATCCATAGTTTAAAATTAGAGCAACTCCCGGACCAAATAATGTTTACATTTCATCCACAGCGTTGGAATGACAATTTTTTGAAATGGGCTAAAGAACTAATCGCGCAAAATTTTAAAAACATCATCAAAAAGTACTTTTTCGTTAAATGATTTCTGTTTTAAGGACTCGTTTCCCGTTCTTTTCTTACCTAACAGTGCTGGTAGTATTGTCTGTTATACCGTTCAATACCAAAGGCGAATTAAATGAAGTAACTGTACTTAATTTCAGGGGGGATTATTTTATACATACCTTGATGTTTTTACCTTTTTTACCATTGGCATATTGTTGGAAGTACAGTAGCAGCGCAACCTGTTTTGTGGTAACATGGATTCCGCTGGCACTGTTTTCCGCGATTTTAATAGAAGGGCTTCAGTATTACATCCCTTACAGGGCGTTTAATCTCAAGGATGCACTTGCGAACTGCACTGGCGTGCTGTCAGGAGGGATCATTTTATTAATTAGCAAAAAATTAAGTAAATAGTTTGAAAAAGTTAGTTGTAGAAAAGGCCGGACCCGAGGCCTATGAGTTCTTTAAAAAATATGTGGACGTGGATTCGATCGATACGTTGGTGGTTTCAACAACTAACGATTTTAATATCATCAACCATCCCATTGCGTTCAATACAATCATCAATCTGAGTAAGATAAATAACATCAGGTACATCAATAAATTTTTTGAAAAGATAAACGCGACACTCCAAAATGGGGACATTCTTATTTCCTGTATGGAAACCTATTCGGCCAGGAGAGAGCGTATATTATTAACCAGGATTCCTGTAGTAAAACATTTTTACATGGCCATGGAGTTCGTTTTTTTAAGGATGTTTCCCAAAATGTGGGGACTTAAGAAAATTTATTTTCTTTTAACACGAGGACGCAACCGTATCCTCTCAAAAGCCGAGGGTTTGGGAAGACTGGTAAGCTGTGGTTTTGATATAGTAGCGTACGAAAGTTTTGATAATTTATTGTATATCGTTGCAAGGAAAATTGGTGAGCCGGCGTTCAACATGAATGCGAGTTATGGTCTGTTATACAAAATGCCAAGGATTGGCAAAAATGGAAAAAAAATAGGGGTTTACAAATTTCGCACCATGCATCCTTATGCCGAATATCTTCAAGACTACGTGCTAAGGGTAAATGGGTACTCTGGGACAGGAAAACCTGCTAATGATTTTCGTTTAACACCGTGGGGTAAATTTTTGCGCAGGTACTGGTTAGACGAACTTCCGCAAATTTTAAACGTGTTAAAAGGAGATTTGAAACTGGTAGGCGTGAGGCCAATCAGTGAGCGATATTTTCAGGATATTCCCGAGGATCTGCAAAAACTCAGACTTTCACAAAAGCCGGGCTGTATCCCACCTTATGTTGCGCTGAACAGGGAAGGAAATGTGGAAGCCGTACTGCAAGCCGAAAGAGAGTATTTACAAGAAAAACAAAGAAATCCTTACCTGACAGACACGAAATTCTTTCTAAAAGCCATATTCAACATTATTTTTAGAAACAAACGCAGCGCATAGTTTCTAAGTTCTATTAAAAAAAAAACAGTAATTTTATACCAAATAATTTTTTTCAGGAATAATCCGTAATATGCTTATTAAAACCTTTAAGGTCATCTTGTTAGGATCCCTTTTTACATTCATTTTTACATTCTGCACATCCAGAAAAAAGGTGGTTTATTTTCACGGAGGGATTAATGCGACTTCTGACCTGAATAAAAATTACACCCCGGTACTTCATACAGACGATCTTTTGTCAATAACGGTTATGGCGCTTGATCCTGAATCGGTTAAGCTTTTTAATTTGCCTACTCAGCTTAACGCTGCTAATCAGGGTTACTCCATTGGCGCGCCAAGTCCTCCGGGTTACCTGATAGATGCCGAAGGACAGATCGACTTTCCGATTATTGGCAAACTAAAATTGGCGGGCCTGACGCGGACCCAGGCAATTGAACTTTTAAAAGAAAAATTAAGTAATTACATAAAAGAGCCTACTCTGAATATCCGGATACTGAATTACAAAATAACAGTGCTTGGTGAAGTGCGCAACCCGGGGACTTTTACCATTCCCAATGAAAGGGTTACCTTATTGGAAGCAATTGGCATAGCAGGCGATTTAAACATTACCGCCCTTAGAAAAAACGTGCTGGTGATTCGGGATGTAGATGGAAAGAAAACAGAGACACGAATAGATCTTACCAATAGCGATTTATTTTCATCGCCGGTTTATTATTTACACCAAAACGATGTTGTGTATGTAGAGCCTAACCGAGCAAAAATTAACTCTTCCGTTGTTAACGCCTCCAATGTTGGTATTGTGATATCGATCGCCTCTTTGTTAACCACAGTAGCGGTGCTGCTTTCACGTTAAAATTAAAAATGGAATTAGAACAATATAATTTTTCTGTTGAAGAAGTACAGGAAAGTAATCTAAAGGATATACTGTTAACCTATCTTTACAATTGGAAATGGTTTGTATTAAGCACGATACTTTGTGTTATTTTAGGATTTATCTATTTGCGGTACCAAACCGCAGTTTATGAAGTAAATGCTACCGTATTGATCAAGGACGATAAGAAGGGAAATAATATCTCTAACGAGTTGTCGGCTTTCGAAGACCTGGGAATATTTAAAAGCAGCAAGAGTATTGATAACGAAATTGAAATCCTAAAATCAAGGTCTCTTATGACCCGGGTTGTGAATGAACTTCGTTTGGAAGTTTCTTATTTCGCTTTTGGCAGGCCCATTGAACACGAACGTTTTTTTGATACCCCTATCCTGGCTAATTACACGTTGAAGGATTCGGTAAATGGTTCTGCCTCAGGGAACTGGATACTTGTGCCTCATTCTGATAAAACTTTTACGCTAAAAACCGGTACCGAGGAAGTGGTAGGGGAGTATAATTTCGGGCAATCGGTTGACATGCCTTTTGGAACAATTTCTTTCTCGATAACTGATTTTTTTTCGGATATATACCTGAATAACAACTTTAGGATTATTATCTCGCCGATTGACGCCGTAGTAAACCGTTATCTGGGATCTATTAAAGTGAGTCCGGTCAATAAAAATGCGAACGCAATTATTATCACGTTGAGAGATCCTCTTAAGGATAAGGCTGCAGCAATTGTCGATAACCTCATTAAACAGCATAACTTGGACGCGATAGCGGATAAAAATCAAGTAAGTAAAAATACGGCCGATTTCATTAATGAAAGAATAAAGTACATCACCTCCGAACTGTCTGACGTGGAAGGCAGAGCCGAGGAGTTTAAAACCAAACACGGACTGGTGGATGTAGAATCCGAAGCGAAGTTATTTCTACAAACCGGAAGTGCAAGCGAGTTGAGTTTAACCGATGCGAACACTCAGTTGAAACTTACTGAATATATGTACGATGATTTGATAAAACGTACAGATCCAGCCAGTCTGCTCCCCTCCAATTTGGGGCTTCAGGATCTATCTATTGCGGCAATGGTCGCCGATTACAATAAACTGGTTTTAGAAAGAAACCGCCTGCTTAAAAACGCCAGTTCGAAGAATCCCCTGATAGAAAACATGGATTCTCACTTATTAGAACTAAAGAAAAATCTTAGGGAAAGTCTTGCCAACTTAAAAAATAGTCTTGTTATCAAAATAAAAGATCTTGACAGGCAGGAGAATGGCATCAATTCCAAGATTGCCACGGTGCCCAAATATGAGAGGGAATATCGCATCATTCAACGGCAACAGCAAATAAAAGAGGCCTTGTACTTATACCTCCTTCAAAAAAGGGAGGAGACAAATATAGCTCTGGCGGTAACAGTAGCTAACGCTAAAATTATTGATAAAGCCTACAGCGATGGTGAAATGGTAGCTCCAAAAACCCAGATCATTCATCTTTCTTCGTTCTTAATTGGTTTAATGCTTCCTGTAATTGTGTTTTACCTCCTCGACTTATTTGATACAAAAGTGCATGGCAAAAAAGACGTTGATAAGGTGAGAATCCCATTCCTCGGTGATATTCCGCAGTCGACCGCAAAAGACAAATTGATTGTTAATACCAAAAACCAATCCAATGTGGCGGAGGCATTTCGGTTACTGCGAACAAATCTTGAGTTTATTACTGCCTCCAGAAAGGGGTTAAGTAAAACTATTTTTGTTACCTCTACCATTGGCAAGGAAGGAAAGTCATACATAGCGCTTAATTTGGCGGCCTCTTTTGCTTTATCAGGCCGTAAAGTTCTGTTAATTGGAACAGACCTCCGCGCGCCAAAAATTCTGGCTTATCTGAATTTACCTGAAAAAAGTGGTCTCAGCAATTACCTGTCCGATGAGAGTATTAATCTAGCAAGCGTTATTTTCCCAACGCCAAGTTTTACGAACTTCGACATACTTCCCTCGGGCCCAATACCCCCAAATCCGGCAGAACTATTAATGCAGCCGCGCATGAAGGTTTTATTCAGTGAAATAAAACAGATGTACGACTATATCATTGTTGATACTGCGCCCGTTGGTTTGGTGGCCGACACGCTATTGTTAAGCGACTTCGCGGATTGCACCATTTTTGTGGCCAGAGCTAATTACCTTGATAAACGTTTACTAAGGATTGCAGAATCGTTAAATAAAGAAAAACGGTTACCAAATATGGCGGTTTTAATCAATGGGTCTGACTATAAACGCGGCTACGGTTACGGCTATGGTTACGGCTATGGTTACGGCTACGGCGGGTATGGTTATGGTCATGAGACTAAGAGGCCTTTCTGGAAAAGACTTCTCTTTGGCGGCAGCACATAAAATTTCAACGTAATTTTATCCGAACCACCTGTAGTTTCTGCAGGTGGTTTTTTGAACGCGGACTTTACCAGCTTTTGGTTTACCGTGCCCCTCGGTGATTTCACAGCATACGTTTTAATCATAGCAAACGGAAAAGTTCAATTTTCGTTTGCTATGTTTTTAATTGTTTTCATTGCAAACCTTTTTTTAGATCCGGTAGAACAGCCTAAAAAAGACGGTGATGTTTCTGTATAAGGTGATCTCCCATTCACCCACAGTTTTTATGTGAGTTACACCAAAGCTCTTGCCCGATTCAAAAGAAAAACCCCCGTTGAGAAAACAATGGGGGTTTTTGAGTTAAATTATTTCGACTTATTGGTTTCTGAATAGATTGTAGCGATGACCTAAACGGTTCGGCGTCCTGTATCCGGTGAGCAGGTTAAACCGATAAACAACTCCAACTGAGTGCTGAAGGTAATTTTTACCGGTAGCTTTATTCATAGCAAATTTAGCCATGCTTTGAACGTTTAAACCAAAACCCTTGTAAACCCAAACATTAAATCCTAATCCAAAATTTGCGGTCACCGCGTGTTTTTTCTCCGTGTATCCTCTAAAAGTATAACCAAATCCTCCAATCACGTAAGGACTAAAAGCCTTAGTATCTCCGATCACTTCGTTCAGGTCGTATTTCGCATTCGCGTCAAATGAAATGAGAGTTACATTAGTGGCTCTTGGAACATTGAGATCTGAAGTTAATTTTCCTTTCTTCAGGCGCATGTATGTAAATGCACCTTCAACACTTATCCCTTTATCTATAAAACCTTCCAAATGTGCTTTAGTTGGGTAAGGCAAAAGGTTCCAATTATCTTTTAAATTGAAAAGATCTTTGAACGGTTTTGCATCGTCGTCAATTACCACGCCACTAATACCGGCTGTCCAAACGGTTTTTTGAATACTCCGCACAAATTTACTTTTACTGCGTGCAGGCCCCTGCGCGGTCGTTTGAAGTATAAATACGAATAGAAAGAGGTTAAGTAAAACTGTTTTCACAAATTGTTGGTATTAAAGTAATATTAGCTTAACAACAAAAATAATCAATTTTATGAATTTAACACCAAAATATGTGTATTTAGAGTGATTTTTCCGGAAATATTGACATTTGGTTAAGATTGGGTTAAGAATAAAGAAAGGGTTAGCCCATTTTTTTAGAATTATTGCCCGCTACGTTTTAATACCTGTGCCGATAACCGAGTCGGTCGGGAGTAATGTAACCCCTGATGAGGTTGAAGCGATACACCAGACCCAACGAATGCATCAGGTAATTTTTTGAGGTAACATTATTTAAAGCAAATTTAGCTACAGTCTGAATATTTATTCCAATTCCACGTCGGACCCAAATGGTGGAGCCAATGCCAATATTCGCGGTTAAAGCATTTTTATTGGTCGTAAAACCCCGGTAAGTATAGCCTGGCCCCCCAATGATGTAAGGACTCAGAGCCCCGGTATTGACCAGCACATAATTCAGATCATATTTTAAAGAAAGATCACCGGTAAAAAGAGGGATAATTTCGTTATGGCGCTGATCCTGATCCAAGCCAATTTTCACTTTTTTTAGCTGCATATAGGAAAATGAACTTTCGATACAAAAACCTCTGTCAATATGCGCTTCCAATGTGGCTTTTGAAAAAAACGGCAATAGATTCCAGGAATCCTTTACATTAAATAAATTATTAAATGCCTTCGCGTCGTCGTCGATTACCACACCGCTAATTCCAGCGGTCCAAACAGTTTTTTGTAATTTCCGTACGAACTTATTTTTATGTTGTCCGAGTCCCTGAGCGACCGAAATTGCCGGAACGACAAGAAAAGCCGCAAGGAGAGAAAAAATCAGGCTGAGTGTAATTGTCTTCAAAACTGGTTGGTTTGGTTTAAAGACAATATAAAAAAACCGGGATAAGCATTTCACTTTTCCCGGTTAAGCGTATATTATTAAATAAGTTGCCTGTAAATTTTAGTTAATCAAAACTACATGTTCCGTCTATATTGGCCACCCACTTCAAACAAAGCTTTGGTAATCTGACCTAAAGAAAGATATTTAACGGCTTCCATCAGTTCGGCAAAAATATTTTGATTTTGTACAGCGGTATGCTGAAGTTTTTTTACGATTCCATCGTATTTATCAGTATGCGAGGAATGAAGTTCTTTCAGCATATTAATCTGATATTCTTTTTCTTCGCTGGTAGAGCGAATGACTTCTTTGGGAATAATGGTTGGACTTCCCTTGCTGGAAAGAAATGTATTTACGCCAATGATGGGGTATTCGCCAGTGTGTTTTAATGTTTCATAATACAAGCTTTCTTCCTGAATTTGCCCACGCTGATACATAGTCTCCATTGCACCCAGGACTCCGCCACGTTCTGAAATTTTATCGAATTCTTTTAAAACCGCTTCCTCCACGAGGTCGGTCAATTCTTCAATGATGAAAGAACCCTGTAAGGGGTTTTCATTTTTTGCAAGGCCAAGTTCCCGATTAATGATTAATTGAATCGCCATTGCCCTGCGCACCGATTCTTCGGTTGGCGTCGTAATGGCTTCGTCGTATGCGTTTGTGTGCAGTGAGTTGCAGTTGTCGTAGATCGCATAAAGTGCCTGTAAGGTTGTACGGATATCATTAAAGTCGATTTCCTGGGCGTGCAACGATCGGCCTGAGGTTTGAATGTGGTATTTCAACATCTGGCTTCTTTCATTACCGCCGTAACGTTGTTTCATAGCTTTGGCCCAAATGCGGCGGCTCACACGGCCAATGACGCTATATTCAGGATCTATGCCGTTGCTAAAGAAAAAGGAAAGGTTCGGCGCAAAGTCATCAATGTGCATTCCCCTGCTGAGGTAATATTCCACAAACGTAAATCCGTTTGCGAGGGTAAAAGCCAGTTGCGAAATGGGGTTAGCACCCGCTTCGGCAATGTGGTAACCACTGATACTTACCGAATAAAAGTTTCGTACTTTTTTGTCAATAAAATACTGTTGTACGTCCCCCATTACCCGAAGGCTGAACTCCGTGCTAAAAATGCAGGTGTTTTGAGCCTGGTCTTCTTTCAGAATATCGGCCTGCACCGTTCCGCGCACCTGCGACAAAGTAGACGCTTTAATTTTTTCATACACTTCCGCTGGTAGCACCTGGTCGCCGGTTACACCAAGCAGCATGAGTCCGAGGCCGTTGTTACCCTCCGGTAATTCGCCCTGGTAGCGGGGTCTTATGGTCCCTTTTGTTTTATAAATGGCTTCAATTTTTTTCTCAACCTCAGCTTCCAGTTTGTTTTCTTTGATGTAAATTTCGCATTGCTGATCGATAGCGGCATTCATAAAGAAGGCGGCAATGGTAGGTGCCGGACCATTAATGGTCATAGATACGGAGGTTTTAGGATCGGCCAGGTTGAAGCCGCTGTACAGTTTTTTAGCATCGTCGAGGCAACAAATGCTTACACCACTGTTTCCAATCTTACCATAAATATCGGGACGATAATCGGGATCGTTTCCGTAAAGGGTCACACTGTCGAACGCGGTACTTAAACGTGCCGCTGGTAACCCTTTGCTTACATAATGAAAACGTTTATTCGTCCGTTCAGGACCGCCTTCACCGGCAAACATCCGTGTTGGATCTTCGCCTTCGCGTTTAAATGGATAAATCCCTGCGGTATAAGGGAAATCGCCAGGGAAGTTTTCCTGTAAATTCCATTTTAAAATGTCTCCCCAAGCGGTATATTTTGGCGACGCGATTTTAGGAATCTGTGTGTGCGAAAGCGACTCGTAATGCGTGGCAATCTTAAGCACCTTGTCCCTCACTTTAAACTCGTAAAACTCATTACTGTACAATTTCTTTTTATTTTCCCAATTTTCTATCACCAGCCAATTCCTCGGATCGAGGTCTAATTTCGTTTTTTCATAGACTTCCTGAAGGCTTTTTACTAACCGGTCTTTATCGTCCACGTTAGAGGATTTGATGGTTTCAAGTGTTTTTTGTAGTCCGTATAATTTTTGTGCCACCTCACTTTGTTGCATCACCCGTTTATCGTAGTTGCGGTTATTTTCCGAAATTTCGCTGAGGTAGCGGGTTTTGGCGGGTGGAATGATGTAAATTTTTTCACTCATCTCTTCCGTAATTTTAAACGTAGAGGTGAGTTGTTTGTTCCCCGTTTTTTCTACCAGTTTGTCCATAATGGCTTTGTAAAGCCGGTTCATCCCCGGATCGTTAAACTGAGAAGCGATGGTACCGTATACCGGAATGTTTTCATCTGAAGTTTCCCATAAATTGTGATTGCGCTTGTATTGTTTTTTAACATCGCGGATAGCGTCCAGGGCGCCACGTTTATCAAATTTATTGAGGGCAATAATGTCTGCGAAATCCAACATATCTATTTTTTCAAGCTGTGTGGCTGCTCCGTATTCCGGGGTCATTACATACAAACTCATGTTGGAATGTTCGATAATTTCGGTATCGCTTTGCCCGATGCCGGAAGTTTCAAGAATGATGAGATCAAAACTCGCCGCTTTACAAATGTTCACAGCGTCTTGCACGTAACGGCTCAAGGCCAGGTTACTTTGCCGGGTAGCCAGAGAACGCATATAAACCCGGTCGTTGCGTATCGCGTTCATACGGATACGGTCGCCCAAAAGAGCCCCACCAGTTTTACGTTTAGAGGGGTCAACGGAAATAATGGCTATCTGTTTATCTTTAAAATCAATTAAAAAACGACGCACTAGTTCATCCACAAGACTTGATTTACCCGCGCCGCCAGTACCAGTGATACCAAGAACCGGTGTGGTGGATGTAGCCGCTTTAGCCTTAATGTCGTTCAACAGTTTGGTGTTTTCTTCGTTGAAGTTCTCCGCAGCGGATATCACGCGGGCAATGGACTTATAGTCTTTTTCGGCAAATTTGATGGCTTCTCCGTTCAGGTTAGTACCGGTAGGGTAGTCGCACTGTTTAAGCAGGTCATTAATCATTCCCTGTAATCCTAAAGATCGGCCATCATCGGGGGAATAAATTCTGGTGATGCCGTAAGCATGCAATTCTTCAATTTCGGAAGGAAGTATTACGCCTCCACCACCGCCGAACAATTTTATGTGTTCGCAGTTTTTTTCTTTCAGAAGGTCATACATGTATTTAAAATATTCGACGTGTCCGCCTTGGTAGCTGGTTACTGCAATGGCGTTTGCATCTTCCTGAATCGCGCAATTTACTACTTCCTGAGCGCTACGGTCGTGTCCAAGATGAATGACTTCGGCGCCGCTGGATTGAATAATGCGCCGCATAATATTAATGGCCGCGTCATGTCCATCGAAAAGAGCTGCGGCAGTTACAATACGAATTTTATTTTTTGTTTGATAGGGTTGTGTCTCAATCATAATTTCCAACAAATTTTGAGCCATAAAGCTAACATTTTTATGGCTTTTTTTGCATTTTTTCTTCTGGAAAGGCTACAGCCATTTTAAAGAATAAAGTTTCAATAATTTTATGGCGAATGCCTTGTAAACCCTCCTTACGAAAAAGTCTGAGTTGTTACGACGTTGAGTTTTCTTTGCTGAAGGTTTGAATGTAATTCTGCAACTCCCTTTTGTTGGATATATTTCAATTTATTGTATCTTAGTGTTATGTCTAAATTAATTCTGATAACGTACTATGAAAAAAATTGTCTTTTACTTAGCAAGCTTGCTTTCTTGTTGCTCTATCGCACAAACGGACTTACATTGTGGAAGTGAAATCGCCATGAAACGGCTTTATGACGCGAATCCTGCACTGAAAACGGAGAGGATACTCCAGGATCGGGCTTCCTTAAACCAACTACCAAATAAAACTGCCAGTGTTACCGCTACCTACGTTATCCCACTGGTAGTTCACATTTTACATCAGGATGGACCTGAAAATATTTCGGACGCGCAAGTAAGAGATGCCGTAAGAGTCCTCAACCTGGACTACGCTAAACAAAATGCCGATTTTGGTGAAGTAATCCCCGAGTTTCAGGGTATCGCTGATTCCACTAAAATACAATTTGCGCTTGCTACCCGCGATCCCAATGGGAATTGTACTACCGGAATTATACACCATAAAGATTCAGATACCGATTGGGACGAACAATCACCAACCTTGTATTCATATACCTGGGATCCTACCATGTACATGAATGTTTACGTTGTAAGAAGTATTACCATGAGTAACGGATTTCAGGCTTCCGGATACGCTTATTACCCGGGATCCTGGCCAGATGGTTATTCGTACGATGCCATTGTGTTGTTACACAATTATTTTGGCACTATTGGCACGGGACACCCTTTTTTAACACGTGTATTAACGCATGAAGCAGGTCATTGGCTTAATCTGGCGCATGTTTTCGGAACATTTCAAACAGCGGGCATTGACTGTTCGGATGACGATAACGTGAATGACACTCCGCCAACTATTGGATACCTCTCTTGCCCCAACCCGGCCATCCCATCCATGTATCAGGTATGCACCCCGGGAGTCAGCGAGAATTTTCAAAATTTTATGGATTATTCCTACTGCACCCGTATGTTTACACAGGGTCAGGGACAAAGGATGCAAAATTGCCTTCAAAGTTCGGTTGCCGGTAGAAGCAACCTTTGGTCTGCTTCCAATCTTTTGGCCACCGGAGTAACCAATCCGGCAGGTCCCTGTGCGCCGATAGCCGATTTTGAATATAGCCGCACCCGTACGTGTGTAAATACACCCGTGCTGTTCACTGACAATTCTTCCGGCGGTACGCCTACTTCTTTCAACTGGATTTTCCCGGGAGGAAGTCCGGCGGCATCCACCTCATCGGCTCCCTCGGTGAGTTACGCTACCCCCGGGATCTACAATGTGTCTCATACCGTTTCAAATGGAACCGGTAACTCCTCGGTGACTAAAACGAGCATCATCGAAGTTATTCCCAACACAGCGCAGTATTCGGGTAACTGGAGTGAAGGGTTTGAGAACCAACAAACGATTGCCAATGACTGGACCATGGAAAGTCTTAACGGAGCTGCCAACTGGGAGCGCACTTCGTCGGCTGCGGTTAATAGTTTTTATTCTATGCGAATTAATCGTTTAATGAATACACGAAAAAACAGGAGTTCAATGACAGGACCATTAGTTAATATCTCGCAGCTAATTAATCCGGCGCTAAATTTTAAAGTGGCAGTGGCCGAAAGTTACCCTAATCACCAAAATGTGCTAAAGGTGTCTATCTCGTCCGATTGCGGAGCCACCTGGTCAACTATTTATAACAAAAGTACGCCGTCACTTATTACCAGTGCTTCAACCGTTTCGAATTTTATTCCTACCAGTATTTCTAACTGGAGAACTGAAACAATTAGCCTGACCTCATATACTGCCGCAGGTATGGTGTCGTTTAAATTCGAGTATTTAAGAGACACACTTCCGCAAACAAATAACATTTACATAGAAGATATTAACATAAGTGGAGCTCTGGGAATAGTCGGCGGGCATGAGGCATTAAACAACATTACGGTATTTCCCATCCCCTCAAAAGGGGAGCTGAATGTTTCGTTTGAACTTGTTTCTTCCCGAAAAATTGGTTTTTTGGTAACTGACCTTTTGGGTAAAACAGTCGAGATATCTCCCCAGCAGGAATTTGATGCGGGACCTTCCGTACAAAAATTAAAATTAAATCAGAATCTGGCACCCGGAATCTACCTTTTAAAATTGCAGATGGAAGGTAATCAGGTAACACGTAAAATCCTTATAGCTGATTAGCGGAACTGTCGGATTTTTTCTTTAATCGTGAAGATTTGATCACAAACATAAGGGTACATAGCAGTCCCAGGCCAAAAGGCAGGGCTGCGAGTTCCTTATAATGGTTATTGTTGTAAAACTCTATCAGCATCCAGTAACTGTTAGCTAGAATCCAGAAAAAAACAGCGGCGTTAATCCAGCCCGCAGGCTCCTTCATGGTTTTATAAACGATGAACAGGGCGAAAAAAAGTGTAGGAATCATCATGAAAGTACCTAACCACTTTATTTCGAGCATCCAGCAGGTATCCTTTACCAGCCAAAAAGCTATATGTATATTCTCGTATTTGCTGATCTTATTTGTTAGGTCCATAATAATTGAGGCTAAAATTAAACTTTTAGATTATTTTTACGTCTAAGGTTAAAATAAAATTTTGGCTCAGGTGGAGGATAAAACGATTTTGGAACTGTATGCGGATGAAAAAAGCCGAAATACTGCCCTTGGATACCTCATTACCAAATATCAACAGCGCCTTTACTGGCACATCCGTAAAATTGTAATTGACCACGATGACAGTGATGACGTATTGCAAAATACTTTTATAAAAGTTTGGAAGGGACTATCCGGCTTTAAGGCCGAAAGCCAGTTATATACATGGCTTTATCGCATAGCTACCAATGAGGCGCTCACTCTTTTGCGTCAGAAAGAAAAACTTCAAACCTCTTCCATCCACCCAATAGAATACACCCTTAGCAAAAATCTTGAAAGTGACACTTATTTTTCGGGTGATGAGATCCAGTTAAAGTTGCAACAAGCCATATTAAGCCTACCGGAAAAGCAGAGAATTGTTTTCAATATGCGTTATTATGACGAAACGCCTTATGAGCAAATGTCAGAAATCCTTGACACCTCTGTAGGAGCATTAAAGGCAAGTTACCATATAGCTGCAAAAAAAATAGAGGAATTATTGGTTAATACTTAAACTATCGCTAAAAAATAACGTCATAATGCAATAAAGGATGCTAAACGAAACTGAAAATAATCAAAATGGAGAAAAGTCGGGTAATTTCGGCTTGCCGGAAGACTATTTTCAAAAATCGGCGGCTTCATTAATAAATCGTATAGAATGGTTGGAAGAACACAAGGATTATAAAATATTGATAAGCTTTAAAGACAAACAGCCGTTTTATGTTCCGGTAGGTTACTTCGAATCACTGGATAAAAAAATAGAATTAATCACTTATCCGCAGTTGTTTCTCCTTAAAAAAATACCTCATGGCTTTAACGCGCCGATTAGTTATTTCAACACGGCTGAGATGAGGGAATTGGGACAAGTTATAGCGGAGGAAGAGCAATTTCATATTCCTGTTCCAAAGAAAAATCCTTTTATAACTGAACGAGGGTATTTTGAAGCAAACGAAGCGAAGTTGAAAAAGATACTTGTCCCCACTAAACATAAAACGAAAATCGTTCGCTTATTTTCGGTCAGACGTTTATCAGCAGTTGCAGCGGCGCTAATGATTGCTCTTGGGTTCTGGTTCTATAATTTTTATTTTAATGTGGCTGATACCAAAGATTGTGGTACAATGGCCTGTATTGATAGGGCCGAACTTTTAAAGGCCAGGGCCATCGAAAATCTTGAAACCGATGAATTGTATGAATTGGTAAATTCCAAAAAGCTGGAAGAACATCTCAATACTAAAGTTATTGATAAAAAACAAAAAAGAGACTCAGCAAATACCTTGCCGGAAGACGCGGTGGATGATTTGCTGGACGGCATTTAATGAAAGTACTTGTTAAAATAGTTATTCTGCTTATAATGGCTTTCAAGCCCATTTACGGTCTTGCTCAAGGCGATAGAGTGGAGCAGCTGCGCATAACTTTTATTACCAAAAAGGTAGAATTGACAGGGGTGGAGTCAGAAAAATTTTGGCCGGTATATAATGAATATAACGACAAAGTTAAAGCGTTGCGCAAAAATCTCCGGCTGAGTTACCGCAAAAAACAGGAACCGCTCACGGAAGAGGATGCCGAAGATCTTTACCAGTTGGATCTTAAGACAAAACAGGCAGAAGTGGACATTCATAAACTTTACAGTGAAAAAATAAAATCAATTATCGGAGTAAAAAAATGCATCCGTTTGCGTGTAGCCGAAGAGGAATTCAAGCGGGAAATGATAAACAGTTTAAGAGATAAAGGTGATTAATTGAAAAGTTTTACTTACATATTAAAAGTGCTGATAAGCCTCAGCGCTGTTTTTTTTATAACGGGTAATTGTAATTCACAGACTTCATATAAGGAGTTAGACGTAGAATCACCCAAACACTATTTTAACACGTTGTTAACTATTGATAGTTATCGCAAGCCGGAACGCGAGTTGAAAGATACCTTGGATGTAATAAGCAAACACCTTAAAAGTTACGGTATCCGACAATTTAATTTATCCTTTTGTACCCCCCTGGCTACTTTTAATAACAATGATGATACCAGTGTTATAAAAAACGGTCACTTATTGCTTACGGTCAATTACATGTCTTTGAGGCCAACTTTTTCAGGCATTAGCGATCATCGATTGGTAAAATTTGGTGTTGGCATCCGTTACATTTACAATACTGGAAAAAGGGGCGTTTGGTTTGTAGAGGCGGCACCGTTTGTTACCAGAGACGCTACTTTTAAATCTTCCCGTTATTACCGTTTGGCCAGCACGCTTGTTTACAGCCATAATATAAGCAGTCGTTTTAACTTCCGAATTGGTATTACCAAGTCCTTTTTATGGGGCAACCGTTTTTATTGGCCTTTTGTGGGGCTCCGTTTTGGCCGTCTTGACCGAATGAACATAAGTATTCAATTTCCGAGAAGCATTAATTTTAACGTGCCAGTAAACTCCAAATTGATCTTTAGCTTCTACACAAAACCCCAGGGAGGAATGTTTAATTTTTCAAATCGTGATTCGCTTTATTACATTAAAAGTGACGCAACGTTTAACTTTACCCGGTACGAACTAAATAGTGGGCTTCGATTAGATGTGCGTGTGGCTAAACATTTTAATTTTTATGTGGCCTCGGGAATTAGCTCTAAAAACAACATTACATTTTATTCGGAACGATCAAATGCCAACCGGCCTAGACTTCCGTACAAACGTTACTTTTATTCCCAAAATCCACAACCAACATTTTATTTTAACCTGGGCCTTGTGTTTATTTTTGGTAAAACACGTTCCTATTACAATGATAAAAACATGTACGATGCCATTAATCTTGGCAATATGCAAAACAATAACGGGAACGCACAAATACCGCTTCCGGTCAAACAGAAAAAATCAGATGCCAATTTAGAATCTATCAAAGACCTGGTGGATTATAACGATTTTTGATTTTTTTCTATCTTTGTTTGGATGCCCGAAAGAAAAACCTGTATTATTATATGCTGCCTGGCATTTTCGGTTTTTTTTCGCGCGCAAACTGACACCTTACGTCCCGGAAACTACAAAAGCAGGCGAATAGCGCTCATTTCTACCACTTCAGCGTTAACAGTGGGTTCACTTGTTTATTTGAATTATGCCTGGTATAGCCAATACAATACTGGTAAATTCCATTTTTTTAACGATAATGCCGAATGGCTGCAAATGGACAAGGTAGGACATTTTTACACCAATTATCAGATTGCCAGACTGATGATGGACGCTTTTGAAAACGCGGGTTATAACCAGAAGCAAAAGCTCTTTATTGGAGGAAGCATCGGTTTGGGGTATATGACTGCCATTGAGATTCTGGATGGTTTTAGCAGAGGCTGGGGGTTTTCGTGGGGTGATGAGGTAGCTAATTCGTTAGGAACTTCTCTGGCGGTTTGCCAGGAAGCGTTTTGGAACGAACAGCGCATTCAGGTAAAATTTTCTTATGCAAACAGTGGGTTGGCAAAATATAATCCTGGTTTGTTGGGCGATACACCTTATACTCGAATACTTAAAGATTATAACGGCCAAACGTTATGGTTGAGTGTGAATCCCTACGCATTTATGAAACGGGATACAAAATTTCCGAAATGGCTGAATGTAACATTGGGTTATAGTGCTTATGGCATGCTGGGTGGTTATGAAAATAATTTTGTGGTACAGGACGCCAACGGAAATGTGTTAAAATTTGAACGGGCGCGAAGGTATTATTTGAGCCTCGATGTAGACCTTACCAGAATTAAGACCAAATCCAGGTTCTTAAAAACGTTGTTCTCGGCGGTTAATATTCTTAAATTTCCGGCGCCAACTATTCAATTTAGCCAGGGTAAATTCAGAGGATATTATCTTTATTATTAATGTATGCCCGGCGTCTTAATTTTCTGTTGAAAACTAAAACTTGACTTTATCTCAAATTGGGTTACATTTAAACTGGTTGTAACCGCTTAATTTTATGCACATGAGTGTAAGCGAAAAAGAAGAAACAGAAAAACTTTACTATTCTATCAGTGAAGTTTCGTTGATGTTTGACCTGAATGCCAGCACGCTTCGTTTTTGGGAAAAAGAATTTGAAGTATTAAAACCAACCAAGAATAAAAAAGGCAATAGGATGTTTACTAAGAAAGACATTGATTATATTGCGACGATTGTTGATTTGGTAAAGCACCAGGGATTTACTATTCAGGGAGCTAAAGAGCAACTCAAAATGAAACAGGTTTCTAAATCTATTCCCGGAAAAAATGCGGAAGTCATTGAGAAATTAAAAGCAATTAAAAATCAATTGATCGCGCTGCGCGACAACGCGCAGGAATGACATAGAGAAGTTTATCTCAGTTAACTACTGTTCATCGAATTATAAATTAAAAAGCCATGGAAAACAATAACAACCCACAACAGGCGGTAAATCAAGAAAATGGAAAAACGGTAGCCATTGTATGTTATCTTACCCTAATTGGCTGGATCATTGGTGTGGTTTTGCACGGCAACAACAAAACAAGTCTGGGCGCCTATCATTTAAGGCAAATGTTAGGGTTGATGATTCTGGCCTTGGCCGTTTTTATTTTGGGCTTTCCATTGGCGTTTATGCCCTTCTTGGGCTGGATCATTAGTCTGACATTAAACATTGGTATTTTGGTATTTTGGATTCTGGGACTGGTTTCTGCAGCCAATGGCGACGAAAAACCGGTACCTGTTATCGGTGACTTATTTCAAAAGTGGTTTGCCGGTTTTGGCGTTTAGCCAGTGTTTTTAAAATTTTATTTCATTACTTTTGCCGGCATGACCAGCAGAAATTTTCTAGTTGTATTACCGGTTTTTTTCTTGATTTCCTGTGGAACAGGGCCCGAAAAAAAAGTAGCGAGAAGCCCGGTAAAAGATACAGTTTACAGAGAGGATTTGGCAGATACTGTTGATACTGTGGCTGCTGAAACACTCACTTTTAATACCAATAATCCCTTCCATAACATTACCGCTGTGCTCTGCGGAGAAACAGGAAAAGCGAACGATCTCAATTTTTTATTTGACACACTGGCCTGGGCCAGGCACGCGTCGTTTATCGACAGTAGTTGGACGCTCCTGGAAAAGAAACGGTTGCAGGCGATGAAAACCTGGGGGAGGAAGGAATTTGAACTGACTAACGCTGAAACGAAAACAGTTTTTTATCCCTTCAGCGGCCCGGATTATTTAACGGCCAATGCATTCTTTCCGAATGCCGACACGTACATTATGTTGGGACTTGAACCGGTTGGAAAGCTTCCCGATGTCGGCAGTTTTAAAAATGGCGAAGCTTCCGATTATGTAAATGATTTTAAAAAATCACTAAGTGATATTTTTGATAAAAGTTACTTCATTACACAACGAATGCTCAATGATTTTCAATCCCAAAAAGTAAATGGGCTCCTGCCTGTGCTTTCGTTCTTTATTCAGAAAAGTGGTAATGATCTCTTGGATGTTAAATACCTTTTACGTTACCGGCAGGATAGTATTGGCGAAGTTAGCTATGATTATAAAAACCCTGACCACAAACCTTTTGGGGTACGCATTGATTTTGCTCAGGATGGCAAAAGGAAATCCGTTTATTACTTTAAATACGACGTGAGTAATAAATTGTTTAACGACACCACGGTTTTTTATAAGTTTATTGATGCGCGTACCCGAAACTGTGTTACCTACATTAAAAGTGCATCTTACTTGCTCCATGCAGGTTTTATGGAGAATATTAGGACACTCATTTTAAAAAATTCCTGTGCAGTGATCCAGGACGATACCGGGATCCCTTTTAATTATTTTGAGAAAAAAAACGAATTTGTTATTAAGTTATATGGACAATATACCCAGCCGGTAAGCGATTTTCCTTATCTAAAACTTCAAAAGCCTTTACAAGAGGCGTTTAAGCGGGACAGTGCACTTGTTGGAAAACTCCCCTTTCACCTGGGGTATCATTGGGGAACTAAAAAGGATGTAATTATTTACGCACAAAGAAAAAAGAACGGATAGCTATTATGTTTACCATCGACACACACACACACATTATTCCAAAACATTTACCGGATTTTTCGAAAAAATTTGGTTATGGAGAATTTATTACCCTGGATCATCATATGCCGGGTAGGGCCTGGATGATGCAGGGTGATAAACGTTTCAGGGAAATAACGGATAATTGCTGGGATGCGGGTGTACGAATCCATGAAATGAAACAACACCAGGCAGACATGCAGGTAATTTGCACCATACCGGTAATGTTCAGTTATTGGGCAAAATCAAATGATTGTTTGGAAATAAGTATGTTTCTTAATGATGATATTGCCACTACGGTAAATAATTACCCCGATAAGTTTATAGGTCTGGCAACTGTGCCTATGCAGGATGCCAATCTGGCGGTAAAAGAACTGGAGCGTTGTATGAAAAATGGATTTAAGGGAGTACAGATTGGGAGTAATATTAATAATCTGAATCTTAACGAAAAACAGTTTGATGAGTTTTTTGCGGCCTGTGAAAGTCTGAATGCCGCCATTTTAGTTCACCCCTGGCAAATGATGGGCCAGGAGTACATGGCAAAATATTGGTTACCATGGTTAGTGGGCATGCCCGCAGAAATAAGCAGGGCTATTTGTAGCATGATCTTTGGTGGGGTTTTTGAAAAATATAAAAATTTAAAAGTATGTTTCGCGCACGGTGGCGGATCATTCCTTCCAACTATCAGCAGAATTGAACATGGTTGGGATTGCCGCCCTGATCTTGTGGCGATCGATAATTCAAGGAATCCGAAAGAATACCTCGGTCGCTTCTGGGTGGACAGTCACGTGTGCGATCATAAAATGTTACAGTACATTATTGATTTAGTTGGTGCGGATAAGGTGATGCAAGGCAGCGATTATCCTTTTCCCCTCGGCGAAGCTGTGCCGGGCGAACTCGTGCGTACTTCACCGCTAAACGGTTCTGAAAAAGAAAAGGTAATGGGATTAAGCGCTAAAGCTTGGTTGGGGATTTAGTGGGCGCTAGCCTTTGGTCACCAACGCGAAATTACCTTCTATTTTAAATTTCCAGTTGTCTTCAAAAATACGCGGTAAAAATCGTTTGTACAGTAACATTCGTGAATTTTCAGTAGTGTCGGTTTCACCTTCTTTGTCTACCGCGTTAAATTCATACACGTTTACTTTGGGGTGTTCGCGCATGTAGTTTTTTACTATTTCAACAATGGTATTCATAACCTGATAAACTTCCCCACGATTCGTGGTGATATACTCTTCCCCTTCAAACTCATCGTTAATAACCCCAAACACAATATTGGCGTGAAGAATGTTATCCTGGAGGCGGCCAAAGCGGACTTCGTAACGAAGCCCGCTCTTCGTGTTAAAATAATAGACCCCCGCACTTGGTATATTGGGGAATTCGATTGGTAATATGTTTTTATAGGACGAGTTCAAAATGGAATTTTAAAATTATAGAGTAACAGTCATTTTCTTTTTGAAGCGTTCCGCAAGCATGAGATCTTTTCCCCCGCCACTGTAGTCATAAAAGCCCTTTCCCGACTTTACGCCCAGGTGGCCGGCAGTAACCATATTTACCAGCAGGGGGCAGGGCGCGTATTTTGGATTACCAAAGCCGGTTTGCAATACCCTTAATATGTTAAGGCAAACATCCAGGCCAATAAAATCGGCTAATTGTAAAGGGCCCATTGGGTGGGCCATGCCAAGTTTCATCACCGTGTCAATTTCTTCCACACCCGCTACTCCCTCATTCAGAGTGATGATGGCTTCGTTGATCATTGGCATCAATATTTTGTTTGCCACAAAACCAGGAAAATCGTTTACCTCCACCGGTATTTTTCCCAATTTTTTTGAAGTCTCCATCACCAGATCGCACACCGTGTCGGAAGTACTATATCCCCGGATAACTTCTACTAATTTCATTACCGGAACAGGGTTCATAAAGTGCATGCCGATAACTTTATCGGGGCGTTTTGTAACCGCAGCAATTTGTGTAATAGAAATGGATGAAGTATTACTGGCAAGAATCGTCTGTGGTGAACAAACCGCGTCGAGTTGCTGAAATATTTTCAATTTAATTTCAATGTTCTCGCTGGCGGCCTCTACTACCAGATCAGCATTAGCTGCCGCTTTTCCCAGATCGGTAAACGTAGATATGTTTTTTAAAGTAGCATTTTTTGTATCCTCGCTAATGGTTCCTTTCTGAACCTGGCGGTCAAGATTTTTGGTAATTGTAACAATGGCTTTTTGCAGGGCAGCCTCATTAATGTCGGTGAGGTTAACACCGTAACCGCATTGCGCAAACACATGGGCAATCCCGTTTCCCATAGTACCACTTCCTATAACTGTAATGTTCTTCATGTAAAAATTTCTTTAAGACATAAATCTAACGGAGAAAATTCGTTTTAACAAAAAAACGGAACAAATTTTAATAACTAAAAAACCCCGGGATACCCGGGGTTTACTTTTAATCTTTTATATACTTTTTGTTAATTGGTAATACTGATCTTTTTTTCCAGCTCTTCAATATAAGCCTTGAAGCGTTTATCGGTATCCATCAGGTTATTCACTGTACGGCAGGCGTGTAAAACAGTGGCGTGGTCTTTACCACCACAATGCATACCAATAGTGGCAAGTGAAGATTTAGTCATGCTTTTGGCAAAGTACATAGCTATTTGACGGGCCTGAACCACCTCACGTTTACGTGTCTTGGATTTCATCGTGTCAATCGCTAGGTCAAAATAATCGCACACTACTTTTTGAATGTAGTCTATAGAAACCTCGCGTGCGGTGCTTTTCACAAATTTATCGATCATGGATTTCGCCAGTTCGAGCGTGATGGTTTTTTTGTTAAGGCTGGATTGTGCTAACAATGAAATTAAAGCTCCTTCCAGTTCACGCACATTGGACGTTATACTGTAGGCCAGATATTCATTTACTTCTTTCGGTAACTGAATACCCTCGTTGTACACTTTTTTGTCGAGGATGGCTATGCGTGTTTCAAGTCCCGGAGCTTGCAAATCGGCACTAAGGCCCCATTTGAAACGGGATAAAAGACGTTGCTCGATACCTTGAATGTCTACCGGTGCCCGGTCAGCGGTTAAAATAATCTGTTTGCCAAGTTGGTGCAGGTGGTTAAATATGTGAAAGAAAACGTCTTGCGTTTTTTCTTTTCCGGCAAAATATTGCACATCGTCAATGATCAATACATCAATCATCTGATAGAAGTGTACAAAATCGTTTTGGTTGTTATTCTTTATCGATTCAATGAACTGAGTGATAAATTTTTCCGACTGCACGTACAAAACAGTTTTACCCGGATAGTTCTTTTTTACTTCAATGCCAATAGCCTGGGCTAAGTGAGTTTTACCAAGACCTACACCACCATATAGCAATAAGGGGTTAAAAGCATTACCACCTGGTTTTTGAGCCACGGCATAACCAGCACTACGCGACAGGCGGTTACAATCTCCTTCTACAAAATTTTCAAAACTATAATTTGGATTTAGTTGAGATTCTACCTGTACTTTCTTTAATCCCGGTATTACAAAAGGGTTTTTAATAGGATTAGAGCCAATATCTATTGGCATAGATACAGATGGGTTTTTTAAATTGGTGTTAATGTTAGGTAATTTAAACGTAAGAGGCGTTTCGGTTTTTCCCGAAGCGTTATCCATAATAATGTTGTATTCCAAACGACCTTCCGATCCCAATTCTTTTTTAATTACTTTTTTGATTAAGGTGATATAATGTTCTTCAATCCATTCATAAAAAAACTGTGAAGGAACTTGAATAGTTAAAACATTGTTATTTATTTTAATGGGTTTAATTGGATCAAACCATGTTTTAAAATTTTGCGGGCTTACATTATCCTTTACGATTTCAAGGCAACCATTCCAAACTTGCTCTGCAGTTTTTTCTTTCATCATTGGGGGTAAAAAGTTTTAAATATTGTATTGTTATAAGTAATTAACCAAAACGTGTTTGTAAATATAATGGGATTATTTGTGTTTGCAACAAAAATCCCGGAAAAAAAATTGCAGAAAATTTAATCGTGGAATTTGGATTATTAATATTTTTTTATTTGACCCTGCTAAACTTAAAATTAGAGGCGATTTGTAGTTTTTTTTCATTATAATCAGAGAGTATTTGATTTTGATAGTCTAGCTAATTTGTTATATTATCAGTTTCCTTTTACGTTGTTTTTTGAAAGAAGTTTCAGTGCCAACAAAAAAAGTATCAATCCATAATCATTGATCTAATTGCCCGGATCTATTGTATTAAAAGCTATTTTAGAGACAATGGTTAGCGATTTTTAAAAAGACAAGTCGTTCTGTTAGCATATATTAACTAAAAAAAATTACGACCATCCATTTCATTTGATGCCTGAGAGTTTAATGAATGGAAAAAAGTATTTACCGTTTGTAAACGGATATTTTTAAAATGGAAACAAGTACGCTTTGATTAAATCAGAAACAGGTAAAAAAAAGAAAAATTTTTCATCTTAAAGCGGCACAGGTTTTATTCGCATGAGTTGATATTCTATGCTGGTAAAATCCCTGTAAAAATTATAAAAGATTAAATTTGTGAAAATATTAGAATGATTAAGTCGGAAACAAAAATAAGGGTTCGGTACGGTGAAACAGACCAAATGGGTTACGCCTACTATGGCGTATATGCCCAATACTACGAAGTAGGTAGGGTAGAGGCCATGCGTTTGCTGGGATTCAGTTATAAAGAGGTAGAGGCCAGAGGTATTTTAATGCCAGTGGTTGATTTTAGTATTAACTATAAAAAACCAGCTTATTACGACGATGAAATAACACTGGTAACTTATTTGAAAGAAAAACCGAAAGGGTTTAGAATTCCGTTTGAATATGAGTGTTTTGGCCCTAACGGTGAGCTTTTAAATACCGGAAAAGTGACGCTTGTTTGTGTAGATAAAACTACTAATAAGTTGTCGGCAATGCCGGATTGGTTTCAGAAGGCGTTTGAGCCTTTTTTTCCTTCAAATAATGGCTAATTATTGCTAAATTCGTGCTCCAAAATCACGTAATGATCCTGACAAAAAAAATCCAAATGGTTGACCTGAAAGGTCAATACGAAAAAATAAAAAATGAGGTAGATAGCGGTATTCAAGAGGTAATTAACTCAACCGCTTTTATTAATGGTCCCGCAGTAAAGGAATTTCAGGCCGATTTTGAAAAATACCTGAGTGTTAAACACGTAATTCCCTGCGCGAACGGTACTGATGCTCTTCAAATAGCGATGATGGCGCTTGGTTTAAAGCCCGGCGACGAAGTAATTACTGCCAGTTTCACCTATGTGGCAACTGCTGAAGTAATTGGCTTACTTGGTCTTACTCCGGTACTCGTTGATGTAAACCCAGATACGTTTAATATTGACGTTGCTTGCATAGAGCGTAACATCACGCCAAAAACAAAAGCGATTGTACCGGTACACTTGTTTGGTCAGTGTGCGGACATGGAAGAAATTATGAAATTGGCCAAAAAGCACAACTTGTTTGTTATTGAAGATGTGGCTCAGGCCATTGGAGCTGACTATAGTTTTTCAAATGGCACAAAAGCGAAAGCAGGAACTATCGGCACCATCGGATGTACTTCGTTTTTTCCAAGTAAAAATTTGGGTTGTTATGGCGATGGAGGCGCACTGTATACCAATGATGACGATCTGGCAAAGAAAATAAGAATGATTGCCCATCACGGCCAGAGTGTACAATATGTGCACGATGTTTTGGGTGTAAACTCAAGGTTGGATACCATTCAGGCGGCGGTATTAAAGGTAAAGTTGAAACACCTCGACGCTTACGCCTCGGCAAGGCTTGAGGTAGCAGATTACTATGATAAGGCTTTTGCAGGACATGCGAAATTAAAATCTCCGGCCCGTTCTGAAAAATCTACGCACGTATTTCATCAGTATACCTTGCAGCTAGTCGGTTTGGATCGCACCAAATTACGAGAACAATTGTCTGAACGCGGGATTCCGGCCATGATCTATTACCCCATTCCACTGCATTATCAAAAAGCGTTTGCAAGTGATCGCTTCAAAAAAGGCGATTTTCCGGTTACCGAAAGACTTTGTGAATGTGTACTTTCTTTGCCAATGCATACTGAAATGGACGAAGATACTTTGCAGTATATCACCACCGCCGTATTAGATCTTGTAAAATAAAAGACTAAACTATAAACAAAAGTATTTATGAAGATTGCAGTTATTGGAACCGGATATGTTGGATTAGTAACAGGTACCTGCTTCGCCGAAGTAGGGGTAGATGTGACCTGCGTAGACATTGATCAGGTGAAAATTGATAACCTTAAAAAAGGGGTTCTACCGATTTACGAACCTGGTCTTGAGGAGATGGTGTTGCGCACAACACAAAAAAACAGATTGCATTTTTCTACCTCGCTGCAGGAAAGTATAAAGGAAGTGGAAGTTGCTTTTATCGCAGTGGGTACACCTCCTGATGAGGATGGATCAGCTGATTTAAAATACGTACTGGCAGTGGCTGCCGGGATAGGGCAGCACATGCAGAAACCAATAGTTGTTGTAACAAAATCAACGGTACCAGTTACTACCGCTGAACGAGTTCGCCAGGCAGTTCAGGCTGAGCTCGATAAACGGGGAGCCGAAATTGATTTTTATGTAGCTTCTAATCCGGAATTTTTAAAGGAGGGCGCTGCTATAGATGATTTCATGAAGCCAGATAGGATTGTTGTGGGTACCGACCGTTCGGAGGCCGAGGAAATTATGCGTAAACTCTACAAACCATTTTTAATGAACGGCCACCCGATCATCTTTATGGATATTCCTAGTGCCGAAATGACGAAATACGCGGCCAATGCTATGCTGGCCACCAAAATAAGTTTTATGAATGATGTGGCTAACCTTTGCGAGATTATGGGCGCGGATGTAAATATGGTGCGCAAAGGAATAGGAAGTGATGCCAGAATAGGAAATAAATTTATTTACCCGGGAGTAGGTTATGGTGGCAGTTGTTTTCCAAAAGATGTGAAAGCACTGATTAAAACTGCCAAGGAGCAAAAATACAATATGCGGATTCTGAATGCGGTGGAGGAAGTGAACGAACTTCAGAAAGAAGTTTTATTTAATAAAGTGCGAACCCATTTTAATAATGATTTAAAAGGTAAAACCTTTGCGTTTTGGGGATTGTCGTTTAAGCCAAAAACCGATGACATGCGTGAAGCCCCAAGTCTTGTAATTATTGAAAAATTACTGAAAGCGGGGGCAGGTGTAGTTGCTTACGATCCGGTGGCAATGCATGAGGCAAAACGTATTTTAGGTGATGCCATTTCCTATTCAAACGACATGTATCAAACGTTGAATGAGGCAGATGCGCTGTTGATTGTTACAGAATGGCCAGAATTCCGGTCTCCGGATTTTGACGAGATAGGAAGACGATTGGGCAATAAGGTTATTTTTGACGGACGGAATATTTTCGACCATCATGATATGAAAAAATTGGGGTTCGATTATTATTGTATCGGAATTAAAACAAATGGATAAACGTGACAGGGATATTCAAATACTGAAAATGAAGTATAAAATTAAGGGGATATGCAAAAGAGAGTATTGATAACCGGAGCTGCTGGTTTTTTGGGGTCGCACTTGTGTGACAGGTTTATTAAAGAAGGAATGCGGGTGGTGGCGATGGATAATTTAATTACGGGTGATCTTAGGAACATTGAACATCTATTTAAACTTAAAGAATTTGAGTTTTATCATCACGATGTAAGTAAATATGTGCATGTTCCGGGACAGATTGATTACGTTCTTCATTTTGCCTCGCCAGCTAGTCCAATTGATTATTTAAAGATTCCGATTCAAACATTAAAAGTGTCTTCGTTGGGGACACATAATATTTTAGGTTTTGCAAAAGTGAAAAAGGCCCGCGTTTTGGTAGCCTCCACCAGCGAGGTGTACGGTGATCCACATGTTCACCCGCAAACAGAGGAGTATTGGGGCAATGTAAACCCTGTTGGCCCCCGTGGTTGTTACGATGAAGCTAAACGTTTTATGGAGGCAATTACCATGGCCTATCACGATTACCACGGATTGGAAACGCGTATCATTCGCATTTTTAACACTTACGGGCCGCGTATGCGCCTGAATGATGGCCGGGTGTTACCGGCGTTTATTGGACAAGCATTGCGTGGCGAAGATCTTACCATGTTTGGTGATGGTTCGCAAACACGCAGCTTTTGTTATGTGGATGATTTAGTGGAGGGGATTTACCGCTTGCTGATGAGCGATTATCATTTACCTGTAAATGTTGGCAATCCAAGTGAGATCACCATCAAGGAGTTTGGCGAGGAAATATTGAAACTTACCGGAGCTAATCAAAAACTCATTTCGCTACCTTTGCCTAAAGATGATCCGAAGCAGCGCCGCCCCGATATCACCAAAGCCAGAGAAATCCTTGGCTGGGAACCAAAGGTAAGTAGGGCCGAAGGATTAAAAATAACTTACGAGTATTTTAAATCACTAAGCAAAGAAGAACTCAATAAAACGGAACACCGCTCCTTTAACTAGTTTTCCAGACACAAATCCAGGTTAGGATAATTTTTCCAATTTCTTATTAAGCAATTATATTGCTGTATCACTCCAAAATGGCTGGTGTTATCTGTTAATCCTATTGCTTGATCGTGTTTATTCTATTTTCCTTGGGTAAGTTTAGAAAGTGTCTTCTCATACAAACTTATTTTCAACAAACGATCAAATCGAATTTTAAATTCAATTTCTCTTGCTTTTTTTTACTCAAGACGAATTTACCCATGAATAAATCACTCCTTTAAAAACACTTATCCGTAAAAAAGGTCATCTATTCTTCAATCAATGACACTTGTTACTTTCTTACTTTTCGCGTTTTTTTAAGAAGTAATATTGTTTCAGAATGTATTATTAATTAGTAGTGGCATTTAAAATACGTTGGAATTGAGTGTATGGATGAAGTCTGGAGAACCCATAAGACTTTTAATCAGACCAACTGGTAATTAGTTTTATCAGAAGGTGGCAGGCTTAACAATGGATTTTAGAACATTAACTACTGATTGTTTGAAGAGTGAATTACGGTTTGTTTTGTTCTTAAAATAACCCATGCCGTCAGCTTTTACAAACACGGATAACACCGGAATGCGAATGAGCTGACTTTCAGCTAAACAGAACCCCCGTTTAAATCTCCCCAAAAAAATCTTATCGTTTTAGCAGTGCCCTGTTCACATTAATTCAATTAATTTTTAACAAATAAATACCAATGCTTATGAAAAATCAAATCAACTTCGCCATTTTGGCTTGTTTCCTTTCCTTTTTTTCTCATTCCCGGGGGCTTGGGATCCAGAAGAAATTTTATGGTCATCCTCCCGCCAAGTCTGTTGGTATAAGTAAAAAAATAACAGGTAGCGATTATTCCTCTTCTTCGTTTGTTTTTACAGAAAATAAGGGGCAGATTTATGGTTATGACGGTTTGCTGCACCCGGAGGTGAAGTTTGTTTTTGACCAACGTAACACACAGATATTCCTTTTAGAGAAAGGCATAGCCTATCAATTCACGCGCGTTCATTATCCTGAGGGGTATCAGGAACTCATGCGTGAAAAGATGGGTAAACGGAATATGGAAAAGATTAAACAGCTGAAAAAAAATATCCGTACCGAAACATTTCGTATGGATATGAGTTTGGTTGGGGCAAATAAACATTCAAAAATTACCATGGAAGGGAAAAGTGACGACTATGTTAATTTTTACAACCGGTCTGTTTTTGATGTACATTCCTTCTCTAAAGTTATTTACCATGAAGTATATCCGGGTATTGATTGGGTGATTTATACCAAGGATAATTCGGTAAAATACGATTTTGTGGTCCGCGCCGGAGCCGATCCGTCAGTCATTAAAATGCAATTTGAAAATCAGGAGAATTTGAAATTAAATAATGATGGAAGTTTCACCTTAAAAAATACGATGGGCAGTATCACCGAGAAAAAGCCTGTAAGTTTTCAGGGGGAGGGGATTGTTTCTACTCGGTTTGTTCTCAACAATAAAACACTATCCTTTCATGTAGAAAATTACAATCGCTCCAAAATGCTTGTCATAGACCCATCTTTATCATGGGCAACTTATTATGGCGGCACGGAAGACGATGAGGGCAGTTCTTGCATAACCGACGCCATGGGCAATGTATATTTGACAGGAACCTCTAGTTCAACGGTTGGGATTGCCTCAGGGGGACATCAAAATACCCTGGGTGGTGGGAGTTTCGATGCATTTTTGGTAAAATTTAACAGTGCTGGCGTTCGTCAGTGGGCTACTTATTATGGTGATGAAGATAATGACCTTGGTGTTTCCTGCGCCGTTAATGCTACTAACGGTGACATTTATTTTACCGGTAATACTACTTCAAGCGCTAATATTGCTTCAGGAGGTTTCCAAAACACCATAGGTGGTGGTGTCGCTGGCGCAAATAATGATGCCTTTTTAGTAAAATTCAATAGCAGTGGTGTACGACAATGGGCTACTTATTATGGCGATGTTGAGTATGAGGAAGCATATTCATGCGCTTGTGATGCCTCAGGGAACGTTTATTTGGCGGGCGCTACTGAGTCAACGGTCGGCATTGCTTCGGGAGGGTATCAAAATGCATTTGGCGGGAACGAAGATGGGTTCTTAGTAAAATTCAACAGCGCCGGTGTGCGCCAATGGGGGACTTATTATGGGGACGTGGGTACAGAGGAAGCCAATTCCTGCGCTTGCGACGCTTCCGGAGATGTTTATTTGGGAGGCTTAACGAATTCGACTAGTGGTATTGCCTCTGGCGGTCACCAAAATACGTGGAGCGGTGGTTATGACGCTTTTTTGGTAAAATTTAATAATGCCGGGGTACGTCAATGGGCTACTTATTATGGTGGCAGTAAATTTGATAATGGTTCTTCTTGCTGTGTGGATGCTTCAGGTAATGTTTACTTAGCGGGTGAGACCGTTTCAAGTGCTGGCATTGCATCGGGGGGGCATCAAAATACTTCGGGGGGGAACCGCGATTCTTTTTTAGCAAAATTTAATAGCGCCGGGGTTCGACAATGGGGAACCTATTATGGGGGAGTTCAAACTGACATTGGGGTAGCTTGCGCTACCGATGTAATTGGAAATGTATATTTGGCGGGGAATACTACTTCTACCAACAATATTGCTTCGGCTGGTTATCAAAATGCATTAGGCGGTGGCTCTGGCGATGACGCTTTTTTGGTAAAATTTAATAGTGCCGGTGTACGGCAATGGGGATCCTATTATGGGGGAGCCGGTTATGAGGAAGCCTATCCCTGCGCCTCCATTGCCATTGATGCCAGCGGGAGTATTTATTTGTCCGGAGTCACAACCTCAACTGCCAGCATTGCTTCGGGGGGATACCAAAATACCTTTGGTGGAGGCTATTTTGAGGCTTTTTTAGTAAAGTTCTGCGAGGTGCCGGCTCAACCATCTGTGATTACTGGAAGTACCATCGTGTGCCAGGGTAGCGGTGGAACTTTTTCTGTTGCCAACGACGTTTTTGCTACCGGTTATAATTGGAATACACCTGCTGGGTGGTCCGGAAGCTCAGTTACTAATACAATTAATTTAGTTCCTTTAGCCGACGGAGTGTTCAGTGTGACTGCGGTAAATGCCTGCGGTACCAGCCCTGTAAGAACCTTAAATATAAGTATTGCTCCTGAGCCAACGCTTACCATTTCAGGTTCATCATTGATTTGTCCAGGTAATAGCGCTCAACTAGTTGCGAATGGCGCCTCCAGTTATTCCTGGAGTACGGGCGCAACTAGCAATTCTATTGTCGCTACGCCTACCACCAACACAACCTATTCGGTTACAGGAACCACTACTTTAGGATGTTCTGCTACCACCACCATGTTGGTAAGCCTGCAATCCATCAGTATCAGTGGCCCATCGGTTATTTGTGCCGGGCAAACGGCTGGTTTGATGGCCAACGGCGCTGTCAGCTATTCCTGGAGTACGGGCGCAACTGGCAGTTCTGTTGTGATCACACCGACCACGAGTACTACCTACACGGTGACAGGTGAAGATGGCCAGGGATGCTCTCTAACAGCCACACAATTGGTAAACGTGGCGGCGTCATTATCTATCAGTATTGGTGGGCCTTCAGTCATCTGTGCCGGTCAAACGGTAAATTTAATCGCAAACGGGGTGGTTACTTATACCTGGAGTACGGGCGCTACCAATGCAAGCATAGCTGTTAATCCGGTAGTAACTACAACCTATAATGTGGTGGGGGCCTCTGGCACCTGCTCGAACAGCGCCACCAAAGTACTTACGGTAAATCCAAATCCTACCGTGGCTATTACCGGCAACACAATCGTTTGTGTTGGACTTAGTACCACGCTTTCTGCGATAGGAGCCGACACTTATACATGGGACACAAACGCTA
>Ga0075158_10000196_pt1 | contig 47993 bp, 43 predicted proteins | sample JI91814BDNA_FD_70968 | JGI IMG/M metagenome (GOLD analysis project Ga0075158, IMG submission 70968) | Wastewater effluent complex algal communities from Wisconsin, to seasonally profile nutrient transformation and Carbon sequestration -... | ecosystem: Engineered > WWTP > Effluent > Algae... | reverse complement strand
GGCGACTATAGCGGTTTGGAACCACCTGATCCCATCTCGAACTCAGAAGTGAAACGAACATGCGCCAATGATAGTGTGAGGTCTCCTCATGTGAAAGTAGGTCATCGCCAGGGTTTTATTCCAAGAAGCGGCTTTTTAGCCGCTTTTTTTTTACTTTTTTTTCCTGTTTTTTTATTTTTTATCTTGATATGGTGAAAGATACTTATCTTTTAGTCTGACATAATGCTCAGCGGAGTACTTTAACTGCTCGAATTCTTTTATAGTAAGTTTTCTTATTACACGGGCAGGATTTCCAAGATATAGATACCCTGATACTAATCTTTTCCCTGGCGGTACAACACTGCCCGCAGCTAAAATCACGTGATGCTCAATGTGGACGTCATCTAAAATAAGTGCTCCCATTCCTATTAAGCAGTATTCCTCTATAGTACAGGCATGCAAAACGGCTTTATGCCCGACAGTTACACCTTGACCTAAAATTAGAGGCCTACCTCCGGGAGAGTAGGGGCCATCATGCGTTACGTGCAAAACGGCACCATCTTGGATACTACAGGCTTTGCCAATGGTAATAGCATTCACATCGCCACGAATAACTGCCATTGGCCAGACAGACACATCATCACCCAAAGTTACATCACCAATGACTGCTGATTGAGGATCAATGTATACTCCTGCTCCTAAAACAGGGGATAAACCCATAAAACTACGAATTGAATTTTTCATATATTTATACCATTGTTACGAATTCTTCGGCGCTTGTTGGATGAATAGCAACCGTATTATCAAAATCACTTTTACAAGCGCCCATTTTAATAGCTACACCAAAACCTTGCAGCATTTCATCAGCGCTGTAGCCTATAACATGCAAGCCAATGATTTTTTCCTTCTCACCTAGGGTAACTAACTTCATTGCAGTTGGTGTTTTAAAATCACTTAATGCGTCAAGCATAGGATTAAAGCGAGTTTGGTATATTTTAATATTATCTTTACCATGCACTTTTATCGCTTCCTCTTCACTTAATCCCACAGATCCTGCCGGTGGATGACAAAAAACTACAGAACAAATATTATTGTAATTTAAATGTGCTTTGGGTTGTTGACCAAAGAGTCTATCTGCTAGGCGCCTACCAGCAGCGATTGCTACAGGAGTCAAAGTAGGTGCATCAGTAACATCCCCAATAGCATAAACTCCTTTGACTGAAGTATTTTGGTAGGTATCTACTTTAATCAATCCTTTTTTATCGGTTATCACTTTAATTTTATCTAGATTTAGAGTGGAGGTGCGTGGTTTTCTACCCACTGCAGTAATTATCACATCGATATTTTGAATAATATTCCCACTCTCGCAAACAATAGACTTTCTACCGTCGCTATGTAGGTTTATCGCTTGTGCACGGTGGTTATTATGCACATAGATGCCTTGTTGTTTCATAATTTCTAATAGGGTATCCCCTATCATCGAATCAAAACGGCTAAGCGGTTTGTCACCGCGAATCAATAAATGGGTCTCACTACCAAGACCATGGAGAATACCAGCAAGTTCTACACCGATATAACCACCGCCAATCACAGCTGTTTTTTTAGGTTGCTTACTTAGAGAAAAGAATCCATCAGAATCAATGGTATGTTGGATACCATCAATAGGAGGGGAAGAAGGTTCTCCACCTGTCGCTATAATAATATGATCTGCTTCATAGACTTTATCATCGACCTGCACCTTATTTTTATCAACAAAGGTACCTGTCCCCGTAATTTTAGTAATTTTAAACTGTATTAAACGCTTATCATAATTCTCTCTTAATAAGGCGATGTAAGCATTACGTTTTTTTACAAGACTGTTCCAACTCAATTTGAGGGATGATGGTGAAAACCCGTAATTAGAACTTTTATGAATACTTTCAGCAATTGACGCTGCATTGAACATGATTTTTTTAGGTACACAGCCTAAGTTTACACAGGTACCTCCTAAATGCTTTTCTTCCATAATGGCCACCTTAGCACCATATTTAGCAGCTCGCACTGCTGTGGCTATGCCACCGCTCCCGCCACCAAGAACTATAAGGTCAAATTTTTTGTTTTTCATAGCTAAAACCATACAGTAAATCTTATTATAGTAACAGGCCCTAACTTGCGTTAACAGAAAAATGGTACCACTATTAATACATGCTCCAATAAAATACTGAACAATAATGCGGTTTAAAATCCTACTATTTCTGTTATTTGGACTACTTATTAGTAGTTGTAATAGAAACGGACATCAAGAATTCCAAGGCTATGTTGAGGGTGAAAATACCTATCTTGCCTCCCCTTACTTCGGGATATTACAAACCCTGAAGGTAGAACGTGGTCAACATGTTACTAAGGGGCAATTATTATTTAGTCTGGATCCTAACCCACAGCAAATCAATATCTCCCAGGTAAAAGGTGAACTAGAACAAGCTCAAAATACCTTAAAAGACTTAGAGAAGCCTAGACGCTTGCCTGAGCTCACAGCAATTGAGGCGCAAATTGAGCAGGCGAATGCGCAGATTAAATTGGCAGCTATACGCGTTGAGCGCTTTCAGAAATTATTTAATAAACAGGCAACCGATAAAGACAGTCTTGATTCGGCACTAGCTAACCTACAACAGCAGCAGCAACTCAAACAACAATATGAATCTAACTTAGCCCTGGCTAAATTGGGTGGTCGTGATGATCAAATCACAGCCCAAAAGGGACAAATTAGCTCTCTTGAGGCCAAACTTAAAGAAGCTGAATGGGAACTTAATCAAAAAACCCTAGTTGCTCCTGCAAGTGGTATTATTTTTGAAACTTACTTTAATGAAGGCGAATTTGTTGCTAGTCAACAACCCGTTGTGGCCTTACTCGAACCTAAAAATATCCGAATTGAATTCTTTATTCCTTTAGAATCCATGGGTTTGGTCCAATTAGGAAAAAAAATCAACTTTTCATGTACTGGTTGCAGACAAACTAATGAAGCAATTATTAATTATGTTTCGCCGGATGCAGAGTTTATTCCTCCCTTGGTTTATTCAAGAGAAAATTATGCAAAATTGGTATTCCGTGTAAAAGCACGTATTACAGATCCCAATTCGTTTAAGCCAGGTCAGCCTGTTTTGGTGGCTTTGTGATGAATGATTCAAATCCTGAGATGGTTATCGATGTAAAAGGTTTATGCAAAAGCTTCGATTCTAAATTGGTGGTTAATAATGTTGATCTGATGGTCAGAAAAGGAGAGGTTTTTGGATTTCTCGGCCCTAATGGTAGTGGAAAAACAACCACTATACGAATGCTATGCGGACTCTTGAAAGCTGATACCGGTAGGGGCTGCTGTTTAGGTTTTGATATATTGACCCAATCAGATCGCATTAAAGAGCGTGTCGGTTACATGACGCAAAAATTCAGTTTGTATACCGATTTAACTATTCAAGAAAATTTAAATTTTATAGCCATGGTTTATGGGGTTAAAAATCGTGCTCTCAAAGTTGAGGAAGCCTTAGAAACACTCGGTTTAAAGGATAGACGAAAGCAATTAACAGGTGAATTATCTGGCGGCTGGAAACAACGCGTGGCGTTAGCAGCATGCTTAATCCATGAGCCCAAATTGTTATTGCTTGATGAACCAACAGCAGGGGTTGATCCAATGGCTCGTCGCGATTTTTGGGATAATATTCATTTACTTAGTGAGCAAGGGGTAACTACACTGGTCTCTACGCATTATATGGATGAAGCAGAGCGCTGCACCCGGATAGCCTATTTAGCGTATGGAGAAATATTAACTACAGGCACAGTCAGTGAGGTAATAGCACAAACCAATCTAAAAACCTGGTTAATCTCAGGTGAGGTAACAACCGCTTTATTACAGCGGGTTAAAAAATTAAACGGAGTTGCTCTCGCTGCATTATTTGGCAATGTGATTCATGTTTGTGGTTACGACATACCTCTAATTGAGCATGAATTAAGAAGAATTAGTAATGAAGTCTCTTTCAAATGGGAGTTAGTGAACTCAACTTTAGAAGATGTGTTTATAACACTAGTGAATAATACACCGGAGCCTTTCATTGTTTAGATTTAACTTCAGTCGATTTGCGGCTGTTATCTTTAAAGAGTTCATACAAATGATCCGCGATAAACCAACGCTGGCCATGATTGTAGCTATTCCTCTTATGCAACTCATGCTTTTTGGCTATGCAATTAATACTAATCCAAAACACTTACCTACGCTTGTGGTTAACTCTGACAATACTGATATAAGTAGGCGCGTTCTAACCGGTATGAAAAATTCAACCTATTTTGACTTCTTGAGTTCTCAAAGCACTGAAGAAGAAGCAAATTGGCAAATGAAAACAGGCAAGGTTCAATTTGTTGTCTTTTTTCCCAATAATTTTAGTAGAGATGTCGTTAAAGGCTTACATCCACCCTTATTATTACAAGCAGATGCAACGGATCCTATGGCAACCAATTTGGCAGTGTCGGTCTTTTCTGAATTAGCGAACACTGTTTTAAAAGAGGATCTTAAGGGTCCCTTAGCAGCACTTAATCCAGTTCCTCCACCCTACAAACCTCAAGTTCATGCCTTATACAATCCCTTAATAATTACCGCTTATAATATAGTCCCAGGCTTATTTGGTGTGGTACTTACTCTGACTATGGTAATTGTTACTGCACTGATAGTAACGCGTGAAAATGAGCGCGGGACTATGGAAACTTTACTGTCAACTCCACTAAGACCCTTCGAGGTCATAGCGGGTAAATTAATACCCTTCGTTATTGTAGGTTTTATTCAAATTCTGCTTCTCTTAAGTATTGCTAAACTCGTTTTTCATGTCCCCACTGAAGGTAGCTTGATTTTGTTGTTGCTAGTTACCATACCCTTTATTGCAGCTAATTTATCAGTCGGTCTTACTTTTTCAACTTTAGCCTCAAACCAATTACAGGCCGTGCAAAGTGCGATGTTTTTCTTTTTACCCTCCTTGCTTCTTTCAGGATTCATGTTTCCTATACGTGGTATGCCAGAGTGGGCGCAATGGATAGGAAGTATGTTACCTTTAACCCATTATTTGGTAATTGTTCGAGGAATTTTACTCAAAGGTAATGGATTTATTGAGATCTGGCGTGAGTTAATACCCATTTTTCTTTTTTCTTTGGTCGTATTATTTATTGCCTTCAAACGCTATAAAAAAACCTTGGATTAATAAACGGGTGTTGACAAGGTGGATTCGAGACTATAGTCTGCGATTTTTTAGTTGTTGTAGGTGTTTCAATGGATGAAAGAGTAGATAGATCCTCACTTCAGAATTTCCGCGGTTGTTTTTTTTCACATGCTCCAGCAATTGCTGGCGGTGTTTATGCCTTTAGTACAGTGGCATTTCTAATACCTACCATCATCTTTTTATCACGATTAGGCAAGTTGCAGGGCAATGCTCAGGGTGATCTCAATACCGCGCAAATGGCTTACGACTCAACTCAAAACCAGCTTAATGGTATTAATGCGCGTATTCAAGAAGCGCGAAAAAGAGTCGTTGATTTAACCTGTGCTATGGCAGGCACTGAAAATTTCAATGAAGCTTTTGCCAAATTTTATCAGAGTGTTAATAATTCTACTGCAAGCATGTTTGACCGTTTAGGGTCAATTTGGCAACTACATTTCGATCAAGACAGGGTTGATAGCAAGCAAAAAGTAGATTATTTAAGCTATCAAGAACGCTACACTGTACGTAAGGAAGATGTTGCCTGCTCAACCAGCAGCTGCGGCTATAATGTTGAATGTTGTACTGTAGTAAGATACGTGGATTATTATCAAACCTATTATTACTCCCTTTTTACTAATACACTGACCTACTATAAAAATATTCTTAGTGGATCTGGACCTTTTATACCTAGATTGGACTGTGGGTATTATACAAGAAAATTTGAAGTCCTTAATCCTTCAACTTATATCACTTATACCAGCCCTAAAATGAGTATTGGTAATCGGAGAGATGGTTCTGTTGTCGAAAGTACCACTATTGAATATGGTTCACAGTTATCCGCACGCTATCAACTCGATGACAGTAATGTGAATATACCTATAGTCGTTCCTAGAGCTTCGTCACAAAATGAAGCCGGTAATTTTGTAGCAAGTACTTTATTGCAGTTTGCTTTTACAGCACTTACCGCTTTTCAGAAAGTGGGGACTAATTACCAGACTTTACAAAATAGCATTAGTGATTCTATCCCGGGTTTGCTTAGTAGTGCACAATCTGTCAGTGAACAACTTAATTTAAACAATATTGATTTGCAGAACAATAAGACGTCATTCGGTCAAGTCGATGCTAACTATCAAGCAGGCTTATCTCTCTGGCTACCCTTATTCTTTTTAGTTCCGCCAGTTATAGCGGTGATAACCTATTTTGCGATAGCCTGCAGCGCTGATGCATGTCAGTCAACGGCAAATCTAGAAGAGGCCTATGCTTCTGAGCTTACAACAGCACGCTATGATAATTCTGAGGATCCAGATGTTCCTGATAATTATGTACCACCTCCGCCGACTGCTCCAGATACAGTTGAGGAAGCGGTATCGGGAATTACACCGAAGTAAGAATCCTGCTGCGCGCTAGCTCTGTGTAGGAACCAAAGTTCTCCAGGACGGGGTGGTAAAACGCGCTTTCGCCCTCCATGGCACGCTCTCGAAAAACATCGTGTTTTTCGAAGGTTTTACCACCCCGTCCTGGAGAACTTTGGTTCTTGAGAGTTCTGTGCGGCGAGGTTGATTGGTGATGACAAATTGTGGCACGGAACAGACTCCCTTCTCCCTTGTCTTAAGGGAGAAGGGGTGGGGATGAGGGTTTCTTATCGGATGGCACAATCTCTCAGCAATGGGGTTTAGCCTAGGGTCGTTTTAAAACGACCCTAGGCTAAACTCCATTGTTTTCGTCAGGGCTAAAATGCTCCATTTTACGCCATTGAGCTCCGCTTTGCTGTATGCACCAACCTATCCAATCTTTGCCAATAGTTCCTTTCTTGTTTTCTCATCCACAAACGCAGATTCTATAGCCATTTTGGTAATAGCATTCATCGTAGCATCGCTATAGTTGTAAGACTCCTGCACGCGTTGATACTCCTGTGCCAGGGTTGTGCTCATAAAGGGTGGGTCATCTGAATTAATGCTGACTTTAATCCCTGCCTCATAAAATTTTGGGAAAGGGTGGCTATTCATGTCTTTAAATAGCCCAAGAAAAATATTGGAAGTGGGGCAGAGTTCTAAACTGATACCACGATCTTTGACCATGGCCATTGTTTCTGGTGAGTGAATAGAATTAACACCATGTCCTATACGTTTAATGGGTAAACACTCCATCGCCTCAACCATTCCTGCTGCGGATGCAAATTCCCCTGCATGTACAGTACATTCTAATCCTGCATCTGCTGCAATTTGATAGGTTTTGCTAAATAGTTTCGGAGGGAAGTTGCCTTCGTCACCACCTAATCCAAAACCAGTGACACAGGGAAATTTATCTTTATGGGCTTGATGTGCTACTTTTTCCGCAGCTTCAGCGCCAAAATGGCGAACGGCGGTAATAAGTATCCTTCCCACAATATCAAATTGTTGTTTTGCATCGTCAATAGCTTGTTGTATAGCCACCAGATGCTCTCTCGATGGGATTCCACTGGATTGTTCCGCATGGTCAGGTGAATACATCATCTCGACATAAATAGCCTGCTCTTGAGCATTAGCTCTCAAATAGTCAAAAGTAATATCGTAATAATCTTGGGGTACCTTAATTACCGCTGCTAAAGTGTCATAGACTTTCAAGAAATCAAGAAAGTCTTTTGAAAGATAACTCGTACCGTCCGGGGCAACTAAACCTTGCGGCAAGATCAATTTATTACGTTTAGCTATGCTTGCAGCCAGAGTAGGGGTAATTGTACCCTCTAAATGGACATGTAATTCTGCCTTTTTCAAACTCATTATCAATCCCTTTGATTATTCAAAATTGCTAATGGTAACTTAGTTGAAAAGGCGATAAAATAGCTGGCTGAAATAAAGTGAATTGGATTGAAAAATGAGTAATCCCGATATTGATAAAGCGTATGTGAGTCCATACGACAAATTCCTTTTCGAATTTGATGCGAACCATGCAAAAACTGCCTCTCAATTAAAAGAAATCAAAAAACACGAGCGTATCGCAGTTATGCGTGACAATAGCAATTACAGTGAAAAAAATAGCGAAATTTGGGAAGAGTTTTAATTTTTTTGCGTAACACCTGACTTCATTAATACACCGCTAAAATATAACCATCAATTTTGCTCAAAAAATGAGCAAAAGCTTGGCTTATAGTCTAAACTTTAAAGGCGGTATATAAAAATAATGAGGTCAATATGTATAAGTATCTGTATCTACGGAGTCTGTTACACCCGACTCCGATGCTCTTTTTCATTTTCTTGTTATTTCTAAGTAACCCAACTCAAAGTGCTAAAGTAGCTATTATCGGTGGCGGAATGTCTGGTTTATCCGCTGCGTACACCATTGCGAAAGGAGATGATGGAAAACAAAATGGCTGGAAAGTTGATGTTTTTGAAGCCACTAACCGTTTAGGAGGTCGTGTTTGGAGTGGAACGCTTTGTACAACCTTGAATGATGGCAGTAAGCCCTGTCAAACCATCGAATATGGTGGAGAATTTATTGATTCAGGCCATACGACCGTTCTGAGCTATGTAAAAAAATTCCAATTAACCCTTGAAGATAAAATAGGCTGTGAAGCACCTAAAGGCTTTAAATCTATCCCTTTAAAATGCGCAAAAAAACCTTCCACTAGCAGTCCAACCGGCTTTCTAGATGAAAATAATAATATTCTACTCGATACCGAACCTGTTTACTCTGTGCTAAATAACAATAATGACTCTGTAACTTATACAGCTACTGAAGCACAAGACGATTGGTTTACCCCTGGGAAACCAAAAGATGCAAAAAATTATGTAACTAAAGATACCAATGATGCGGATTATCCAACTAATTTCAATCTTTACACATCCGTTGGTCAGATGCTCGACCAAATGTCATTACAGGACTATTTGGATAATTTAGGCGATAAAGGTGTGCCTAATAAACTTATTCAACTATTACGTGTTGCCTACGTGGGTGAGTTTGGTATGGAAGTCCAACAACAAAGCTCGCTAAATATGCTGTATTTGTTGGGCTATGCTGGTAAAACATTGTCTCTTTTTGGTGAATCAGACGAGCGTTACCATGTTGTAGGGGGTAATGAGCAACTCATTGTCCGTCTGAAGAATGAAATAGAGGGCCTGGGTAATACTATCAATATGAATCACCGGTTATTGAAAATTGAGCGCCTTACTAATGGGAAATATCGATTAACCTTTGATCATCCAATGAGTAAAAATAATAATACAAAACTAGTGGTTATCTATGACAGGGTAGTTCTGGCTATTCCATTCTCAGTTATGCGTAAAAATGACCCCTTAACTGGTGAAAATTTACAACAAAAATTTGGTTGGTCCGTGGATATCAGTAATGCCGGTTTTAGCGCTTTAAAAATGACTGCCATTAACCAACTGCCTATGGGTCGTAATGCTAAAGTCACTATACAATACAACAAACGCTTCTGGCGCCCCTTAGGTTTTAGCGGTGAAACTTATGCAACTGCCTATAAAAATAATAAAGAAACCAACTATCAAAATACCTGGGAAACTACAATAGGACAACCAGGACAAACAGGGATTTTGGTGAATTATGTTAGTGGGAATAAAGCTACTTCAGTTGCCAATTCGCTATCAAATCTTTGGTGGGATCCTAACGTTATAAATAATACCTCTGCAGTCAAAGCCAATGTGAAAGCTATTATGGAACAAATAGATGAGGTCTTGCCTGGTGCAGATAAAGCAGTTAATTTTAGCGGTTTTCAGCTAAACAACAGCAACTGTGACCTTAACAACAGTAAAGGCTGTGAACTGTATAAAAACGTATTATCTGTGAATTGGACTAAAAACCCCTATAGTCGTGGGTCTTATGCTGGATATGCTCCTGGTCAAAACACCAGCTTTGCGGGTTTTGAACCAGCTGCCGAACCTTGTATAGCGCCTGATCCGAGTATGTGTTTGGATGTAAATTACCAACTTATCCAAAGAAATGTCCATTTTGCGGGTGAACATACTGCCTATGACTTCATCGGATACATTGAAGGTGCTGCGGTAAGTGGGCAAAGAGCCGGCAACGAAGTGCGTGCCGCTCTAGAACTACAAAACGTTCCTGTAGATTTCCCATAAAAAGGGAAACCTGATTTTATCCTATAATCGCATGAATCAGTTTATAGGATAAAATCGTTAACAATGAAGCAGCAGGAAGGGTAAGTACCCAAGACATAAAGATATTACGGATAACAATTAGATTTAATGCACCGATACCTCTAGCTAAACCAACGCCTAAGACTGCGCCAACAAGCGTCTGTGTGGCTGATACAGGGATTCCTGTACTCGTGGCAACAACCACAGTAGTCGCAGCGGATAAAGTAGCCGCAAATGCCCGGCTTGGAGTTAGGGCCGTAATTGAGCTACCTACAGTTTCAATAACTTTTCGCCCATACATTAATAACCCAGTGACTACACCTACACATCCCAACAAAATAATCCAGGCAGGATAACTATTACCATCCACGATTTCATTAGAATGCATGACTAAACTGTAAACTATACTTAGCGGGCCGACAGCTAAAGCTACATCGTTTGCGCCGTGGGCAAAGGCCATAGCACAAGCAGTCATAGCCATAAGCACAGCAAAATACTTCTCAACCTGGATAAAACGTTCACGTCGTTTGATTTTAGTATGCTCAGGAATGCGTTTAATAAAAATCATCCCAGTAATAGTAATTAATATACTGGTAGCCAAGGTAACGGCTAAATTCTGTTTAAAATTCAGATGAATATCAAAATGGTTTAAGCCCTTAAAAACGGTAATAAACGACAGTATTGATCCAATCAAAAAGAGATAAATCGGTATGTAAAGTTTTGCTTTAGCTAAGGGATTTCGTTTAACAAAAATTGTTTGTTGAATACTAATAAACAACGCATAACCTGTGATGCCAGAAATCAAAGGAGAGGAAATCCAACCAATGGCAATACGGCCCACTTGATTCCAATGGATAGCATCAGTTCCAAGTACCATGGCACCAAAGCCCACCATAGATCCTACTAATGCGTTGGTGATGGACACGGGTACACCTAAATAACTGGCCAGATTCATCCAAATAGTGCAGGCGAATAATACCCCTAACATCCCTTCAATAAGGATGAGGGGTTCATTGGTAAGCTGACTGGTATTAATAATGCCATCTCGCATAGTCTCTGTGACACCATTACCGCCCAAAAAAGCACCGACAAATTCAAACACAATAGCAATAAGCATTGCTTGTTTGACTGTGACGGCCTTAGAGCCCATAGTGGTACTCATGACATTGGCAAGATCATTAGCACCAACGCCCCAAGTCATTAAAAAGCAAAGCGTTACAGCTACTAAAAGGTATACTATCGAATAATCCATGGAATTTATTACCTGGCTATGAGAATTTGGAGGCGACCACCCACTGTTTGGGCATGATCAGCTAATTCGCCAATCCATTGGACAAGTTTGTAGAGAAAAACCACATCAATGGCTGACATATCCTTTTCCAACTCAAAGAGGCTGTGTCGGATGTCGGCAAGCTTTTCATCACTGTCGTGCTCGATTTCATCCAGCTTCATTATCATTTCTTCAACGATTTTTACTTCACTGCCCCTAAAACCTGTTTCGAGCAACTCATCAAGTTCATTAATGGCCTTACAGGCTTGTTTAGATGCGTCTAGGCACCGATTCAAGAAGGGCATAAATTGGGATTCAATTGCCTTAGGAATACTCATTTGACGGCTAACTATCAAACCGGCAATGTCTTCTGCTTTATTGGCAATTCGGTCTTGGGCGCTAAGTAATTCTAGGAGATCAGTCCGAGACACTGGTAAAAATAGCCCTGTAGGTAAATGGAGACGAAGGTCTCGTTTAATGAGATCGGCTTCTTTTTCAATAGATATAATCTTTTCTTGGATACTTTTTGCAGTTACCCAGTCTTTTGATAAGACTGCTTCAAAAAATGGATTCAGTTGTTTGGCACATTGATGCGCCTTACGCATGTGCTGCTCAATAGGCTTTATTGGTGAAGGCCCAAACACATTGAATATGCTACCCATGTTTGATATCTCAAGAGATAGATTTTCTCGATTATACCCAATCTTTTCGTTGAACAGAACAACTCATTTGATTATTAGTGCTACAATTGAATGCAAGGATTATTTTTTCTATCAATTATATTGAAAAGGAGTTCATTATGATTAAGAGATGGTTATTTTGTTTGATCTTTGTGACAAACAGCGCTTTCTCGCAAGCATTAATGACCAAAGTCGTGACTCTGACCTATATACCTGCCGATACAGCCATTCAATTGATACAACCTATACTACAAGCGGGTGAAAAGATAAGTGGTAACGGGCAAACTCTCGTTTTGAACGTCAGTCCTCAGACTTTAACGCAAATTAGAACAGTTTTGCATCAAGTTGATGTGGCACCTGTTACTTTTAACGTCTCTGTTTATCAAGGAGATCCTAATTTTCTTAGTAAGCAAAACAGCAACTCAGTGGTTTATAGTACACAGTCGCCAGCTGAAGAACAACGCAGTCAATCTGTGCAAGTTATGAGTGGTCAGTCTGCCTATGTTTCTACAGGCGAAGAGGTACCTATTGTTAATGCCGTTGGGGTTGGATTTTTTACAGGCGTTTCCTATCAACAACACAATATTAAAAATGGGTTATTAGTACAGCCCATGCTGCAAGGTTCACAAGTGAAGTTAACTGTGAAAAGGATGCGCGAGCAAGTTAATGCAGCTGGAGGGCAGCAATTTGATAATCAAACTGTCGATACCACCATTATGGCTCCCCTGAACAAATGGGTCTCCCTAGGTAGTCCTGAAGGCACTCAAGCTGATAATTCAAACGATACCAGTTATAGTGCTGGACGGTCTTTTTCGCAAAATTCAACCTTATACATTAAAGTTACGGTAGTTAAGGCTGTGCCAGTCACGCAAGATTCTTCAAATGATCCAACGTTCTAGCTATGAAAAGATATTTTATAGTACAGATTGTGCAATTAGTAATCTTTTATGGTGTATAATTGAATTAAGAAGAAACAATTCTTAAGGGGATACCATGGCAATTATTAGCACCTTAGCAAATCACCTTTTGATTGCTATGCCCTCACTGAACGATCCGAACTTTGAGAGAACAGTGATTTACATCTGTGAGCACCATGAACAAGGCTCTGTAGGCTTAATTATTAACCGCCCTATGCAATTTCCATTGGCTATTGTATTTGAACAACTACAAATCGAACCCATAACCATGGAAAGAAATAAGCTGCCTTTGTTATTTGGCGGACCAGTGCAGCCTGAGCGCGGTTTCGTCATTCATAAACAAACCGGCGGTTGGCGTTCAAGCTTGTTTTTGCAAGAAGAGGTGACGGTTACTACCTCAAATGATATTATCCGCGCCATTGCGCAAGATACTGGGCCTAAAGACGTACTCGTTACCTTGGGTTATGCAGGGTGGACTGAAGATCAACTGGAAAAAGAAGTGATGGATAATATGTGGTTAGTTTGTCCTTATAAATCAGAAATTCTCTACGAAGTGCCCTTTTCAGACCGTTGGGAATATGCAGGTTTAACAATAGGCGTCAAAATGAGTCAGCTAAGCTCAAGTAGTGGCCATGCCTAAAGAGGTCTTTCTAGGATTTGATTTCGGTTATAAACGCATCGGTGTTGCTGTAGGTCAGCGCTTAACCTGCAGCGCCACCCCTCTAGTTACCTTACAAGCCAAATTGGGTGTTCCCGATTGGGCAGCCGTGCAGAAGCTTATTAATCAGTGGTGTCCTCAAGCACTTATCGTTGGAGTTCCTACCTGTATAGATGGCACAGAGCTTTATACGACTGCTGCAGCTAAACGCTTTGCCAAACAATTGCGTAAACACAGTGCCTTGCCAGTTCATTTGGTGGATGAGCGTTTATCTACCGTTGAGGCGCGTGGACAGTTGTTTGAACAAGGCGGTTATCGTAAAATCAAACAAACCGAAATAGACTGCATAGCTGCCTGTGTGATACTTGAGCAGTGGTTGCATCACCCTGAATGAGTATTTATGATGCATTTTTTAGAGATTAGCCAATTATCACGCCCACAGATTGAATCCTTATTAGACCGAGCTCTGGTATTCAAAAACCAAAAAAAATACCCTTCTTTTCCTGACCAAACTGTTGCTCAATTATTTTATGAAAATAGTACCCGAACTCGAGTAAGTTTTGAGTTAGCAGCTAACCGACTCGCTATGCCGGTAATCAATTTGGATATTGCCAGCTCTTCAGAAGCAAAGGGTGAAACCATTGAAGACAGTATCAGTAATTTGGCGGCCATGGGGATACAACATTATGTTGTTCGTCATCAAGAAAATGGCCTTCAACAACGCTTAGCCGATAATTTAGGTAATGCTGTGCATATAATCAACGCTGGTGACGGCACCCATGCACATCCTAGCCAGGCTCTTTTAGACATGATGACTATCCTTGAGCATAAACCACGATTAACGGAGCTTAAAATTGCTGTAGTAGGGGATATCAAGCATTCAAGAGTAGCCAATTCATTGCAATGTATCTGTGCAAAATTGGGGGTTGGTGAGCTGGTTTTAGTAGCTCCTGAAGCCTGGCAGCCTGAAAAAGTGCATTTTGGAAGGGTTACTAGTGAACTATTTGATGGATTAGATGAGGCGGATGTCGTTGTCTGTTTGCGTGTGCAAAAAGAACGTTTGTTAAGTGAAGATCATCTTGATCTAGACAGTTATCGTCAAAATTTTGCCTTGACGGCAAAGAGTTTAAGCTTTGCAAAACAGGATGCCATGTTAATGCATCCAGGGCCGATGAACCGCGGTGTTGAGATTGATTCAGAGGTTGCAGATGGTCCTCAATCCGTTATTTTGCAACAAGTGGAGAATGGGGTCTATGCTAGGATGGCAATTTTTGAGTCGCTAATCAAGGCATAAACCCAACTAATCACTTTGGAGTATTTAATTGTTGCTTGTAGGACAAAGCCTGTTGTAAATGCTCCAGGCCCACTTTTTTACTGTCTTGCATATCTGCAATGGTTCTTGCAACCTTAAGTAGACGATGAAAACCACGTGCAGAGAGCTTAAAAGTAGTTAGAGCCCGATTTAAAAATTCCTGTTCGACGTCACCTAATTCGCAAAGCCGCTCACAGTCCTTGGTACTTAAATTGGCATTTACGCAGTTTTGTCTGGCAAATTGCAGTTCTCGTAATTTCATCACTTTCTCGCGAATTATATCGCTTTGATTACTGGGATTGGTATTGGCTTTTATCAGCTCTTCTTGTGGCAAGGCATGGATGGTTAGTAACATGTCTATGCGGTCTAATAGTGGTGCAGAAAGTTTGCCTAAATACCTGCTGATGCGGTCAGGAGTACAACTGCAATTTGCCTGAGAATTACCCCATTGCCCGCAAGGGCAGGGATTCATCGCAGCAATCAATTGAAATTTGGCCGGAAACTCCGTTTGTGCGGCAGCCCTTGAAATACAGATATGACCTGATTCTAAGGGTTCTCTAAGTGTTTCTAACACTTGCCTGTTAAATTCAGGTAGTTCATCTAAAAATAATACACCGTGATGGGCTAAGGAAATTTCCCCAGGCTTAGGTGGATTGCCACCACCTACCAAGGACATGGGTGACGCAGTATGATGAGGGGCGCGAAAAGCAGGTAATCGCCAGTGGGAAAAATTGGTAATTTTGCCACGAATTGAATTGATTGCAGCACACTCTAAAGCCTGGGTTTCCGTTAAATCTGGTAATAATGTACTGAACCGCCGGGCCAACATAGTCTTACCGCTGCCTGGAGCTCCACTTAATAAAATGCTATGTCCACCGGAGGCTGCGATTTCCATCGCCCTTTTTGCATGGTGTTGTCCTTTGATATCAGACCAGTCAACGTCATAGTGTGAAGCGGTTATTTCCGGGCGAGGTGGCAGATTATTCAGCGCCGTACCTTGGCATAGATAACTGCAAATTTCTCGCAAGCTACCTGCAGTATAGGCGCCTTGATGTCCAGCCAAAGAAGCTTCTTCTGCATTCGCATCGGCAATCACTAAGATTTGTTCATCTTTGTGTGCGGCAAGTACCGCAGGAACTATAGCTGAAACTCCTCTTAGTTCTCCACTCAAGGCTAATTCAGCAATGAATTCATGACCAATAAGTTCTTTATTAGGAATCTGTTGCGATGCAGCAAGAATGCCAAGAGCTATGGGTAAATCAAAACCACTGCCCGATTTAGGCAAATCAGCGGGGCCTAAATTAACGGTAATTCTTTTGCAGGGAAATTCAAACTGGCTATTTATTATGGCGCTTCTAACTCTATCTTTACTTTCTTTGACCGCTGTTTCTGCAAGGCCTACTATAGTAAAGCTTGGAAAGCCATTGGATAAGTGGACTTCTACTGATACCGGTTGTGCAAGTATACCAATAGTACTTCGCGTTTTCGTGAAGGCGAGATTCATTATTTTTATTCCTTTTTTGTTGGACTAGTTTGTTAACTGCAATTCCAAGCAGTTAAACAGTTACTTCTTCTTTTTTTGCAAAGCGGCTAAATCATCAAATTGTTGTTGTAATTGCTCTACTTTCTCGCGGGTACGTGCAAGTACTTTGGTTTGCACATCAAACTCTTCACGAGTGATCAAATCCAAGTGTGTAAATGCTGATTGTAGAATTTCTTTAAATTTTTGTTGAATGTCTTTTTCAATATTCTGTAGACTTGTAGGAAGCGAGGCGAAAAGCTTTTGGGCTAAGTCGTCAAATTGCTTAGGGTCGAACATAGTTGCTCCGTGTTTATAGTCGGACTGATAATGCTAGACAGTCTAACAAAACTTGTAGCTTACGACTATAGTTAACGCACTGGACATATTATGAAAATGATTACAGCTATTATAAAGCCCTTTAAATTAGATGATGTACATGAGGCATTAATAGATATCGGTGTCCCCGGTATTACCATCTCTGAAACACGTGGATTTGGCCGCCAGAAAGGGCATACAGAATTGTATCGTGGTGCAGAGTATGTCGTAGATTTTCTTCCTAAAATAAAAATCGAGTTGGCCTTACCTGACAATATGGTTGAAGCAGCTATCGAGGCCATATGTAAATCCGCATACACTGGGAAAATAGGCGATGGTAAAATTTTTGTGTATTCACTGGAGCAAGTTGTGCGTGTGCGTACAGGTGAGGTAGGGGAAGACGCTTTATCCTAAGCCATGGCATCACGCCAATACACGGCCCGTTGTGTAATTACGGCATTGAGAGGGATATCCCAAGAATTGGCTTCGATAAAATCAATGCGTTGAAATTGGTATCCTACGCCAAAGAGTTTACAGCGTTTTTTGTTGGCTAGAGTTCGGTCGTAACATCCAGCTCCCATTCCCAAGCGATTACAGCGTGCATCAAAGGCTACCAAAGGAATAAAAATCAAGTCCAGCTCATCCGGATCTATCGCAAGGTCTGGACTTACATCAGGCTCAGGTATCCCGTATTTGTTCTTTTTGAATACAGTGACCGGAGTTGCTGGCAAAAAAAGTAGGGACAAATCTTCTTGCAAAACAGGGAAGTAACAGAATTTTCCTTGTAAGGGTGCACTTTCCCAAATGGCGGAGAGATCTATTTCACCGTTCACTGAATGATAAAGGGCGATTCGTTTCGCGTAGCGGTATTCTTCGAGCGCGCGAATTCGTGTGCATATTTGTTTTGATGAAGCAGTTCCGTACGTTAAGCTTAAATTTGAACGTACTTGCTTCATGGTATTTCTTATTGCGCTTTTAAAAGGATCGGCCATAACCGTTCTAAGAAGTTTCTATACCCTAATTATTGGTTTTTTAGCCTAAAAGTTCAAGTAATAATAAATGTGATGAGAATTTTAAAAAAAAACTAGGAAATAAAATAAAAATAGCGTATATACCGGTCCTCGATCAGCTTTAAGGTTGATATAACAAAGGCGTGAATGCAATAAGATAAGGTGTGATGAGAAGTATATGAGTGAATTGTTTGAAGAAGATGAAGTTATCGAAGTCGGGGAGGACTTTGAGGAAGAAGAATTAGCGACGGATCTTGTTGAGACAGCAAACCTAGGATTGGACGCGCGGAGGCGGTTAGAAAATATGTTAGATGAAATGCGTTTGCGTGATGAACTTGATGATTTTGTAGACTATTAGATGCATACACGGGTTGTTATTGATAAAGGGGATATCAGCCCCAGCATTGCTATGGATGATCGTATACTACTAGGCGAAGGGTTATTTGAAACCTTACGCGTTGATAGCTCTATGCCTTGTTCTGTATTTATGCATTGGCAAAGACTAAGTAGTTCAGCGCAGAAATTGGGCATACCTTTTGATCTCAGTTTTGAAGAATTGCAAGAGCATCTGATAGCAAAAATAAAGCGTGACAACCTCTATCATGGTGGGATTAAGGTGATTTTGAGCGGGGGTTCAGCACCTAGAGGTTTGGCAGAAAAAGGACAAGTTAGTCAACTGATGTTTCAGACCTTTAATTACAGTGTACAAAAAAATCCACTAAAGTTAATTTCCGTGCCTTGGTTAAGGGATGCTACTAATCCTATTTATCAACTTAAATCGGTCAATTATTTAGAGGCTATCACTGCACGACGCCTAGCAATAGAAAAGGGTGCGGATGATGCGTTATTTTTTAATACGCAACTGCATGCTACAGAAACTACTTGTGCCAATCTGTTTTTAATTTTGGATAATGAACTGTATACCCCTTTGTTAGAAGATGGGGTGTTGCCAGGTATCACAAGGGCAAGAATTATAAACGGTTGTGCCCAGCAAGAAATTATCTGTAACCAAAAGTCGCTCACTAAATCCATGATCCATGATGCACAAGCTGTGTTTATAACCAATTCTTTACAGGGAATTAGACCTGTAGAATCTATTGATTCTGTAAGTTTTGCACAGGAACATCTGTTCATTGATAAATTGACTGCCATGCTAGAAGTGAGTGCTCTCGATGGAAAATAATATGAAAAGAATAATACAATTAGCACTGTTGGGTAGCCTGCTCATTTCTTCGATGTTTGTCCAAGCCAATTGTTTTATAGCTCGAGATAAAAAAGGAATAATTAGTGTAGAGGGTGATTGTTCTAAACGACATCCACCTTGCTCAACTTTTAAAATACCAATTAGCCTAATGGGGTTCAATGAAGGGATTTTAATCGATGCAACACATCCCATGTATGATTTTAAGCCTGGCTATGCAGATACCCTGGAAGTGTGGAAGCAACCGCATAATCCCAGTTTGTGGATTAAAAATAGTTGTATTTGGTATAGCCGAATTATCACGCGAAAGATTGGAATGGCACGATTTAAACGGTATGTGGAGCAATTTGATTATGGCAATATGGATGTTAGCGGTGATCGGGGTAAATACAATGGCCTTTCATCATCTTGGCTTTCAAGCTCTTTAAAAATATCTCCGAAAGAACAAATCCATTTTCTTGGTAAATTACTTAACGGTAAATTACCAGTCTCCCCAAAAGCTCAGGAACTAACTCGCTCAATTTTGTACATGAATACTTTAGCCAATGGTTGGAAATTGTATGGAAAAACAGGTAGTGGCACTTTAGTGAATGCGGACGGAACCAAGGACGAAGATCATCAAATCGGCTGGTTTGTTGGTTGGTTAGAGAAACAAGATCAAACGATAGTTTTTGCCTATTTTATTGAAGACAAAGAAAAAATGGAGACTTTTGCAGGACCACGGGCGAAGGAAGAGGCCTTGCAAAAGATAATGAGTATAAAATTTGAAGTGTAGTTATCCGAGCCGCGACCGTTAGGAAGCGGAGCAGTTGAATTACATCAGGATTAATCTCAAGGTCAACTGCTCCGCTTCCTAACGGTCGCGGTTCGGTTAGATCGTTCGTATAGATAGATCGTTCGTTTTTGCCCTGTGTTTTGTGCATCGATAAAAAACCAGTTATGATTGATCAACTTAATTGAAAGGGCATATCATGACAACAAGGATTGGGCTTCCTCTTTTTACCTTACTCGGCCTCATACTAGGTGCTACGCTAGACTATTGTGTTCATCAGCATATTACGGCACCTTTTTTTCCAGTATTGATTACGCTGCTCTGTTTACTTTATGCCCTTTCCTTTAATGAAGAAAATTCGCTGCGTTTAATGTACACCAGTGCAATCGTAGCTCTGCTCCTCTCTTTGCCCCTATTCCCCTTGGATTTTGAAAAACTGCCTTCACATAGCGAACATCTGTTTTTTTTCATGTGTGCATTTCCAACTTATATTTATGTGGCTCACTGTTTTCACTATGCTTACCATCGTGATAATACCTTAGATGCCAATTACACTTCTTTATTCGAAGCAGTATGGTCAACAGTTGCTTTATTTGTTGTCGCAACGATCTTTTCTTCCCTTTTAAATTTGTTGATTTTACTCGGTGCTACAGTTTTCAAATCGGTGGGATTCTCGTTTGTTTGGGATTATTATTATGGAAATCACCATGTGTACTTCATATCTAATGTGGTCTTTTTCTTTATGGGCTTGGCTATAGGCCAGCAACAAATCAACATTCTCACCAATTTACGCTTCTTGTTACTTAAAATGATGCACTATCTCTTACCTATACTTGCTTTCATCAGTGTGATGTATGTCATTTTATATAGTGTGAGTTATTTAACGGGTGGCGAAACACCGGTTGAACCTTTAGTTATTTTAATGCCTCTAGGCGGTTTGGGAATTATTTTTTTCAATGCCTATTTCCAGGACGGGATGAGTGGAACAGTCTTCCCAAAACATTTAAAGTCTTTCTTACGTGTTTATAGAGTGGTGTTATTTATTCTTGTATTGATAATGGTTTATAGGATATTTCAATTAATCTCTATCGAAACGAATACCCTTATCATGCTCTTAAGTGTTATTTTCTTTGCAGGGACTTATGGTATATCGACTTGTCTTAAGGAAGCACAAGAAGTTGAGTGTATTCAAAAAGGTAATATTGCAACCGGTTGGTTTATAGTAGGGGCACTTTTTATTTGTAACTTACCTTACTTACCTATAGATTTTAAAATTAACAATAAAAAATCGTTCACCAATTTTGGCTCTGCTTTTAATCAGGGTAAAAAATCTATAACTCAGCAAGGGCAGATTACCACTAACTCGCAGGGATGAGTAACAACTAGGTCGATAAGGGTAAGGAATACGAGATGAGTAATCAACAGGTAGATAAGGGAATTAGTTGTACCCGATGGTTTTTCATTCTAGTTTTATTAGCCGTTACGCTGATATCTGCCCTCTATAAAACTGAGCTAGTAATGAAGCTCTCACCTATAGTCACCGTCATTGCACTCTTCACAGCGGTATGGTTACATGGCATGGCGCGTTATGGTTTGAAAAACATGTTGGTATTTTTTCTAATAACCTGGCTCGTCAGCAATTTTTTTGAAGCATTAAGTATACAAGTTGGCTTTCCTTTTGGTCATTATTATTATGATAAATTACTGGGACCACGCTTGTTTGAAGTGCCCTTAATTATTATGTTTGCTTATTTCGCAACGGGGTACTCCTCATGGATCTTATCGCAGGTTCTCTTAGGTCAATACGCAAAACCACTCTCAGGTAAACTGTTATTTTTGGTACCCTTTATCGCGGCATTTTTGATGGTTATGTGGGACTTATGTATTGATCCCTTGTGCGCAACAGTTGCCTCATTATGGGTTTGGCGTGACGGAGGTCCTTACTTTGGAGTACCGATACAAAATTATTTTGGTTGGTTTTTTGTTGTATATATTAGTTACCAACTTTTTGCTTTCTATATTGCCAATTCTGAGGCAACTAAACCTACTGCAAAAGAAGCTTTCATCACCAAAGGTTTTTGGTTAGAAATAGTGACCATCTATGCTATTCAAGGGATAACACAAATCCTTCAGTTTTTTGGTGCAACAAGCCATCAGGACATCTATGCTTCAATGGCTCTAGTCAGTGTATTCACTATGCTCTTTGTGGCACTTTTATCCTTCCTGAAAATCAAAGCAGACTCGATTTTAATCTAATTTTTTTCTGCAATAAAACCAATTTTGCCATAGGTTTTTTTGCAGTATTGTGCAGTTGACTTAGTAAAACTTTATCAACATAATGAGCTAATCAATAATCGTACAAGCCTTAGATTAGGTTGTATATTGAGGGACGGACTTAAAATGGATTTTGACAAATTGTTAAGTGTTTTACTTCACTCAAAACACATGGATGAATCACTCAAGCGGCACAAAATATCTGACGCCATCAGCGAACGCGATAACCACGGACATACATCAGTCGAACATCTGGTATGGAAAAATAATCTGCAGGCAATTAAAGATTTTTTCTATTTAGTTATTCGCCACGCACCTACATCCTTACCCAGGTTGTTGCAGACAACCTCTAAAGAAGGATGGAATATTGGTCATGTAATAGCTAGGTATCAAGACCAAGAAACCCTGGAATATTTTTTTGATATAGTTAATAAATATGCCCATGGAGTTTTGCCAAATCTATTGAGAGCTAAATCGAAATCGCACTGGAATATTGCTCACATTATCGCACGTGCACAAGACTTGCAAACTCTCGAATATTTTTTTGGCATGGTGATTGAACAAGCCCCGGAAACTTTAATTTCTCTTTTGAGGGCTCGTGTGAATGATGGAAGACATTTAGGTCATATTATTGCGCAATATCAAAGTCCTGATGCTTTAGCCTACTATTTAAATTTGGTAAAAATTTATGCTCCTGGATCCATGTCGCGTCTATTAACATCGCCTCTGAAAGATGGATTAACAATGGGCCATTATATTGCGCATTATCAAAATCACGAAGCCTTGGGTGACTATTTCAAATTTGTGGACAGTAATATACCGAATGATATTTCTGGAGTATTAAAAAATATTACTAAAGAGGGTTGGCACATAGGTCATTTAATTGCTGGTAAACAAAACCAAGAGCAAGCATTAGCAGTTTATCTGGATTTTGTTGTTAACAAATCCCCACAGGACTTTGAAGAATTAGTTACAATGCGGACCGTGAAGGGATGGCAATTAGGACATTTTATCGCTACTTTCCAAAGTCAACAATGTATGGCTGACTTTATTCAAAGAGTAATTACTTTAGCGCCACGAGCCTTACCTGACATAATCAATGCTAAAAGTCACGGCATGGATATGATTGATATTATTGAAAAACAGCACCCGAGTTCTTTGCGACCATTGATCTATCAGTTGTTGACTTGCAATGTTCCTCTCGGTGAAGCTTTAAATGAGAGATTAACTAAGTACAAAAGTTTGATGGTAGAACATATCAGTAGACTGCCCGTTGAAGAGCAAGTGGTTGCTTTGAAAAATGCTTTTGATAAGGCAACACCTCTGGGTCGTTATTTTGATTTACCGACGGACTTTTGGCATCGCACTTTTGGTGAGAATGCTGGTTTGATCTTTCGCCTTCACGCATTACAAAAAAAGGTCGACACTTTATATGCTTCAACTCATGTTGCGCCTGCAGCCAGTGATTCGTCACCTTCTTTATTAGTTCCCAGCATTCAGGCCTGGTCTCAATTCTCCTTATTTCATAAACCAGCGCCTCTATATTATCCGCAAACTGATGAACAAACTAATCAGTTCGGGAATGGCTAATAATGGATATCGATCAAGGTCACCGAGATAAGCACAAATCCTCTTTACCTAAAGAGGATTTGCTCGCTACAGACAATCGATAGAATGCGCCAGCATGCCGAAACATTGCATTTAGCACAAATGGGTACTCATCAAACTAGTGTTCCATTACTGGATGATTTCTCATCCTTAGGGGCAGGCTCAATTTTTAGGCCATTGTTTTCAGAAGAGTCGGACAAGTCGGTCAGAAGAAAAGACTATTCGGTAATTTAGGTTTTTTTTTGTCAACTGACTGAAGGCTTGGGTTTCCTTAGACTACTTAATTTAACGATACAGAGAAATAGAATCGCTAAGCCTGATAATAATATTCCGCCATTTTTATAGGATTGACCTGGGTTGGATATAGCGTCCATCCCTGCGTAACCAAAATAAGTATAAATTATTTCCGCTGGGATGAGAAAAATAAAAGTAATAACGATATAGAGTCGAAATTTAATTCCTGTCACTCCAAGACCATAATTAACCAAATTAAAGGGGATGATGGGGAATAAACGCAGTAATGCTACAAACAACCATCCTTTTTGATTGACTCCGGTTATAAGCCTATCCATGCGTTCCCCTTTTTTAGAGGCGAACCAGTCATAGAGTAAGTGCCTTGTAATGAGGAAGGCGATTGCCGCACCCAAACTTGCACCCAATAAATTAAGGATGGTACCGATGACTGGACCAAAAATTGCGCCACCAGCCAGGGTAAGGACCATGGTGGGTAGGAGGAGTAGTGTTGCTAAACAATAGATAATTAAAAAAAGCACAGGTGCGAGCCAGCCGAGATTATTAATCCAGTTAATAATCTCTAAAGAATGTTTTTGAAATACCAAAGCGCAAGTAATAAAGGCAGCTAGGGTTAAAATGAAAAAGAAAGTTTTAATAAATGAGATCAATTTAGCAGTTATGCCTCTCACTTTATTACACTGGTAAGCTCCTCGCAAGTATTGATTGGTTTCATTCCTGCTAGAAACCCTCTAACTGGGTAAAAATCATACTAAAATTAGGCGAAACTTGCAAAACATGACAGCATTGGGTATAACAAAAGCCAGTTTTTTAGGGGTTACGCATGGAACAGTCAAACTGGAAAGAAAGACAGGAGCAACGTGTAAGGCGTTGGATAAAGACCTTATTAGTCAAATGGTTTCAGGTCGAAGTGAAAGGGGATTATAATCCTGCCCAAAATTCGGTGATTATTGCCAATCGTACTTCAGTGATAGATGTCTTACTACTTTCAGTTTTTTTGCCTGAACGGTTGACGGTTGCTTTACATCCCAGTCTATATAAAAAAGTTTGGGTAAAAATGCTCCTGCTTTTTGCGGATGTACTCGTAGTTGATCCTGCCAGTGCTGCAGCTAGTAGATTACTAGTTAGAGCCATTCGGGCAGGAAAGCGTTGTGTGATATTTCCACAGGGGTTGGTTGGACCCGCAGAAGGAAGCCTTAAAGTATTTGATGGTCCAGGCGTGATATTACAAAAAGCAGGTGCCGAGGTTATACCTATTCGTATTGAGGGCGCAGAGCATAGTATTTTTTCAATTCTCAAAGATAAGCATGTTATTCGCTGGTTCCCTAAAATTACTCTTCATGTTTTACCTGCACAAATATTCACTCAAAGACAACATAGTCCTGTTGACCGAAAAGCAGTGAGTTTACGTTTATTTTGTTTAATTAGTGAATTATCTTTTGCGAATAGTTTTCAATCAAAATCGCTCTTTGAGTCATTAATAGAGGGTGCAGCAATTGGCACGAAAAACGGTGCCAAAATCGAGGACTCGAACCGAACTCCATTGAGTTATAGACAGTTCATTGCTCGCTGTTTTATTCTCGGACGACAGCTTAAAAAGCAGACTACAGTTGGTGAGCATGTAGGTGTTATGATGCCCACAACTATCGCGGGCATGGTTACTTTTTTTGGTTTACAAGCCTATAGACGTATTCCCGCCATGTTAAACTTTAGCATGGGCTTTTATAATCTTTACTCGGCTTGTCAGACGGCTAATATCAAAATTATTTATACCGCTAGACAATTTATCGAAACTGCAAAGTTAGAGCCTTTGATCGCCGAATTACAGGCTGCGGGTATAAAGGTTTGTTATTTAGAAGATTTCAAATTATCTATCCACTTAGGGCATAAACTTTCTGGTTTAGTTAAAGGGCTATTCCCAGGCCTTGCATACCGTCTTATTGGTGAGAGAGTCTGTCCTGAAGAAACTGGACTGCTATTATTTACCTCGGGCTCTGAAGGTGTGCCAAAAGGTGTCGCACTAAGTCACTCGAATGTATTAGCCAATTGTTGGCAGATGCAGTCTCGAGTGGATTTTAATACGCGCGATTTATTTTTTAATGCCCTACCCATTTTCCACTGCTTTGGTTTGACTGCAGGCAGCATTCTACCTTTAGTAAACGGTAGTCGTTGTTTCTTTTATCCTTCTCCATTGCATTATAAAATCATCCCCGGTCTAGTGTACAAAACAGGTGCAACTATCATGTTTGGTACAGATACCTTCTTAACGGGTTATGCGCGTTCGGCTGATAGGCATGACTTTGGTAGTATTCGCTATATTTTTGCTGGTGCAGAAAAAGTTAAACCCGAAACAAGTCGTTATTGGTTAGATACTTTTGGTGTTAAAATTTTCGAAGGTTACGGCGCAACTGAAACATCTCCAGTCATTTCCCTCAATTGCCCCTTTGCATCAATCCAAGGAACAGTAGGGATGATTTTACCGATGATGGAAAGTAAAATTGAACCGGTAGAAGGAATCAAAGAAGGGGGGCGTTTATTTTTGCGAGGTCCCAATGTCATGCGTGGCTACATTCGCATGGACAAACCACAATCTCCAGATGCTCCTCCTGGTGGATGGTACGATACTGGTGACATAGTCACTATGGATAATAGTGGGTTTATTACTATTGCTGGGCGTGCCAAACGCTTCGCCAAAATCGCTGGTGAGATGGTATCGTTGACTGCAGTTGAAGGGATTGCAAGCTCGATATGGCCAGAGTTATTAAATGCGGCTATTAGCACGAAGTGCCCAAGAAAAGGTGAGCAAATTCTTTTATTCAGCGAAGCTACTCAAGCTGACAAATCGAGTTTTATTAAAAAGGTTCGTGAGCAGGGTTATTCAGAATTATTAGTTCCCCATCAAATATATCCCGCAAGCAAAGTGCCAATTCTGCCTTCAGGAAAGATTGATTATATGTCACTTGAACAGCATCTGAAAACCCTAGCACCAGAATTAGAAGTGGTGTAGAGGAATTTCACTACGTCCCGTGGCTTGTCCACGGGATCCAGAAATCTTATTCGTATACAAGATACCTGGATTCCTCGGACAAGCCGAGGGACGTAAGAGGCTATGTTTATTTCTTTAAAACATAGCTTCCTGGTGCATTCATTATAGGACTGTAAGGTAATTTATTAAAATCCGGTGCAGTTGTATTTTTTCCAGTTTGCGACTTTAACCATTTAAGCCATTCTGGCCACCAAGAGCCTGGGTGTTCCTGGGCTTTCTCCAACCATTGATCTGCGGTGGAGGTAGTGCTGTCATTGGTGAAATAGCCGTATTTCGCTGTCGATGGAGGATTTACAATGCCTGCGATATGTCCAGATCCACCTAGGACAAACTTTTTCGGACCGTTCATTAGTTCAAAGCCAATGTAGGTCGTCTTCCACGGTGCTATGTGATCTTTTTGCGTGGATACAAAAAACGTTGGAATATCGATTAAGCGCACATCAATCGGCGTGTCATTAAGGCGTATCTTTCCTGGTTTCACTAAATCATTATGCAGATACATCCATCGTAAATATTGTGAATGCATTTTTGCTGGCATATTGGTTGAGTCGCCATTCCAAAATAAAATATCGAAGGGAACGGGATTTTTGCCTTGTAGGTAATTTTTAATAAAAAAGGACCAAATCAAATCATTAGCCCGCAAAGAGTTGAAACTGGAGGCCATGAATTTACCTTCTAAGTAGCCTTTTGCATCCATGTCTTGTTCTAGTTTTTGTATTTGATGCTCGTCAATATAAACGGCAATATCACCTGGATCAGAAAAATCTATCATGGACGCTAAAAACGTTGCACTGCGAATAGAATTATCTTCGTGGGCTTTATTATAGGCCAGTAAAGTGGCTAGTAAGGTGCCTCCAATACAAAAACCCAATGCATTGACTTGCTTGACCTTTAATTGTTTTTTAATAACGGAGATCGCAGTCAAAGGACCTTCGTTTAAATAATCGTATAAAGTTTTTTGTGCAAAACTGGCATCAGGATTGACCCAGGAAATGATAAAAACGGTAATCCCTTGTCCGACTAACCAATTGACTAGCGAATTATTAGGACTTAAATCCAAAATATAATATTTGTTAATCCATGGTGGAATAATTAACAAAGGCATTGAATTTACTTTTTCAGTTTGTGGAGTGTATTGAATCAACTCCATCATGTCATTTCTGAAAATGACTTTACCAGGTGTGACGGCAATATTCTCACCTATCTTGAAAGCGTTAGGATCCGTCATTTTAATCATCAAACGAGAGGAACCTGGTTCTAGATCGGAGAGTAAATTATTTAAACCTTGGAGCAAGTTTTTACCTTGGCTTTCAATAGTCTCTGCTAAAATTTGTGGGTTTGTTTGTACAAAATTTGCAGGGGAGAGCGCATCGAGATACTGTTGGGTAAAAAACTTCAAACGTTTGGCTATATGTTTATCGTCGTAATCTAAGTTTTCTAACAATGTTGTCATGTGCTCAGAAGCTAAAAGATAGTGTTGGCTTAAAGAATTGAAGACAGGATTGTTTTGCCAATCCGCCCCACTAAAGCGCCTATCTTCTATAGGTAGTGGTTTACCCTCTAGCCAGTGACTGAACTGGTTCTGCGCCAGATTCATGACATCTCCCCAATAGGAGAATTGCATTTGAATAAGTTGCTCTGGATTTTTTAGAAGGGTGTTTATTAGGTCTTGATAATTTTCAGTCAATTCCATGAACTGCTCAACCAACATAGGGATTTGACTAGGTTGCTCTTTTAAATCTGCGATAAGCTTAACACTCTTTTCGGCGACAGCTTGCATTAGATCTTGAAATTCTTGGTTCTGTGTCATCCTTGCTCCTCACAAACTAGAATAAGCAGATTTATTTTAACCACGCCAAAAAGTTTTAATTTTATTGACTAGATTACTCAATGTATTTTTTAAACCAAAAGTTGAATGAACTCTGTGGTTTTCTTGTTGCATTAGAAATCCTTTGTGGTGCATAGATCTAACAAAATCATAAATTTCTTTTAAGGTAAGCTTATTGTATTTCTTCTTAATGTTCATTAAAGGTGTGTGGCCATCAAGGGCATCCCAGATTGCAAACTCTTGTGCGGAGAGTACAACTGCTTTTTTACTAAGCTTATGACCTAGCTTAAACTTACCATCAGGCTGTTCTTGGATTAAAATGTTAGCATTTTTTCGTGGTCGAATTTGCTCTATACGTGCTAGAGCTAAGGCTTCTGCGGCATCAGGGTTTGTTCTGATTATCTCTAAAATATCTGCTTTGTCTATGCGGATAAGTGAGCAAGTCGTTTTTGCATCAGCACTAGCATTGCGATGCTCATTTTCAATGAGAGTGGCTTCGCCAAAAAGCGCTGGGGCGTCAAGTTGCTTTATAATAATTCGTTCATTATTTTCAGTAGTGAAAAGATTTATTTGCCCGCTTACAAGAAGGTAGTAGGCGTCACCCAAATCCCCTTCGTTAAAGAGAACTTCTCCAGGGGTAATGGTAATCCGCGTAGCTCTATGAGCTAATAAGCGTATTTTTTCATCAGACAGTTGCTGGAATAATGCATTTTCTTTTAAGTTCAACATTAATAAAATGATTTCCCCGATATTTTTTAAAGCGGGGTAATGAACGGTAGATTTCTGTAAAAAGTTGTTGAAGGTTTGTATATCGATACGCAATAAAACCATTGGCGAATGCGAGGTTACAGTCGCACTTCTAAGGCCGGTTTGAGAGTAAAGCCCTGTTTCATTTAACCCAATAGAATCAAAAGGGTTTAAAGAGGCGATAGTTAATACTTCATTTTTTTCTATGGACGCAACACTTTTGCTAACCTTAGCATTGCCCGAGTGAATTAGATAAACAGAATCAACTACGTCGCCCTCAGCAACAATGACCGTGTCGGAGTCAATGGTGATTTCCTGGGCTAGAAGTGCTAAGGCCAGAACATCATTGGAATCAAGTAGGCAAAAAAGTGGGTATTTGCGAATTAATTCTTCCTTGTCTTGTTGTGACAAAGTATGGGTAATAGTATTAGATGGGGCAGCCTTTATCATAATGCGAACTTTCCATAGGTCATTAATTTTTCTACAGATATTATTGTTTATCCTTTCATATATCTTGCTTGCTGTCTAGAGGGTGGGTTTTGCGGAAAACCATCTGGTTAATCCGTCTGGTTCTCGAAACTGGTCTCTTATGTGAGTGTGGAGTTAGTCGAATTGTTCTGAGAGTTCAAGATTGCCGTATCTGGTTTATATTGGATTAGTTCAAATACAGCTGTAATGACATCTTTAGTCTTATTTTGCGTGGCTGATCGAAAGAAGCCGAGCGATACGTCACTTTCTTGTTCAAGAGCCTCTTGAAACTTACTATTCCACTGATCAAGCGATTTCTTCAACTCATGAGCAGCAAGTGGTTTTTCAAATAATTTGAGCAAATCTTTGAGCGCACCAATTTTCAAAGCGCTTAGATTAAGCCCTTGTAATCGCTCAATCTCGGTTCTAATGTACTGTTTTGAATGTGCGATCGAAGCCTTAATTTCCACGTCTGCCCGATTAACTAAATCTCGAAAACTCAGTGGATTTGTCTCTTTGATTTTTGCTGAAGCATTTCGTCCTTCATATTCCTGGATCATTTTTTCTGCAATTGATGGACGTACACCTTTATCAGTTAAGATTTTTAATTTGTCTTTTTTATTGGGCTCAAGAACGATTAACTTATGTAGACGATGCTCCAAAGCAGCAGTTGCACGTATTCGACCTGCATAGCTTGGAGGATTCTGCGTACCAATAACCATAAAACCAGGTTTTTTGGCAGGTTTTCCTTCAGGATCTTTTCCCATTAATAAATCATTTAGTAGGCGTTCCATCATAGGGGCAGAATTTAATTCATCGACCACCACAACAGAGCCTTCATTGAATGCCTTTAGTAAGAGTTTGGTTTTGTCCTCAACAGACATACTGACCGGCATTACATAAAACACATTCCCTTTAGGATGTTTAAGACGAATATTTCCTTGCTTTAGACCATGAGCGAGTAAACTCTTAACGACCAACTCCGTTTTACCAACCCCAGCCTCTCCCTCTATAACAAGACCACCCAATCCACCCGTAGCGGGTATTCGCCCTGCTTTCCGTGCTGTTCTTAAATGTAAACTATCACTCAGTAAATCAAATACCTCTTGCGTGTTTGCCGTTAAGGTGAAATTTTTCGGAAGATTTTCAGTGATACGAGTCGGGGCTGAACTTTTAAATAAACGATCAAATTCTTGGCTCTTTGCCTCGGGTACAAATTGCTGTGCTAATTTATAGGCATAATAACGCACCACCTTTTGTGGATCCTCATTTGGATGGCGATCACAATAACTGCGGGTCAATAAAGCCATCATGGATAGCTCTCGTGGACTAATTAACAGTTTGTCTTTATTTAGGTTATTTAAATAACGGTCTATGGCAAGAATGGCTAAATAATTATCTTCTTTATCTAGCGCAGTACCGGAAAAAATGGGTTGTAAAAGGTTCTGATATAAGTACTCAGGTGGCATGGGTTGAAACACCACACTGTTTCCATGCCGTTGCAAAAAGCTAGGCATTCCTCGTTCACCGCCATAGAGCAAGGGATTGGATGCGAGAATGACTCGGTGTTTTTTAGTGAGGTATAAGATTTGATTATCTTGTCTTATCCATGGGGGATCTTGAAATAAACCTTCCAACTCGGACCATTGCCGATTTGCCATGGTTGCTTCATCAAGAAATAGGCTAATGAACTCATCATCGTTATCAGACTCTTTCTGCGCTGCCCATGCTGCAAATTGTTCCTCTCCTATATAGACTGAGGGATGCTTTTGCTTCCATATCTCATGAATAAATGTCGTTTTACCTACACCAGTTATGCCTGCTAAAAATACAAATGGTGAGTCAGCAAGTACTTGATCAACAGCATCAATACGCTGTTGATTAAATTGGCGTACGATTTGTTTGGCATCTTGGAGGTTGATTTCTTTATATTCAGGTCGTTCAGGTACCTCGTAGTATCCTTGCCAAGCCTTATGCGTTGATTCCTTGGGGTTCCAGCTGCGGTAACGAAGTTGTGTTTTGAGCTGCGCCAGGCTTGTTTGTTCTAGCTGCTCATCGGTAAAGAAGCCTGAATTTTTTAATGCATTTTTTTTCTCTAAAGCAGTGATTTTATGATAGCGATTGGGTACCTCTGGAAATACCTGTTTCTCGCTATCAATCAATATCAACTGAGATGGTCCTTTAGTTACTCGACGTTGTAATATTAGTTCGTGCAGCGCATAAATTAGCTCTTGTGAAAATGGCCCTTTAAGAACCACCCTCTGGTTTTCATTTAATGCTTTGACTAAAAGTCCTTCCTGTTCGCTAAAAGAAAAAGCTAAGTTTTTTTGATCAAAACGGCCATCTAAATTATAAATTAATTGCGTAGAGGTACATTCACTGGCATCAATAACCAGGAGATTTTTATCTTCTTGTGCCAATGAGTGAATCGTTACATCAGGATCAGAACTATTGATATACATCGTATGCAGGGAATCCCTAGCAGAAAAATTAACCTGCTCCATTGCTACGGGTTCTGGGGGTTTGATTTCTAATTCATTAGGAAGAGTGACTCCAGGTGCACAACTTAACTCGATGTTACAGTGTTCTTTGGCACAAGTTGCTAACAATAAGTCCCAGTCGTTCAAATTTAAAGATTCAGATAAATACACACGCAACGGTTTTGATTTATCTTGGGTATACAAAAGCCCAGGATGATAAGCAATCGTTGGGGCATTCGGATTTTTTAAATACACTCCAAAAAATCGCGACAGGGTACCTGGATTGAGTACCACAGCATCTAACGGAACATCAGCGTTCGGATTAAGGTGCAACCATTGCTTGGCTGATGCGAAATCATGTGCATTTTGCCTTACTAAATTCGGCCAAACAAAGCCTTCAGGTAAAGGGAAATGTACACCCTTAAAGCGTATTTCTTTAGTCGATAAGCGCGCTTCTTGCCAAAAACGAACAAAATCCGGATCATCCCAAGGAGCATTCTTAAGAACCAATTGATTAGGCTGCTTTCTAAGAGCTGTGATTAGTTCTCCTTCTTCAAAATGAAGCGCCTTATCAATCATGACCCAACGGCCTAATAAACGCTCTTCCCAATCCGAACCACCGTACAAATTGATCTCAGCCTCAGATCGTTGTGAATCCAGATTAGAATGAATCAAATTGGGTAATGCAAATGCATCATTTTCTAACGGGCAGTCATTAATCCCGTCTTCCCCAAATCGAGAACGAAAATCAGCACCTGAATAGGCCTCGGGGTTATTCGAATTGGTTAAACCTATAATTTTGATCTCGGGAGGTATCAAAGTCCCATCGGCTTTACGGATCACATCTAATAAGGTATTAAATCGAGCGATTTCTTGAGAAGAGAAATTATCGAAATTAATTAATAACACACCCTGAGGATGTTGGTGCAAAAAATCATACAAAGGTCCACCTGGGCCATTTTGTATTTTCCCAACATTGTCCTCTTTTTGAATAAAGGCTGCTGAGCAAATGAGATCCTCAGCGGAATGGATGTAAAAGCATGGAGCAGAAGACTTAGCACAATACTCTTGTATTTGATAACGCAACCCACTCAATTGTTCAGCACTTTTTAATTGAACTAACTCTTTCTTGCGTTTATTGGATACTAAACTCTGGATATAAACTAAGGGTTCGTCAATTTTTTTAGGGGCATGTGGGATGGGAAAATAGGTTGCTAAACTATTAGGAAGATTGGGTTCATTCATTTCTAATTTTGCTGGATATCCCCCAAGATCAACAGTAACCCATTCGGAATTATAAAATACCTCGGCAAAGCTATGACATTCACTTTCTACGATACGTGTGGGATAAGTATAATTTGCATCCATCCAGTGCTTGAATACAAAACTACGATGTCGACAGGCGCCGACTTGTTGTTCGTTTAGAGCGTTTAAATAGTCAAAACCTGTTGCTTGGTCTTTGACATCCTTAAGTTTTTTTTCACCAAAATGGCGACATTGCCGGATTTTCTCATTTATCTCTGCAGGCCAATCTTGCTTAGTGGTATGTGGTACTTCTAGCACAAAATCTATGTCGATGACTTTGGCACTTAACTGATGGCCTTTTTTCTTACGGATATAATGCAAGTTATCCCGTTTTGAATAGGCTATTTCCACGGACTCTGCGTCATCAGCATATTCAAGATGATAAGCTAACATCTTTTCATTAGCACTTAACGAAGCTAGAGGCTGCCATTCTTCAGACAAGAGCATACTTTGCTTGCCATAATATTGCCGTGCCCCCTTAGGTACACTCTTTAAGGTGTCATAGAGATCATGTTCAGCTCGTGGTATTGAGCATTCTATGAGATCAATGTCATCACGATTTTCGAACGAAAAAGCATGTTCTATCGAACAGGGTTGTGAATTGACCTCTGCGTGCGCGTATACTTCAGTACGATAATGGATAGGAGAAGGATCAATTATAGGAGGTTTAGCATAGAATATTTTGTTTAATTTATAGCTTTCATCAGCTCCTGGATCTGTATCTGCATCTAAAAATTTTCCATTCGCATTCTTTTTTATGGACAGCTCTCGGTGTCCACTCGAAAAGTCTATTCTTTGGTCACTGCGTATTAGCGTTCTGAGATGTTCTTTAAAATTATCCTCCCTAGTTTTTAAACTATCCATGAGGTAGAGAAGTTCAAATCGACAGTTTTGCACAAAATATTCAAGCGCAGCATCAGTCTCTGGTCCACGCTCGAATGAACAAAGAGCAAAATTGATAGTTTTAAGGTTTTTGCAAGGCTTAAGTTTGTTTGCCAAAAGGATAAGATCTTTTGCTTTTATTTTCTTTGATCTTATATATAAAGTCTCCAAATTGTGCATGTTATTAAGATCAAATACATCTATTTGCTGTATCGAGGGTGAGTTTAAATGTAATTTTTTTAATTTAGGTAATTTAATTAGGTCTTTGCTGATTATTCCTAGTTCACTGCAATCTAAATAAAGTTTTGTTAACTGATTCATTGGAGACAAAATAGCATCTAAATCGGTTTTAGCATCGACATGAATTAAAGTGAAACTCTGTAAGTTTGGAAATGTTATTAAAGGGTTACTTTTAAAAAATTCTGCGGGTATCCTATCAACATCTATTAAGCCCTCAGGCTTAGCTAAAAACTGATTTACCCAGAGAGGATGCAGCTCGGAACACTCAAAGTTAATTACGTTTAAGCTATCAAAATTTAATGCTGAGCTTGGTTTTTCCCTCAGGTTAGTACAACTTCTTAATTTTAATTTTTTAATTCGCGGTGCATGTTTTAAAATCTGCTCTAAAACTTCTGTAGAGATATTTGATTCATCAATTTCTAACTCTTCAAGATGGTTCAGCTTCACATCATCTAAATGAAGTGCAGCTATATTATTCACTTGACCGAGTCGCAGTACTTTGAGCTTAGGAGCATTTTTTAAAAGACTCATCAAGTCAGTGGCTTCGATTCGGTCATCGCCGGACATGATAGATAGTTCTTCTAATTCGTTTAAACGTATGTCTGTTAGTGAAACCGATTCAGTAAGGAGAAGATTGAGTTTTTTTAACTTAGGGGCTCCTTTCAATATTCCTTGCAAAAATTGCATATTTATCGACGTATTAACTTCTACATTAAAATTTTCTAGTTTTGCAAAATTCATTTTTTCAGGATAATCCTGAATAGATACATTTTCTAAATGAAGTGTTAGTAGATTCTCAGGGTTAGAGAATAGTTGACCTAGTTGCCTGGAATTTAATTCACCGCCAGAGAGTTCAAGTATTTCTAGGTGAGAGGATTGTAGTTTATCAAATGAGTTTTCTGCGGTGCATTTACTCATTTTGAGTTTCTTTATTCGCTTTGCCTGTACAAGAAAACGATTAGCTTGTGCAGGAGTAACCTCTTTGCCCAAGCACAAATCTTCAAGGAGAGGTAAATTAATTTCCTCAGGAAATTGTGAAAAGCTTTCTTTTGCAAGACCAGATAAATTCAGTTTTTTCAGATTGGGCGCAGCCTTAAGAAAAGCATTCAACGTTGTTGGATGTAAGGGTATTGGTAAGTGTGTGGTTAGGTGTACTGATTCACTATCAGTATTTTTTCCCAAATCAAGAGAATTCAATTTCGGTAAAGTTAAATGTTCTACTCCCCATTCTCCATTCAAATTAGTACAGCCTTTTAAAACTATAGTTTCTATATTCTCCCCTGACTTCGAAAGTGCTTGCTTCAGGTTAGAAAGATTGAGATTTGATCCTTTCAAATCTAGAGCAGTTTTGCTATCAACTTGGCTCAGATCATTCAGTGAGCACTGAATCACCAATTCATATTCAGAGAGATTCAAAACACGCAGTTTATCCCCTTCTAGTTCTAGGTCGTGCTCGGCTTTTGCTTTGATCAATAAATCACTTTGTGACGGCAAGCTGTCCATATCTTTAAACTCATTTGATTCATCCTTGTAAAGCCTAATTTGTCCATTTTGAGCGTAGTAATAAATCTTAAATCCTTTTGTTTTTAGAACCCGTAAGCTTTCCTCGTAAATTAATTTTTGGTTAGCATTTAGTTCGTTCCAATTGGATAAATTGACTATTAGAGTTTTTGGTTTCTTCTTTTTTATAGACGCGGGGGCTATCCAATACGGTAAATTTCTTATTAGATCAGGGATGCTAATAAGATTGGACGGAGTTTTACTGGTTCTCCTTCGGCTGCTGATTTCATTGAAATAGAGCCCATCCTTAAAGGATTTGCCATTAATTTTTTGATTTTTTGCTTTCATACGTTAAATTGTAGTACAAAATTAAATCAGAAATCGGATGTATACTCTTTATACCTAGTTTTCCCCAAATAGTCTTTCATGGTCAGCAAATGGTGCTGCTGAGGGTAAATCACTATTTCTTTCTCTATTTAAAGTTAGATACGTTTAGCCAGGTAAAACTGCATTTAGATTGGATATTTTCCTCACAATGAGGTAATATGCGCTTTTTGCTGTATATAGAACCTAATTAGTACTATATTTATACTATAGAGTTATTTTTAGTAGTACCTGAATAAAATAGCTCGATTTTTTTTGACTTTAATTAAGACTTAATCGGTACTAGATTATACGGTTTGGAGGATGTTATGTTACGCATCAGCAAATTAGCCGATTATGGAACGGTTGTTATGGTACATCTGGCTAAAAAAGACCAGGATTTATGCAACGCACGCGATATTGCGCTGCATACTCATCTGACAGTACCTACAGTAAGTAAAATTTTGAAACGTTTGACAGGGGCTGGATTGCTGACATCCGTGCGGGGAGTTGCTGGTGGCTATAGACTGCAACGTCCTGCTACTGACATTTCAGTATCGCAAATTATTTTTGCACTTGAAGACCACCGTGGTTTTACTGAGTGCAGTTTGCAGCCCAATGAGTGTTCTTTACAGGGAGTGTGTACGATCCAAGGGAATTGGCGATTAATCAGCCATGCCATAGAAACTGCACTGGATAGTGTGAGTTTGGAGGCCTTGGCAAAACCAACTCTTCAGGCACGTGATGTTGACCGTGTCCGGCAGTTAGCAAGTGGAGTAAGTCGTGGGTAAAAGCACTGAGCATATTAATTCTCTGCTCGATAGAGAATACCAGCATGGATTTGTAACCGACATTGAAGTAGAAACATTCCCTCCTGGATTGAATGAAGATGTTATTCGTCGGTTGTCTGCTATCAAAGGCGAGCCCGAGTTTTTGTTGGAATGGCGATTGAAAGCCTATAGGCACTGGTTAACTATGCCTCATCCAGAGTGGTCTAGTGTGCATTACCCCGCTGTTGACTACAATGCAATTTCTTATTACTCAGCGCCTAAAAATAAGAAAGATGGTCCTAAAAGTCTGGAAGAGGTTGACCCAGAATTACTGCGCACCTATGAAAAGTTAGGTATTCCTCTGCGTGAGCAAGAGATGTTAGCTGGTGTTGCGGTTGATGCGGTATTTGATAGTGTTTCCGTGGCGACAACTTTTAAAGCGAAATTGGCTGAGAAAGGGGTAATATTTTGCCCATTCTCTGAGGCTGTTCACGAGCACCCAGAGCTACTAATGAAGTACCTAGGCACTGTTGTGCCGTATCGTGATAATTTTTACGCGGCTTTAAATTCAGCAGTGTTTAGTGATGGTTCCTTTGTCTACATCCCCAAGGGGGTGCGTTGCCCTATGGAGTTATCGACCTATTTTAGAATTAATGCTGCCTCTACAGGCCAATTTGAACGGACTTTGATTGTAGCGGATTGTGACAGTTATGTTTCGTATCTTGAGGGTTGTACTGCACCTATGCGAGATGAAAACCAGTTGCACGCAGCAGTAGTTGAGTTGGTTGCTCTCGATGGCGCACAGATAAAATACTCCACTGTACAAAATTGGTACCCCGGCGATAAAGAAGGAAAGGGGGGTATTTATAACTTTGTAACTAAACGTGGTGCGTGTCGCGGTAAAAAATCAAAAATTTCTTGGACGCAAATTGAAACCGGCTCAGCCATAACTTGGAAGTATCCCAGCGTTATTTTACTGGGCGATGATTCGGTCGGTGAGTTTTATTCCGTTGCGTTAACGAATAATTACCAACAAGCCGATACGGGTACCAAAATGATACATATTGGTAAAAATACTCGTTCAACTATTATTTCCAAGGGTATCAGTGCCGGCCATGCGCATAATGCTTATCGTGGCTTGGTGCGTATAACGCCAACGGCAACTAATGCTCGAAATTACACCCAATGTGATTCTATGCTTATGGGCAGCAACTGCTCAGCGCATACGTTTCCTTATATAGAAGTTAAAAACCCAACAGCACAAGTAGAGCATGAAGCAACTACATCGAAAATTAGTGAAGAACAATTATTTTATTGCCAACAACGCGGTATTGGTACTGAGGATGCAGTATCGATGATTGTGAATGGTTTTTGTAAGCAAGTTTTAAAAGAATTACCGATGGAATTTGCTGTAGAAGCCACCAAGTTGTTAGGTATCAGTTTGGAAGGGGCGGTAGGCTAATATGTTAACAATTAATAATCTAAATGTAGAAGTTAATGCGCAATCTATTTTGAAGGGCATCGATTTGCAGGTCAATGCTGGTGAAGTGCATGCCATTATGGGGCCTAATGGCTCAGGTAAAAGTACTTTGTCTAAAGTGTTAGCAGGTCATCCCTCTTATCATGTGACTAGCGGTGAGGTGACTTATCTAGGTCAGGATTTACTTCCACTGTCACCCGAAGAGCGGGCGCGTGCAGGTGTCTTTCTTTCCTTTCAATACCCCTTAGAAATACCCGGTGTTACTAACATCAACTTTCTAAAAGCTTCCGTGAATGCCGTCCGAAAAGGACAGGGTAGAAAAACCTTAGATGCTATTGAGTTTTTAAGTTATATCCGTGAAAAATGTAAACTCTTGGATATGGATGAAAGCTTTTTATACCGCAGTATTAACGAAGGTTTCTCTGGTGGTGAAAAAAAACGAAATGAAATAGTGCAAATGGCAGCACTAGAACCCAAATTAGCAATTCTCGATGAAACCGATTCAGGCTTAGACATCGATGCATTGCGTGTTATCTCTGAAGGCGTCAATGCCATGCGTTCAGCTGATCGCGCTATCATCTTAGTGACGCATTATCAACGCTTACTAGATTATATTGAACCCGATTTTATTCATGTTTTAGTAAACGGTCGCATCATTACTTCTGGCGATAAATCGCTAGCACTTGAGCTTGAGAAAAAAGGCTATAACTGGCTATTGGAAACGGAGCAGTGATGAGCGAGATTTTGGAATTTTATGACCAGCAAGCCAAATCTGCTTTATCAGAACTACCCTGGCTTGCAAGCTTACAAGCTTCAGCGCTGAGCGAACTGCACCGTACGGGATTTCCGACGCGGCAAGATGAAGAGTGGAAATACACTCCAGTAGATGCGTTGCTTAAAAACCCTTTTACTAAGACTTCACAGTTAAACAAGGTAACTGCCAAGCCAATATCTGATTTGCCGATAAAGCAACAAATACACATTCATAACGGCCAAATTAGTGGAATTGAATCACTGCAACTACCTGCTGGCGTATTGATACTGCCGCTTGCTACTGCAATGACCAAACATCCCGAATTACTTAAACCCTACTTAGGCAAAATTTTACAACAAACGCATGGCTTTCACGCCTTGAATACTGCGATGATGCACTGCGGTCTGTTTATTTACATACCAGAAGGTGTTTGTATTGAAGAGCCTATTGCCCTGGTCCATTATCAAGATCAAATGAATCAGGCAGTCCATTTGCGTCATGTTATTCTTGCTGAAACTAAAAGCCAAGCTACTATTGTCGAAGAGTATTTGGGCGAGAATGATTGCATTTATTTAACGAATACGGTTACCGAAGTCTGTGTTGCTGCAAAGGCTAAAATTACGCACTATAAAGTGCAACGTGAAAGTAAAGCGTCTTATCACATTGGCCATATATCAGTAAAACAGGCAACTCATAGTGAGTTTGCAAGTCACTCCTTCAGCTTAGGCGGTAAGTTGGTACGCAGCGATTTAAGTTTGTATCTACAAGAAGAATTTGCCAAAGTGTTAATGAACGGTATTTATGCACCCACTGAAGGGCAGCATATAGATCACCATACTACTGTTTATCATCTAGTTCCCAATTGCGAAAGTGAGCAAGATTACAAAGGTATCTTAGGTGGACAATCGCGGGCAATTTTTAACGGCAAGGTCATAGTGGCAAAAGATGCTCAGCATACCAATGCCAAGCAACAAAACAAAAATTTGTTACTTAGCGCACAAGCAGAAATTAATACCAAACCCCAATTAGAAATTTTTGCCGATGATGTACTGTGCTCTCATGGTGCAACTGTAGGTCAGTTAGACGAAGAAGCATTATTCTATATGGCAACAAGAGGTATTGGTCCTGCGGATGCGGCGCATTATTTAATCCACGCCTTTGCAAATGACAATTTACGACTTATTCCCCATGCTGATATTGCCGCATGGATAGAGTCCTTGGTTACGCAACAGGTAGGGTAAGTGTATGAACACAAATTCTAATTTGATGACAAGCCTCGACATTGAAAAAATTCGTCAAGATTTCCCTATCTTGCACCAGCAGGTCAATGGCTGCGATTTAGTCTATTTTGACAACGCAGCGACAACGCAAAAACCACATTCTGTGATTGCTGCGATGACTGATTACTATGAACAAGATAACGCGAATGTGCACCGCGGAGTGCACACTTTAAGTGTTAGATCAACCGAGCTGTATGAAGCTGCAAGATTGAAAGTTAAACGTTTCATCAATGCACCAGCGACGCAAGAATGTATTTTCGTACGCGGCACGACAGAGGCTATCAATTTGGTGGCCCAAAGTTATGTAGCACCAAACCTTTCACCCGGTGATGAAATTTTAATTACCCACATGGAACATCATTCCAATATTGTTCCCTGGCAGATGGTCTGTCAAAAAACAGGTGCAAAGTTGCAAGTAGCGCCTATAGCTTTAAATGGTGAATTACTTCTCGATGAATTTGCAAAAAAACTCACTAAAAACACCAAATTTGTTTCGATCAGTTATGCGTCTAACGCATTGGGAACCATTAATCCGGTTAAAAAAATGATTGCCATGGCACATGCAATCGGTGCGAAGGTGCTTCTTGACGGAGCTCAGGCAACAGCGCATTTACCCATTGACGTACAAGATTTGGCTTGTGATTTTTACGCTTTTTCTGGCCACAAAATGTATGGTCCCACGGGGATCGGTGTATTGTGGGGTAGAGAGTCTCTTCTCAATGCAATGGCCCCTTATCAAGGTGGCGGCGAGATGATTTATTATGTCAGCTTTGAGGGCTCAGAGTACGCGCCATTACCAAACAAATTTGAAGCGGGTACACCTAATATTTCTGGAGCTATTGGTTTAGGTGCGGCTATGGATTATCTCAATGGTTTAGATTTATCCGCAATCGCAGCTTATGAATCTTGGTTACTCCAATATGCAACTCAAGCTTTAGAAGCTGCGCAAGGGTTTAAGATCATAGGTACTGCTGCTCATAAAGTACCGGTACTTTCTTTTGTCCATAACAATATTCATGCGCATGATATCGGAACTATTTTAGATAGTGAGGGTATTGCTATTCGTAGCGGTCATCATTGCGCTATGCCTGTGATGGATTTTTATGGTGTTGCGGCTACCTCAAGAATGTCGCTTTCCTTTTATAATACTCAGCACGAAGTTGATCGTTGTATCGCCGCTTTAGTCCGAGTTAAAGAGGTATTTGCATGAATATGGATTTGCGTGAGCTATATCAAGAGATCATCATTGATCATAACCGTGAGCCGCGGAATCATCATGCTATGGATGATGCGACTACTCAGGCGAATGGCTTTAACCCTTTATGTGGCGATAAATTAACCGTTTACGCCAAAATAATTGATGATCGCATTAGTGATTTAAGTTTTGTTGGTTGCGGTTGCGCTATTTCACAAGCCTCTGCTTCTTTGATGACTGAGGCCGTACGCGATCTGACTGTAGATGAGGCACATGCTTTATTTCATCGGTTTCATAACATGTTGACGCAGGATGATGAAACGCATTTGGCAACTATGGAAAAATTGGCTGTATTGGCTGGGGTAAAAGCCTATCCTGCACGAGTTAAGTGTGCAACCTTGGCTTGGCATACTATGGAAGCGGCTCTGAATAAAGATCCTAGTACGGTGAAGACCGAGTAAGCTTTTCGCGGATTGTTGAGGTAACTATGTTTGGTTTAAAGAAAAAACAAAATAATGATCTTTTAAAAGAATCGGTCATCACTGCACTCAAAGGGGTCTATGATCCAGAGATCCCGGTGAACATCTATGACTTAGGTTTGATTTACGATGTGATAATAAACGAAGAAGGCCATGTTGATGTTAAAATGACATTGACTACTCCTGGTTGCCCCGTTGCCCAAACCTTTCCTGGAACGGTTGAACAAGCTGTGAATCAAGTCGAAGGTGTGAGTGATTGTACAGTGGAATTGGTCTGGGAGCCGCCATGGACCCAAGAGCGAATGAGTGAAGGTGCACGCCTTGAGTTGGGAATTTTCTACTGATGTCAGAGCAATTATGGCGTCCGTCCGCGTCGATTGAGTTATTGCAAAAGCGGGCGCAAATACTTATTGCGATCAGACAATTCTTTAACCAGCGGCAATATCTGGAAGTCGAAACTCCCGTAATGGCTCATTTCGGTACTACAGATGTCTATTTAAGTACTATTAAAGCTTTATTTCGCAATCACCCGTATTATTTGCAAACCTCACCTGAATTTCATATGAAGCGATTGTTAGCTGCGGGTTCAGGACCTATTTTCCAACTAGCGAGAGTTTTTCGTGACGATGAGTTGGGTCGCTGGCACAACCCAGAGTTTACTTTATTGGAATGGTATCAATTAGGTATTGATCACCACGCTTTAATGGATGAAGTGGACCTTCTCTTACAACAACTATTGCAATCGGCCCCGATGCAAAGAAAAACCTATCAAGAAGCGTTTATAGAAACCTGTGAGATTGATCCCTTTGCAGCGACTATTACCCAATTACAAGACGTGTTGCAGCGAAACCAACTCAATAATGTATTAGGCAAAGATGAGCAAGATAGGGACCAGTATCTATTTTTATTGATGAGTCATGTCGTAGAGCCAGCCTTAGGTAAAGCGAACGTGCCTGTAGCCGTGTATAATTTTCCCCAATCCCAGGCTGCTTTAGCTAAGATAAATGATGGGGTTGCTGAGCGTTTTGAAGTGTATTATCGGGGTGTTGAGTTAGCCAATGGTTTTCATGAATTAACCGATGCAACTGCACAGGCTAAGCGCTTTGCTCAAGATCAGGCTATTCGGTCTACGAAAGGATTGGATAGTGTTGCCGCTGATACTTTTTTAATAGAGGCTCTTGAACAGGGCTTACCTCCTTGTAGTGGCGTAGCCTTAGGGATCGATCGCTTAATAGCCTTGGCTCTACAGCAGGACAGCATTGCTAAGATTATGTCCTTTGCTTTTGACCGCGCTTAATTACGCGTAGGTTGGGTCGCAATCCAACATGATCTTGAAGATGGATGAGCAGTGTCACGCTCTCATCGGCGCGCTAGATCTGTGTAGGAACCAAAGCTCTCCAGGACGGGGTGGTAAAACGCGCTTTCGCCGTCCATGACTCGCTCTCGAAAAACGTCGTGTTTTTCGAAGGTTTTACCACCCCGTCCTGGAGAACTTTGGTTCATGGGAGTTCTGTGCGGCGTGGTCGTGATCTAACGGCCCTGATGTTACATTGTGGCACGGAGCAGGCTCCCTTCTCCCTCAAAACACAGGGAGAAGGGAGCCTGCTCCGTGCCACAATGTAACATTAGGGCCGTAGGTGGGTCATGCCCAACAACAATCATCTACAACCATCAAGATCCATGTTGGGTCGCACCTATTCTACGCAACAATATGCTCATAAATGTACTATAATTTTAATGTGACTATTACTAATACAGGGGGTATAGATTATGAAAAGTTTTATACGACTAGTGTTACCACTTGGTGTAAGCCTTTTTATGCTTGCTGGATGCGATACCACCACACCAACCATGGCTGAAACACCCCATGTTCAACCTGCAGTGCACAATACAATGTATGGCACAGAAGGGCAGTATGAGAACAAGTATGGATTACCTCAAAGTGTATTAGATGGTGAAGAGGAACTTCAGTAAGATATTCACCAATTTTCCATTGAGACAGGCCCTTACATGATGTCTCAATGGGTTTCAGTACCCTTGTCTCTAAATTGCTCACTAATTCGACTAGGTTTTTTGACCGCCACTTTCCTTGGTTTTAACAAAATGAGATAGCACAAGGCAAAAAACACAAAATAAAGCTCCAAGAACAACAGCAAACTCTCAAGAATTGATCCTGAATTGTTAACATCCAACAAGAAACACAAGACAGTACCCACCTGAACAGTAGGATTTCTAATAAAACGAACGACAAATAATTTAAACAATATAATTTCCTGTTAAATATCGGCTCAACTAAAGCCTGCCTGGGCGCCCCTACGTTCCGCGGCCGAAGGTCCGCGGAATCCAGGAATCTATTCAAATAAGTCAGAACTAGAGAAGATTAAGATCTCCCTGGATTCCGCGGACCTTCGGCCGCGGAACGTAGGGAGCAAAGCTCCCCCGATCTGCATACAGAACGTTATACAGAACGTTGAAAGGACAGATTTGAGTGCAGGTTGCACGAACTCGACACTAAAAAAAGCGCAGCATAGATTAACTATGTGAGCATTTTTTTAGTGTCGAGTTCGTGCAAGATGCACCAAATATGCCCTTTCAATGGCAGGAGGATTTGGATTGGTGGATGATGGAGTAAACCTCATTATCCCCAATAACCAAATGATCCAAAAGCCTCGTATCAACCAACTCCAACGCATGCGATATCCGCTCAGTAACCGCAATATCCTGACTGCTAGCATCGGAGAGACCTGAAGGGTGATTGTGTGCTAAAATAACCGCAGCTGCATTAAGACTAAGCACTCGATCAATGATAGGCCGGGTATGAACAGAAGCGCTGTTAATAGTTCCGTGAAATAACTCCTCATAGGCCAGTATTCGGTTTTGGCTATCGAGAAACAGGGCGACAAAGGTCTCATTTTTTTTGTCACGCAATTGCCGCTTGAGAAAGTTGTGCGTTTCTTGCGTATTGGTAAGTGTTATATCCTTTTGTAGATGAATAAAATCGCTACGACGGCATATCTCTCTTACGGCTTGTAATTGCACGTAGCGAACTTCGCCTAGGCCGTGAACTTTTTTAAAGTTTTGGGAGTTGGCATTGAGGACGGCGCGTAAATCGCCGAATTGCTTGACTAGCTCGCTGGCTAACTGAATGCAAGATTTTTTGCCAGAGCCTGAGCTGATAAACACCGCTAGTAACTCGGTGTCAGAAAGGGCTTGAACCCCATTGGTTAATAGTTTTTCACGCAGATTTAACTGCTGTTTTGGTTGGACAACCTTCATGTTCTATTCCTTTATGAAGTGGTTTATGCTTTGATCGGGAGTATTCTTATCAAAAATGGTGAGTCATGCAAGATTTTATTGATAAAAAAATTCTTTTAGGTATTTGTGGGGGCGTTGCTGCTTACAAATCTGCCTACCTGGTTAGGGAGCTAACTCGTTTGGGTGCTCAAGTCCGGGTGGTAATGACGCAATCAGCCCAGAAGTTTGTCACACCTTTGTTGATGCAAGCCTTGTCGGGTAATGAGGTGCGTACAGAGTTATTTGATACTCAGGCAGAGCGCGCCATGGGCCATATTGAGTTGGCACGTTGGGCTGATTACTTAGTCATTGCTCCTGCTACTGCAAACTGTATGGCTAAAATGGCACAGGGCATTGCTGACGACCTATTATCGACTTTGTATTTGGTTGCTGAAACACCAGTAATTCTATGTCCTGCTATGAATAAAAGTATGTGGGCACATCCTGCAACCCAAGCTAATGCTGAACTGTTGCATAACCGTGGAGTAATTTTCGTGGGACCTGAAGAGGGTTCACAGGCCTGTGGCGAGTTTGGTTTAGGCCGCGTCAGTGAGGCTGAGCAAATAATAAATGCCTTGCGTTTGTATGAAGTTAATCAACTATTGAAAGACCAAAGAGTGCTTATCACGGCTGGCCCTACGCGTGAACCTATCGACCCTGTCCGCTATTTGAGTAATTACAGCTCGGGTAAAATGGGCTTTGCAATGGCGGAGGCTGCTGCTATGGCAGGTGCCGAAGTTGTATTGGTTACTGGACCCACTGCCTTAGTGGCTTCTGCAAGAATTGAAGTTATTCGGGTAGAATCAGCTGCCCAAATGCGCGATGCAGTGATGAAGCAACTTAAGAAAGAAACCATCTTTATTGGTACAGCTGCTGTGGCCGATTACTATGTCGATAAGCCAGCAACTGAAAAAGTGAAGAAAAAAGATCATGAGCAGATGAGCGTAGCTTTAGTACGTAACCCTGACATCCTTAGTGAAGTCGCCGCTAGTGGTAAGGCGTCATTTGTTCTTGGTTTTGCTGCAGAAACCTCTAACCTTATTCAATATGCTAAAGAAAAATTAGAGCGAAAGAAATTGGATATGGTTGTAGCAAACTTAGTAGGTAAAGGAGTAGGTTTTGAAAGTGATTTGAATCAAGTCTCAGTTGTGACAAAAACAAAACAAATAGACTTAACATTGACCCATAAAACGCGCTTAGCCGGCCAAATTATTGCAATCCTTGCCGCAACTCTGCAAAATGAGGCCCATTGAAATTATTGGAAATAATTATGCCGCAGTCCATTCAATTAAAAATCCTTGATGCACGAATTGGGGAAAGTATTCCTTTACCAACTTACGCAACCAACGGCTCTGCTGGTTTGGATTTACGGGTTTGCATTAATGAGCCCTTCGATCTTGCTCCAGGTCAGACGACTTTGTTACCAACAGGTATTGCCATTTATATTGCTGATCCTGGGCTTGCAGCGGTTATATTACCGCGATCCGGTTTAGGCCATAAAAACGGGATTGTGCTCGGTAATTTGGTAGGCCTAATTGATTCTGATTACCAGGGAGAGTTGAAAATCTCTTGTTGGAATCGAAGTGATACTACTTTTACAGTTAACCCTGGCGAACGCATAGCTCAATTAGTGATAGTTCCTGTGGTCCAAGCTGCCTTTGAGGTAGTGACTAACTTCACCGAAAGCAGTAGAGGCGAAGGTGGTTTTGGTAGCTCTGGGAGACATTAGATAATGTACCAACAAAAAACAATTAGTCGTTCGGTTTTTCGTGCTTATGATATCCGCGGAATTATAGGTAGTGATTT
>Ga0075158_10000195_pt1 | contig 48094 bp, 39 predicted proteins | sample JI91814BDNA_FD_70968 | JGI IMG/M metagenome (GOLD analysis project Ga0075158, IMG submission 70968) | Wastewater effluent complex algal communities from Wisconsin, to seasonally profile nutrient transformation and Carbon sequestration -... | ecosystem: Engineered > WWTP > Effluent > Algae... | reverse complement strand
ATGTAGATTTTAAAAAATATATAACTTACAATGATTATATCTACTGTAACCGCAACAGGCGACAGGTTATTATAATCTATGTAAAGTAGGGACTGAAGATAATCCAAATTTTAAATTCCTAAAACATCAAACATATGAAAAGAGCCAATCTTTTGCTCATAAACAAACTCGGCAGCCTTAACAGCACCAACGGCAAATGTGCGTCTGTCTCTAGCTTTATGGGAAATTTCTATTCTTTCATCGGGAGAAAAAAAGTAAGCAGTATGATCTCCGATTACTTCCCCTGCCCTCATGCTATGAATTGCGATTTCTTTGTTATCTCTTTCGCCGTATTCTTTTCCATGTCTACCGTAAATAACGTTTGCTTCTGTTCTACCGAGTGCAGAGAGGAGAACATCTTTTAATTTCATGGCAGTTCCGGAAGGAGAATCCTTTTTATGACGGTGGTGAATATCCAATATTTCAATATCATATTCATCGCCTAACACACGAGCTGTCATTTCAGCTAATTTAAAAAGTAAATTTACGCCTACAGACATATTAGGAGATTGTAATATAGGAATTTGAACAGAGGCCTCTCTTATTTTTTGAAGAAAAGCTTCATCTAAACCAGTAACTCCGATGACCAGCGGCTTTTTATGCTTAACCGCTAATTCTAAAACAGACTTTGTATTCTCAGCTGATCCGAAGTCGATGATAACATCGGATTCAGAAATGGCTTCTTCCATATGAGAAGTATATACTTTTCCCATTTCTCCAATGCCTGCATGAACACCAACGTCTTTTCCAATCAGGGGAGAATCGGCTCTTTCAACAGCTGCAAATAATATTGATTTTGTGCTATTTGCTAATACCTGTGTGATAGAAACACCCATTCTTCCACCCGAACCAATGAGCGCGATTTTTAGTTTTCCTTTTTTACTCATAGCCTAAGCTCCGTAAATGAAAGATTTGTTTTTTTAATTCCTCTGCTTGAGCCCCCATTGTAAGAGGTGTCATAGGCAAACGAAGAGTATTCTCCGAATAGCCAAGCCAGTGCATACAAGCTTTCACTGGAATAGGATTGGTTTCGCAGAACATTAAACCAAAGACTGTCAAAAGTTCATAATGAATTTTTCTAGCACTTTCTAATTCTCCAATCATGAATGCATTTACCATGGTTGAAAGTGTTTTAGGAAATAGATTAGAAACAACGGATACTACTCCTTTGCCTCCAATTGCAAGAAGAGGAAGAGTAAGATTGTCATCTCCCGAAAGTACATTCATCTTTGAGCCGACAGCTTGAATGGTCTTTGCCATTTGCCCCAAATCTCCAGTTGCTTCTTTGATAGATGTAATATTTGGAATTTCGGAAAGTCGTTTAATTGTATCGGGTGAGAGGTTAACAGCTGTTCTCCCCGGAATATTATAAAGCATCACTGGCTTATTAGAGGCCTCTGCTATTTTTTTGAAATGTAAAAAAAGTCCTTCCTGGGTTGGCTTATTATAATACGGATTTACGGAAAGCACTCCGTCTACCCCGTCTTTACAGGCTCGTTCTGTTAAATGAATTGCCTCGGCTGTAGAATTGGAGCCAGTGCCGGCAATAACTAAGATTCGTTTGCCTACATACTCCACTGTTTTTTGAATGAGCTCACTATGCTCTTCATAACTTAGAGTGGGAGACTCACCTGTTGTTCCACAGGGCACTACCCCTGAAACACCCGACCTAATCTGAGCATCTAGAATACGAAAATAGCTCGGATAGTCAATTTTATCTTCTTTAAATGGCGTTATTATCGCCGTAAATACACCTTGAAACATATAAATAGAGTTTTAAGAGTGAAGCTTTTTGGCAATTAAAAACTTTGCGACTTTGGATGAACTTCCATTTTCTTCTTCATCTGAGAAGATATAGCCTCGCAGTTTCCCCTTGACAGTTGAAGGAAAAAATAGGATAAATAATCTATGAGTAGTGAAACGAAGAAGACACTTCTCCTGGTAGAAGATGAAGTTATCTTAGCTTTAGCAAATAAGCAAACCCTGGAGAATTACGGATACAATGTCATTGTAGTTAATTCGGGTGAAAATGCCATTGAAGTTTTTAAAGAAACAGAAGCTATCGATCTTATCCTAATGGACATTGATTTAGGAGAAGGAATAGACGGGACAAAATCGGCAGAGGCATTATTAGAAATAAAAGAAATTCCCGTGGTTTTTCTCTCAAGTCACACTGAGTCGGAAGTCGTTGAAAAGACAGAAAAGATTACTTCCTACGGTTATGTAGTTAAAAATTCAGGACCAACTGTCCTCGATGCTTCCATAAAAATGGCTTTTAAGCTTTTTAATGCAAAGAAGCAAATCAAAGAAAGCGAAGCTCGTTTAAGAGAGGTTCTAGAAAACTCTTCGGATGTTTCTTATAAACGCAATTTACAAACCAATTCCTATGAATATCTTAGCCCTGTATTTGCACGAATCTCCGGTTATACGCAAGAAGAAATGAACGCAATGCCACTTGATTTTGTGATCAATTTATTTCACCCGGAAGATGTTACAGAAACTATGCGAGCAATTACAAACGCGCTTAATAATCCCTCAGACGAATACCAGGTAAACTATCGCTTCAAACACAAAGATGGACAATACAGATGGTTTCATGATAAGTTTACAGTATTATGCGATACTTTTGGAAAACCACAAGCGCTGATTGGAAGCGTTAGCGACATTACAGAAAGAAAAAACTCTGAAGCAGCTATTGAATTATTGGCTCTCAGAAATCAAACCCTACTTAATGCAACGAGTGATGGTATTCACGTAATGGATGGTGAAGGAAAAATCATCGAAGTAAATCCAGCATTTTGTAAAATGCTGGGTTATACGCGCGAAGAATTGTTGCAACTTAAAGTTACCGATTGGGATGTTCAATTTTCCCAAAGGCAAATCTTAGAGAAGATCGATGAATTAATTGATTCACCGGCTGTGTTTGAAACAAAGCATCGTAGAAAAGACGGATCTCTCTATGATGTAGAAATCAATTGCATCTGTATTAAACTAGAAGGCGGTAACTTCTTGTATGCCTCTGCACACGATATTACAGAAAGAAAAAGAACAGAAGATTTATTACAACAAACCCGTCAAAACTATGAAACTTTTTTTAATACCATTGATGATTTTCTATTTGTTTTAGATGAAGAAGGAAATATAATCCATACAAACTCAACTGTTACCAAGCGACTTGGATATACAAAAGAAGAACTCTCAGGAAAGTCAATACTTCTAGTTCATCCCTCTGAACGACGCGAAGAAGCCGGTCGGATTGTAAATGAAATGCTAAAAGGAATAGCGGAATTTTGTCCTGTTCCCGTAATCACAAAATCAGGAGTTCAAATTCCTGTAGAGACAAGAGTGTCTTCCGGATATTGGAATGGAAAGCCAGCGATGTTTGGAGTTACGAAAGATATTTCCAAGATTCAATTATCAGAAGAGAAATTTTCCAAATTGTTTTATATCAATCCATCTGCGTGTGGACTGAGCGATTTAGAAGATCGTAAATACATTGAAGTCAATGAAGCATTTTATACACTACTTGGATTTGATCATGGAGAAGTAATTGGAAAAACCGCAACCGAATTAGGCATTCTAAGCCCTGAGTCAATTCAAACTATTCTTTCTCATGCAGATAAAAATGGATGTGTAAAGAATGTAGAAGCTGATCTAAAAACTAAATCAGGCGAGATTAAACATGTACTGTTATCCGCTGAAAACATTTATGTTCAAAATAGAAAATATCGTTTTACAGTTGCACATGATATCACTGAGCGCAAAAAATCAGAAGAAGCAATCAGGCATCTTCTCCAGGAAAAGGAAATTATTTTAAAAGAAGTCCATCATCGAATAAAAAATAATATGAGCACAATCTATGGTCTACTAAACCTGCAAGCAGAAAGTATAAAAGATACTTCAGGAAGAGATGCTCTCTTAGATGCGGGCAGTCGTGTTCAGAGTATGATGGTCTTGTATGATAAATTGTATCACACAACAGATTTTCAAAGAATTTCTATAAAAAATTTTATACCTTCTCTAGTTGATGAAATTCTAATTAATTTTCCGAATGCAGGCGTTGTTACAATTGAGAAAAAAATTGATGATATTGTTTTAGATGTAAAGAAATTACAAACTCTTGGAATTATTATCAATGAACTACTGACTAATATAATGAAATATGCGTTTAATGGTAAATCAAATGGAAAAATAAATATTTCTGTAAGTCAAAATTCCAAAACAAATGCGAATACTATTTTCTTAGTTGTGGAAGACGATGGAAATAGTATTCCGGAAACAGTTGATTTTAAAAACTCGACTGGCTTTGGATTAACGTTAGTCGCTCTACTAACAAAGCAATTAAAAGGAAATATTCAAATAGAGCGAGTAAATGGAACGCGAATTACATTAGAGTTCGCGATGTAAATTACTTACGACTATTTTTCCTTTTATATTTCCTGATTCCAATTGGGCAATAGCATCTTTTGCTTTTGCGAGATGAAACGTCATTCCAATTACGGGTTTTATTTTTCCATTAGAGAGAAGAGATTCTAGTTCGATATAGTCTTCTTTTTTTGCTCTCATATTTCCAGGAACTAATTTTTTTCCACCTATTAGCTTCGAAATAATAACACTAAAAAAGGAAAAAGGAGAAAGAAGAGTGGACACATAATACCCATTATCCGTAAGAATTTTAGACGCTTCTTTAAAATTAAGCTTTCCGTAAGCATCGAATAAAACATCGTATTTTATTCCATTTGTAAGAATATTTACTTTGGAATAATCTATTAGGTCTTTTGCTCCTAGTTGTTTTGCAAAATCAAAATTTTTAGAACTACAAACAGCTGTTACCTCTGCTCCTCTTGCTTTTGCTATTTGAACAGCGAAGTGACCTACTCCACCTGTTGCACCATTGATTAAAACTTTTCTACCGGAAATATCACCACATTGTCTAAAGCCATTGAGTGCAGTGAGAGCGGCTACAGGCAATGAAGCTGCTTCCTCGAAAGAGATTTTATCGGGAAGGGGACGAATGGCATTAGCCGGAGCTACTACTAATTCAGCTAACGCGCCCTGCTTTCCAATAAAAGTAGTAACAGCCCCATAAACAGAATCACCTACTTTAAAACCTGTAACACCTTCTCCCAATTTCTGAATAACGCCAGAAAAATCAGTTCCTAACACTTTCGGAAATTTAGAGCCTGTAACAATTTTTAAAGCACCACTTCTAATTTTAAAATCCAATGGATTAATAGAAGCAGCCTTCACAGAAACTAAAACAGTTCCTTTCGTAGGAATAGGATCAGGAATTTCTCCAATTTCTAAAACATCGGGTCCACCATAAGAATTGATAAAACTTGCTTTCATAAAAACCTCTCTCGTTAATAGCTTTTACAATTCAATTTACCAGTCACTTTATTTTTTTTATATATTCCTTTATTTCTGATAAATTCTTCTTACACTAGTTGTGGTATAATGAAATAAACCTTAATAACTCACCTTTCGGAGTTAATTTCTTTTTTTATATTTACATTCTTGAATTTAAAAAAAGAATGAAAGACATGGATTTATTTGAATCACATCTAGGTATACTAAATAAGAGTGATCCAAATTATTTAACGAATACATGGAAAGAATCCTCCCGATTTTTCAAAGAAATTGCAAGAGATGGTAAAGACATTTCAACTGCAATACCAGCATTAAAAAAAGTTTATAGAGACTCACACCAAGTTCCAACAATGAATGAAGCATCCGCAGCAATCATTTACTATGGAATCAATGTAAATAATTTCAAAGATATAGAAGAATTAATTAAAGAGAGTCAATATCCGAGTTTTATTCTTTCCACATTTAGAGAAATTTCAGCAAGAAATTCTAAGTTAGAGTTAGCAGTTCCCTTATTAGCTGATTCTTATAATCATGCAAGAAGTGATGTAGCTAAAACTATTTCTAACATTTTAAAAAAAGCAAAGAATCCGGATTTCATTTTAAATTTTGTTGCGAAAAGAATTCTAGAAAATAAAAAACTTTCTAAATTATTTCCCGATCTTTTAAAAGAATTATCGGGCACAAAAGTTAATATTAATCCAATCATTAAAAATCTTAATCTATTTTTCAAAGATTCTGACTCAATAAAATCTTTGGACAGTGCACTAATTTGGATTGTCGAATCAGGAGTTGATATATCTCCAATTGAAGAAAGTATTTTAAATTTGCTCAAAAAAAAGAATCCTGAAATTCAAAAAAATTTTTCTTATTATCTATCCGTTCACTATTTAAAAACGGATAATTTAAATAAGCTGCAAATTGTATTGCAAGATAAAGAAGCATCAATTCGATATGGAGCCTATAGAGCAATTATTGTTTTTAGAAAATATGAAATTCAAAATGATTCAAACCTTTATAGTATTACTCTGGACTCTCTCTTTGATATTGACTTTGAAATTAGGCAGTTGGGTATTCATGCATTTCAATTCATTAAAAAAGAATTCAAAAAGTTAATTTTCAATAAAGAAATCATACTCAAATTGATTCAAACAAGGAAAACTTTTTATAAAGAGTTTATTTTATTTCTGTATTTGATTTCCGAGACCAATTTAGAAGCAGCAAAATTTGTAATTTCAATCATCTCCGTTTTAAAAAATGAAAATACAAAGTATTTAGAATATACCTGTAAGAATATTCTAGAAAATAAATTTACATGCTTTACCTGTTTAAAAATTCCAAGATATAAATTGTATTATTTTGATTCAGATCTTCCAAAAGAATTATATGAATTAACCCCAAAAATAAACAGCGGGGAAACCTACTCTGGAAAAATTCTTACCTGTCCCCTCTGCGGCAGAAAGTATAAATATTCTTACGAAGTCGAAACAGAAGAGATGACAACATCGACGCAGATAACAGTAGTTAGGCTACAACCCATTCCAACAGGCGATACTTCGGAATTAAAAAGAGTCACTAAATTTCTTGCTATGCTAAAAGAAGATCTAATGCATCCATATGAAATCGTGCGCGAAAATTCTGCTAATGATCTGGCAAATTATTATCTTCTAAAAAATCAAATAAAAGACTTAAAAAAATTACTAATAGAAAGCAATGACGAAGTAACTGTACTAGGAGCCATTAGAGGCATAGCTGGAAAAAATACGTCTATTGAAATTGTAGAACTTCTTGAATCATTTTTAAATTCAAAAAATAACTTTATTCGCTCGGAATCTAGTCTAGAGCTAATAAAGTTTTATATATCTAAAAATGATTTAGCGAGTATAAAAAAGCTCTTAGAAAATTCTGACCACAAATTTGTTGTTAGCCCCAGTATCCAGGAAACTTATTTTAAATTTGTTCAAGAAAAATTAAACCTAAAAGAACTTCATCCTACTTTATTGAATTTATTAAACAGCAAAGAGGAAATCGTAAGAAGATTCTCTGACTATATTCTATCAAAATCCGATCAAGGCACATATCAAAACTATACTTTACTAAAAAGATTAAAAAGTAAAAATCCCAAATTCAGAAGCGAAGCAGCGGCTTCGATTGAGCGAAACTTAGAAAATGAAATTGATTTTTCCTTTGCAATTCCTGAACTTTCAAAAATGTTAAAGCATTCAACCACCGCATACTATGCAATTGCCGCACTTAAGAGAATGGTATATAAAGAATATGATATTACAGTTGCAATTCCTTCTATCATAAAAGAGCTATGTAAAGAAAATGGAAATTCGAAAGAAGAATTATCATCCACGCTTTCTATCTTCTTTCAAAAAAACGAATCTTATGAAAAATACTTACACAGTCTTTCTCCTCTTTTAAAAATAAAAAATGATAGCGTCTCTTATATGGTATATGATTTATTCGAGAGAGCAAGTAAGAATAATATCGATATTCGATACAGTAGAAAGTATATCGAAAGATTTTTAAAGAAGCGAAAATTCAATGACTCTCTAAGAGAAAGGGCAATCAAATTACTCGCTTACATTGATTCCATGAATGAAAATAAAAACCAATTATACCTAGAATCAGTTCAAGATTTACCTCAACGAAAATCAAGGGATTCCAATCTTGAAGTAATCAACACTTCCCTTCATTGTTCAAAATGTAATTCCGATCAAATAGAAAAGAAAAGAGAAATCAATTCTGGAAATCAAAATCTAGTCTGGTGTAAATGTATTTCCTGTGGAAACGAAGAATTTATGGATCCTTATGAACTTGATTAGTAGAATTTATTCAACTTCACTGGCTAAGTAGTATTTGCCGATAATCTAAATAGAATGTATAAAACTATTTTTCATATAAAGGATATGGATTGTCCATCGGAAGAGCAAATGATTAGGATGAAGTTAGGAGAATTTACTTCCATAAAAGAATTATCTTTTGATTATGCATTTGTATATGGCCTGAGTCTTTATGCAATAACTGGAACCTCTCAAATAAAAAGAAGAGTAGCTATTGCTAGCGGATACATTCAATTATCCCTGGCATGCCTTGGACTTCTAGAAGTATTTAGAAGATTTTTCAAAGTAGAAGAAATTCCTGATTTTAAATTTATGATTTTTATTTCTTTTCTTGCCCTACTCGCAAACACTGCTTCCCTAATTATTTTAAATAAATCCAAAAGTAAAGAAGTGCATATTGTATCGAGTCAAATTTTTACTTCTAATGATATCATCGCAAATTTGGGTGTTATCCTCGCAGGAATTTTAGTTTTAATTTTTAATACCAACCTTCCCGATTTAATCGTGGGCATTTTTGTTTTCTATTTCGTAGTCAAGGGAGCAATTAGAATTTTACAAATTTCTAAAAACTATAACCAACAGAGATAGACAATGAAAAAATGAAAGACAGGTAGAAAGGGAAATTACTTGGAAGGCACATTTATCATTAAGCGCTAATAAACAACTTAATACTATTGACATTCCAATAAACGGATAATAATTAAATTTAAGAGGATAACACAATGATGAAAATTATTTTTTTGCTATTTCTAATTATGGCAAGTTCTGTTTATGCTGAGGACGAGGAAACGCAACCGGTAGAAAAAAAGCACAAGTTCATTTTAAAAACGCAATTTGGATTTTTGGGAAATTACAAAATTCCAGAAGCAGATGAAAATAGAAAAATTGCCAATTTAGATAACGCTCTAGACTTATCGTCCGGCATCAGATCCCTATCAACGGATAACACTAAAAATGCAACAGGCTTCGTACCAAATTTAGGAATAGAATATCGTTTCTTAGAGCGCTTTAGAATTATGTTTGATAGAAGAACTTTTTCATCCTCTGCCAAAGAGTTTTATCACAAATCAATACAAGAATCTAATTATATTTCTAACGGAGTTTATCTTCAATCAAAGGGAAGATATGATTGGAATGAAACAGTTCAGAAATACGGTGTCGCTTATTACCAACCAATTTTTAGTTTTTTTTCGATTGGAGGTCTTGCTAGAAGATATGATATTTCACAGGAATATAGTATCTTTCGCAAAACAAATGAAAATCAAAGATTGTATACGACGTTTATTCAACAGGAAAAAGAAAATAGCCGCTCTTCTATAAACGGGATTGTTCCGGGAATAGGGCTTGAATTTTATTTTTTAAAGATGTTTGAAATCCGTTACACTCACGAATTTGTTAATCTAAATGGAGTTAAAAGTTCTAGAATATTCACCAATGCAGGAGGAATTATTTTTGGAATTAATTACGAAGACAGTAAATTTAAATACACAGGGCAAATTCAAAATCTAGATTTCGGATTTAAAATTCCAAAAATAGATTGGCTTACAATGCGAGTGGGGATAACAGAAGAAACCCTCAAAAGAAATTTTCAGACCAATTACAATGGATATATTATTTTCGGAAGTAGAAGCATTTTAAGCACAAGCTCTCCTCTCGGGCAATACATAAGTAGCCAGGTTTATTCAGCATTCACTGACTCGGAAGTTCGATTTAGAAATGTTTATTTTCAATTTGAAATGAGTCATTCCCTCTAATCATTTTTCTTTGAAATAATGTCTAGCTCCAAGCTGATAAAACTGAGATGCAATTTAAGAATTGAAAATTAGAAAGTGAATTGTCACAAGAAGCTTCCTTGTAAAATAGGAAAAGTCAGATTCACTATGAATCACTAAACTATTTTAGGAGAAAATAAATGAAAATTACAATTGGAGTTATTACTTTATTACTTATAGCACTGGTTTACTTTTTATTCCAGGCAGGATTTTTTGCAACTGTAACCGTTGAGGAAAAAAATATTGGTCCCTATACACTTGTCTATGAAGAATTCATCGGGGATTATAAAAACACACCCAAAATTCAGGATAAGGTTTATTATGCGCTACTCAACAATCACAAAATTGAAACTCAAAAAGGATTTGGAATTTATTATGACAATCCAAAAGAAGTTTCCAGGGATAAATTACGAAGTGAAATAGGCTGTATCTTAGAAGAAAAAGATTTAGCCAGAGTGGAAGAGTTAAAGACGAAACAATTTAAAATAAAAGAATTTCCGAATACAAATGCAATCGTAATCGAATTTCCATTTAACAATCAATTTTCTATCCTGGCAGGAATTATGAAAGTATATCCAAAATTAGAAGCCTATCGCAAAGAGCATAATTACAACCCGAGAGAAGTTATGGAAATATACGATGTTCCAAAAAAGAAAATTCTATACATAAGTTTAAAAAATTGAAATTTTAATAAAAAGCCTTTCTGCAATGTATATTTTTTTGTAAGTTACATTTTTATATTGATATGAAGTAATAAAAATACTTTCTGACTTTATGCTTATTGTAAAAACAGGAAGGCTTGTATGATCATATTTGAAGAAAACATCGAATTACCCACAGATATAAATGGGACTTTTTCCGTATTAGCTGATTTTTCTAATTTAACAAACTGGGATCCCGGAATTGCTAGCGTCCAAAAACTTACAGCAGGTGCGCTAAAGATTGGAACCGAATTTGAAGTTATCGCAGAATTCTTTTTGCAAAAAGTTCCGATGAAATACACTCTAATAGAATACGAGCCAAATAAAAAAGTTTCTTATAGAGGAGATGCCGACACGGTTACTGCGATTGATACAATGGAGTTTTTACCCAATCAAAATGGTTGCCTCGTCAAATACAAAGCCAGTTTTGAATTTAAAGGAATTTTAGCAACGCAGGAACCTTTAATGAAAATGATTTTACAAAATACGGCTAATAACGCTTATGCGGGAATGCGAAGAGCGTTTTCCTTACCGAGTAAAATTGAGTCCGAAATTTCAAATCAACTCTCTTATAAATTTATATTTCCTGTGATTTATGATTTTAGTAAACTTGGATATAACTCAGCAAAGAAAAACTTTAAAGCAATCACGGCAAATCTTTCAACAAAGACTGCTGTCGTAACGGGCGCATCTTCTGGAATCGGATTTGAAGCAGCCTTAAAATTAGCTAAGAGGCAAGCAACCGTTATCCTCGTAGGTAGAAATGAGAAAAAATTAGAATCTGCAAAAGAAAAAATCATTTCGGAATCAGGTAATAAAAATATATCTTTTGAAATTGCTAACCTTTCTTTAATGAAAGAAACCAAATCTCTTGCAGATAGAATTTCTGAAAAATTTGAATCAATAGATATTTTAATCAATAACGCTGGGGCTTTATTTAATACAAGAGAAGTGACCGAAGAAGGCTATGAAAAATCGACCGCTCTTTTACTTTATAGTCCCTGTCTTTTGACAAATTTACTTCTCCCTAATTTAAAAAAAGCAAAAGAAGGAAGTCGCATTGTAAATGTTTCTTCCGGTGGAATGTATACACAAAAATTAGATTTAGAAGATTTAGAGTCAAAGAAAAATTATAATGGAGCAGTTGCCTATGCCAAAGCAAAGCGCGGTCTCGTCATTATGAGTGATTACTGGGCTAGAACTTTTCAATCAGATAAAATTTCTTCATTTTGTATGCATCCTGGTTGGGCTGATACAGAGGCTGTTCAAGATTCTCTTCCCGGATTTTATACTATGACAAAATCTATTTTGCGAACTCCAGAAGAAGGCGCTGACACAATATACTGGTTAGCCGCATCCGACGAGCTAAAAAAATCTACCGGAGGATTTTATCTAGATAGAAAAATACAACCCACACATGTATTTTTTACAGAGAATTCCGAAGACGAAGAACAAAAGTTTTTAGAGTATATGAATTCTTTTTTAAAGAAATACACTAAATGACTTTTTTTATAAATTATTTTCGAGGGGTGAGATTTGAATTTTTTAACAACCAGACTTTTTAGTCAAAGACATGATTTTCTAATGATTCCACTGATTGTAACTTTGCTATTTGTAAATATCAATTGCGATAAAGAAGAAAAAAAAGCCAATCAAAGTAAAAATAAGGAAACCATCCTTATAAAAGCGATGAGCTTACTGGGAATTTCATCTCCGAGTCAAAGAACAATTACATCAATGAATACTGTCGAGACTCCAACTTTTTCTATTGCGGCAGGACTCTATACTACACCCCAAAATATTACAATCACCACGAAAACTTTAGGGGCTAATATCTATTACACCACAGATGGAACAGCTCCTACTGCTAACTCCAATGTTTATACAACTTCCTTTCCAATTTGGACTATTGCCGGAAAAACACTAAAAGCAATTGCTATTAAGGCGAGCCATTTAGATAGCTCTGTTTTAAGTGGGGTGTTTAGTTATCCTCCTCTAAAGACAGGACAGACTCTTTGCTATGATACTGCTGGCACATTAATTTCTTGTGCAGGCACAGGACAGGATGGTGATCTACAAACCGGAGTTTCTAAAAGCTACACAGGACCAACTGCTCACGCCACGTATACTTCTGATTACACGACGACAGACAATGCAACAGGGCTTGTATGGAGAAGTTGCTCGCAAGGAAAAACTGGTGCGACATGCGCTACAGGTGCTGCTCAAACTCTTACGAACGATGGCACTGCAACCGATGCAACCAATCATGCGACTTATGGTTGTAATGCGCTCAATGGAACCAACAGTGGTAACGGGTATGCTGGAAGAAAAACGTGGCGACTACCAACAGCAAAAGAATTATCCTCTCTGAGTAGTTTTGGGGCAATAGCAATCGACACAACTGCCTTTCCTAATCCGGTCGGAGGTAATCATTGGAGTTCTACTGCTTATCTAATCACTGCCGGTAATTCCTATCTAGTTAAATCGGATGCTACTTTAATAAGTTTTGTGAACACAACTGCTGCTTATGTGCGCTGTGTTTCAGGTGATCAAAACCTTACTGTAAAAAATTTTACAGATAACGCGGATGGCACGATTAAGGACAATACTACAGGACTAACCTGGCAGAAGTGCGCCATGGGACAAACTAATAACTCTACTTGTTCCGGTGGAGCAACAAATGGAACCTGGGTAAATGCATTGACCTATTGTAATAGCACTTTAAACAACCTGCCTGCCTCGGCTCCAAGAACTTGGCGTATGCCTAATGTAATTGAACTTCAATCGATCGAGGACTACACAAAGACAACTAATTTTGGACCTGACTCGAACTATTTTCCAAATGCAATTGGTGGAGGCTCTGTCTCGACTACACACATGGGAATCTTAGATCGTTCATGGTGTGTAAACTATACCACTACTTGGTGGTCCTGTCCTAAGATCAATACCACTGCTGTTCGTTGTGTGAGTGGACCTTGATTTTCTAGCTTGACTCAAATTTTTTTAAATATGAAATTGTTTGTGCTATGAAAAAAAAGAACCAACCATTCTCAGAAGACTACCAAAAAATATACAATGCAATTATAGATGATATGGCAGAAGAGTTAGAATCCTTAGACGATGATGACTTAGAGCACAGCAAAGAAAGAGCGCTTATGAAGTTTCCGATTGGCGGAGACATTACTCATCATACTCAATCGTATTTAAAAGAATTGTTAAAATTACAAATTCAGCTTGTGAAATTACAGGACTGGGTAAAAGAAACAGGGTATAAATTAGTTATCCTTTTTGAGGGAAGAGACGCTGCAGGAAAAGGAGGAGTCATCAAGCGGATAACGCAAAAATTAAATCCACGTATTTATAAAGTAGTAGCACTTACTGCTCCATCAGAGAGAGAAAGAACGCAATGGTATTTTCAGCGGTATATAGCTCATTTGCCGGCAGCGGGTGAAATTGTAATGTTTGATAGAAGTTGGTACAATAGAGCCGGTGTTGAAAAGGTTATGGGATTTTGCACTGAAAAAGAATACCAGGAATTTTTAAGTACGGTTCCTCAATTTGAAAGAATGATTTGCCAATCGGGAATTCATTTAATTAAATATTGGTTTTCAATTTCAGACAAAGAGCAAGAGTTTAGATTTAATTGTAGAATTCATGATCCATTAAAGCAATGGAAATTAAGTCCAATGGATTTACAATCCAGGATTCGATGGGAAGATTATACAAAAGCAAAAGAAGTCATGTTAGAAAAAACACATATTCCAGAAGCACCCTGGCATATTGTTCCAGCTATAGATAAAAAATTAGCTCGACTCAATTGCATTGCTCACCTACTCTCTGAAGTTCCGTATAAAGAAATTAAAACTAAGCCAATCACACTCCCGCAAAGAAAAAGAAATGAGCATTACAGGCGTAATCCTACACCAAAAGATTTAATCATTCCACAAATTTATTTGTAAAAAAAATCTTTCTGGTTTGATTCAATGAATATAAAAATACTTTCTTTAATTCTTTTCTACTTAGTTTTATTTTTCAACCTCTGTAGCCCAATTCATGCAGAGGTAGAAACCAGTAAAGCCATATCCGATTATATATTACTGGGACCTAATTCTTATTATCTATTTACAGATCATAATACACCGATAGAAGAAATATTAAAACCAGAAACAATCAGAGAGTTTAAAAAGAATAATACTGATTATCCGAACTTTGGGATTAAAAGTCAGGAGCTCTGGATTAAAGTAGATTTAGATTTAACTCAGAGTGTGGAGCCAATTATCGAAGCAGCTACACCACTGCTATATAAAATCCGTTTTTATCAATATTGCGATGGAAAAGAAATTTTTTATTATCAATCAGGAATGGATTTTCTAAATGAAAAACTTCCCCGACATCCCAATTATCAATTTCCAATTAAGCAATGTTTTGGAAAGTGTCAGATTTTTTTAGCGTTGCAATCAAATGATTCTCTTACTGTGCCTTTGTTTTATTGGGAGAAGACAGCTCTTCAAAAATTTGACATTATCCGCCACTTGCTTTTTGGTTTGTTTTTTGGACTTATGATTTCTTTAGCTTTGTATAACTTTTTACTTTTTCTTTCCATTCAAAACCGGGCTTATCTCTGGTATGTTCTTTATATTTTGACTTTTACAATTTTTTATCTCAGTGTATATGGATATTTTAGATTCCTGTTCGGATCGATAATCGAAAATGGTATTTCTTATTGGGTCATGGCGACAAGTATTTTTACTGCGATTTTTGCCTTGCTTTTCGGAAATCAATTTTTGCAGATAAAAGAGATTCACCCCAAATTATCAAAATTAATTTATATGTTTGTTCTTTTCGGAGTTCTACTCTGTATTCCAACGAAATTCTTAACTATCGATCGGAGTATACTAATCAGTAATCTCTATCCCGGATTAGCAATCACTGCTTTAGTAGCGGCTATCTTTGTTAGCCTCCGCTCTGGCTACAAACCAGCAATTTATTTTGCGATCGCCTGGGGCACTCTTTTAATTTCAGTCACTTTGTTTATTGCAGAGAACTTAGGATTAATTTCAGGATGTGCACTAACGCATTATAGTCAAATTATTGGGGCGAGTCTAGAAGCCGTTCTACTTTCTCTTGCACTTGGCTTTAGAGTCAATGATTTACGAAACAAAGAAGCACAGGCCAGGGAGCAAATTCTAGCAAAAGAAAGAGAAGCATTTGAACTGGAGAGAGCCTATGCAAAATCAATGCAACGGTTTGTTCCCGAACAGTTTTTAAGAAACCTGGATAAAGAAAATATTCTTCAAGTAAAAAAAGGAGATGCTAAGTCTCTAGAGATGGCAGTTTTATTTACCGACATACGCGGATTTACCTCACTTTCGGAAACAGTTGGAACAAGTGAAACATTCGCATTTTTAAATCGCTATCTAGAAATCATGGAACCAATTATCGAATCCAAAGGGGGATTTATAGATAAATTCATCGGTGATGCAATCATGGCTTTATTTGTTGAACCCGAAAAAGCTCTCGAAGCAGCGATTGCCATGATGGAAGCAACAAAAGAGCAAATCTTACCGGATGGCACTCGACTCAAAACAGGAATTGGAATTCATTTCGGTGAACTGATTTTAGGCACTGTAGGATCAGAGAATAGACTTGAAACTACAGTCATTGGAGACACTGTCAATCTAGCCAGTCGAATTGAATCTCTAACAAAACAATACTCCGCCGAAATACTAGTATCCGCTGACGTAATAAAAAAAATATCCAATCAAAATTACAAATGGAAAGAATTAGATTCCGTTACCGTTAAAGGAAAATCGAAACCGGTATCCCTATTTCAATTCATTGCATAATTTATTATTAAGTTCTTGAAATTTTTAATTCATTAATTCATTGTAAATATATGAAAGTAGAAGAAATGGAAAATGCGATTTTGATTGGTGTCAATGTCAAAGATCAATCAGATTTTCAAGAATCAATGGAAGAGTTAAAAAACTTAACAATTGCCCGCGGAATGTCAATAGCAGGAGTGTTAGAACAAAATTTAAAATCAGTTCATCCCGCTCATTATATCGGTGCCGGTAAAGTAGAAGAAATTAAACAACTATTAACCGAAAAAAAAGCAAATGTTCTAATATTTAACAATGAACTTTCTCCTTCACAGCTTCATAATCTAGAAACAGAACTAGGTTGTAGAATTTTAGATAGAACTACTTTAATCTTAGAAATATTCTCCGAGCGTGCAAAAACAAGAGAAGCAAAATTACAAGTAGAAGTGGCTAAGCTACAGTATCTACTACCAAGGCTTGTTGGAACAGGCGATAATCTAGGAAGACAGAGTGGCGGTGTCGGAACTAAGAATAGAGGCTCCGGCGAAAAAAAATTGGAGTTAGACAAAAGAAAAATTGAAACAAAAATTTCAGAATTAAACCATGAGTTGGAATCTCTTACAAAAGAAAGAGAAACACAACGAAAAAAAAGAAAAAAGACAGATATTTCGTCTATTGCATTGGTTGGCTACACAAACGCAGGAAAGTCAACTCTAATGAATGCAATGGTTGAAACCTTTAAAAAACCCGACTCAAAAAAAGTTTTAGAAAAAGATATGCTTTTTGCTACTCTCGAAACATCTGTTAGAAGTATATATCTTCCGAATCATAAAATGTTTTTTTTATCCGATACAGTTGGATTTGTAAGTGATCTGCCACATGAGCTAGTGAAAGCATTTCGCACAACGCTCGAGGAAGTGATTGAAGCAGATTTACTTTTACATGTTGTAGACTATTCCAATCCAAATTATAAAAAACAAATCAAAGTTACAACCGATACACTACATCAAATCGGTGCGAGTCATATTCCAGTTCTCTACATCTACAATAAGTCCGAGCTTACAGATGTAAGTATTCCAACTGCACAGGAAGATAGAATCTATTTATCTGCAAAAAATAGAATTGGAATCAGTGAATTAGTTGAGTTAATAGAAAAACAAATATATAAGCTCTACATTAAATGTAGCATGTTAATTCCTTATAGCGATGGAAGTGTAGTTTCTTATTTAAATGAGCATGCGATTGTAGAATCGGTTGAGCACAAAGAAGAAGGAACTTTTTTAACCTTGCAATGCAAAGAGTCTGATTTTCATAAATTTAAACAGTATCTGAAAACTAATAGTGATTTGCCTCTACATTCTTAGTAAACACACTTTATCAAATGAAATTTTAAGAACCTTTGCGTTAGTATAATTATTCTTTGCTTTTTTGTTATTATCCCCTGTCTGTAGAGAAAAAAACAAATCAAATCTTTCCAAAAGTTTAAAATAGAGAAATCGATCTCAGTCATTGGTCAACGGTTACTCCCATTTTCCCAATAGATTTAGGAACTATAACGAGTATTAACCGATATTCCGCGTTAAGCGATAAGTTTTATGCAGTCTTCGGTTTTAAACTAGGAACAAGCCAAAATTACAATCTACTCCGCTCTACAGATGGAATTACGTGGACAAAAGTTACCCTACCATAAAAAAAGGAATTAAAAACAAAGGAGAAAACAATGAAAAAAATAAAAGGGTATATGTTGAGTAAGGACTTGATTAATCAAGTCCCAACTCAACTCACTATCACAATCCTGGTGTATTGCTTGTTAGCCTCTCTGGCTGGATGTAAAAAAGAAGAGCAAAAAGTTGTCGAGACAAAGCCGGAATTCAAACCGCAGGGTTTGGTATTATTTGTACTAGGCGAAGTTAAGATGGGAGATAAACAATTAAAAGTCGGTGATGTTGTGCCTGAAAAAGAATCCATTAAAACTGGAAAGAAAGCTGCATGTGATATTCAAATCACAGGATTAGATTCAGATGTAACTATCAGATTAAGGGAAAACTCTAATTTTGCGCTATCCGGATATTTAAAAAAAGAAGTTAAAAATCTACAAATGAAAATGGTCACGGGAAAGATTCTAGTCAATACACAAAAATTAAATACAAAAGAAAGCGTAGAAACTATCACACCTACTTCTGTTGTAGGAGTAAGAGGAACAAAGTTCGAAGTAGAAATTGGAAAGGATTTGTCTAGTTCAATTTCAGTTTACGAAGGTAAAGTTGCGGCTAAAGTTGTTATACCTGAGATTGAAGCATTGCCGGACGATATAAAAGAGAAGAGTGCAACACTGCAAAAATTAGATGCTTATCTAGTAGAAAAGGAAGTGGTAATTGAATCAGGATTCTCTTCTACAGTTACAAAAAAATATGCAGACAAAGTATTAAAAGATACAGGTATTGGAGAAATTCTTAAAACTGCGGATAAAACTAAGTTAACCGAAGAGCTCGATAAGAAAATCATACCAGAATCTTTTACAGAAAAAATACAAAAATTAAAAGACCAGGAAGTGCAGGCTCCTTTAGTAAAAGTTTCTGCTAAAACTTTTGAAGAAAAATTAAAAGAATATGATGAGATTATAGCAGTAGAAAAAACTAAACTTAAAGATCAAAAGCTAAAAGACGAAGAAATTCAAAAGAGAATGAAGTCACCTGAATTAATGAAACGAATTGAGCAAATCATGGATAAAAGTGCAGAGACTTTACTTCTAAAATCCGGTGAGCGCATACCAGGCGTTATCTACCTTGAAGGAAATAAATTCATTGTTCTAACTCCAGAAGGAAAAAAAGAATTTGATAAAGAGCAAGTTCAGGACGTTGAATTGCAGTAAGTAAAAGATTGTGTAATAGCGGAAAAACTTTATTTTTATTGAGAATAAAAGTGATAATTTATTTGCTATTACACAGTTTAAATCTTTCCTTTTGGAAGGGTGAAAATAAATTTACTGCCTTTTCCCAGTTTACTTTCCACCCAAATTTTTCCACCCTGTTTCTCAACAAATTCTTTACATAAAATTAATCCAAGTCCGGATCCTTTTTCTTTTTCTGTGCCGGGCAAACTAAACTTTGAGTCTATACGAAAAATCTTTTGAAAATTATTTGGATCAATTCCAACGCCTGAATCGATTACTGAAATTTCGAAGAAGGTGTCTTTCTGTTCTGCGGATACTATTATTTTTCCGTTAGTCTGTGTAAATTTAATCGCATTTGTTAATAAATTTCGGAGAATAATATTTACTAACATATTATCAGCATATACTGTATCATTTTCTGAAAATCTTTTTTCGATAGTAATATTTTTCTTTAAAGCATTTCCTCTAACTACTTCGTAGGCAGAAGAGAAAATTGATTCCATGGATAAATTTATGGGGCTAACATTTATTTCCCCCGTCTGAGACTTTGCCCACTCTACTATATTGGTGAGTAACTCAAGCGCAGAATTAGATGTTTCTCTTATCATTTTTGTAATTTGTAAAAGTTGTGAAGAATTTTTCAGATCTTCCTCTAAGAGTGTTGTTTCCATAATTTCAGAAATTCCACGGATACCAGCAAACGGATTATGAAGATCATGCGCTATGATACTAAAGAATTTATCTTTCATAGTATTTAGCTCAACAAGTTTTTTATTTTTGTCCAGGATTTCAAATTCTAATTTCTTACGATTTTCGATATTTCTAGAAACGCCCATCACTTCTATATCTCCATTGGCTGCTAATTGGAGATGTAAGGTATTTTCAACCCAGATAAAATTTCCATCTTTACATTTTTGTCTAACTTCTATTGTTTTGTATTTTATTTCCTTTGGGTTTTGAAGAATTTCATTTATCAATTCAGGAATCATTTGTTTTACTTTTTCTGCTGAGTCATTTTCAATACTATTATCAATACTTAATTGCATCGCTTCTTCAACAGTAAAGCCAGTTAAGTGAATACAGGATGGACTAACATACGTCATTTTATTTTGTGTAAGATTTAGAACCCAAATCACATCAGAAATATTTTCAGCGAGTAATCGATATTTTTCTCTCGCTTCAAAAAGTTCTTCATTTATTTTTTTATATTCTTGATTTGTTTTTCTTAGATTTTCATTGGAGTGCAATAAAGATAAATCTGACTCTATAACATTTTTAATATAGAGTAGTAAATTTTCATGCTTTAAAGAAAAATGATTTTCCTTTGTATCTAAAATGCAAATTGTTCCAAAGGGTTTGTTATCAGGAAAATTAATTGGATATCCAAGATAACTAATCATTCCAAGTTTAATATCTGGATTATTATCCCAATTCGGATCAGTAAGAGCGTTCGGGACAAGTAATTTTTTATTTGTTTTAATTACTGTTTCACAATAGAGACCGTAAGAATGTTCCTTTGCTCCAACTTTGTATGGATTATTATCAGAATTGCTTGAAACAAACACTTCTAAAAAATCTTCTTCCAACTTCATAATTAGAGCTGCAGGAATACCGCCGGCTTCAGCTAATAAATTAAGAAGTTCTTGCCACTTAGTAAAAAGTGTATTGGGACTATACAAAATCATTTCTTTCATTGTCACCATTTTTTCCCGACTTCCTATTTTTATTCTTTTTTAAAATTTGTCTAATATTAAAAATTAGTTTTCTCTCTAGATAAATATTAAGTTTAAATATATTTTTTTTACTGACTAGATGAATTTACATTTTATTTAAAATTTTATATATACTAGCTAATAAAACTATAGTATAATCTTGATTAGCCCGCAAAATAACATCCCAGAAATCAATAGCCTTTACAGGACAGTATACCTTGCCTTCCCAACATTTACCTTTCCTGCCAATACTCTTGACTATTCTTAATAATGGTTATTGCAATAGCAATTAAACTTTGAAACCAACTTGAATGAATTATACCAATTCCCAAAAGTAAATCCCGATTTAAAAATGAATAAGCTACTTTTGGGAATTAGAAATACCCCTTCTCGAAAAATAGCTAAATTTATTTATTAGAAGTGGTATATAAAATTTAGGGAGTATAAATTTGAGCCACAATGAATTTGATGAATTATTTTTTTAGATGACTATCTAATTAAACGAATCGTAAGGGCAACCCAAGATTTGGAGGAATGCATATCCAGTCAAGAGCGAATAATTAGCATTTGGCGAGATTTGAAAAAATGAATAAACAGCTAACTTAAATTCATCTCATCTGGTAATTTTTATTCGGACTTGCATAAAAAAGGCGATTAACTAAATTGGATACCTTGAAAAGCCAATCTGGTTTACACTTAAGGATAACAATCATTTACTTAATAAATGGAATTTAGAATTCGGATATGCATGGCTGGATAGAATTGAACTTTAACAAAAAGAAAACAATATATGGAAAGTAAAAATAAATTAAATGTAAAACATGCCAATTGAAAAAAAATAATCCTATTCTCTTCCTATCTATTTTTTTACTATTTTGTATTTCCTGTAATCGTGAATTTCGAGAATCTATTTCGACAAGAAAAACACCCCTCCAAGTATACGTTAGCCCTACGACGGTAGATATTGAAATATACTTTCTAAAATCGATTAGCTCACAGGATACTTCCAGTGAAAAAAGAAAGGAATTGATTCGAAAGATTTCGAAGGAGCACGGACAGTGGTTTCAAGCCAGGTTAGAAAAAACGTTGCAAGAAGAACATATTAAAGTAGTACCTGTGGATAATGCAGATTTAATCCTCGATACTAAAATCTTAGATATGGGTGAAATTAGAGCAAGAAAATTTATAGAAGGATTATCAGTTGGCTTAGTTCTAGGTGCAATTATTGGAGAAGCTACTGGTGATTCAAAAATTGGATTAGCTGTATTTGTATGGGAAGTAATTGAGGAAATAATGATTGTTTACCTGTTAAAAACATTTCTCATGATTACAACTATTGAATTAACAATTTTGGAACCTGATAAAACAATTGTATTAAAAAAAGAATTTACATCCTACTCGAATCGAGATTATGAAAAGACAGTTGCTGAAAATCTAAGAGATTTACGTGAAACTAGAGTTCAGGGGAGTCTTGATCAAAATGTAAAAGACATTGTAGAGTTTTTGAAAAAGTAAACACAAATTAAATTGTTTTTCCTTTGTGAGCATGAATATTTTTATTCGTAATAGGACTTGCCGAAAGAAAAGCAATTTATGAAATTGGATAAATGAAATTTGCTCTCATTTTCTTTTTGTTAAATTTTTCTCTCTTTTCCGAAAATCAATACATTCAACTGAACGATGATATGGAAGCCCTCGATTTGGGAAAAAGAATTGAATACTTTATTGATGAGGAAAATATGATTTCCTTAGAAAATATTACTGATTTAGAAATACAAAGTTTATTTTTAAAAAATAAATCGAACATTCCCGAATTTGGTTACCAAGAAAATCAAATTTGGCTTAAATTAAGTATTATGGATAACAGTGCTTTACCCGAAAATTGGTATCTAGAAATTCAATATCCACTTATAGACTCTATTGAAATTTGCACAAAAGAAAACAATATTTGGAAAATAGAAAAAACTGGCGATGAATTTCCTTTTTTAAGTAGAAAAGTTTTCTATCGTAACTTTATATTTGGATTATCCTTCCCGGCTAAAGAGGTAAAAACCTATTATATAAAAATAAACACATCAAGTGCGGTTATCATTCCGCTACGCCTTTACAAAGAAAAATATTTCTCTAAAATGACTGCCTACACAGAAGCCTGGCATTTCATTTACTACGGTGTTTTATTTGTAATGATTTTTTACAATGGGTTCATTTCTATTTCACTTAGAAGTTTTAGTTATCTACTATATTCGCTCAGCACATTATCTATGTTATCCTATCAAATCATGTTTAATGGTCATGGATTTCAGTATTTATGGCAGAATAGTCTTTGGTTACAAAAATACATGGGGCTAATTTCCATTATATTCTTTGCCATATTTACAATAGAATTTATGATTCGATTTTTAAATTTAAGAAATACAGTTCGTTTATTGATTAGAACTTTACTACTCATTCAAAATATAATAATTTTAATTTCTTTATTTTATTCCCTCTCTCTGACATTTAAAATCATTGGCTTAATTGGAATTTTTAATATCACAATGGTAATTTCAGCAGGAATTTTTTCCTGGATGAATGGATATCGTCCCGCTAGATTTTTTGTGATTGCATGGGCAGGTTATTGCCTTGGTGCAATTTTAGTTTCCTTAAGAATCTTGGGATTTTTGGAAACAAATTTTATTACAACCTACGCCCTGCAAATTGGATCGATGATTGAACTTGTATTTTTATCGATTGCACTTGGGGATCGATACAAATTAATAATGGATGAAAATATTAAAGTCCAAAAAGAACTTTTAGAAATACAAATTGTTCATACAAATACTTTAGAAAAAAAAGTTAAAGAAAGAACGGCTACTCTTGATAAAACGCTAAATCAATTAAACCAATCTTTGAAAATTATTCAAGAGGATTTAAATCTTGCTAAGAAGATTCAAAAAAATACACTCCTGGTTAAGCCGACTCTTTTAAATGAATTAAACATTATGCAAACTTATATTCCCATGCTTGAAGTCGGTGGCGACTATTATGATATCACAAAAGTAAATGATTCCACTTATAGAATTTTTCAGGCTGATGCAACAGGACACGGTGTGCAAGCGGCAATGATAACGATGGCAATCAAGGGTATTTACGATAACGTTAAGAACTATGACCTGGAAACGTCTCAAATCATGGAAATCTTTAACGATGAATATATGAATAAGTATCAATCATTAAATAGTTTTATGACAGCAATCATTGTAGACATTGACGTTAAGCGGCATATATTAAAATACACCTCAGCCGGTCATCCCGCAGCCTTCTTAATCCAAAAAAATCAAACTCATTTATTAAAGAATACAGGCAAAATGATCGGAATCGTAAAAAATATTAAATATACATCTAGAGAATTTGAATTCAGGGATACTGATCGCCTGTTTGTTTTCACGGATGGAATTTTTGAGGAATTCAATTCTATAGAAGAAGAATTTGGAGAAGAAAGACTTTATTCAATATTAAAGGAAAACCTTCATTTGCCCCTGGAGTTGGTAATTAAAAAAGCCTTAGAGAGTTTGGATAGTTTTTTAGGTGACGTTCCGAAACAGGACGATATAACAATACTCGCAATTGAAAATAAAAAGTTTTAATTTAGAGAATAATACTGCATTCATTCAAAATAAGGCAGAAGAAGCAGATACAATAAAATCTACCCTCCTCTAGAGTATGAAATCTATGATGACTACGAATCGGGCAATGATTCCTATCAAATTTTGAGTGATTACTAAGACTTTCAAAGATTATCACCGATGCACAATACTGACAAGTTAAAAACTGAATGTTTTGCAATCAATGGTAGGATAGGCATCCCTGCCTGTCCATGAAACAGGCAAGGATGCCTGTTCTCCTAGTTATTATATAATATTAAAGGCTTAATTTGACAGTATTGACTTAAAGTGCACGCTAAATCGTTGGTCGCCATAGTTTAAATCCATTTCATTTTTTTATCTCTCATTCATCCGTGTTGATTTGTGTTCATCTGTGGCATACTTATACATTTCCCTTGACTCCTCCCCCTTTCCTATTAACTTGGTATTCAAATCTAAATACTTCTACCCTTACTGTGTCCATTTCTCGCAAAAATGGGTAAAAAAACAGAACTAAGGGTTAACCCAAAGGAGAAAATTATGCGAACGTATGAAATTACGTCTATCCTAACTGAGGGATCTCAGGCTGTGATCGACGAAACCAAAAAATCCATTCAGGATATTCTAAAAAAATATTCTGCTGAAATCACTTCCGTAGAAGACTGGGGAAATAAAAAACTCTGGTATGCCATTGGCGGTCATGAATCTGGCTTTTACACTCATATCAAATGTAAAGCAGAAGCAAAGTCCATCGAAAAGATTGAGCGCGAATTTTTGCTCAACCAAAACATCCTAAAAGCACTCGTCATCAAGGCATAACATGGCAAACGACCTAAATCGGGTTACTCTCATTGGACGACTCACTCGCGATCCTGAAATCAAAACCGTCGGCGGCACATCGGTTTGTAATTTCAGTCTAGCGACTAATCGCACGTATGTTTCAAACGGAGAAAAAAAAGAGGAAACTCATTTCTTCGATTGTGACGTATGGGGAAAATTAGCTGACGTGCTAAAGCAATATGCGACTAAGGGCAAACAAATTGCCATAGAAGGTAGATTGCAACAATCTGTTTGGGATGCTCCCGACGGAAAGAAAAATAGCAAAGTCAGAATCAGAGTCGAAAACTTCCAACTCCTCGGCGGAAACACCGGCGGTGGAAGTGGTGGTGGGGCTAATAGCTCTTACTCACAACAAGAAGTTCCAATGGACGCCTATGATCCGGGTTACGCCTCCGATATCAACGAAGACGATTCTGTTTTTTAACAACTAAATTTTAAGAATAAAAGGACTAATACTATGTCAGAACTAGACAATAAAGACATTCAACAAGACTACCCAATGAAGGAAAAAATCTACAGCAAACGCGACGAAGATGATGAAGATGATGACAAAAACTTCCGCGGAAAAGATGGGGAAGGAAAATACCCAAAGAAAAATGCAAAATACAAACGCAAGGTTTGTAAATTCTGCGCTGATAAAACTCTCGCTGCATCTCTTGACTACAAAAGAGTAGACATGCTAGAAAGATTTATCACAAACCGTGGTAAAATTCTTCCAAGAAGAATCACAGGCACTTGTGCAAAACACCAGAGACAATTAGTAAGAGAAATCAAAAAAGCAAGATCTATTTCTCTCTTACCATTTAGAGTAATATAAGGAGTAACCACATGAAAGTTATTTTACAAAAAGATGTTTCTAATCTAGGTGATGCAGGCGATTTAAAAGAAGTTGCTGATGGTTATGCAAGAAATTTCCTACTTCCAAATAGACTTGCTATTCGTGCAAACGATGGCTCTACAAAAGTAATTGAGCACCAACGCAAATTAGCCGCTGTCAAAAAAGAAAAACGTGTTAAGTCTATGCAAGAGATTGCAAAAGCAATCGAAAGTAAAGAATTACAAATCCTTGTAAAAGTCGGTGAAAACGACAAACTATTTGGCTCTGTAACTTCTCTCGACATTGCAAATGCACTTAAGAAAGAAGGAATCGAAATCGACAAACGTAAGATTGAAATTCCTGAACACATTAAATCCCTTGGAAACTACCAGGCTAAAGTTAAATTAGCTGATGGCGTAAGCACAAGCATCAAAATCAAAGTAGAAAAATCAGAGTAGTCTATGAACTCCGATCCTCTTTATGAGTTAGAGTCTGAAAAATCTTTTTTAGCTTCTATACTTTTAAAGGGGTCTCCGGGAATTAACGATCTACAGATCGAGCCCGAAGATTTTTATCAAGATCTCCACAAAAGAATGTTCGCATCTATGAGAGAACTCGTAGATGCGTCAATCACCATAGATCCAATCTCTCTCACAAATCATTTACGAGAAACTTCCCGCTTCCGCGATGAAGCCAAAGACCAGGAATATATTTTTGCACTCTACCGCGATGCTGTTGTTATTCAGCCTCTTAGCTATTACGCGAAACGAATTAAAAAATATTCCGACCGAAGAAAGTATATCAAAGTTCTTCGCGACTCAATTGAAAATATAAATGCAGAGCAAGAGGATAACGAGGGATTATTCACTCGAATCGAAGGAGAACTTGCAAAGATTTCCCGTGCAGTCCAGTCCCGTGGACTAAAACTCGTAAAAGATGATAAAGCTGACTTAATTGATTATGTTCAGTTGATGTATGAGACTAAAGGTGCGACGAGTGGTCTTCGCACTCATTTTGACGGCTTAGACGAAGTAACCACTGGTCTCAAGCCACACGAATTAATTATTATTGCCGCACGACCCGGTCTCGGTAAAACTACATTTGCACTTAATATTGCGTCTAACGTTGCAATCAAAGAAAAAAAGATCGTAGCCATTTTCTCTCTTGAGATGAGTCGCATGGAATTACTCATCAAGATGATTTGTTCGGAAGCGCGAATCAACTCTAACAATTTAAAGACAGGTGCCATTCATCCGAGTGATCAAAAAAAATTACTCGATTCAATTATAAAAGTTACCTCTGCTCCCATTTGGATTGATGATGCGGGCGCGCTTTCGATTTGGGAATTCAAAAGTAGAGTTAGACAGTTGTTAATCACTACCCCACTCTCTCTCATAGTGGTGGATTACTTGCAACTCATGAATGACCCGGGAGTAAAAGAAGGCAGACAACAAGAAGTAGCCTCTATTTCTAGAAATCTAAAGCAAATGGCAAAAGAAGCCAACTGTCCGATCATTGCACTCTCACAAATGTCGCGGGCAGTTGAACAGAGATCAAAAGAACAAAAACCACAATTATCTGATTTACGGGAATCAGGAGCAATCGAGCAGGATGCTGACATTGTTGCATTTATTTATCGAGAAGATAAAGTCAAAGACCCTGACGAAATTCCAGAAGACCAGAAGAATAAAGCTGAAATCATTATAGCAAAGAACCGCGCCGGTCAGACAAAAAGTTTTCAATTGGCATTTACACCAGAATATAGTCGCTTTGATAATCTTAGCGGTGGTTAAAAAACAATTGAAAAAATCCACCCTTAACTAAAATAAAACTCAAATGAACTTTTTTAAAAATAGCCTTCTTTGCTCAATAGTATTCGTCTTATATACTATGAGTAACAGTGCTGTAACATCAGCTCCTGAATCAATCAATCGAATTATGGCTATCGTTGGAAAGATTTCCATTTCCCAACTTGACTTTGAAAGGGGCGAAGAAATTTACAAGGCACTCCAAAAGCAAAAAAAGCAAGTCAAAGCTCAAAAGGCATCGTGGAAAACCCAAGTATTGGATTTTCTTATTGCAAGAGCAATTATAGATATCACAGCAGATGAAGAATCAATCCAGGCCGGAGAAAAAAACGTAGAAGCAGAAATTGACCGGCTAATGAAGCTTAGCCAGGTAACCGAGAGGCCTCAATTCGAAAAGTTAATTACGGAAAAGACCGGTTTGCCCTTTGATATCTGGATTAATGACCTACCCTATCAAATTAAAAGAGGACAATTACTCCAAGTGCGCGTGAGTATCAAGCCTCCTTCTGAACAAGAAATACAATCCTGGTACAATCAAAATAAACAGAAAGTTGGATTTGAAATAAAATTCAGAGAAATCTGTTTAGTTCCGAAAAACTCTTCTGACGCAGAAGAACAAAGAATTTCCGGTGAGATAAATAACATTAAAAAAGAAGCACGAAAGGACAGGGATGCTTTTAACTTAATTGCGAATGGTCCGAGAAATCAAGCCTATGCAAAGGGAATCAATGACTGGACTCCGACTTTCGAAATTTTCAATCGCAGTCCGGCATTGGTAAATGTTCTTGGTCGTCTAGACGATGGCAAGGTGTCTGACGCATTTATAGATGACAAAAGAAGATATTGCATTGTTCGAATGGAAGGAAAACGACCAACTCCAATTGATACCATTCGTAGAAATATCCAAGAAATTATTCAGAGAGAAAGAGTAGATTCCTCTTTTGATGATTGGATTTTAACTAGAAGAAAAGAAGTATTAATCACAGTATATGATAAAGAATATATAGCAGAAAACAAATTGGAAACTCCAGATGAATCCTTTAACTTCAGTAAGATTGAGCCTGCTGCCCCATGAAAACATTTGATTTTACAGTATCATCCGTTGGCATTTTCCTCACTGATTCACAAAAGGAAGTCTTACGCTCATTATCCGATAGGCGTCTTATAGTAATATTCTTTGAAAAAATTAATTCTTTATTCCCGGGAATTCCCTTTTTTACAAATGTTTCTTTTCCAGAAAATCCAAAAGCAGAATTCATTGAGGCAAACAAAGAGCTTGATTTTTTGTATGCGGTTACTGATAAATTGCCACCTTCTATATCGGGTGATTCAGATTTCGATGAAGCTTTCTTTGCTTATTTTACAGGAATCAGTCCACTCGTCAGTCTTGAACTAACAGACATTTTACTCAAAAGACATATTCGCTACCTGGCTCAATACTCTTATAGCGAAAATTTGCCAAAAGGAATAGTCCCGTATTTTATTTCCCGCGAATTTGTATCAACTCTACCCGACACAGTTGCTACTACTGCACATGATTATTTAATGAAAAATTTAAATAACTATGATGTGGAAATATTCTTTCAGGAACCTGACTTAAGACAATATCGACTTGATTTTTCTTTATCAGATTCACGCTCTTTAAAATCTACAGAGTTTTTTATAGAAAAAAATTCCAGAATTGAATACAAAGAAATTTTAGACACAATCGTAAATAATCCAAATGGATTTAGACTTTTTCCTTCTTACATAGAAATGGAAATTTATAGAGGTTGCGAGTCTTCTTGTAGTTTTTGCCCGAGACAATTTATTTCGAATGATAAAGATGGAGCTTATCTTTCTCTTTCTTTCTTTGAAAAATTTCTAAAAGATTTAGCGGATACTTTTCCTTATCCTGTAACAATTTGTTTTGGAGGAATGGGTGAACCATTTTTACATCCTGAAATAAAATCGATTCTAAATTTAGTTTTAAACTACCCTCATCTTAAAGAGCTTATTATCGAAACTGCACTTTATAAAAATATAACCGAAGAAATAAAAAGTCTAGCAGGTATAGGAAATAATTTTCAAAAGCTTAGTTTAATTGTAAATTTAACTACTTTAAATGAATCAAAATACAAATCGATTTATCAAAATAAAACTAGCGTCAAATCAATATTAGACCAAATTGCATTACTTACAGAAACAATTCCTAAATCGAATCTTCATGTTCAGATGATCAAAATGAAAGAAGTAGAAGAAGAAATTGAATCCTACTTTACTCACTTTGAAAAATTAGGCATAAATGTAATTTTACAAAAATACAATACCTTTGCAGGATTAATGCCGGAAAAAAGAGTAAGTGATTTAACACCGATTAAGCGCGATTTTTGTTGGCATCTAGCAAGGGATTTATATATCAATTCAGACGCAAATGTAAGTATTTGCAGACAAGACCCAGACGACCATATCGGCAATTTAAAGGATGACACAATCTTTACGATATGGGAAAAAGGTATGCAATCATTTTCAGAATCTATAAAAGGAAATCACAGTAAAACAAACGCACCCTGTTTGAGTTGTGATGAATGGTATACTTTCAATGCATGATTTTTTTGCCTTTATCCAAGCACGAAGCAGTTCAACTCGATTTCCAGGGAAAGTTTTAAAGTCAATTCCACCTGAATCTGATAAAGTTATTGTGTCCCATATTATTGAGAGACTAATAAAAATTATCCCCAGAGAAAAAATAGTATTACTTGTCCCTAATAATGATTCAGCCTTGATCGAATATGCACAAAAACTAAATGTATTTTTCTTTGAAGGATCAGAAGATGATGTTCGAGATAGATTTATCCAGGCAGCAAAAAAATACCAAGCCGAGCATGTTATCAGGCTAACAGCAGATAACCCCTTTATTGATATAGAATACATTGAACTTTTGATGGAAGCATTTGAAAATCCTGAAATTGAAATTGCTTCTTTTCAGGGTTTGCCAATTGGAATGGGAGTAGAAATATTCAAGATGAGTTCCATCGAGAAAACTCCATCCACTGGACTTGAAGCAAAACACAAAGAGCATGTTAGTCTTCATTTAAAAGACTCAAATGAATTTAAGTTTGAGAAATTTCAAACTATTCTAACAGAAGAAGAAAAAGAAATTTGTAGCAAGATTAGACTCACAATAGATGAAGAATTAGATTATAAAGTTTGTTGTAGCGTTTACGAGAAATTATCTCCTAAGAAACCTTTTTTTGGAGTTAAAGATATTATTAAGCTTTATAAATCAGAGCCCGACCTGTTTAAGATAAATCAGAATGTAAACCAGGTAAGTTTTACGATTTCTCCTCGCTCCAATAGAGATAAGAAAATTTTTATCTTATATGCAGAGCCAATTCAATATGGAAGTGGGCATTACGAACGTTGTAAGTCATTATCCGTTACCCTCGAAAGCTCAGGCTATGAAGTTACTACAAATTTTAAACTTCCAGAATCAAAAGATTATGATTTGTTTATAATCGATCATAGAGATATGGAAATTCCGGAAGACATAAAGCATAAAACAATTATCTTAATTGATCATTTTGGGCAGGAGAGATATAGCTATTTTCCGCATGACCTACTCCCGCATATGTTCAATGAATTTGAAGATGTCGTTCGAAATTCCCTTTTTCCGATCGGAATAGAATCTTACAAAACAGTCAAAGAAAAAAAACAAGTTCTAGTCTATGCAGGTAATTTAAATTTTCGCTCTTCTTTTTTATTGGATCATTTTGCATTTAGACATTTCTCAGATAGCAATTACGAAATCATACGAATCGGTGGAGTTCCAAGAAAGAAGGCAAATTTTGGAATTAAAACTTTACCAAAAACGAACAAAAGAGAATTCTTGCGATTACTCGCTGAGTCTGAATTTTTCATTTCGTATTACGGGCAGAGTGTAATGGATGCAAGCTTTCTAAATAAGAAAATTTTACTCTATGCAATTTCTGATTACCATGAAAAATTAGCTTTGCATTTTTCTAAGAATTCAGAAGCGGTATATGTAGGTAATGTGATGATAAAAAATATGAACATGACTGCATCGTATCAGAAATTTTTGCGCAAAGTCGATCTTAACCTCCAAAATGAAGGACTTGGCATCTTAAAAAAAGCAATAAAGGACTTACTTGAAAAAAATTAATCTCTATCTAATGAAACTATTCCTATTCGTTATACTCGTAACCTTCTCTTTTTTTAGCATCAGTTCTGACCCTTACGATGACTTTGAAAATTCAGATGATGATAAAAGTGCTATTGAAGATCCCGATCGAGAAAAATTAATTTCAGATGCAAAAGTTAAACTAGAAATTTCTAAGTTAACTCATATTGCTCTCGGTCATATTAAAGCAAAAGAATATAAAAATGCAGAAACAGTCGCAAAGCAAATTCTAGATTTGTCCGATGTGTCTGTCGATTATTTTTATTTAAAAGGAAATTTGCATTATTGCTACGGAGAATACCATACTGCGATTGGGCATTTGAATACTGCTTTAAAATTTAATCCAGGTCATGATCCTAGTTATTTTTTAATGGGTATGATATACTCCAAAAGAAATGAATGGGAGAGAGCAGTATACTTTTTTGAAAAAGCAACTCAGTATGGCTCTTATAATCCCTATTACAGAATGAATTTGACTATTGCTTATTATCAAACGGATAATTACGATAAGGCGATTGCCGAGGCAAAAAAAACTTTAGAGTTAAAAGAAAATTATACATTTGCAAAGATTCTATTAATTAAAACCTTAATTAAAACAAATAAAAAAGATGCGTGGTTTTATATTCAAAGCTTAATGGAAAAGAACTCAGATAAACCACTGGTATATTCGCTATACATTCAACTTCTATATGAGTATAAGAGCAATTATCCGGAAATAATTAAAGAACTCGGCAAAAAAAATAATCTTTCAATGGCTGAAAAAAGATACCTAGCCTACTCTTATTACCGTGAAAATGATTTAAATAAATCAGTTAATCTGTTTAGGCAAATTCTAAACTCGGAAAGAGATTTAGAAGAAGATCAAGTAACTTATATGAAAATTTTAATTCAGCAAAATAAAGATGCAGATGCAGAGCGTTATTTAGTTGGTATTATAAAATCCAATCCTGCAAGAAAAAAACATTTCAATGAAATATATCAAAACCTAATAGACAAACGGGATATGGCAAAAGGACTTTACCAACCAATTATTATGCGCTAAGTAAAAGTTTAGAAAGTGCATCAGCTGAATAGGTGGGAGAGCCCTGCTTTTTTTCTTCCGCAGCCCGAATAAGTTCTGCAATTTTAGTCTGTATAGGACAATCAAGATTATGCGCTTTGGCGAGATTTATAATCTCGCCATTTATATAGTCAAATTCAACTTTTCTTTTTTTATCTAAATCTTCCCACATAGAAGATCTTGCTTCTGGGTCAATTTGCACCATATTAGAAGCCACTCTAAAAAATAAAAAATCGGGAAGACTCAAAATTATGGGAGCAAGCCAGGGAATCATTTTACCCAGGCTAATCGGTTTTATCCCCGATTTCTTCATTATCGTTAAAGCCTCTTTCATTGTTTCAGAAAGAATTTTCCTGAAATTTCTATTCGATAATTCTTCTTTTAGAGGAATTCCTGCCAATGCATTGATTGCATTGTTTAAGTTAAATATCAATTTGCCCCAGAGAACACCTTCTAAATTGGGATGAGTTTCTATTTCTAATCCAGCAGCCCTAAATAGGGAAAGGATTTTTTCCGAATTCATATCATCTTGCTCAATCATCAAATTTCCTGAAGTTCCTGAATGAAATACACCCTCTCCCTTTGATAAAACATTAAATGGAACCATGCCTGATAAAACTTTACAAGAAGTTAAAATATTTCCAATACGCTTTGCATTGGTAACACCATTTTGAAAGCTAATAAGTATTTTGCCCTGACTTTCACCAAAGATTCTTTTTAGTTCCCTGGCAGAGCTTTCAGAATCCTGACTTTTTACAGTGACTAAAATTAAATCGCAGTCGGCTAATCTTTCCATTGAAGTATAGTAATGAATTTTATCGGGATAGATATATACCTGTTTGCCGCTATAATGAGTGATTGTTAAACCACTGTGTAAAATTTCTTTTTGTAATCTCTCTCTTCCTACAAATACAACCTCATGCCCGGCTTGCTGCAAATGTCCACCGAGATAACATCCAATACTCCCTGCTCCTAAAATTCCAATTTTCTTAATCATTCCGTTGCTCCATGACTTTTTAGCATTTCAATAATTTTAGTATGATTTTTCTCTACTGCATACATGAGAGCAGTCTTGCCTTCAAAATCTCGAATCGAAAAATCCGCCCCTGCTCCATTTAAAATAAGTAGCATAACAATATCAGGATTTCCAAAAATCACTGCATGCATTAAAGGAGTCATACCTGTTCGGTCTCTCACATTTACATACGCGCCCATTTTTAAAGCTTTTTTTGTGTGCTCAAAATGCCCCTTCTCAGTGCTAAAAAGTAAATAATCATCTGCACGGGTGATGGACTCAACGGAAAAAATAAATATTAGAAACAGTAAAATAAATTTTAAAATATGCATATCGTTTTCCTTAATTCCATACTCTTGCATTTTCTTTAAAAAGTCATTACAAAAAAATACTTCAGATTTTCAAAAATTCTCACTCATTTAGAAATAGCTTGCAAGATTAGTCCAATATAGAAAGTATTTAAGCAGCATTCGTATAATAGACGGCAAATGCTTATTAGTCAATGACTGAACAGGAGTAAGCTTTGAAATCAAATTTCAATAAATATATTTTATTTTTTCTTATCTTTTTAATAATACTAACCTGTAAATCTGGAATTTCTTTAACGGGCATAGGTAGCGAAGCAATCACTCTCGGGAATTCCGAATTTATATACGAAAAGGACGATATCACTTCGCCTATCATAGACATATTTCCAAAAGGTAAAACCATTACTGTATCGAAATCAGGCAAAGAGGGTTGGTTGCAAATTGGAGCAGAAGAAAAAAAAGGATTTTGGATCGAGGATAGAAAAAAAGCAAAGGACTCGCAAGACAGCGCGAGAAGTAAAACTCCAAACTATGATTTTACCATTCAAAAGACGGGGAGTTCTAATTTTAATTTAGTAAAGATAGATGAAAGATACTCCTTTACTTTAACGAATGCTAATACAGTAGAAGTATTACAGAGACTTTTTAAATTAGAAAAGAAAACTTACACAATTATTAGCGACCTACCTTCCATCACATTAAATGGTTCTGCTCTTACTTATGATGACCTGTTAAAAAAAATAATTGAAACGGGTATATTTCATATTGAGGGTAATGAAATTTTACCTTTTCTTTGGGCAAAAGATTTACATTCGAGTCTCAGAAAATCTTCTCTCAAAATAGAATCAATAGCAAACCTCAACTCCGCCGCACCCTATGGAGGTGAAGAAGCTCCTGTGGTTAATCCTAATTTTACGCTTGGTCTAGAGAATGAGAATTCTGTATCTTCCGTTTCTGTAAATGGAAATGGAATTCTAACCGCAGATGCTTATTATTTTACAAAGTATGATAAAAGTAGAAGAGAAACAAAAAAAATTAATTACTCGACTATATTAGAGAAAGGGGGAGAGAATACCTGCGGGGCTACTTTTGGTTATGTGTTCAGTGATTCAGAAACGTCGATACTTATTACTCGAAAGGAAGAAGGTTGTATAGAACAGGGAACGACGATTTTCCTTTTAGATGGAAATTTTACTATTCTAAAGAAAAATTTTTACAAAGGAGGAAGGCTTAGAATTTTACAAGCTTCTCTAGCGGGAGATAGAATCTTTGCGCGAATGGAAGAAATACAAAAAGATGCCACTCCCGAAAAGACAGATGTAGTTTTAAATGCAAAGGGAAATGTATTATCTGAAAAAGTATTTTCCGAAAATCAAATCGTGCTTTATGACTCGGATTTAAAAAGAGAAATTCGTTTTGACCATAGCACAATATCCATTCGCACCATCGGATCACAGGGAAACACAATCAAAGAAACCGCGCCGATTGAATTTAGAAATACTTACCTACTCGAAGCGGGTGAAGATTACTTAGCCTATGGAAAAAATAATATTTTCTATTCTCTAAGTCTTGCTACTGGAAAAACGCAAACCCAGTTTCAATTATCAGAGCAATATTCCTTCGTAGACATATCAAGAGGAGTATACACAATCTTATCCTCTAAAGAATCAGGCGGAACCTGGAGTGTAGTAGATTTATCTAAACGAAAAATTCTCTATTCGAATTACAAAGACTCTGTATTTAGAAAACCACCACGTAAGATTCGAAAATTTCCGCGTGACGAAAAATTCATCCTATTCAACCCGGGCGAAAGCACGAAGAGTCTAGTCTTTGGGGATAATACAGGAAACCTCTACAAGACATCTCTCTTTGAAGATTCCGTTTCTATTTCCAATATAGAATTTAAAGGTGCAGGATTACTTTACCTCGATACAGAAAAAGGACATTATTATATTGCAGTTGCAAGCTTAATAAAAGCAGGAAGAAAAATAGAATGAAGAATTGGCGCGATAAGTTTCCGTTTGATTTGGGTTTAATTATTTCAACAATATCATCAGTAAGTTTAATAGTTTTCGTATCTATTTTTGTTTTACTACTTGTTGATAAATCCAAAGATGATGAATTTAGATTTAGTTTGATAATATCTGCACTAATTTACCTTCTTTCGTCTCAATTACAGATTTGGGTTATACTTCGAAGGATATATAGAGATCTCCTTCCTGAAAAAAATCTGTCAGGAGGAAGCTATAAATTCCTTTTTAACTTTGGATTAATCGCCATATTACCATTAGCCCTCATTTGCTACTTAATGCTTGATTCCTATATTGAAAGAAAAACTTATATAGAAAAAACTGAAACTGCTATGTCTGTGTATTCAAAAGAATTAGAGAAACTTGAATTATACTTAAATAAATGCAAACTTTATAAAAAGGAACTTAGTAAACTAGGAGAAAACTTAGAAAAGCATGCCAGCGCAAAAGAAACGATATGGATTTTATGGACTACTAGAGAACAAGCAGGAAGGTCCAAATACATTCAAGATTTTAATTACTGTAATACTTATCCTCCTGCGTTCCAATGTGATAAAGAAGAATGTGATTACTTTCCAAAAGTATTTAGCAATAACTCAAAAGAAATCTTGTATCGAAAAGTAGATAAAGGACATTGGGTATACATTCCAATTAAGGGACAAACAAAAACTATGATTCTTCTTTTCAAATTCCCAATCGAAGAAAAGAAATAGAAACGATTTTTCTAGAATGACAAAAAATTTCTATAGCGGACAACGGATAACAAAGAGTTAGATATGAAAAATTGGCGAGAAATATTTCCTTTTGACTTTAGTACTGTGCTAACAATTTTGAGCACATTTAGTATTGCTATTTTTTTTATCTGTACAGGAATAGAAGTATTAGATATCTTTCATTTCACGCTAACACAAGAGGCTAAAGTATTTAAAGTATTTTGGCCTTTTTCGTTCATTGTTTGTATTGTTATCTTACATATAAAAATATGGCTAACACTTCAGAAATTATATTCTCATTTAAACTCCAAATCAAACCGGTTAAAAAGAATCTATAAATTATTCTTCAACTTTCTTGTTCTTACAATAATACCATTACTGCTAATTTTTTATCTAATACTAAATGCATATATAGAAAAAACAAAGTATTTTTCTACAGTTGAAAATGTGGTCTCATTATACCAAGATGATTTAGAAAAAATGCATTCGAATCGCAGTCAATGCATTTTGGAGCTGGAAAAAAATATAAAATTGGAATCAGATCTAAGATCTATGTCCGGCGCTCGAGATAAAATCATTCTATTTAGTAATGCATCCGGAACTTACGATATTTTTGCTAGGCAATCTCTAGACACCTGCATCTTCGAGAATCACTTTTGTAGCATCGAAGAATGCGATTATCTTAATTCAGTATTCCAAGACGAATTTAAAAAACCGTTCTTAAGAAAAATGGAAAAGGAGTATTGGATTTATTTTCCTATCGCTATACAAACTAAAGCCAACGTTCTTCTCTTCAAATTCCCAATCGAATAAAAGAAATAGAAATGATTTTTCCAGAATGACAAAAAAATTCCCTGAAAGACAACGGATAACAAGGAGTTAGATATGAAAAACGTTTTATTATTTATGATAGCATTGAGTCTAAGTTTTTGCGGTAGCAAAGAAGATGCAAGCTTTGCCGCAGTCAAATTAAAAGCAAAAGGCGGAGACGTGGCAAGTCGAAAAGAAATTGTTCGCCTTCTTAAAGAAGACAAAGAGTCGAGCATTCGAAAATTTGCAGCAGAGGCAATCGGAGAGCTTATAATAAAAGAAGGTGATTCTCAATTAGTCGCAAGCTTTGAGGCTGACGACGATAATGTGCGTGAAGCAGTCATCTATAGCATTGGAAAACTAGGTGACACCGGAAACTTCAAATTAGTTGAAGCTACCTGGAAAGATGAAAAAGAAAAGATGGCAATTCGTAAAAAAGCGTTAGAAGGAATCGGACATTTTCAATCCAAAGAAGCTGTCGGGGTTTTAAAAAATGCGTTAAAAGATAAAGAGCCACAAATTCGAATCATAGCCATTGACGCGTTAGGTGACACAGCATCCCAGGAGGCAGCAGAGGAGCTAATTAAAATTATCCAGAATCCGGAAGAAGGAGAAGCATTCTTTGCTCATAAGAAATTATTCGAAAAGTCAGCTGCTCTTTCTCTTTCCAAACTAAAACAAAAATCTAGCTATAACTTAATCATTGGAATTCTAGAAAAAAAAATCAAAGACTACGAATATGATGAAGTGTTTCAAATTCTTGTGACTCTACTTGCGAAAGAAAAATACACAAAAGCAGAGCATATCTTCGCACAGGCTTATCTTTCTTCCCCCAGTAGTGATGCAAATTTTAAAACTCTACTTCTAAAAAGTTTCAAAGAACTCGGACTTCAAAATTCGTATTGTGTGATTACGGGAGATGTTTTGAATATACGTGAAAAATCTAACACACGCGCGAACGTAATTGGATCAATTACGGCAGGAGAGCTTGCAAAGGTTATCGAAAAAACAAATATAAAATACAGGGTAGATCCACTAGAAGATTATTGGTATAAAATTGAAACTCCGAGTAAAAAGCAGGGCTGGGTTTTTGGAGGGTATCTTAAATTTTTAGACCATACAAATCTTCCGAGCATCGAAGAAAAAAAATGAATATCCCTGTCACAAAGTCTATTTCAGAATTGTCATACATAGAAATTAAAGAAGGGGAATAATATGAAATTAGCAGCAAATATTTTTACAGCAATTGTGATGCTCGAGCATGTTTATATATTGGTATTGGAGATGTTTTTATGGACAAATCCAATTGGAATGAAGGCATTTAACCTTACAGAAGAATTCGCAAAAGCCTCCGCGCCTCTAGCGGCTAACCAGGGTTTATACAACGGATTTTTGGCAGCAGGAATTCTATGGGCATTCTTAATTAAAGATAAAATTCATAGCTACAATACAAAATTATTTTTTGTAACTTGCGTTGTTGTGGCAGCGTTATACGGCGCATACAGTGTTAGTATTTCGATTTTAATTAAACAGGGAACTCCTGCAATCATTGCGCTCGCATTACTTTTATTATCCGCTAAAGCACAGAAGGAATAAGTCGGTCTTAAAGCAGTATGTAAGGACTTAATTAATCAAGTCCTTACATACACTTTGCGTGTCTATAGCTCACACTAATATGTAACTTTCCAAAATATAATGCAAACAAACTCTATCGAAATAGAAAACCTGTTAGATGATGCAATGACAGGAAACGTATCTGCCCTGGAGAAATTACTAAAAGAAGCTCAACGGTTTGTTTACAGGCTAACTCTGCGTATGCTCTGGAATCCAACGGATGCAGAAGATGCCACCCAGGAAATTCTAATTCGAATTATAAAAAATCTAAAAAAATTCAAGAAAGAAAGTAAATTTACAACTTGGGTTTACCGGATAACAGTAAATTATCTCTTAACTGAGAAGCAAAAAAAATATAAGTTAGAGCAATCCTATTCTAAAATTATTAAGAAATTAGAAACAACTTCCATTAAAAATGATTATGAAGTAAATTTACAAAAAGAGGAATTAAAAATTGGATGTTCTTATGCAATGCTATTGTCTTTAGATAAAAATCATAGGATTGCATTTATCCTGCATTATATTTTTGAATTATCAGGAGAGGAAGGATCTTTAATTTTAGAAATTACACCTGCGAATTATAGAAAAAGGGTGTCGCGGGCAAAAGAAAAATTACTCGCCTTTATGTCAGAAAGATGTAATTTAATTAACGATTCAAAACTATGCAAATGTCCAAACATGCTCACACATCTTGTTGAAAAAAACTTTATTTCACGAGAAGATACTAGAAAGCTTAGAAAAGAATTTGGATCACAGTCTGTCGACCATAAAATCCTAGAAAACCTAGACACATTGGAAAGGCTTGCTTTTATTTACAAAGAGAATGCTAACTCTAGCTCAGCAAAAAAACTACATCCAAAAATTAAATCCTTCCTGAAAATCAGTAACTAATCTCACTAATCTTAAAATAAAATTTTTATTCTTTTGCAGTTGACCTAATTAATAAGTGATTTGAAATTTGTTTTAGAGATTTTCATTAATCTTATCTTTTTTGAAAACTGTAGGAGAACAAATTAAATGCGATATAATTTTAAACATACGTTAGGCGTAAAAGTAAAAGTTTTATTTATATTTTTTCTCCTACTAACAATACTAAACAATCCAACTTTAAATGCAGAAGATACGCCAATTGAAACCTCGAATTCAAGTGATAGCCAGGAAACAAAACCGCAATTGCAAGAAGACACAAAAGAATTAATTAATGAAACCCCAACACCGGTTACTAAAACTGCGAAAGATTTATTAACACTGGCTAACGATTTCTATTCTAAATTTACTAAAGGCAGAAGGTTAAATTTTCCAAATGAAAATATGGAAAAGATGCATAGATTTTCCATTTCCTATGATACAATTAACCGAGCCCATTTTTCAGGTGGAGTATACAAATTATCCTCGCAAAGAGAAATTCCAGAATTAATAGATTATGCACTCAAAGGAGATTGGCTAGAGCAAGTTACTAAAATGACAAGCGATCCAATTTATGGGTATTCAGAAAGTAGAGCTCTTCGAATCTTTGTAGGAAGCCAAACAGTAGCACAGTTTTATAATATTCCCTACCCCACTTTTTTTTGTCTTTTATTTCAAGAATCACAATTTGATTTTAAAGTTCACAGTAAAACAGGGGCAACCGGTCTAGGTCAATTAACAGGAATTGCAATCAGGCAACTACAGATTAACCGCAAAAATCCAAGCACAGAGAAAAAATTACAGGCTACGATTTCACACCTCGGAAAAATATACAAAGACCCAACATTTAAAGAAGTCTTAAATGAAATGGGATTTAAACCCGAGTTTCCAGATTTAAAACAGTTCCCAAAATTAATTGTATCAGCTAGAAGAATTAACGATAGTTTCGCGCGCGATATAGCCAATCAATTAGTAAAAAAAGGTTATAAATATGGAAATGATTTCTCCCTTGTAAAAAAATTAACCGCACAAATAAGTCGCGGTAATCTTCTCCCAAAACAATATGCGGCAGTTCATCCAATTTACTTAGAAACTCTTACTAAGGCAAAGAATCATCTAGGAAATACCCTTAATATTGAAACGAATATTCTACTTTCTGCAATGCTACTTCGTTACTACATGGATTATCCCTGGAGGGTAAATGGGGTTAGACTCAAGATGAAACCGGAGGTAAATGCAATGTTAGCCGTTGCCGCCTATAACCAGGGACCCGGCGGAGTGCAAAGATATCTAGCTGGCTTCAAGCATAGTTTTCCTAACAAAGACTTAAGCAAGATGACACTTGCAGATTTTAAATCCACATTTAGTTCGAGTCGTGTAGCAAATGCACTTAAACAAACACCGGGGCAGGCTAAAGAAGTTTATGAGCATGTATGGAAAGTAAAACTTTGTTCACATGATAAAATAACCAGACCAAGAACTTGAGCCATACTTTTTTTATCGATAGAATTAAAACGAAATTATATTATTTAATCAATTGAAATTCTTTTTTTACAAATGGGATACCATTTATAAATATTTCTAAAAAATGTATTCCCGGGTAATGTTTTCTAGTTGTCATTTGCCGCAGAGAATGCAGAGACTTTAGTTTAACTTTTTCATTTTCTTTTTTTGTGCTATTTATAAACTTAAAGACCTTTTTGGAAAGTTTGCCATTTGCCTTAACATAATGAATTGCATAATCTATCATTAATTTTTGTTTTTTAATAGAAATAAATTCAAATGAAAACTCAAGATTATCCCCTATTCTATACTTTGAATTAGAGATAGTAAGTTTACAATTTTTAATTTCTGGATTCTTAAAGCCAAGAAGAGACAAAGCTTGTTTATCCCCTTTTTTTAATAGAGTTCTCAGGGAGTGATTTGCAATCCATGCAAAATTCTTTGTTTTTTCTTTCTGCCATTCTTTTAATATATTTATAACTACTTTGGGATTGTCCTTACTTATATCATTTAGATTATTCGCCACAGATCGCCTAACGTAAAGCTCGGAATCATCTTTTAATAAATCCAATAACTCTAAAATCATTTCTGGTTTTTTTTGAAAAATAGGAAGCCTAATTCCCAGCGGCAAACGAGGTCTTGTCCCTTCTGATACAAGTCTTCTTACATGAACATTTTTATCTGTTACCCATGATTTTAAAAGGGAGATAGACTTTTCTGGATATTTTAAAATAAAAGGTCGTATAGCTGACTCGGAAGAAAATCTTTTTGTAGCTTCATATAAAAACTGCATCGATTCATTAAAATGCATCAGCCCATTTCTAGCCGCAAAATCAGTGACAGGCAATATATAAAATCCCTCCCAAATGGTAAGCCCTGGCTCACTACTTAGCTCGGGTCCAAGAGATTTCGTAAGAATGTCGATAGCTTCCAAATAATCTTGCGGTAAATACATCTCCAGACCGGAAGTGATTTTTAATGCCCTTTCTCCGAAATTCAAATCTTGAAAATCAGAAAGAATAAATTCGATAAACCCTGACTTCTCAAATCGACTATAGACATTTATAATCCTATCTGCTAAATCAGTTATCATTTTTTCATTGTAAACATTTCTAAGTAAAAACTTTTCTTTCATAAATTTTTTATGCTAAAGTTAATAATCTATTTCACAAAAACTAAAAGGATTTCTCTAATCAACTGCAAATTGGAAACATCCTTTTTTTATGCAGACGTTCAGTTAAGTATCGGATAACGAATTACCTAAACTGAAACTACAAGCCAAGTTAATCGACTCTTCGAGCCAAATTTGGCTCGAAGAGTCGTTCTAGAGTAGACGAAGAGGAGTCTTAGGTAAAAGGACTTTATGAGGTTAATAGGGTGCTGACTCGAAGTAAGGTGCCTTTTAATCGGCTAACTTTATTGATGTTGTGTTACTATGTCACCTCTTCGATATGTTTTGAAATTCAAACTTTTGCCTTCCGATGAAAACGCAAAAAAGCCGACTTCACCCCTTCACGTGAATTGCTTTAGTAGTCTGTCTCTCTTGCGAGTTAGCTGAAACCACTTCGGGTATTCTCCACTCAGGTGGTGTGGATAACTTGGGCGTTGCGCATTCTCAGTATCTGCCTCACCAACCGTGATTTTGCTTTCCTTTCTCGGCTAATGCGCCGGGCTACTACGGGCTTCGCTAATCGCTACGGTCGCAAACTGATGCGACTACCCCTGCGTATCTCTAACGCGGTGGAGTTGTTGGACTTTCTTTTCATTGCTAAGGTTTCACCCTATTACCCGACGAAGCTCCGTTAGCCATCAGGCGGTAGGAGCGAAGGTCTGCTAGGTTTCATCCTTCAGATGAAAGGGCGGTCTCTTCTTTTATTTCAAAAGTTACACTTTTGAGATTCTCTTTGCTTCCTCTTCCCAGAGTGGGATTTTTTTTATTACCGCTTTCCCAGCGAAGGGTGATCTTTACTGTTACCTTTTTTTGGTTTTTATGTAAAGGGCAAAAAAAGGTAACGCCAAAAAAACCAAAAACCCGCAGCTCAGACTTTTTCGCTTTAACACTTCGCAATGCTCCATTTAAGCTCTTTTCTTTGTTCTTAGAAATAGTTTTAAGTTTCGCGCTAGCGGCTAATACTAGCATCCCCCTTGCTAAAGGGGGAAAGAGGGGGATTTACTCAACCGCCAAAGCCATCTTCTCATCCAACAACTCATTATTCAAGAAAATCCCTTCTTTCAAAATCTTATCTTCATTATCCTCACTCTTTAAATAAAACACATCCACAAGATAACGATCATATTTATCACTACCGTGAGTCTTGATAATCAAAAAATGGCAATCTTTCAAACGAGACTCGACAAATTTTTTAGACGTATTACCTTGACTAGTCCCAAGTTCGGGAGCGTCTAATCCGCGTAATCTCAGACGTTGTTCAATGAAGACAGAAAAACCCAGATCAATATTGACCAGCAAAGTATCTCCGTCAATGACCCTCTCCAAGTAAGCTTTGTAAGTGTACATCTCTTTCAAGCTCAACACCGATTCAAAATAATAAGAGCCACCTTTCTTTCTAGACTCAACCACCGAGCCGACCTTTAACTTACTCAACTCAGTTAAAACAGATTGCTTTGTCGCATAATTACTATTAACCTTCAATCGAATAGAAAAACCTAAATCCACATTTGGAACGCTGCGTTCCAAATCAGACGAAATATTTTGTAAAATGCGGTATAAATACAATCTCATCAATGGTCGTTTTAGCCTTTTATTCATTGACTCATCTTGCTTTTCTGACTCTTTCTTTTTCTTTTTTCCGGCTAATACTTGATTAACTCGGATAAGTAAATCTCGATGAGAAAATCCTTCTCGAATTGCCCGATTTTCTAAGTCCAATCTAAGCTTTGTATCTTCAACTAAAAGCAGAATTCTATATTGAGTCCAGTTCAAAGCATATTGAATTTGATTCAATTTATACATCTGATAAAACTTTCTCATATATCGCAAGTTTCTATCTGAAAAGCCTTTACCGAATTTTCGATTTAAATCTTTCGATAGTTGTTTCAACACTTTATCACCGTAAGCCGCTCTTTCTTCCCTACCCTGTTCTACCACTACAATTCTTTCTCCGATTTTCCAATTGGAATATAGACTCGCTTTATTCCAATCCTTTGTTCCTTCAACTTGAGCATTCTCGTAGATTTGGGAAATGTCTTTTAGTATGGAGTTGTAAGTAGGAGTAGATATGCCAGAAGGTTTGGATTTCATAGGTTATTACTTTTATAGATTAGTATTCATTATAAATATAAAACTTTTTGACTTTATAAAACTCATTGTTGTTATGTTGAAAATTCATGCAACCATTACCCGTTATAGAGTTTCTTTTTCTACAAATGAATAGTAACCTTTTGTATTAAAAATGATATGATCCAAGAAATTAATTCCTAGAATTGTTGCCGCTTCCTTTAATTGTTTTGTAATTTGAAAATCTTCTTTACTTGGAATTAATTCTCCTTGTGGATGATTGTGAGCGACAATCACAGCCGATGCCCTATCGGAAATAACATCTGCAAATACTTCTCTCGGGTGGACATGGGTTTTATTTATAAGTCCAATAGTAATTATCCGCACATTTATAATTTCATTTGCCCCATTAATCGAAATACAAAGAAAATGTTCCTGCTTCTTGTCTGCGTAATGCTGAATCAACGGCAACACATCTGCTGGAAATTTAATTTTTATTCCTTCCGGTTTAATTCTTCTTCTTACAAATTCAAATGCAGCAGCAATCGCTGTTGCTTTCGCAGTCCCGATTCCTTCTATTTCTGTAATATCATTTACGGATAGCGACATTCCTTTCTCATCTATTACTCGAACAATCTTTTTTGATAAAGAAAGTACATCATTTTTCTGGGTTCCTTTCCCGAGAATAATAGCCAGTAACTCCTCATCAGAAAGAAATTTTGCTCCTTTCCCCATTAGTTTTTCTCTGGGTCGTTCGTTTACGGGAATGTCTTTGATTTTTTTCATCGGTTATTATTCTTCCTCTGCAATAGCGGTCAGGATTTGTTCTAAAACTTCTTCATTGTTTAAAGAAAATATCATTCGACATAGGCGAAAATCACTTCCCAAATTTTTTCTTCACAATTTTCTTTTTACCACTAGCAGAGGGCAATTTCACATTATCCTCAAGACGTTTTTTTTCTTCCAAAATCCGTTCTAAGAGTTTCTCTGCTGGCTCATCGTTTGGATCTTGTGGAACCAGTTCGCCGCGAAAGGCTTTGGCAAGAACAGATTGGGAAAGTTTATCCACACGGAGTTTTGCTTTTTTGTAATGGTCTTCTACTTTATCCGCCAGAGCAAAAAGTTTATCCACTTGCCGAACAATTTCCTTTTGTTCTTCGAGTGGTGGGAGTGGTAATGTAATTGATTTAAATCTTTCCAAACTAATTTTTTGTTGAGCAACACCTTGCGTTATTTCTATCAATTGCCTCCTCACTATATTGCTATTTATAACAACTTTATAAAATTTACTTTCTACAAATTCATTCCAAGTAGAAAATTTCAAGCAATCTGAAGTAATAATTGCATCTTCTAAATCATGATATATACAACAATCTCCAGGAGGGGTCCCCATTTTTGTAATTAGCAAATCACCGCTTTTTACAATATGCTGACTTAATTCCGCTGCTTTTTCCTTACTAACATATTTGCGATCCTTCAAAAAGTTTTCACTTTTAATATTTTTTACAAATACAATTGGTACACCATTCTCCACATAATCTGAAACCTTTAGATTACTTCCAAAAGGACCAATTGCCAATGCATATTTGTCCGGGGATGCTAAATGTTCTGGTGATGTACCTATCCATTTTTCAGGTAAATCAATGTCAAAATCTCTATAATTTATATTGGAAGGTAATTTATTCGGTTTACGTTCTCCTTTCTTTTTTGCTTCTTCGCATTCTTTCTCATAACGTTTTAATCTTTCCTCTCTAATCCTCTCCAACAACACCTCAGCACTCTCCACATCTGGATGTTCTTCGCGCCATTTTTCTGTGAGTTTTCCTGTGACTGCGGCGGTCAGCACTGATTGGCGGAAGCGTTTGAGGATAACAGGAATTTTCTCCAATCTCTCTTTCACAGAATCAATCCGTGGCATAATAGAATCCAACTTAGCAACAATCCGCTTTTGTTCATTCAGGGGCGGGAGTGGGAGAGGAAAATTTTTAATTTTTTTTTGATTTAAAGATGATTGATTGACTGCATGTTGTGCTTCTTTGGAAAATCCTCCCTTTTCTCTGAAAAATCTGCAGTATAGTTCAAAATAATTGGCTAGGTAATCAAAGGGGACAGTTCTTAATAACAGTAAATTGGTTCCATGGTATAATTTAAATTCTAGAATATTTATAATTGCAGTCTTTCCAAGGTGTATAGGACTATTTATATGACTAAAAAGTATATCTCCTTTTTTTAATTCATATTGCGCTTTTTTATTCTCAGGAAAGTTTTCAACATAGCCAATTCTTTCTGTATTCAAAACACCTTCAGATATACTTTCAATTCGTGTAACAGGTATACCGATACCAGATTTGTTTTGTTGCTCAGAAATTCCATTTCTAATAGAAATAAGTATAGAATCAAAATTAGTTTCAACCCAACCCTCTGGAAGCACCGTTTCCCCATCCATCTCCGATTCCCTTGTTTCCTGCTTTTTA
>Ga0075158_10000188_pt1 | contig 48416 bp, 42 predicted proteins | sample JI91814BDNA_FD_70968 | JGI IMG/M metagenome (GOLD analysis project Ga0075158, IMG submission 70968) | Wastewater effluent complex algal communities from Wisconsin, to seasonally profile nutrient transformation and Carbon sequestration -... | ecosystem: Engineered > WWTP > Effluent > Algae... | reverse complement strand
TTCCGACAATAACTACTTATTGCCGGAACGTTCCTCCGCCAATAATTTTCTAGACACGGTGAGAAAGAGTTGAAATAATCGAGACGAATGGTCTTGGTAATCGTGTTTCGGAATTATCGTCGGAACCATGACCGCAATAATCACAAGTTCCATAACGAATAGGAATTGAAGTTGCGCACGTCATTTTGCATCTTACTTTTATTGATTAATGGCTGCCAGAAATCGGACGCAAGAACTAGTACGGATAAGCCGCAAAATGTTGCATCTGGTCCATCAAGACCATCGACACCTTGGGGCGGGCTTGAAATGCAATTTTCAGGGTGCCCATTGGCCAAAGCGAAAAAGATATTAGTGTTGCTGCATGGTTTCGGTGCGTCTGGAAATGACCTTTTGGGACTTGCGGAGCAAATTGGCGGTGATTCGCGAGCGTTTGTCTTTCCCCAAGCGCCCTTTTCGCAGGATTCTGGCGGATTTGCTTGGGCCACAAATGAACAAGAATTTAAGGCGTCTCGGTCTCGTGTGATTGCAATGCTCGACTATATCGCTGTTACTTATCCGGACGCGAAAATTTCCGTCGGCGGATTTTCCCAGGGCGCAAACATCGCAAGCACCTTAATTTCCGAGAGCCAGTTCCAGTTCGAACATCTCATTCTCTACTCGCCAGGATTCGCGATTGACGAGTATCTTCCAAAAACTGCGCGCGGACCAACCGTGTTCCTTTCGCACGGTCGAGAAGACGATTTGCTACCCTTTGCGGGTGCAGAGCGTTTGAGGGAAACCTTAACCGGCTTGGGCCTCAAAGTGAATTGGCAGCCTTTCTCGGGTGGGCATACAATTACGACTGAGTTACTTGAACAAACTCGAAAACAACTTGATGAGTAGGGAAAAATCGACTCGACCGAAGTCGCGGATCGGATGTTTCCTGATAACGAGCTTACTTCCCGCGACATAGGTAAACCGCGTCGTTAGGCGAAGGAAGACAGGAGGCTGAGCCGTTTTGCCTTAGCGTTCTGCGTAGATCCAGTGGCCCGCTTGGGTTCATCAAAGTGTTTCGTCCCCGTTCCAGGGGCTCCCGCAAGCAAAGTCCGTTGCTGGAACACATTTCAGTAAACTGTCGTCCGAAGGCATGATTGAGCAATTGAATGCGAAGGGCTGGAGGCAGGGGATATGGCGATGGAAGTGAAGCTACGAGTTAACGACGTGTGCCTGTCCGCAAGTGGCGGCAGCTATATTGCCAAGTATCACGCAACGCTGGCCATCACGGATGGCCCAGGAGAAACTATGATTGAAGTCGCAAGCACAGTTCCGATAGACCCAGACCCAAAGCTACTTCAAGCAACCATCGAACACATAGCGAGTGGCGTCGTTTCGGTGCTCCAGCCTCGCAATCAATCGGCGGTCATGACGATCCGCGATCTCGTTATTCACGATGTGGACTGCAAGCCGCCCCGCTACAAGTCGGCCACCGTATCTGAATTGACGAGGCTACTTTCGTGATCCCGCGTAAATAGGGTAGGCTGACCGCAGCCCCCACTCCACCGTTCCTGCGGGTAACGCATACGGCGGTTCACCAAGAGTTGGGGCTCCTCCGTTATCTTACTGCAATCCAAAATCACGACGTTAGCCGAATCGATGACTGAGTTGCATTGTCGTGGTAACGGATGTACTCCGCGTTGCATTCTGGGGACTGTTCGTAGCGACTAAACCGCGACGAGTAAATCCATCGAAGCCTATCACCGACGATAATTTCCTAGACACGGTGAGCGAGAGATGAAATAATCCGGAGCAGTAGTCTTGTTAATCGAGTTTCGGCATTAATGTCGGCCCTCAGACCGCTGTAACTACAAGTTATTCGCCTTTGCGTGCCCTTATGACTTCTGAATTACTATCGAATCGACTTTTGGAAATCGTCTCTCGCGAGCGAATAGCCGGTTGCACGATGGCTGACGAATCACTAGTTCCCGTCGCTATTCGACGATGGAAATCCTACGACCGACGGCACAAGAAATCCAAGAACACAAATCTCGAGCATCGTGCACTCGACCTGCTTAATTCGTTTCTGGAGCAATTCCCTGAACACAATTATGATGAACTTTGCTTGAAACATTTGGCAGACTCATTCTCGCTGGTGCTCTGTTCGTCACTCGATAATCGTGATTCAATCTTAGATAAGTTGTCGCCGAAAACTTGCCCAACATGCAAATCTGAATCTTTCGAAGCGTATGGACGCGTAGGGCATTGGAACGGAACAAACGGAGGAGGCATAATCCTTGGAGCAGTTTGCGATATATGCAACACAGCACTGATTTATAGAACGAATGGAATTCCAGTGGCTCACGCCAATTGGTCGATTGAGCCATCACCGATGTGGCTAAACAAAGATTAACAGCGAAGAAATCAGGTAGCCGCAATTGCTGCCTGCAGCCCCAAACCACCGTACATGCGGGCCCGTAGCCCAATCTCGAAGGCATTATCCTTTTCTTAGCCGAGTGAGCGTGCAGCGGTGACGATGCGATGCAGACCTGTCGATGCGACGTGGATTATCAGCCCCTTTCTAAGAACGAAGTATGGCAATGATCGCATCGAGGCCATCTTTGAATTGGATCGTGAGTTCGTTTGCGTCAAAGTTCAAAACAATTCGCTCAACCAAGTTCACTAACTGCTGTTTTTGTTGTACTTCGCTAAGGCTTTTCCAGTAGTCCCGAAACCCGGATGAACTCAAATCTGGATGGTCCGTTTCCAGCAATACCGAGGCCACCAACTGCTGAAACTCATAGGCGGATACATCGACGCCTCGGCAAGGTGGTCGTCCTCCCGCATACGAGCGACAACGATAGTAGAGGTAGCCAACGTTGACACGAATCGAGACGCTAGTGCTCATGGGACGCAGACAGCCCCCACAGAACAAAAGGCCTTTGAGTGGAAAGATATTCGATGGATTACTCGAGGGTGAAAATCTCTGCCTCGACTTGCCACGAACCAAACGCAGGGCAAGTTGATTTTGAACAGCCTCAAATTCCGCTTGAGTTACGATGGGCATATGACTTCCTGGAAGCCACGATGTGCCGTGTCGAATCTCGCCGACGTAGGCCCGATTCGTTAATAACTTCGTGATCCATCGAGGTGTCCACTCGCCTGTCACTTCTCGATGATTTTTCCAACCGCAGGAGTTGGCGTGGCGAGCAGGATCGCTCGGCTTGCTTCCTTGAGCAGCCAGCCTGAACAATTCCTTGACGATCAGCGATTGCTCTGGGCGGACAACCAAGGTTCTGGCTAACTTGTCCGCCACGTAACCAAACGGTACCCGTCCAGCCACACGTTTTCCCTGGCGTTTCAGCGAAGCCCGCGCATCGGCCATCCGCTCGCGAGTCAGTTCCAACTGAAACTCACTTGCAGCAGCCACAATGTTCGTCATAAAACGACTCGCAGCTTTATCACTATAAGCCGAGTCGGTTACCACCAGCAGTTGGACTTGGTTGCAACTGAATCGCTCGAGCAATTTCTGGAGATCGGACAGGCGTCGTGTCAATCGATCGATACTGTAAACAATCAACCGTTTGACTTCCCCCGCATCAATAGCTGCCAGCAATCGATTCATTTGAATGCGATCTAAGCTTTCGCTCGATTCATCCTCATCGATATACACTTCGCAAATCTCGAATCTGCAGGCATTTGCCAGTTCCTGGCAGACACGAACCTGGTCGTCACAAGAAGAATAGCTGCTGTTCCTCTTGCGCGACTGTCGAGCGTAAATTGCAGTGATTGGCTCTGAGGGTTGCATAGCTCAGCGTAGCGGCATTTGAGCGAAAGAGACTCGCAAATGATTCAAGCCGATCCGTTCCGTCGACTTATCGAGTGGTCGACGGTAGTCCATTTCTAGGATCGAACTCAATTGGTGCCGGTGTCGGAAGAAGGTGCTTTCTTCCGATCGAACTCGCCTCGCGCTTCAGCAGCAGTGAGGTGGACAATCTTCCCATCCCGCCATATCACAATGGACGTACCGGTCCTTTCAGCGACTTCAATCGCCTGAAGCCCTGCATCGCGACAGGCAGCAGCCACTTTTTCATCCATGGACATCGAGTTGCTGTCTGGATTGGATCGGATCATCATTTACCTCGCTCGACGGATTGGATGGATTGCCATGTATTGATTCCACTCACCCTCTTGTTCCCGGCTGAACCATGTCGGCCTGTCGCTCCTCACGCCCCAGTCGAAGGATCTCTGCGAAATCTGGTGCGTCTTTGAACGACCCCACTATCCTCGCGACCCAGCCAGGTTTCTGCGAGGCAAGACCAACTTTACTTGATTGCATAAGCTTCAGAAGAGCAACCTCTTTTTCTAATCGCTCAAGTCGCTCCTCAACCGTCGTCATAAACCTCTCCTGGAAAACTGATGAACTCTTGTGCCATTATTGTTGCTCGTAGTGGGTCTCAACAGAAAGGATGATTGGAGATACGCACCTCTCATAACCGAAATGGAAAATTGTTGGAAAAACGAACTGGTTTATGACCTGCAAGACATCACAGGAATAGATGGGACAAAAGATTCGACAAGCGATCTGTCCATTTTTCACCGTTGCAAGCGTATCAACCTTGAAATTAGTGATTCTTGACCCTTGCATAATCACTCAACTTCAAAATTGCCTGCGTTCAAATTCCTCCCAGCCCAATCCACCGTATTGGACTCCAGTTACATGAACCACGCCTTCGAAATAGATGTATCCAATCACATACGGGAAATAACGCATTGGCTTCAGACGCGTACTTCCAAAAGCGATGGCAACAGCTTCGGGGTGACGCGATAGCAGATCGAATGCCTGCGTTAGCTCATCTTTGAAGCGTTCGGAGGTAAACTGGCCTTTGTCAGAATAATAGTCTCGAGCGGCACGAATATCTGACTTGGCTGCAGGCTCAATAACAATAGGGACTCGGTTCACGTTCCAAACAGTTCCTCGCGAACGGACTCCCAAGCTTCACCCTTATGCGGTTCGGAGAAAAACGCTTCTTCCCGTCGTGCGAACTCTGCCTTGAGTTGCTCAGATATTGGTGGCGGCCCCTCGACTGCTAAACGATCGAGTACTGAACTCGCGAGGGCAAATTGAAGTTCTTTCGGTAACGCCTCAATGGCTATCAACAGTTCTTTCTGAGTCATCTCCACCTCCCCATTGATTAGATGTCTTCATTGTACCTTGCTATTTCGGGACCGAAAAGCGAAAAGCATGGGATCGCGTCACACAGAAACAGGAGAAGCACAAGTAAAACCGCAAAAGCTCAAGGTACAAATCACCTCCAAGAATCATAAGTTGGAGGTCCTTTGTGCCACGTGACGGGGGAAGAATCGAACCCGACTCCATTGCTACAAGCCTGTCCACCCCACCCCACAAGGGGAAATGTCGTCGGTAAAAGAAGTTGAAAAAACCAACATGTGATAACCCCGAGGTCGCCGATGCGCCAGCCCGAATTTCAACTGAATAAGGGAAATCAAACTTAGTTTGACCCTCCGGTTATACCAGCAGGCCGACGCCTCAAAACGTCGGCCTGTATGCGTTTTTACGCAGTCTTTTTAGGGGTTTGCTCGCACTGGCGACGTCTCAAACTCTCCCCCGCAAAAAGTCTCTCCGAACTTCGGCGCGCATTCTTTTGGGTGATTTCTTTACCCTTAACTAACCACCTCTCGCCAGTCTCATAGTCGCGCGACCGCGAGGTTATGGAAAAGTCTCAAAACCCATAACCCGGCCAAAAATGAAAAAACTCAAATGACCCCGAGGTTATGCCCCGCGCGATAAAAGCGCGACTTTTAGACCCCGTTTTCCATCGCGCTTCCATAACCCGCAGGTCGCGCTCAACAACTCTTGGGCGTTACGGTTTCCCTTACTGTTCGATTTCCCTGTAATTTCCTGTTACGAGGGCGCGCTGTCAGCAAAATATCTCTACTTCATAACCCGATTGTCGCATCGTCGGACATGCGCCCCGGGTTATGGCCCGCGCGACTTAAAGTAGGAGCTTTGCAACGATTCAAGACGCTCATTCGTTCGCGCTTTCATAACCCAGGCAACGTCTCGGCGGAGTTGAGGGCTTCATTGTCGAAATACTCTAGAGTATTCGTGTTTGAAGGAAACGACAGGAGTAAAACCATCGTTGCAAATGACCGATGCAGGAGTTACCACAAGTCGCCAGAAATAAGAAAACACGCTTCGATATCGCACCATGTGCTCTGCATTTCTTTCCGACAATAACTACTTATTGCCGGAACGTTCCTCCGCCAATAATTTTCTAGACACGGTGAGAAAGAGTTGAAATAATCGAGACGAATGGTCATGGTAATCGTGTTTGAGAATCATCTTCGGAACCAAGACCGCAGAGATTACAAGTTCTCCCACTGGACACTTAAATTGAAGAAAAGCTTCCGCCTGTCCACACTGCTTTCGATCGTAACGATCGTCGCCCTTGCCCTGGGCTGGTTCTTGGAGCGAACTCGTCGGCTGGCACTTCGCGATGAAGTTAGGCGTGAGATGGCCTCCCACATACATGGAAATGTCAACATTCAAGCGGCATGGGAAGCCTATGAAATTGCATCAGCGTTTGCTGAGGATCCTGAAAACATAAAAGACACTCTGGATGCAGACCTCATCTTCAGTGTCTATCGGATTTGGCAAACACAACAAGACATAGACTTCGCGTTTACGCGCAGAAGCCCGGGAAACACAGCGTTATCGCTGGCGAACACGCTGCTTCACCAATTGGACTGCGAGGTGTCGAAAGACTATTTCAACAGAGCGTCGAGTATACCTTGTGATCCACCAAACACGGTCTTGGATGCACTAGACTTAACCACAGGCGACCGAGAGGAACTCGATGCGTTCATCGCAAATGCACTCAAAATCGAATATGATCGGTACTGACTTCTTACGCATGTCGGACAAAATCGGGTAGCCGTCGCCATTGCTGACGGCAGCCCCCACACCATCGTACATGCGGGTCCGCATACCGCGGTTCAACAAGAGTTGAAGACCTTCCATTTTTGTGATGGCGCTACGCAGTCGCGACCTTGGCCGAGTCGGTTACTGAGTTACGTTCTCCTGGAAACGGATTTACTTCGAATTGTTTTCTAGGGGACTGTGCGTAGCGACTCAAATGCGACGCGTAAAACCAACGAGGCTAATCACCGCCGATTATTTGCTAGACACGGCGAGAAAGGGCAGAAATAATCGAGACGAATGGTCTTGGTAATCGTGTTTCCCAATTATTGTCGGAACCATGACCGCAATGATTGCAAGTTCGTCCTAAGAGATCTTTTATGACAGCTTCATTATTAATCGAAACATTTGACGTCGATTACGTGGCGAATCCTAACCCATCGGGTGAAACATCGAACGATGAGTTTTGGTCCGTACGGGAGCAAATCTTGGAAGCAACGCAGAAACATGGGACGGTGGCTCCAGAGGACGATGCAGAAAACCCGCAGTTTTACCTTGTAGACAGCCAATACAACGATGACCTATATCAGCTAATGGAGCTCTACGACGCTTCTGCCTTAACTGTAGAATGGATTAGCGATATCTGCGAGGTATTGTCACGCAATCGAGGATGGGCAGTCGCATTATCTGTCGGTCACTTCAGCATCCTAATCTTTGCTAATCGACTTTTGGTTCCTTTAGACAAATATCACGACCTTTCGTCGCTTGCTGCGGTTTTGAACTCAACCGGCGAACAACTCAGTTGGAACTCAGAATGAGGACAAAATCGGGTAGCCGCCGCCATTGGTGACGGTAAAGCATTCTCGGCCATATGTCCCAACTCTTGAATCCACTCGTCTGCATCTTGACTTGCCGGATATCGAATCACTCCTGTCTCGCGTCACCGATATTCGGCTCCCACTAAAACTCGCGAAAAATCGGATTTCACTGGACGGCACTTCATTCGAAATCCAAATCGGCAATGGATCAAATGGGATTCTGCTACAATGGCATAATCAACTGCCGGATGAATGGCTGGAACTGTCTGTCATCGTGGATTGGCTTAACGGGTTGACTCGTACACACACGGAAAAAGCATCCGAAATCGGGTAACAGCCGCCATTGCTGACGGCCGGCCCCCAAACCACCGTACATGCGGGGCACGTAGCCCAATATCAAAGGCATTGTCCTTTTCTAAGCAGAGTGAGCGTGCAGCGGTGACGATGCGATGCAGCCTCTTCGATGCGACGTGGATTATCAGACCCGTTCTAAGGGCGAAGTTTGGCAATGATCGCATCGAGGCCATCTTTGAATTGGATCGTGAGTTCGTTTGCGTCAAAGTTCAAAATAATTCGCTCAACTAAGTTCACTAATTGCAGCTTTTGTTGTACTTCGCTGAGGCTTTTCCAGTAGTCCCGGAACCCGGATGAACTCAAGTCTGGATGGTCTGTTTCCAGCAATACCGAGGCCACCAACTGCTGAAACTCATAGGCGGATATATTGACACCTGGACAAGGTGGTCGTCCTCCCGCATACGAACGACAACGATAGTAGAGGTAGCCAATGTTGCCACGAATCGAGACGCTAGTACTCATGGGACGCAGACAGCCCCCACAGAACAAAAGGCCTTTGAGTGGAAAGATATTCGATGGATTACTCGAGGGTGAAACTCTCTGCCTCGACTTGCCACGAACCAATCGCAGGGCAAGTTGATTTTGAACAGCCTCAAATTCCGCTTGAGTTACGATGGGCATATGACTTCCTGGAAGCCACGATGTGCCGGTTCGAATCTCGCCGATGTAGGCTCGATTCGTTAGTAACTTCGTGATCCATCGGGGTGTCCACTCGCCTGTCGCTTGGCGATGATTTTTCCAACCGCAGGAGTTGGCGTGGTGAGCAAGATCGCTCGGCTTGCTTCCTTGTGCAGCCAGCCTGAACAATTCCTTGACGATGAGCGATTGCTCTGGGTGGACAACCAAGGTTCTGGCTAACTTGTCCGCCACGTAACCAAACGGTACCCGTCCAGCCACACGTTTTCCCTGGCGTTTCCGCGCAGCCCGCGCATCGGCCATCCGCTCACGAGTCAGTTCCAACTGAAACTCGCTTGCAGCAGCCACAATGTTCGTCATCAAACGACTCGCAGCTTTATCACTATAAGCTGAGTCGGTTGCCAGTTCCTGGCAGACACGAACCTGGTCGTCACAAGAAGAATAGCTGCTGTTCCTCTTGCGCGACTGTCGAGCGTAAATTGCAGTGATTGGCTCTGAGGGTTGCATAGCGCAGCGTAGCGGCATTTGAGCGAAAGAGACGAGACTTGCAAATGATTCAAGCCGATCCCTTCCGTCGTCTTATCGAGTGGTCAACGGTAGTCCATTTCTAGGATCCAACTCAATTGGTGCCGGCTGAACAATGTCGGCCTGTCGCTCCTCACGCCCCAGTCGAAGGATCTCTGCGAAATCGGGGGCGTCTTTGAACGACCCCACGATCTTCGCAATCCAGCCAGGTTTCTGCGAGGCAAGACCAACTTTACTTGATTGCGTAAGCTTCAGAAGAGCTACTTCTTTTTCCAATCGCTCAAGTCGCTCCTCAACCGTCGTCATAAACCTCTCCTGGAAAACTGATGAACTCTCCAGCAATGATCGTACCTACCGCTGAGTCTCGAAGGAAAGAGCAGTATCTGAAACGAATGTTCCATAACCATGCGGTCCCCCATGAGCCAGCCCGAATTTCAACTAAAGTAGCTTAAGCTTCCAGTCTGAGTCTTTTCTAATGGAAGCCGGTGTTTGATTCTCTGGCTTATTTCGTATCGCAATACAACCCTCTGAGGCTCAGGCGTCCCGCCGCGCTTTTCACTTACTTCGCTTTAACGTCGTAGCAAAGCAGAAGACCTTGGTCGCGAATATAGAGCTTTCCATTAGCAATGATCGGATGCGCCCAAGCTGGCACGTCGGTTCGATCGGGTTGCTCAAAACGAGCGATTTCTTTGTAAGCTTCTTTTGATGGTTCAATGAGTATGATCGGTCCTTCCTCACTGCGCAGATAAAGTCGGCCGTCCGCAAAGAGCAAAGCTCCTTTCGGACCTTTCCGATCTCGCCATAGGATTTCGCCTGTTTGGAAATCGATGCATGTCATTATTCCGCCACCATTTCCACCGTTGGCACCGTATAGCGCTCCATCGATCACAATCATTCCGCCATGGTGGTTCTGCATACTCGTTGTGAAGTAGACTTCTTCCGCCTCGAACTTCCCGTCACTGCTCTTCTTCAACTTCACCGCTCCGCCACCCGCACCATATGCAGATGCAGCGAAGACCAATCCATCTTGATAAATTGGTGTCGAGCAGTTGATTCCCATACCGTTGGAAGGTTTGTTGTATTGCCAAAGGAATTCACCTTTGTCTGCGGACACACCAACCAACGCGCTCGAGGTCATCTGCACATATTGCCGAACCCCTTCATGTTCGATCGCAATGACGGATGAATACGCCGCACCCGCACGTGGGCCTCCAAAACCGCCAAAGCCACCGCGTCTTCCACCACCTCCACCTGGCATTCCAAAAGTGCCTGGATTTACCTGCCCACCAACAAACCCCTGGTCTGGACTCCAAACTTGTTTCTTGGAATCAGTAAATGGCTCCGATGCACCAGCGTTGATGCGGATCGGCTTTAGATCTTTGGCATTCGCATCTTGCGGGAGAATCTCGATCGCCTTAATCGCGGGGTTCTCAACCTGTTGTTTGAAAGTAATCTTCAGTTCACCATCGGTAACTTCGATTGGCACTGACTCGACATAAGCCTTTCGAAGTCCTCCAGCTTTCTGGAACGGGTCAAAGTCTTTGAACTCCGTACCTTGGACCGTAAAGCTGAAGACACGTTGCCCGGCCGCGGTGATTCCCTGATAGGTCTCCGCAAAGTGTAGGTTCACCTGATACTTGCCATTCGGTAGCTTCTGATTGAAGCCTGTCATCCCCCAATGCTCGCTGACGTAAAGCGTTGGATCTTCGGTACCTGCAACCGCGACTCCTCGAGGAGCGTTGCTTCCTTGAGGCTGACCACCGCGTGGGCCTCTTTCGCCTTCGTTAGTTCGCCCGCCACCAGCAGGTGGAGTGCCTGGAGTCGTACTAGCGGGACTGGTCGATTTCCAAATGACGTCGCCGTTCATTTTGTTCAGTGCAACCAACATCGCACTGGAAGCTCCTGGCGTGCAAATCACTTTGTCACCATCGACTAGCGGAGACTCGCGAAAGTTCCACATGGGAGCGGTTCCGGCGAAGTCTTCTTTGAGACTCTTCTTCCACAGAATCTTGCCCGCCTTGACGTCCAGACAAGCGATTCGCCCACTCATTCCGATCACATAAATGCGATCACCGTCGACAGTTGGTGTCCCACCGGGGCCTTCTTTCGATTGGGGTACATCCTGAGGTTGGGCTTCACCTAGTGAGCTTGCCCAAAGCTCCTTGCCATTGGCTTCGGACAAAGCCCAGACAATCTCCTGGCCGTCGCGGTTGCTCAAACCATAGATTCTTCCGCCAGCCACGGCCGGGGCACTATCCCCCCCACCTAAACCTTCGATTCTCCACTCCAATCGAGGACCACCTTCGGGCCATACTTGCAGTAAACCGGTTTCAGACGAAACTGCGTTGCGATTCGGACCTTGCCATTGTGGCCAATCTTCAGCGAATACAGTTTGAGTCGACAAGACGATCGCTAGGTAACAAGTGATTCGCCGCATAAGCATGGGCCTCTGGGAAAGTAGGATTGGATTGAAGCCACCACTCGTCCGTTCCGCCTGAACGGGGTGGCTCTGGAAAACTAATGCGAGAAGGCGAAATGTGCGGGGCCAAAGAATTATAGCAAACTAAAGAATCCCATTAGTTTGCTATCGCCGTGTCCGCTGCCAATTGCAATTGGCTAAATCGCGGATCGTCGGCAGGCGTATGCCCCTTCACCACGATACTGGCTTCGCGATGGTTCAACAGAAACTCAATCCAGTCGATCCACGGGATCATCGGAGTGCCCGACTGACGGCTGACACTTTCGTTGAGTAACCGGTCCAGCAGAGCTTGAGATTGATCGAACGCCTTGACTGCTTCGTCAGCTCGTCCCGCTCGGTGGTGGGCGATGGCGATCAGCGGATTGGCAATTCCTTTTCCGAACCACTCAGCGTCGTTTGACTCCTCCAAACGTTGGATTGCCTTTTCAAGGTTGCCGGCGTGAAGGTGCGCCCAACCAGCAACGTACAAGTTTGCAGAATAATACATTGACGCATATTTGTGTTGGAGCTTGTTGTGGGAGCCGGACTTGTTGTCGACGTCCAACAGCATTTGCTCAACTTGGCTTGCCAATTCAGCAGCCCTGTCGGGCGAGAGGTCATCAACAAGTAAGCCACGTGCCACCACGGACATCGGATCGCTTGTACCGAGCGGCCCGATCTCTCGTATGATTCGTTGGTAGGCTTGGGAATGTCCCGCGAAAAAGAGCAGTTGAGGCACTCCCGAAAGCTCCGCTTGCTGGGCTGAGCAACCTATCTCGACTGCATGGGAGAAATCCGCTGCAGCTGCATCCCAGCGTCCTAGTTTTGCATTGAGTCGTCCTCGCTCCAGCCAAACCAGAAAGTACTTAGGTAGGATTTCAGTTGCTTCAGTGTACGACTTGTACGCCTCGGACCATCGTTGTGCATCCGCGTGAACTCGACCAGACGCAAGTAGAACGGTGGTTGTATTCAGACGCTGATTGAAGCCTTCCAATTCCTCGCGAGCCTTGTTGGCGGTCTCTTCTGCAGTTTTCGCTTCGTTGAGCGCAATGACTTTCTCATCGCGTTCCTGGATCGCAATTTGTGCTTGCCAGACGCTAACTACAGTCCCCATTAGCAATGCCGCAGTTACGGATGATACGGTGGTGATTGCAACCTTGTTGCGGCGCGCGAACTTGGTGAACCGGTACCAAGTCGATGGCGGGCATGCGACCACAGGCTGATGTATGAGAAATCGCGAAACATCCTCGGCCATCGATCCGGCGGTGGCGTAACGTCTGTTTCGATCCTTATCTAATGCCTTCATGACGATCCAATCCAGGTCTCTTTTCATGGATGAAGCGAGCTTGGCAAGATCTAATTTGCGATTTGCCGCGATTGTGGTCGCTATTCGGCCGTTAAGCGTACTTAGCCGCGTACTGGGTCGATGCGGCTCTTCTTCCCGAATGATTCGGCGCAATTCATCAAAGCCAGCACTTTGCAGCCGATCCGGAGTAAATGGAGTAGTTCCTGTTAACAGTTCGTACAACAACACTCCCAACGAGTAAATGTCACTCCTCGTGTCGATATCATCTGTGCTCATACCAGCCTGCTCCGGACTCATGTAGGCGGGAGTTCCCACCATCGATGCGAAGCGAGTATACATAGTCTTGATGGTCAAGCTCTGACCGATTGCTTTAGCCACTCCGAAGTCGATGACCTTTACCAACGGATGACCATCTTGCAGCGTGACTAAGATGTTCGACGGTTTCAAATCGCGATGGATGATACCTTTCTGGTGGGCATGCTGAACTGCATTGCAAATATCAATAAACAGCTTTAAACGCTCAGAAATATCCAACTGATGGCCATCGCAGTACTCGGTAAGCGGTACGCCACGCACAAGCTCCATCACGAAATACGGCTGCGCCGATTCTGTGACACCTGCATCGTAAACTCGAGCGATATTCGGATGATCCATCAGCGCGATCGCTTGACGTTCCGCTTCGAAGCGGGTCAACACTTCTCGCGACTCCATTCCTGGTTTGATGATCTTCAGGGCAACTCGTCTGCGAATCGGCGACTGCTGATCAGCGACATAAACCAATCCAAATCCACCTTCGCCGATCTGCTCCATCAACTTGTACGGCCCAATCATTATGCCCAGCGATTGTCCAGAGGCTGAATGGTTCACGGCTACGAACGATTCAGTTTCAACGTTGGTGAATGGGTGACGAGCACTACTGGCAACGATTGGCACATCGACTGGATTACCGTCTCGCTCATGCTCCCGCAAAAGAGCAGTGACCGCGACAAGCAAAGCAGCGTCGCCACGACATGCTGATTCAACAAATGCTTTGCGTTCTTCGCTGGATTCGATGTCGAGCGCCTCCAAGAAGATCGATTTTTCTGATAATCGAACAGGCCTCATTCCAATTCGCCTCCATTCAGTTCGCGTCCAAGCCATGCTCGTGCATAGGCCCAATTGCGTTTAACTGTTCGCGGAGACACACCCATCGCTTCGGCAGTCTCATCAACACTTAGCCCAGCGAAGTAACGAAGCTCAACAAGTTTTGCCATTTCCGGGTCTTCCTCAGCGAGCCGGGTGAGGGCAGCATCCAAATCGAGAAGCTGATCAATGTCACCGATTTCAATCGCCACATCCTCACTCAGTTCTTGCCGCTCAAAGTCCCCACCGTGTTTCACGCTGTGCCGACGCCTGGCGTGATCCACCAAGATACGTCTCATCGCTTCCGCTGCCGCCGCGAAGAAATGAGATCGTCCGTCCCACTTGATCTCCGCATTGCCGACCAAACGGATATAAGCCTCGTGCACCAGCGCGGTCGCTTGCAAAGTTTGTCCGGGTTTCTCTCGATCCAACCGGTGTCCCGCCAGCTTCCGCAATTCTGCGTAGACAAGCGGCAACAAATCGGCTGCGGCAGCCGTATCGCCTTTCTCAATCTGCTCAAGAATTTTGGTTACTTCCGTCATGTAACTCCCGAGGATTGGACTCGTAATTGTTAGCGTGCAATTTTCATCGAGGCGAACTCGCCCGTCCTACTTAATTCAGTGCCCCCCATTTTAATGCGAAATCCACGAAACATTGGGGCCATTTTTTTCCGAGAACGCGGAACAGATCGATAGCTACGTGAACATTCACTACTCAGTCTGACTTAAACGAAAAACAATGCGGCGCGCGTTGGCCTCGTCGAGTAGAACGATCTTTGGAGGAATACCCTTTCGATTCGTCCGCGATGGCCAATCTGTGGACTTCCTCTAATCTTTTTCGGTCACGGCGATCTAGCTAACAAATGCCAACGTCCCATAACCTCGCGGTCGCCCATGCGCCAGCCCGAATTTCAACTGAACTAAGGGTATCGAACTTAGTTTGACCCTCAGGTTATACCGACAGGCCGACGCCTCAAAACGTCGGCCTGTTTGCGTTCTTACGCAGTATGTTTAGCGGTTTGCTCGCACTGGCGACGTCTCAAATTCTCTGCCACGCGAAGTCTCTCCGAACTTCGGCGCGCATTGTTTTGGGGGATTTCTTTGCCCTTAACAAACCACCTCTCGCCAGTCTCATAGTCGCGCGACCGCGAGGTTATAGAAAAGTCTCAAAACCCATAACCGGGGCAAAAATGAAAAAACGCAAATGACCCGGAGGTTATGCCCCGCGCGATATACACCATTAATGTTCGTACGTGAAACCAAGAGCTTGCCCTCCGGCTTGTCGGCTCCCTACCACTTCCTCGGTCCATGCAAGTACGTCAACCACACGGGCAGCCGGCCGATGAGTATCACTTGGAAACTGCTGCACTCAGTACCAACTCGATTATTCAGGACAATGGCTCGACAAGTCGCAGTTTAGGCATCAAGTAAGATATCAATCATCGATTTCACCAAGCCATTGGCGATCTCTTTCCAATTGACTTCGCTTGTGGAAGCGTTGAGCCCTTCAAGCGGTATTTCTTCCCCAGGAATCAGCCACTGACTAGTGTGCCGCTAGCGGAAAGCCAGCAAAACGGAAGTTACCAGCCCCGTAAGAATCGAAAGTTCTGAAATAGAGAACAAGCATGTCTTGATTCGGCTCATTTTTGCACCTAAACTTCTCGATAGTAGAACATAGAGGTGAAAAATGAGTTTTGGCGGTCGATTGCGTTACGCCAGAGAAGCTGCGGGTTTGACCCAGAAGCAGCTTTCCGAGGCCACCAATATTGGGATTTCGTCCCTTTCTGAATTCGAAAATGATTCCAGGGATCCTTCTGCGCTGCAGTTGGCCCAAATAGCCCAGGAACTGCGGCGAAGCCCTGATTTCTTTTTCCAGCCAGGAGAGCCTGAACCTGAGATTGTGCTTTGGCGAGAATGTCCGGCCGATGGCTCTGCGTCATCCGTTCAGGTGCAGCTTATTCAACTAGCAGAGCAATTTCATCGGTTAGAACAACTTTGCGGCAATCCGGAACCGCCACAGTTGGAATTCGCCACTGGTCCCGCCGAGAGCTTTACATTCGCCAAAGCAGAAGTTTTGGCCCACACATTTCGCAATCGATACGCCCTCGGGGAACGACCAGGCCAGATTCTATTGCGAGTGCTCGAAGATGTTATCGGCGTCAAGATCTTCTTCCTCGACTTCGAACCGTCTGGCACAGCAGCTTGTTCTCTGTCCGAGCGATTTGGAGCCGCAGTCTTACTGAACTCGAAAAATGTGAGTTGGCGACGAAATTTCGATCTCGCCCATGAGTTGTTCCACTTGTTGACCTGGAAGGTATTTCGGGTCCCCGGTTCGGAGAGTGCGGCTATTTCGTCAACTCGTGAGGAGCAGCTAGCCAATTGTTTTGCCGGCCACTTGCTACTTCCAGCGGAAGCTTTGAAGACTGCTGTTTCCAAACAACTGCGGGAAAAGAAGACGCTAGACTTCGAAGATCTCTTTGACATAGCACGCCAATTCGCAGTATCGGTGCCAGCAGTGGTTTGGCAAATGAAGTCGGCTGGTATCGTTAAGCGAGAGGATGCGGAGAAGCTCACAGAGCAGATCAAAGGTCGATCAAGCTATTGGGAGACGCGAACCAACGATCCCCCTTCACGAAGGCCGTTACGTTTCGAGGCGTTGGCGATTGAGGCGATGGACAAGGGTCTCATGGGAACAGGTAAGTTCGCTGAGTACATGGGGATCTCGCGCAAGGAGGCAATGAAGCTGCTCGACGAACGAGCTGATAAGTTCTGGCAGGAGGAAAGCCGTGTCGAGATTGAAGTTATTGATTCTTGACGCGTGCGTAGTCATCCAACTTCATGAGCTCGGTCGCTGGCAACAGGTGGTTGATCAATGCGATATCCATCTGTCGGAAATCGTAGCTCGACGTGAAGTGAGGTTCGATGACACCAACGGGACGCGAATTGACTTGGAGCCAGCCATCCTATCAAAAGCCATCACCCTATTCAGTGTCGAAGCGTTGAAGGTCGAGGCTTTTCGATCTCGTTTCGACGATTCCTATCTCGGGGTTCTAGACGATGGCGAAGCTGAATCTCTTGCATACTTGTTTGACGCGAAGAGCGACTTCGTTATTTCATCAGCAGACAAGATCGTCTATCGAGTACTTGGAAACATGCATCGGGGAGACCAAGGCATTTCGCTTGAAGAGATACTGAACAAGATCGGATTGATTGCATCCCAGTTACCGCCGCAGTATCGTCTTGAATTCCGTGTACGCTGGACCCAAGTTGGATTTGATGAACGACTCAAGGGACTTGGATTCAAGTCCGATTCGGTCGCAGACTAGGCGGCATAACACCCATCACATAACCTCTAAGAGGTCGTATTTCGTCTGAGCGATTAGTGACTTTCCGGGTTATGTGATTTCGATTGGCGGCGAATTACCAGATCTCGCCGCATCGTGCTGCCGGGCAACAACTTACAAAACCCGTGCAAAAAGTGCTGAGCTCTCTTCCGTGGTTCGAGGAGAGTTGGCTTCCCGACTGAATAAGGGAAATCAAACTTAGTTTGACCCTCCGGTTATACCAGCAGGCCGACGCCTCAAAACGTCGGCCTGTTTGCGTTTTTACGCAGTCTTTTTAGGGGTTTACTCGCACTGCCGACGTCTCAAACTCTCCCCCGCACAAAGTCTCTCCGAACTTCGGCGCGCATCCTTTTGGGTGATTTCTTTACCCTTAACTACCCACCTCCCGCCAGTCTCATAGTCGCGCGACCGCGAGATTATAGAAAAGTCTCAAAACCCATAACCCGGCCAAAAATGACAAAACTCAAATGACCTCCAGGTTATGCCCCACGCGATTACTTTCCTCCCGTCTCCAACAGCCTATGGTCTTCGGACGAGCTCAGGGCTATTCGGAAGCCTAGGTCGAAACTGCTAACCAACGGATCGAGCCAGTCACGGCGATCCGACCGACAATCCGAAGCCCCGAAGCACCAACTGCCGCCATATCGCAAGCGGTCCGGGCCCTCCGAATCGTATTTTTCCCAACACCATTCCCAAACATTGCCATGCATATCGTGTAGGCCCCATGAATTCGCGAGCTTTAGCCCACATGGTAACGGATGTGCCGATGGATACATCTGACTGTAAGCCGATAGTTTCAACTCGTCGTCCCCAGAGCTCCAATAGCTCGCGCTTCCAGCTCGACAAGCATACACCCATTCCAGCGCTCTGGGCAATCGGTAGCCATTCGCGCCATTGACTTGCTCCCACTGGTCGACTTCTATCTCTTTGTCCAAAAGGTCCTTAATTTTTTGCTTTCCGATGCTGCGATAAGCAGGTGTACGGCCTTCGCGGCGACTGAGCCAATTACAGTACATCACCGCACCGTACCAACTCACCCTCTGTGCTGGATGATCGGGCGTGGGACTAAAATCCTGATCTGGTCTTCCTTCCTCTGTATCTTTCGGCTTCTCGCCATCGTAACCGGTATCGTTCAGGAACGTTTCGAAATCACGGCGCGTCACTTCGCGACTCGCAAGCCAGTAAGGCTTCTCGGGAACACTCGTCCGCCCAGCAACTAGTTTCAGAAATTGCGGATCATTGTGTAAAACGACAAGACTCGGATCATCTCGCATCTGGGATCGATCTTGATCGTTGTCTTCGCCCCAAAGCTCCAACAGTGAAACCGAACGATCGATCCAGCTCCTATTCTCTTCAGCGGTCGCCGACTTACTTGCAGCGAATAACGCCACCGCACTTGCCAGATTGTAGAGCCTTCTTCGGTTCGTAGACTCCGCAACCGCCAATTCCTCGTCGATTCTCGCCAAGGACTCCGCTAGCGCCAGCCCCTCTTCTAGTTTCGAGACGGCAACCTCCTTGCGTCCTAGCCACAATAGTACGAGACTCTCCACATGATATCGGCTCAAAATATCAGGCTCTCCTTCAGTCCACTCAACAAGTGCGGCAGCGGCCTCTTCCTTTCGCTCCAAACGCGCCAGCGCAAAGAGACGTAACTGCTTGGCATGACCCCGGAGGTCCGCAAACGAATCATCCATGTCACTGGTGAGCAAGGCATTGAAGTCAAAGAGGGCGGCTTCGTAACTGCCTGTTTGGTACAACGCTTCCCCTCGCTGAAATAAAAACGCCGGTTCATTTCGCTCTTTGAAAGGTATTGAGTCGAGCTCAACCAACCGCCGACGATAGAGATTCAAGGGGTCTGCCAGTGGCTCTATCCCAACTGAAGCTGGTGTTATGCGCACAAATGACTCTCCTTGTGAATTGACGAACCAATTCCGGCCTTCGATCATCTGTTTAGCATCAGTTAGCGTCGGTTCGGGAAGTTCCCACTGGCGCATTAGCCAAGTGACTGCGCTGTGTGTCGAACTGTCAGGGAGAGAGTACCACTTGGTTGTCACTTCAGAGATCCGAGACTTCTCCTCTGTGGAGATCTGATTCACCGATATCTGGCCCAGCCCCAAACAGACGGCCGAACGAAGGGCAGGACTTGGCGAATCATTGAAGGTTGCGACCAAAGCTTGACGATCGAGTTCCCAACGCTGAAATTCGTCGATGAACCAGGTGCGCACGCCAGGATCGGGCCGACCCTCAAATTCACAGGCATCGATCGGCAAGGTCGTTTCGCCCAATGCGAGGGCGGCTAAGGCAAGACGCGCCTTGCGCCGATGAAATTCGGGCGTGGTGCATTCACTGGCAGCTTGTTGCAGTTTTGCTATCGAGTTGGACACATCCTGCCCAAGTGCCAAAATCAGATTGGCCGTGTCACGATCCTCTATATCATCGATTCTTGAGATCAAGTAGTCCGCTTCGACTTGTCCAAAGCTGGCAAGACCAAAGGCTAAAGACAACTTCTCGCGCGGCTCACTGGACGCCGCAAAGCGACTCGCCAATTCCGAACGAATCAGATCGGGGCGTTGCATCTCGATCAGCTTCTCGATATTCACCGGGACTGCAGGACCAAGCGTCTTTTGCAGCGAATCGAGGGCGACGGTGATTTTCTCCTGCTGGCTGCGGAGACTCTGTTGCTGGAACAGATACCCGATGATTCCTACCAAGATCAGGACGCTTACAATCGAGCCGCCCCAATTTCTCGAATGCACGCGAGCAGCCGTTCGCATCACGGATCTCTCTGGCGCAGTCCAGCGTTTTCCGTCGGTCCAGCGACGGATTTGGAACCATTCGACCAGCGTTGGCAATTGTTTGTTTTCTGGATTCACACTCCACACCGAAGCTCGATCGGCGAGTTTGAGTTCAGCCCGACCTTTCTTAGTCTCGCGCTGCTTGCGGGTTAGCCATTCTCGGAGTGAGGGGACCATATAATCGTGGGCGAGCTGATAGCTTTGCGCTGAGCCGATTGGTACTCCATTGCTTTCATCGACAGGGGTGACCAATCTCAGATCCTTGTCGAGAATGTTTATCAACTCTTCAAATTCTCGTGGTTTGTTTTCATAGCCTGCCGCCTTCTGAAGCGATTCAGCGTTCTGCATCGAACCTTTTATGTCGCTCCCCATTGTTGGCAGTAGAGCCGACAACAAGCCTCGCGCCGCTTCCTGATGAGGTCGATGCTGGATCGGTGCATGCCGCAAACCGAACATCTCTTCGAGAAACGTAACACCGATTCCATCGATGCCACCGACCTCATGAAGCGATGCAGTCGTCCAATCTCGCGACCTCATCATGTCGGCTAACAAAGCGATCCGAACCGAGATCACTTTCCGATCTTGCGAAAGTCCATGAGTCGCTTGACGCAAGAATTCGTTTTGGTCGGGGCTCCAGTTCTTCGTACTTTCGGGCAATTTACCATAAGCTTTGCCAAACAGGCCCAGTACCTTGATCGCATGATCCATATCAAACAGATCAATCATGGTACTGTTGCTTCGTTCGATGCTCACCTCCACCTCCCTTAGGAACCGACTCACCGAAATCCAAAAGTCCTCACGAACCATAACGATCGCTTGGACCGTGGAGCCATCGCACTGTAGCAGCGCATCGGTCAACGGTGCTTTAGAGTAGTCCTTTTCTGCAAAGAGCCATTGCTCGAATTGATCCAGAATGAGCAGCAGTTTTCCGCCCGAGGGAACCAGTTTGCGGCGTCGAATCACACTGAGAACTTCCTTGAGCGATGCTCCTTCCGCATCGGGAATCGCTTTGCGTACTGCACGCAAAAGACGCGTTTCGGTATCGTCCGGAGTTGCCTCGACATAGATCGGGATAATCTTAGGACTCAAGCGTGGTAGGAGACCGGCTTTCATCAGCGAGGACTTACCACAACCTGAGGGTCCGTAGATAAGTCCGACCTTAAACGTTTTCTCTGGATCCGTCTCTTCGATACGCGTTTTCCAAAAGCGCAGGCTTTCGGGTAGACCATTGCGGTCGAATGGTCCAGGGAGTAGTTCGAGAAAGAAACTTGCATCGGACGCGTCAAAAGATCGAAGCCCTTTAGGGACGATGCGTGTGGGACCAGTTGGTGTAGTATCCGATCCCCGCGCCGCCAGTTCCGCAGTAATTGGAGTTATGGGAGTGATTGGCGAGCTACTTGCAGGAGATACTACCGTAGAAGATCGCAGGCCGGGTGTCGGAGCATGGTTCGTTAATAGCCAGCGAATCTCGTTGGCGAAATCGCGAGCCACCGTGAAGCGATCGCTAGCCCGGCGCGCCAGAGCCTTCATGCAGATCCGTTCCAGATCCGATGGAATGGTGTCGTCAAATAGGCGAGGCGAACGGACTTCTTCGGTTGCCACCAACTTCATTAAGTTCAACGGGTTGTCCGATCGAAATGGACGTCGCCCGGTGAGCAACTCATACAGTACTACACCGAGGCTATAAATATCGCTGCGATTGTCGATGCGATGCCCCTCGCCACGAGCTTGTTCGGGGCTCATGTAGGCCGGAGTACCTGCGGACTCTCCCTCACGACGCTTTTCCGTTTCGCGCAGAGCCAAGCCAAAGTCCGCTAGATAAGGACGATCTTGACGATCGAGCAGAATATTGCCCGGCTTTACATCGCGATGTACGAGGCCTTTTGCATGTGCATAATGCAAAGCTTCAGCGATCTGTTCCACGATGCGAAGCGATAACAGACGATCCGGTCGATCCAGCTTGATGCGGGAGGATAGATCGCCACCTTCGATCAGTTTGGAGACGACAAAAAAATCTCCTTCATTTGTTTGGCCGACATCGTAAACAGGAACAATGTTGGGATGATCGAGCGCTGCTACAATGCGGGCTTCCGTGAGAAAATTCTTGCGCAGGAAAGTATCAAGCAGCGAACCGAGGGTTACTTTGATGGCGACATCGCGATCGAGTTGCTCGTCGACCGCGCGGTACACCGCTCCAAAGCCCCCTTTACCAAGCAACGCTACCACGCGATAGCGTCCAAACGACTTGGGTAACTTTCCAGGGTCCGCAACCAGGCCCCCTGGTGGAGACTGTGTGTTTACACCGAAATGCTGAGTTGCGTCACCAACGTTGGAACTAGAGTTTTGCGTGATTTCGGGTTCTTGGTTGTCAGGTTGTTGGGACATGACCCTGTATTCGATTAACTTGACGAAATTTCTAGTGAAGCGATGAGTATATCAACACGTCGATCAATTTGCACCCAATAGATCTGCTCTTCTCGGCCCCACAAAATTAAGTAGCAATAGACTCAATTTACCCGTCTGGTGATTCGGACAGGCTTATGGCGAAAAACGTAGGCCTGTTTGCTGCAGGTTTGGCGTAAGGTTGCGTACCTGCTCTTCACCTTGGTAATCCGGATACGCGGATTGTGGTTTGGGTCGTTTAACCGTTGTGCCGAATGCCAGGCGTACTACCGTTAGATTCGCAGCCGCGTCGCTCGAAGCTCCCTTCGTTGCATTGGACTCACTGTTCAAATTCACCTCCCGCCCTGTGCGGAAGGAATTCGCGTCTGGCCAACAACCTACGCCGCCTTTCCGAAATGGTGCATCGGTGCAGCACCAACCGCTGGGAATTAGGATTGGCTTTACTTTGCCAACGGTACATGCTGTACGGCGATCTGCGTGCGTCGCTGGGGAAGCTGGTACCGCGACCGCGAGGTTATATCCCCCTCGCTTCCCTATTCGTCAAAATCGCCAAAATCCTCACGAATCAAACCTCGCAACGCCGATGAACGCCTAGGATTCGCCGAATTCTCGAAGTGCTGAGTGGAGCAACCATCGTGATTGACAGCATTTCAAAGATTCTCGGTGTGGTTTTGCTCATCACCATCGCTTTACCAAGCAACCTCAAAGCTCAGACCATCTCCGCTTCACCAACGATCGAACCCAACTTTAGTTTGCCGGAGCAACACTCTTCGACGGCAGATGAACAGGAATGGGTTCCGACGATTATTGCGGAGCCAAGTTCATCGGCTGAATCCGGTATCTCCGTTTCCATGATGAACAACAAAAGTCAGCTGAAAATATTCGGCTCTCTCTCCGCGCTATCGATCTTCAGTACGGATCGTCCCTTCGCGCCAGGGCTGCCACTCTTTCTATTACCCTCTTCCCCGTTTGGTTTGAACACGAACACATTTGATATTCATGGCAGGCAATCAAACATCGGTGTAACGTTCATCGGCCCCGACGCCAGCGGGTTCACGCCATCGGCAACTTTTGTTTCGTTTATTGCAAACGACACACTAACCGGTGATAGTTATGGCTTGTTGCCGTACAACGCCTATGGAGAACTCAAAAACGAAGAGTCGAGATTTGCGGCGGGGTTGCTGAGCGACGTTTTCAATCCGCGAAAGCCGTCGGTTATTTCCCTCGCATCAATGTTTAGCTCGGGAAACACGGGATCGTTTCGAAGTCAAGCACGAATTGAGCGTTACATAAATCCCTCGCCTACTTCCGAATACACGCTGCAAATCGCGCTGAGCGATCCCATTCAATCTGTTTTTGGTAGCCGTGACTTGCGCATACAAGAAGACAATGGCTGGCCCAACGTTGAAGGCCGCGTAAACATGGGCCTGGGACTTGAAGAGGACCGAAGCGGTGGGCGAAAAGCCAGAGCATTTGAACTAGGCTCGTCTGCATTCGTCGGACAGATCCGTACAACACGAAGCATTTTGTCTCCGCCCGATCCGCAGTCGCCAACGAGAACGGTGGTCGATTGTTGGGGCTTTGGTATCGACGCCGAAATCAATATTACTCAGTCGATGGGTGTCCAAGGGGAACTATTCACTGGATCTGGATTAGGTGAATACAACGGTGGAATTGGACAAACCTTTGATTCTTCAACGCAACAAGCCATCCGCAGTAAGGGTGGCTGGGGTGAGTTCTTTGTTTATCTTACTCCCAAGCTCCATGTGCATGCGGGCTATGGAATCGATTCTCCGCTAAACCGAACTGGAGACACCTTCCTGCTGACAGAGAATCAAACTTACTTCACCAACATCGTGTGGAATTGGACCAAGAACATACAGATTAGTAACCAAGTCGACTTCCGACGAACGAGCTATCGTGATCCCTTGCTTGATGCGAGTGGTTGCGTATTCTATTCCGAGTTTCTTTGGCGTTTCTAAAACTGCCGTTCGGTTCTCGCCGGAACGACGCTGCTATCAAACGGAAGTTGTTCGTTTAAGATAGAGCCTATCCTTCATCGCGGCATTATTGTTGGCCCCTTCTGGCCCGAGACTCTCAAACTCTACGGCAACCTTAGAGTAAGTCAGCTTAGAATCATGAGCGTTTAGAACTAACCCTGATCTAAATCAACCGAGAACATGTTATAAAACAGTTATCGAACCATTGATCTGGTTACAAAATGCTTGCAGGTTCAACATTGCGTCCAATATACTTCCAACCTGCGTTGGCAACCTGAGTTGGCGGCTTAAGAACAAAAAAGGCACCAAGCGTCCGCTTGAATATGCGGTGGCTAATGTGTGGCCAAAAGATGTTTTCTCTCCGCAGCATCTAGTCTTCCGGCATAACTCGCAAGCGCGCAGCTTCCATTTTCGCACCTAGAAGAAAGAAGAAAAAGGCTCACCATGAAGTCTAGCTTATTTCATCAGTCGATTTGCGTCATTCTCACTGTGGCCTGCATTCTGTCGCCGCTATCATCAGCATTTCCCTGCTCACGCATTCTTTGGAATAACAACAAATTGGCTGTTGTTGTAGGGCGCACGATGGATTGGCCAGAGTCCACCCAACCCATACTCACCATCTTTCCGCGAGGGATGGAACGCAATGGAGGTATGATCGGCCCTGAAGTGTTAGTGAAGGAGAACCCTGCGAAGTGGACGTCCAAGCACGGAAGCTTTGTCGCAACCGTTTACGGGGTAGGGGCTGCCGATGGTTTCAATGAGAAGGGGTTTGCCGGGCACATGTTGTATCTCACTGCCACTGACTTTGGACCGCGAGACGTAAGCAAACCTGCGGTCCACGCCGGACTGTGGCTCCAGTATCTTTTGGACAATGCTGCCAATGTGAAGGAAGCCCTCGCATTGCAGGAGAAAATACAAATCGTTATGGCAGAGGCCAACGGACACAAGGCTTTTGTTCACCTCGCTATCGAGGACGCGAGTGGGGATTCTGCCATCATCGAGTTCATTGGCGGGAAACCTGTCATCCACCACGGAAGCGAATATCGCATCATGACGAACGACCCGACCTACGACGAACAACTGTCGTTACTGAAGAAGTACGATTTTTCCAAACCCACCAGCGATACACCACTCCCCGGCAACGTAAATGCCCGAGACCGTTTTCAGCGCGGCGCTTATTTTGCCGCACTGTTGCCAGAACCAAAGAACGAACGCGAGGCCATCGCAGGTGTGTTGGCGGTAGCCCGAAACATCTCGGTCCCCTTCGGTGCTCCTTACAAGGGGTTTGGTATCTACAACACCGAGTATCGTACTGCGATCAACCTTACCAACCAGCGGTATTTCTTTGAATTCACCACCACCCCCAACATCATCTGGGCTGACTTGAGCAGCTTCAAGCTGGAACCCGGCTCACCCGTGATGACTTTGAACCCGGACAACATTGAACTTACCGGAAACGTCGCCGAGAAATTCCAGAAACTAGATAAGGCTCCGTTCTAAACTCTCGCTTATCCGCTATATCGGGCTGCCGTTGGCATTGCTGCCGGCAGCCCTTAAATCTCTAGTATGTTCCTTTTGCGTTGCCTCTTGGGAGCACTTGTTTCGAGCTTTGTCATCGCAGTGATGAAGTATTAGATTGTGTCCTGGCAATACACTCAGTCGCTCATCATCTTGACAGCGGTTCCTGGATTCACTTGCTAGAATCCGTTACTCCGATACGCCCGTCAAATGTCCGAAGCTCCGCAGTGGCCTGGAATGGCAGGAATTTACATGCTTCCTGGGACCTTTATCATCTCAGCTGTCGCCTCCGTATTTGTCAGCCATTTTCTTCTAATTCGAGTTCTGAATGCGCTAGTTAAAAGCAACGTAAAATTTGAAGCAAAGCTGAATCGGGAATCCGCCACCTTTGCCGTCCACTGCCGTTAAACAAATATGTCGGACCACAGTTGTTTCGATATACTCTGGTAACCGAAGTTCGGTACTCGTTTATGGTTATCAGCTCGCGAACAACGTGCCGGTACAAGGAAACCAAAGTCAGCCACAAATTCGTATTTGCTTTGGCAGAAGGCGTTTCTTCCTCATTTAGATTTGATCGAGATGTATGCGCAATTTTCTCGGAATTATCGTGATTGTACTCTTGGACTTGTGGGGCTCGGTCACCAATGGACAAGAACCGCTTCGTTATCCAGACGATGAGGCAAGCAAGATAGCTGTGAATCGAGCGTCGGAATGGCTAATCAGACATGTTCGGACTGGAAAAGTCGCTCGAGAAGGTCGCGAGGACTCGATCTCTGTCATTGGCTGGAAAGATCCAACGCTCAACCCGGAGTTGCCTAAGCAGCTGGCCGGCTATGCGATCACCGATACGCTATGGGCATCTTACGCACTTACGCTTACAAAGCCCGAAGTGGCCAAAGAACTGCACGACTCTTTGGAAACGTTAGGCTGCCTTGGCAACTCCCTGCACGAAGTCATCTGGCGGCGTGTTGCCTCTATTGCCCATAAGCCAATTGATCCTGACATCGTTCATGGAAAATCGATCGGCATTCTATCGTCTGGAGATGAGTCGATCGACATCCGGACTTTCACGGTATCTGCTGATCGAGATTTCGAGATCGGGCATCCATTGCTATTTGCAGAACATGCTGTGTATCAGTCTCTTTATGAGTATCGATTGGGAAACGTGGAAGCAGCACGGAACCGGTTGCGAAAAATTTTTCAGAGTAAGCCTCGAAAAGATGGGAATAACACGTCATCCGAACAGCATATTTTTTGGGACCAAGAGCATGGCTTGCTGGTCGATTACGTCATCGATTCCGAGTACGTCAAGTTCGTAAAGGGCGAGTCATCTTCTTGCAGGCAGTATACGTTCAAGTTGGGAGTGTTGTTGTATGCATGCAAGCTGCTGGGATTCAACAACGAGTTTCCTAAGGAGCTAGAGCTTATGCATCGGCGACTATCGGCTGCACAAATCCCGTCAGGAGGAATTTCGCATTTTTATGATGTGGATACTTCGAGATTGCAAATACTGCGTTGCCCCGATGCCACCGGCGAAGCTACCGCTATCTTCATGCTAGCCGAAACAGTTGTATCAAGGTAACGCGATGGAGCCTGCCTCTCCAAGCATTCATACTCACCAGTTGATCGACATCAAAAAAATAGGGAAATCAAACTCAGTTTGACCCTCCGGTTATACCGACAGGCCGACGCCTCAAATTCACCCCACATAAAGTCTGTCCGAACTTCGGCTCGCATTCATTGAGGTGCTTTCTTTACCCTTAGCTAACCACCTGTCGCCAGTCTCATCGTCGCTCGACCACGAAGTTAGCGCCCGTTTTTCATTTCGCTTTCATAACCCAAGCGATGGCTCTGCGGAATTGAGGATTTCGTTATCGAACTACCTTAGAGTATTCGTATTGAAGTAAACGTGATGCGTAGAACCATCGCTGCAAATGACCGTTGTTAAATTCTTAGACAGTGAAGGGGGAAACGTTTGGCTAACGAGGTTACTGATGATTGAAGATTGGATCCGGCCAGTGTTTCCATTCCGGCGTTCTGAAGAAAATTGAGGAAGACTCATTCGCACCACTCACAATCCGTTGCTCTGATCGCGATAAACCTCTGCTAGAAGATGAGGCCAGATCATTGTCCAAAAAGGATGTCTTGAGTGATTCGCATGGCGGAGTTTTTCGCGATTTTCGTGATTTTCGCGGTTCATAAAAAATGAGCTCGCTGTTGGAAAAAACTCAAGTCGTTGGTTGTGCTCGAAATGAACGGCTTTCTGTTGTAGAATCGCTCGGGTTCGAAGCGGTCACTGCAGGCCCGAGCTGGACCGGCCAAGAGAGCTAGAACTATGACATGCATCAAAGTCGCCGATGGTGCTATAACAGAAGTAGAGCATTGGTCGGCGACTTTAAAATGCCTCACGTTCGTCGAATCAAAATGTACCAAGGACTAGGCGAAGCCTACATTAACGTTTTTCTCTGGATCACCATGTGCGGGTTCGCGGCTGCAGTTGTTGTGGCGGTGATCATTCGCCTACTTTTCCGAATTCGTTGGCGATGGTGTGTATTGGCTACAACTATTCTTGGGCTTGCTTTTGCCTATTTTGGCAATACATATCTCCATCATGACCTCTTCGTTCGTAGCCACCAATCACATAATTCATTCATGCCCAAGGATGGCTGCCTTACCTATGAGCCGTCGTTTGGACATTTGTTTGCGTCCTACGCGATGTCACGTGAGGAATTTGAGCAATGGGTATCGCGTCACCCCTGGAACTTAAAGCCTTACGACCTGGCATTTATCGAACACGACTCCAAGAGGCTAAAATTTGCCGAGCCTGAAGTCGCTTATGCTACAGAAATGGCAGCTGATGGGGGGCAGTTGCGGGTTTACTACAGCAACGGCGTTATGTACGTATCGTACAATGCGATGTGATGGCGACGACTATCGACGAACAATGCAAAATCCGTAGCAGACATCAGCCCGGTTTTGCTTTGGCAGCGGTACACCGTTTCATTCTCGCTTAACGTTTGACGAGGCGGGAGCCTCGATTGCAGTGAGTTACAAGGCAGAGCCTTGTAACGAGTAGCTCTAAAAGAACTTATACACCTGCTCTCACTCGCGCGCTACGATGCATTTTGGTTGAACATTCATGATCGGAAAGCAACAAGATCAAACAGGGTCGACTGGGTCCTTCCAATCTTTGATGTCTCTAAAGACAACACCGGTGCAACCGCATTCTATAATGTCTCTTGCTAGTTCATCGCTAAGTGCGATAAGTACTGGAATTGTCCTTGCCGCCACGGCAAGAGGATGTCTCCCAATACCGTCCGGTTTTGACTTGAGTTTCTTGATTTCTGTCGCGAAATTCTGTTCCATTTTGAACCTGGAATCTGACCAGTCAAACCAATCCAATATCAAGGTTGGATTAAAGCAAAACCAATTTCCTTCAAGTTCCTGACCTCGCTTGTTCCGAAGCCCTACTGGGAAATATTCGGATTCAACATTATGGGAATCTAGTAGCGACCGTAGTTTAGCTGAAATAATCCAGAATATCCCAGCACGGAAGAAGTCGGTTGGTCTTGTGCTTGACCGAATCTCCACGTAAACATCGGATGGGAAAGCTTTACTGCCTATCGCTCCTCGGAGTAATTTGACACCCCTGAGTTTTGTCAAATCGCTCATTTTAGCATCCGTATAGTTTTTATCGTCGAATGTCTCACACCAAATCTTCATCTAGAACCTCACCTGTTGCTTTTGAGCCAAGAATCTCGGCTATGACCTCACCGCACACGTACACTTGTATGTCTCGACCTATCATCGAGTTTGAGTTAACTCATTGCGGCTCGGTCAGCAAGACTCAATGAGAAGCCAAACTCTCGCCCCCCAGCCCTCCGTGCGGTAGGAACCGTTGGGTAGCTGCTTCGTCGAAATGCAACGCCGGGTCACCACTGGCATTTCGCCAGTGGGACGATGACTTACTGGCTACCATCTGAGTGCTTTCTCTACTCTTAGCTAACCACCTCTCGCGAGTCTCATTGTCGCGCAATCGTGAGGATATAGAAAGGCCCTAAACCCGTTACCCGAGCATGAATGAAAACCCCAAATCCCCCGAGGCTATGTTCCCCGCGCGATAATAACGCGACGCTTACAACCATCGAAGCCAATCCCTAGCGATTATTTCCTAGACACAGCGGCAAAAAACTGAAATAATCGGGACGAATAGTCTTGGCAAGCGTTTTTCGGAATTCGTTCTGGAAACCAGACCGCAATAATTACAAGTCGATCGAATACTTCTCGTTGCAATCACATGAAAGTCCTGACACTTAAATCTAGGCCAGGAGAACCGCGATACTGCCAATCTCTTCAGGTAAATCACTGGTTCTGGGAGCGTGGATACGAGGTAATACCGTTCGCACGAGAAGAGTTACTTTCTGGAAGTCTTGATCATTACCTTCATGACGAACGTGAAGATACCATTGTTTATGGCGCTGTCGCGATTGTCAGAGACGCATTGAAAAGAGCGAATCGACCTGCTCCGCCCAATATTGATTTTCCGGACGAACTGCGAGATTTTCTTGGACGACAGGTTTCAGAATGCACGATGGCGCAAATCCGTGATCTTGTTCGTAATGACTCCGCGAGCCTTCCCATTCACGTTAAGCCGCGGGATAGACAGAAACTCTTCAAGGGTAGAGTCGTCAGTACTTTTGCAGATCTGATTGATGCATCTGGCGTTCCTGACGAAGAACCCGTGATTTCCCAGGAGAGCGTTTCCTTTGTCAGCGAATGGAGAGCAACAATACTTCGAAACAAGGTTGTCAACATCTCAAACTACAAGGGAGATCCCATGCTTTTCCCAAATCCTGAGACCGTAAATGCTGCGTTGGCTCGATATAGGACACAACCGATAGGATTCGGAATGGATTGGGGTGTGACCGATCTGGGGCAAACGCTTCTTGTCGAGGTCAATGATGGATTCGCGCTCGGGAACTACGGCACCAAGGGACATCATTACACGGCCATGATTGAATGTCGCTGGCGAGAATTGATGGGCCTTCCCGACAATGGAGTTGGGTGGGAGTGACGCATGGTATGGAACGTCATCGTGACGATAACGGTGACTACGCGTTTACCGGTCTCGACAGGCTTGGCGACGAATCGCACTAGGTTAAGACGGCTTGGCATCGAACTAGCCTTACCATAACTTGCGAAGAAACGGCTAAAGCCATTTCTTCGCCAATACCGTGTAAGCCTCCGTTGTGCTTAACCTTGCAGCATTCGGTTATTGGCTCGCGCGAATCAGAACGTGAGCGATTCAGCACGCCGAGACTCTCATGTGGACGTGCTTTTATGACCCAGACGATGCCTCGGCTTAGTTGAGGAATTCTTTGGCGAACTACTTTAGAATATTCGCGCTGAAGGAAACATGACGAGCAAAACCATCGCTACGAATCACCGACGAAGTGTTTCGACTGAAGCGAGAAGACTTGCAAGAGCTAGGGCAACCAACACCATTTCAGCTTAGTTCTACGAGGGTAAGACTATCAACATCCTTGGATGCGAGACACTCCAAAGTGTCACTCAACAACAGCTCGCACACAGGACGTTCTCTCGACCACTCTAGACTCGTTCGATTCCAGCTGCGTTTGCCAATTGAGAGACAAGCGGCTTCCGGACGCCTGTTCTTCGACGACGTCTCTACTCTATTTAGGCAACGCTTGGTCTGCCAAACCATCACAAACCTCACAACCGGCCCACGGCAACCGATACTTTCGAATCGATCGTTGAAACTGGCTAATCCTGTCCGCAACTACCTTCCGAACGTTTAACGATGCATGTAACGATGCATAGACTTTAAGTTTCGCTGGAATGTGAAATGGGGCTCGTTCGATGGTATTGCAATTCCGTATTGAAAATATGGCCGTCTGTTTCGCGTTGGCAATCGCGATGGGCCCGATTAGCGTTATAGCAACGGCCCAGGAATCAACCTCTTCGGAGCCAGCGACAACGCAATCTACAACCCCGTCAACAGACGACTATTCCGATTTTAGCGAGCCAGTTGTCGATCCTCAGATTGAGGTCCACAAGGCACCGGCCGGTCACCCACCATCACCATTTGATGGGCCGCTTTTCGAGAGAGCGAAACTGACAGGAGATTGGCTAGGGAGCCGATCGGAACTTGCGGGGAGCGGAGTAACTGTGGATGTCAGCAACACACAATTCTATCAGGGTGTGACAAGTGGAGGTATTGAGCAAGCGTTTCAATACGGTGGCCGCAACGACTATTTTCTAAACGTTAACGGCGAAAAGGCTGGACTCTGGAAAGGTTTCTTTACAACGCTCCATGCGGAAACCCGATATGGTGAGTCGGTCAATTCGCTCACTGGTGGGCTTATGCCAGCCAACCTAATGCTGACAGTGCCTGAGCCGGTCGGGTCGACCACCGCTTTGACCGGTGTGAAATTTACCCAGTTTTTGTCGGAGAGTACGATGGTTTATGCCGGCAAAATCAACACGGCTGACGACTTCAAGCAACCTCTCACGGGTGCTGGCCCCCTGAACGGATTTCAAAACACCGCTTTGACTTTCAACCCGGTGTACGCCCGCACGATTCCGTATTCAACGTTTGGCGCGGGCTTCGCCCACCTCGAGAACATGGAGCCCGTGTTCGCGGCAGCTGTGTTCGACACCAACAACACACCAACTGTGACTGGGTTTGATACGTTCTTTGACAACGGAGCGACGGTCTTTGCTCTTTTGAACCTACCAACGAATTTCTTTGGCAAACCGGGTCACCAAGGCATTTCGGGAACGTACAGTACTGGAACCTACACAGACATTTCTCCGACTTCCTATTTCGATCCCGGTCAAGGACTGGTCATCGCGTCCACCCCGCAGTCCGGCTCATGGTGTTTGACATACCTCTTTGATCAGGCCATCTACGTTTCGCCAATTAACCCGCACCGGAAATGGGGCGTATTCGGCAACCTTGGCATTGCGGACAACAACCCCAGCCCGATCAATTGGTTTGCCAGTGCCGGGATTAGTGGATCCAGCCCTCTCGAGCATCGCAAAGCGGACACATTCGGCATTGGGTATTTCTACGTTGGGGTGAGCGATCCATTGAAAGATCTGGCTCTAGTTCTGCTACCGATGAAGGACGAAAGTGGGGTTGAGCTTTACTACAACGTACAAGCGACCCCTTGGTGTCAGATAACGCCAGACATTCAAGTGATGGATCCATTCCTCACAAGGGCAGACTCGTCACTTCTGTTTGGTCTACGAGCAAAGATCGACTTCTGAGTACTGTCGCCAACTGCATCTTTTGTTCCAGTCTCACCACCGGCAGAGGATGTACCAGCTCTACGGGCTTAAGACCAAGGACCATTTGCAACAATTCCAATATTTATTGGTCGGAAGCCCAGAGGACCGGCAGCCCCAAGCGAGCCCGCCCCAATAAGTTTCATGTTGTGACTGCCACCAGCGTTATCGCTAAGGAATTGATTTCGGGATGACGGCCGTCGCGAAAGTTTTCGAGACGGCCGTCGTGGGGGAATGAGTTTAGTGATTCATCGGTAAGGCTAGTGAGACCTTAGGATCATTCCTTCGACTTGAAGGGGCCGTCATCTGTCAGGATCACCCCATTCTGTGCAACGTAATCGTCCCAAAGCGCGAGCAATGCTTTGGTTTTCTCGGGCTCTTTCTTAGAAAGATCCGTGGTTTCGGCGGGATCGTTCTTCAGGTTGAAAAGCTCCCACTCGCCGCTGCCTCCGGCCGTTTTTTGAATGAAGCAAATCTTCCAGTCGCCCTGCCTTATCATGCGGTTTCCGAAAAGTTCCTCGCCGATCCAGTCTTCGCTCGTACGGACTGACTCGGTTTCGCCGGTAAAGAGTGGTCTGAGCGACTTGCCGCGCAGAGGAGCAAATTTCGGATCGGTTTCGGAGGGATGCTTCGCGCCAGCGAGTTCCAGAAACGTGGGAACGAGATCGGTCACGTGCAGGACGGCGGGCTTGATCGCTCCCGCGTTTTTGACACCGGGTCCGGAGAGGATCAAAGGTGCGCGAATGCCCCCCTCGGCCGTCCAGGCCTTGTAGAATCGCAATGGTGTCGAGCCGACCTGCGCCCACGCGGCGCCATAGTCTGTCGCTGATCCTTTGCGACCCCAGTTCTCGGGGCGAGTGTCAACATTTTCGAAAAACCATTTTTTGGCATCTTCGCTATAGACTGTCTCGACAAGTGCGGCGAGTTCCACTGGTTCCGCCCCATTATCTGAGAGGAAAACTACGAGTGTGTTCTCATATTGCCCAGTTTGTTTGAGATGCTCTACCAATCGCCCGATGTGATGATCCATGTTTGCGAGCATCGCGGCATAGACTTCCATACGGCGTGCGGAGAGTTTTTTCTGTTCGGGTGTAAGCGTGTCCCACGCGGGAACGCCAGGCACGCGCGGCGAGAGCGCAGTATCCTTGCTGACGATGCCCAGATCCTTCATGCGCGCGAGGCGCTCCGCCCGGATGGCATCGTAGCCCTTGTCATAAACTCCCTTGTATTTGTCCAACCAATCGTCCGGCGCGGCGAAGGGCGAATGCACAGCCTGGAAGCTCAAGTAAGCAAAGAACGGTTTACCGTCCGCCTTATGCTCCTCGTTGCTCTTAATGATAAAGTCGGTGTAGGCTTCTGAGGAAAAGTGATCATCGGGAAGCTTGTGAAGCGGCTTGCCATTGAGCGTGAAATTAAGCTTCGGGTGAGCAGGATTCGGATACGTCATATCGCTCCAATTGCTGCCGCCACCTTGCAACAGCGCGAAGTCGCGTTCGAAGCCCATAGCTGCGGGCCAGTGCGATGGTTCGTAACCCATATGGGATTTCCCCGCCCAGTAGGTGTGATATCCAGCCGCTTGCAGTAGTTTCGCCACGGGCACGACGCGATCGTTGAGATAGCCTTCGTAGCCAGGTTTCCCCTTCTGCTTGGGCCCAGCGAGTTCATCCATATTTCCAAAGCCCGCCACATGATGATCGCAGCCGCTGAGCAACATCGAGCGGGTAGGGGAGCAGGTGGGGCCGACGTAAAAATTCGTCGCTCGTACTCCCCGTTTAGCAAGCGCGTCAATGTTCGGCGTCTTAATCTCGCCGCCAAAGCAACTTATGTCCGAGTAACCCATGTCATCGGCGATGATGACGATGATATTCGGTTTCTTGTCATCCGCATGAGCCGAGGTCGCGGTGATGAGCGCTAGTACGCCCAAGAACGCGGCGAAAAGGATTTTCGAAGTTTTCATTCTCATAGTTGTTTTCTTTCGTTGGTTGATCACTTCGCTTGTAAAGTTGCGGGCCACTCAAGATAAAAGCTCAAATGCTTTTGCCGACGCCAGCTGGCAGATAGTCCATCTTATACTCCCGGCCTCGTACATGGAAAACGAACGGATGCTGTTCGTGAAACTTCGATAGTGAACCGGAGACGGTACGGACACAATTTCTTCCATGGGGGTTTTCTTGTAACCCTCTTCAAACTGTCGGAGTTTCTCTTTTATCATGGTGTTGGTCTAGTTCACGCAAATGGCATGCCAAGAAGAGATCTGTTATGTCCTGCAGTCGGATTTAGTTCGCTGGGTTTGGACGCAAACAACATCGAAATGCAGGCCATTGCGTGGATGTCCGATTTCCGCTTCGAATATGGAGGGGTTAGCCGTTTTCGAAAAACTAGGTAATGAATCCGGCACAAATCGGTTCTGTGTTCAGCCCGTGGAATTCTGCACACGCAAAGCGAGACAACTTGGCACACACTCATTCTGCGGCTCATGTCGCTACAGGATCACCAAAGTAGGGATAAGGGGTTTGGCATCGAACTAGCCTCACCATAACTTGCGAAGAAACGGCTAAAGCCATTTCTTCGCCAATACCGTGTAAGCCTCCGTTGTGCTTAAGCTTGCAGCATTCGGTTATTCGCTCGCGTTTTCATAACCCAGGCAACGTTTCGGCAGAATGGAGAATGTCGGTAGCGAACCACTTTAGAGCGACGCTGTAGAAGGAAACTCGATGAGTTCGGCTTCGTCTTGATAAAACTTTGATACTTCTACAAACGCTTTTGATGCGCGCTTAACATCGACAAGGCGATACTTCTTATCAGTCACTCGTACTAAAGGAGATCGTCATGTTGACACTAGTCATGTTCTTCGTCGCGACCTGTGGGTTCGCACTACTCTGGGCACTGATCTACTGGATCGAAAGATCACGAGGTGCCCAATGAATACCATTGTCGTTTTTGTGGTTGTTCTTTCGTTCGTCTATCTCACGTACGCGATGCTGCGCCCAGAAAAGTTCTAGGAGAATGTTACTGTCATGAATACCTGGATTCTACCTTTATTGATACTGGGCCTCGCCCTTGTAATAGCCTGGCCGCTTTCTCGGTACATGCAATGGGTGTTCGACTCCCAAAGCCAATCGCCGCTCCTACGACGCTGGAATCACTGGCTCGAGCTGGGGCTAGGGCGAAGCGACTCATCTATCCCTGTTACCTGGGCTGGCTATTGCTGCAGCATGCTCGTGTTCAACTATGGAATGTTCGTCCTCGTTTTCGCAGTCCTCTCGTTTCAAGACTATTTGCCCCTCAACGCTGATAAGAAAGTTGGCCTCGAGCCAACCTTGGCATTTAATACGGCCATTTCGTTTGTCACCAATACGAACCTGCAACACTACTCGGGTGAAGCGGCGTTGAGCTACCTTTCACAACTGTCGCTCATGTGGTTGCAATTCGTTTCAGCAGCCACTGGACTTGCTGTACTCGTTGCGGTAGCACGAGCCATGTCAGGCGCGAAGTCGATGGGGGACTTCTATCGTGATGTGGCAACCGCTTCGTTCCTCATTCTCTTACCTCTATCATTTGTTGTGGCCTTGTGTTTGGCTGTCAGTGGCGTGCCGATGACTCTGTCCGGCGCGGCGGAAGCAACGACACTCGAAGGCGCGACACAGACAATAGCTCGTGGTCCGGTGGCAGCGTTTGTGGCCATCAAGCAGTTAGGCACCAATGGCGGTGGGTTCTTTGGTCCAAATAGTACGCACCCCTTGGAGAACCCAACTTATTGGACCAATATCATCAGCAATTTTTGCATTCTTGTGTTGCCAATGGCTTGTGTATGGATGTTTGGACGGATCACAGGCAGAGTACGGCACTCACACGTGGTTGTCTGTGTTATGGGATTGCTACTTGTTAGCTTTGTCGCCTATGCCGTTCTGTGTGAGCAGCAATCGACTCAAGCTCTAGCCAACCTACCTGTTTCAGCGTCCAGCAATCTTGAAGGTAAAGAGTTACGATTTGGTGCATCGGCTGGTCCTCTTTGGGCTGTCTCGACGACATCGACTTCCAATGGATCCGTCAATGCGATGCACGATAGTCTCAATCCACTGACCAGCATCGCTCCGCTGACTGGTATGTGGCTAAACGTCGAGTTTGGTGGTATTGGTGTGGGCATGCTCAACATGTTTCTGTTCATTGTCTTGTCCGTCTTCCTGGCAGGTATGATGGTTGGTAGGACACCGGAGTATCTAGCCCGAAAGATCGACTCACATGAGATCAAGCTGGCATTACTAACCATCCTCACGCATCCAGCCTTCATTCTCGGTGGAACGGCTTTGTTTGCAGCCACCTCATGGGGACGTGAAACGTTGAGCAACCCTGGTAGCCACGGTCTAACACAGATCGTCTACGAATTCAGTTCGGCTGCTGCGAATAATGGCTCCGGCTTTGAAGGGCTGGGAGACAATACGCCACCTTGGAATATAGCCACTGGCCTGGTGATGTTGTTCGCTCGCTTTATACCGATCATCGCGCCACTCGCGATTGCTGGCTCACTCAGCAGTAAGCGAGCTACGCCGGAAGGTGCGGGTACCTTCCGCACCGACTCATGGATGTTTGGTGTCATTCTGCTCGGAACGGTGCTGATCGTAGGCGCCCTCTTGTTCTTGCCGTTGGCCGTGTTGGGGCCGATTGCTGAGCAATTGCAAGCAGCTCAATAACTATTCTGTAAAACACAATTGGAGTGAAAAAATATGTCAACTGTTTCCGTTGAGCCGAACTCGAATCAGCCTGGTTCAGGGCGACCTGGTCCAGGCCAAGCATCCCTTCGCCCAAAGTCAGATCTATTTAACTGGAGCATGCTCCTTCCGTCGATCATCCGATCGTTCGAGATGCTCAACCCCATACGTATGGCCAAAAACCCGGTGATGTTCATCTCTGAGATCGGGGCTGCATTAACGACCTTGCTTACAACTGAGGCCTTTTATAAGGGAGATGAGGCAGCTTGGTATTTCCTAGGTCTAACCATCATTCTCTGGTTTACCGTTCTCTTTGCGAATTTCGCGGAGTCTGTTGCCGAAGCCCGTGGGCGAGCTCAAGCCGCTAGCCTGCGTTCCGCTCGCAAAGATGTCACGGCGAATAAAGTAGCGGAGATCGCCGGACATCTCATCGATCAAGTTCCTGCGTCGACACTAAAAGTTGGAGACTTCGTCGTTGTTCGTCCAGGTGAAATCATACCGGCTGATGGCGAAGTCGTACAAGGGATTGCTCTTGTTGATGAGAGCGCTGTGACAGGTGAGAGTGCACCCGTGATTCGTGAAAGCGGCGGCGACCGCAGCGCGGTAACGGGGGGAACACGCGTTGTCTCGGATCATATCTTCGTGAAGGTTACTGCAAAGCCGGGTGAAAGTTTTCTGGATCGCATGATCGCGATGGTCGAAGGAGCGAATCGAGCCAAAACTCCCAATGAGATCGCACTGACGATTCTGCTAGCAGGATTCACCATGGTGTTCTTGCTCGTTTGCGTGACACTTTATCCGATCGCTACTTACTTTGAGGTTACTATCGATGTACCTACTTTGGTCGCGCTACTGGTGTGTTTGATCCCAACAACCATCGGTGCTTTATTGGCTGCAATCGGCATTGCTGGAATCGCTCGACTTAGCCAAGCGAATGTAATGGCGATGTCCGGTCGAGCAGTTGAAGCAGCGGGCGACGTGGACGTTCTGCTGTTGGATAAAACCGGGACAATTACGTTAGGCAACCGCCAAGCCGCAGAATTCATTCCAGCACCGGGAATCGACGAGAAGCGGCTGGCCACCGTCGCCCAACTCGCCTCCCTCGCTGACGAAACAGCCGAAGGGCGGAGTATTGTTGTGCTGGCCAAAAACCGATACGGTCTTCGCGGCCAAGCCCTCGAGGAACTAGCAGCTGAGGTCGTACCGTTTAGCGCCCGCACGCGAATGAGCGGACTAAATCTTGAAGGTCGTGTCATTCGAAAAGGGGCTGTCGATGCGATCACGAACTATCTAGAGGCACAGGGCAAGGAACTGCCGCGCGAATTGAAATCCGAAGCCGAACGCATCTCCAAAGCAGGTGGAACACCACTGGTAGTTGCCGAAAATGATCAAGCTCTAGGCGTTGTCTATTTGAAAGACATCGTTAAGGGTGGAATCAAGGAACGCTTCATCGAATTGCGACGCATGGGGATCAAGACCGTGATGATCACTGGCGATAACCCGCTGACTGCCGCTGCGATCGCTGCAGAAGCTGGTGTTGATGATTACCTTGCCGAGGCAACACCTGAAGCAAAATTGGAGTTGATTCGTCGCTACCAGAGTGAAGGTCACATGGTCGCGATGACGGGCGATGGAACTAACGACGCGCCCGCCCTAGCACAAGCTGATGTGGCTGTGGCGATGAACACCGGAACTCAAGCGGCCAAAGAAGCTGGCAACATGGTCGACTTGGACTCTAATCCCACGAAGCTTATTGACATTGTCGCCACGGGCAAACAAATGCTGATGACTCGCGGTGCATTGACCACATTCAGCATCGCCAATGACGTTGCCAAGTACTTCGCAATTATTCCCGCCGTGTTTATGAGTGCCATGCCACACCTGGCACCACTTAACATCATGGGCCTCGCAACACCACGCAGTGCCATTTTAGCGGCAGTCATTTTCAATGCGGTGATCATACCGCTGCTTATTCCAATCGCCATCAAAGGTGTGAAGTACCGACCGATCGGAGCAGATGCACTACTGGGAACCAACCTGCTTGTCTACGGGCTTGGCGGCTTGATCGTTCCCTTTGTCGGCATCAAGGCAATCGATCTCATTTTGGTCGCGGTGGGTTGGGCTTAAGTCTCTTAAGAATACAAGGAAAAAATGATGTTTACTGAATTCACACGTACGATTCGGCTGACAGCCTTGACAATTGCCTTTTGTGTTATCGGTTATACGACGCTTGTGCTCGCATCCGCAGCCCTGCTTGCGCCAGAGCAACGCTTAGGCAGCTTAATTTACAGCAACAACGGAAAAGTAATCGGTTCACGGCTTGTGGCCCAAAAGTTTACTCGACCTGAGTACCTATGGCCCCGACCATCGGCGGTCGATTACAATGCTGCTGGGGCTGGTGGAAGCAATTTGTCACCGACCAACCTTAAGATTCGCGAAAGAGCGGAAGAAATCATTGCGAGTTACGTTTTGGAGAGTGGTTCCTCGATACCTGCGGACCTGGTTACGGCTTCTGGTTCAGGCTTGGACCCGCATATAAGTCTAGCGGCCGCAATGATTCAAGCAGACCGAATAGCCATGAGCCGACAAGTTAATCCGTCCGCCATAAAAGATCTTTTGCAACAGCAAGCTGGGGCTGATGTCATCAATACGGCAGCGCCCGAAGGTTGCATCAACGTCCTCGAGTTCAACCTGCTGTTGGACTCAAAATTCAAGTCGGTTGGATCGCTATGAACGAACAAGAGCGACCAACACCGGAGCAGATGCTTGCCCGAATACGCTCGGATGCATCCGACGCTCAGACGGGATCATCGAGGGGTAAACTACGATTGTTCTTTGGCTATGCGGCTGGTGTTGGCAAAACCTATGCGATGCTTCAAGCTGCCCAGGCGATGAAACGCGAAGGACGCGACGTTATCATTGGATACGTCGAGCCGCATGCTCGTCCCGAGACGCAAGCCTTAACGGAAGGACTCGAAGGCCTGGCGCCTTTAGAAGTTTCCTATCGCGGTTCCGTTTTGCGCGAGTTTGATTTGGATGCGGCCTTGGCTCGTAAGCCTGATTTTATCTTGGTGGATGAGCTTGCCCATACAAATGCACCTGGGTGTCGTCATGCAAAGCGTTGGCAGGATGTGGAAGAGCTGCTCGCGGCAGGGATCAATGTACTTTCAACATTGAACGTCCAGCATGTTGAGTCGCTCAATGACGTGGTGGCCGAAATTAGTGGGGTCCAAGTTCGCGAAACGGTGCCCGATTCCGTTCTTGAACTGGCTGATGAAATTACACTCATTGATGTGACCCCCGACGATCTCTTAGAGCGATTACGCCAGGGAAAAATTTATCTACCCAAGCAAGCCGCATTTGCGTTGGAAAAGTTCTTTCGCAAGAATAATCTCGTGGCACTTCGCGAGATGGCGCTGCGGCATGCGGCCGACCGGGTCCACGAGGATGTCGAAATCGCCAGGATTGGAAGTGCTAGTAATCGCCCTTGGCCTACCAATGAGCGACTGTTAGTCTGTGTTGGTCCAAGCCCAACATCCGCCAAAGTGGTGCGAGCAGCCAAGCGGCTCGCGGATCGACTTCAGGCTCCCTGGATTGCATTACACATCGAGTCCTCTGCTGTATCGCAATGGAGCGATAGTGATCGCCAACAACTCCACCGCAATTTGAAACTTGCCGAAAGCCTGGGGGCAGAAATCGTTCAGGCGTCCGGGGATGATGTTAGCCAAGCTCTCGTCTTGTACGCATCGAGTCGCAATGTGACGAAGATTGTGGTTGGCAAGACGGGTGATACAAGTCGTCGCTGGTGGTCTACCGCACCGTCACTGGTCGATCGCTTGCTCCGCGACAGCGGCAATATGGACGTCGTTGTGGTTCGAGGCCTAGACGAAGCACGCGAGCCTAGACCTGCATGGCATGCCAACTCATCTCGCCCAAGTGCATGGAATTGGTTGGAAGCCTTTACTTATACAATTGCCGCCACCTGCATAACGCTTTTGATGAACCAGGCTGGTTTCTCAGAAGTTAACTTGGTGATGGTTTACTTGCTCTCGGTAGTAGCCACCGCAGCCCGACTTGGAACACTCCCTTCGATCGTATCGGCCATCGCTTCGGTACTGATCTTCGATGTCCTATTCACGGAACCTTACTACCGTATCACCGTGTACGACAGCCAGTACTTAGTGACCTTCGCGGTGATGCTGGTTGTCGGTTTACTGGCTAGCTCGCTCACTGCCCGCGTTCGCAATCAAGCTGAAGTAGCACGTCGAAATGAAAGAAGGGCAGAGGCACTTTATCGACTCAGCCATCGCTTAGCCAACACTGCCAAGACAGCCGATCTACTCCGTGAAACAGAGCAAATCATATCGGAGGTCTTCGACGCTTACACCGTGATTTATTTGCCTAACGAAGATCGCCAGGTACGGCCTATACTTGGGCATGTCGCGAGCTTTGCAGCGAGCGCGAAAGAGTTCGCTACTGCACAATGGGTTCTGGATCATAATGAGCCCGCAGGTGCTGGAACGAACACGCTGCCCAGCGCTGAGGCGTTTTACATCCCGCTTTCGACCCCTGACAACGTAGCAGGCGTAATGGCCATTCAACCCTCGCAAGCCCATCAGCAACTCTCAGTCGATGCCAGACAGTTGTTAGAAACGTATGCTACTCAAATCGCTTTCGCGATTGAGCGTAACAACTTATCCGAGAGATCGCAGCGGGCAGAGCTGGAGTTTGAAACGGAGAAATTACGGAGTTCACTTTTGAGCGCGGTCTCGCACGATCTACGAACGCCACTGGCTGCGATAGCTGGCGCCGCTAGTAGTCTCGATGCAAACGTTCAGAAAGAATCAATTGATGCCGCAAACCATGCGTTGCTCGAGACGATTGTCGATGAGTCACAAAGACTGACTCGACTGATAGAAAACTTACTGCATATGACCCGACTATCCAGTGGAAAGATTCAGATCAATCGCCAGTGGTTACCGGTAGAGGAAGTCATCGGCTCCGCGTTACGCCGGATTGATCACATTCTGGGCGGTCGCGAGATTAAAGTGCATATCGAGGGAGATATGCCACTTATCCACTGTGATGAAATCCTCTTAGAGACGATACTTGTTAACCTAATCGACAATGCATTAAAGTACTCACCGAGTCAGACACTTATCGAGATCCATTGTGAAAAGCTCAGCGACGGTATTGCCATCCAAATCGCCGATCGAGGTTGTGGTATAATTCCAGGAGACGAGAAGAGGATTTTCGAGACATTTAATCGCGGGTCTGGTAAGAATACAGATCGTCGGGGGACGGGCTTAGGCTTGGCTATATGCGATGCGATCGTACGTGCTCACAAGGGTACAATCACAGCTAGCAATCGTGACGGCGGTGGGACTATCGTAAGATTCATTATCCCTCACGAATCAACTCCGCCTCACATCACTCAGGAGATCGACGAATAACGATATGTCTGACTCTAGTGCTCCACTCATTGCTGTTATCGAAGATGAAGCTCCGATCCAGAAGTTTCTTCTCGCATCACTTCAAGTGGAGGGCTTTCGTATTGTTTCGGCAACGACGGCCAAAGATGGTTTGCGTCTCATTACGCAGGAGCACCCAGCAATCGTGTTACTAGATCTCGGCTTGCCCGATGCGGATGGCATTAGCATTATCGAATCGGTTCGCAGCTGGTCAACTCTACCGATTATAGTTCTATCCGCGCGCGGTGAAGAGAGGAGCAAGATTCAGGCATTGGATGCGGGGGCAGATGACTATCTCACCAAGCCGTTCGGAGTTGGCGAGTTGCTTGCCAGGATTCGCAGCGCTTTACGTCGCGCAGCGCGTCCTGCCGGTGCTGGCGAAGACCATACATTTCGATTTGGCCAAGTTCACGGTGACCTGGCAACTCGTCAGGTGTTTGTTGACCGTATCGAAGTCAAGCTCACGAAACTTGAGTTTGATCTGCTGGCGCTTTTGGTGCGCAATCGCGGTCGAGTGCTAACTCACCAATATCTATTGAAAGAAGTGTGGGGGCAGGGTTCCGCCAACGAACCACATTATGTTCGCGTATTCATGGCTAACCTGCGAAAGAAGCTGGAACCCAACCCTAGTCGTCCCCAATATTTGCTCACAGAGCAAGGAATAGGATATCGGTTGCGGACTCCGAATTAACGAGCCAGCCGATTTTTTGTTGAAGGCTTCCACATCCAGCAACTTAATTCCCAACTTCCTCAGAAATCCAACATGCTGACGCAACAAGTTCATGGCTTGCTAGGGAACAAATATAGAAATTTGCCTTCTCTCATTAAAAAGTGAGTGCGTCTCAATATGGTGTTTTGAAGGAATACGAAACCGAGAGATTGAGAAAAAGTCAAATCCGCCTCTGCAGTAGCGAAGAATTCGGGAAAATCAAGGAGGGATAACCTCGCAGTCGCCGATGCGTCAGCCCGCATTTCAACTTGTAGGATGGGCTTTCAGCCCGGCCTACTCAACTCCAAACTCGCAGTTGTCATACACCGACACTTCATACCGGCAATTTTCGAATTCGCCCAAGACTGCCAGTGCCGTACCGCTTGTCAAAACTCTCCTTTTGGCCGCTATATGTGGCTTTATACAAAAAGATCTATCCGGTTAGCCGGGAAGTCTGTTACGCTGAGCGGTACCAGACACAAGAGCCGGAACTATGGCGTGCATCAAAGTCGCGTTTGATGCTTTCACAGAAAAACAGCATCATTCGGCGACGTGGGTCGTTACACCCAAAGGGATCTCTTCAATGTTCACCTACCTCTACAAGTGTAACGATTGCGGGTTCCACGCTGGGGCACGGCGGGAGCGCTGGGGTATCACGAATCGAATTCTGGGGACCGAATACCCGCACGTTGCTCTCCCGCAAAGTGCCAAGCCTGCGGGACCATCGTTAGCGCAGAAGACCAAATCAATCCGTCGACTGTCACGCGGCGTTTGCCTCTTCCTCCCCTCGGAAAGCATAACCCAGACACGGTCGCGGGTTAGCGGCTAACGGAACTCATGCATTCCCGTTTATCGAGCTGGTCCGCTTTGAATTCGATGGCAGCAGTGAACATTCGAATGGTGGCGTTATTCAAATACCGCTTGCCAACTGATATACTGCATCGACGAAAATCCTCTTATCGAAAGCAACAGCTCTACATGATTCTGTCGCCACGTATTCATTGCGTCTGGATTCTTCTCCTATGCTTGAGCTTGTATGCATGCGCCCAAGAGCCAGCAGTAAAACGTGTTCAACCATCGAATAAAAACTCCTCACCGATGGTCCTGGCGCATTACATGCCGTGGTACACTGCCAAGCCGTTTAGTGACCATTGGGGCTGGCACTGGACAATGAATAGGTTCGATCCCGATCAGGAAAGCGATGGCCATCGGCAGATTGCTTCGAAGTATCATCCGATCATTGGCCCCTACGACTCCGGTGATCCTCATGTGTTGGAGTACCATCTGATACTCATGAAGCTCTCTGGTATCGATGGTGTCATCGTCGATTGGTATGGGCTGACGGACTACCGCGATTATGCAATCTTGAATCGCAATACGACACGAGTGTTGGAGCAGTGCGAGCGACTGAAGATGAAGTTCGTTATCTGCTATGAGGATCAGACGATTCCTGCACTTGTGGAAGCCAACCGCATCGCAGCATCTGATCGCGTAACACATGCGGTTAGCGAAATCGCCTGGCTAGGCAAGTACTGGTTCAAGTCTGGCAGCTACGTTCAATTAGACCATCGACCGTTGCTATTGTCGTTTGGCCACTCGGGGCTAACGTCAGCCGAGTGGAAGGAATGTATATCACGTTTGGATTCGCCTGTCGCTTACTTCAGCCAAGACATTCGGCGCGACGGAGCGATCGGTGGTTTTGGTTGGCCGGCTCCGAACGTAGGTTTGTCCCAAGTCGACCAATTCCTGACGGATGCTGCTTACTGGCCTTCAATGATTCCTGCCGTATTCCCTCGCTTTGCCGACATTTACAAGGACGCTGGTGTTGGTGATGGTTACCCGCGGTTGCCGGACGACTCAGGTCGCACGTTTCAAATGACATTACAGAAAGCCCTCAAGTCAAAAGCGCAAATCATTCAAATCGCGACCTGGAATGATTGGGGCGAAGGGACACAGATCGAGCCCAGTATCGAGTTCGGTTACAGAGATCTGGAGCACTTGCAATCTGTCAGATTTGGCGGGGAAGAACGCTTTACCACCGCCGATTTACGCTTACCTATCAAGATCCTGCAATTGCGCCGAGCCCATTCGGACGCTGACGCGAATAGAGCAGTGGATGAGATCGTGCTATTGATCGTCCAAGGTGATATGGAAACTGCGCGGCGAAAACTCGACCAGTTGGCTACAGCCATTTCTCCATAGAAACCGAAATCGTTTTCCTAATGTTCAGTCGAAGATGTCGGTTAGCTCGTATGTCAAACTACTTCTTTGCAAACTTGCTCTTTCTGATGTTCTACTGGAGCTCGGTTGCTATCGGACAAGAAATGCTCCGTTTGCCGGACGACGAGTGCACCAAGACTGCGGTGATTCGGGCGTCGGATTGGCTGACCAAGCATGTCAAAACGGGAGAACTCCATCGAGAAGGCCGCGAGTACTCGATCTCTGTCATTGCTTGGAAAGATCCAACCCTCAATCCAGAGCTACCCAAGCAACTTGCCGGTTATTGCCTCAGCTTTAAGTACCGAGCCTCAGATGATTGGGCAACGTATTTCGAATCATCCAGGCAAAGATCAGTACTAGAGTCTGCCCGCCAAAATCCCGCTATTGAATAACACCGAAATGAACATTTTGGTATGATGGGTACTTGTCCAAACAACTCTCGGCGAATCCCGTGGCTGTGTCATTTTCAACGTAAATCGCTTGACTGCGGCAATCACTGGTACCAAATACTAATTCGATGGAGTATCTATGCGGCGCAGTATCTTAGCACTAACTGTTTTTCTTTTCGGGCTCTTTTCAGCTCCCTTTGCATTGGCCTGCACGCGCGTTATTTGGGTCGCACCGGATGGCCAAGTTTATGTTGGCAGAACGCAGGATTGGACTGAAAAAGCAAGCTCCTCATTTCGGGTTTATCCTCGAGGGATAGAACGTACAGGCGCTGTGGCCGAGAACCCACACAAGTGGACCTCGAAGTACGGCAGCTTAGTGGTCACCGGCTACGACATGGGGACTCACGAAGGTGTCAACGAGAAGGGTTTAAGTGCCCAAGTTCTTTACCTTGCTGGCGACTGCGACTACGGTGAACGCGATCCCAAAGCGGAAGGCATAGGCGTCATGCAATGGGCGCAGTACTTTCTCGATAACTATGCGACAGTAGCTGAGGCCGTCGAGGCGATGAATTCAGTCCCCTATCAGATCGAGACGTTGGTGCTGCCAAACGGCTTTCCTACTTTGGTACACATGTCGCTCGGCGACAAGTCTGGCGATTCAGCGGTAATTGAGTACATCGCTGGTAAGGCCAAGGTATATCACGATCAGCGTTTCACCGTTATGACCAACGAACCGACCTACGACAAGCAGATTGAGAATCTGAAGCAATACCGCACGTTTGGCGGAGACAAGCCGCTTCCAGGCGAGCGAACTCCGACCGATCGTTTTGTGCGAGCAGCCTACTACGCAGAGAACTTACCGAAGCCTACCAACCGCGCCGAGGGTGCAGCATACATGTTCAGCGTTATTCGAAATATCTCTGTGCCCTTCGGCAAGCCAGACCCGAAAAAGCCCAATGTTTCCAGCACCATCTTTCGAACGGTGCAGGATCTGACGGGAGGACGCTACTATTTCGAGAGCACTTATGCCCCGAATGTGGTCTGGGTCGATATAACGAAGCTCAACTTTAGCCAGGGACAACCGGAGATGGAGCTGAAGGTGGAGAAGGAAATTTTCAAACTCAACGGCGATGTGACCGACAAGCTAGAGAAAGCGAACCCATTTGTGTTCGGCAAAAACAAGAGCTAAAGCCTGTACTAAGCAGATAACCGATTTAAGACAGCCTACCTATCGCAGCCCTGACATCATTCCACACCCGCAGCCAGCGACATGATGATTGGTCCAGTACACGTCGCATCCGCAGTGGGGACATCCTCGGAGCGGGCAGTGCATCGATTAGGCAACAGTTTCAACGTTTATCGGTCTAAAGCCCGAAGGGCCGACACACCCGAGCGCGCCGTCCAATAAGCCTC
>Ga0075158_10000183_pt1 | contig 49162 bp, 30 predicted proteins | sample JI91814BDNA_FD_70968 | JGI IMG/M metagenome (GOLD analysis project Ga0075158, IMG submission 70968) | Wastewater effluent complex algal communities from Wisconsin, to seasonally profile nutrient transformation and Carbon sequestration -... | ecosystem: Engineered > WWTP > Effluent > Algae... | reverse complement strand
CCCAATCACTGCAACGGTATTACAAGAGAGATTTGCGGCACACACCCTACACCTTACTCCAGCCCGCAATCTTCTCTTGCATCCAAGCCGCGTAACGATTCTCTTCAATCGCCAAGCGGGCATCGCGCATGAGGCGTTGATAGTACGTGAGATTATGATGCGTCAAAAGAATGGGGCCCAGCATTTCATCCGCTTGAAATAGATGGCGAATGTACCCACGGCTATGCTTACAGGCCAAACAGGGGCAAATTTCTTCGAGCGGACGTTCATCTTCAGCGTGACATTTATTGCGAAGCCGCAGTGGACCTTCGTCGGTAAACGCAAGGGCGTTGCGACCATTGCGAGTAGGCATAACACAATCAAATAAATCGATGCCGCGCGACACTGCTTCGATCAAATCGATGGGACGACCAACCCCCATCAGATACCGCGGCTTTTCGCTGGGCATCTCCGGTGTGGTAGCCGAGATGATGCGATACATTTCTTCGGGCGTTTCACCGACGCTCAAACCACCAACGGCGAAACCAGGAAAGGGAAACTCTCGCAAACGCCGCGCCGATTCCACTCGCAGTTCTTCATCGAGCCCACCTTGTACAATGGCAAACTTCGCTTGATCTTTACGTGTCGAAGCGTTCAAGCACCGTTCGGCCCAGCGGATGCTGCGCAAATGCGCTTCCCATATTTTTTCCCGGGGGGACGGCAATGCGACGACATGATCGAGCACCATCGCCACATCGCTGCCAAGCTCTTCTTGAACTCGAATGGATTCCTCAGGCGTAAGATGCAACATTCGGCCATCGATATGCGATCGAAAGTCAGCCCCCTTTTCTGTGATTTTAGCGCGATCAGCTAAGCTAAAAATCTGAAAGCCACCACTGTCGGTGAGTATGGGGCCTTTCCATCCCATGAATTCGTGCAGGCCACCTAGTTTGGCAATCAATTCGCTTCCTGGTCGCAGTGCCAAATGATAGGTGTTCCCCAAAATCATTTGCGCCCCGGTCGAGGCAACTTGATCGATGGTAAGTCCCTTTACTGTTGCCTGTGTGCCAACTGGCATGAAGGTTGGTGTTTCAACCACTCCGTGCGGAGTGTGAAAACGTCCACGGCGGGCTCCCGTAACCGCATCCGTTCCAATCAATTCGAAATCAAAGGGTTGTGGACCAAGATTCATAGCAACTCGAATTCGCCAGTAGATGGAATGAAAAGAGGCGATTGGAATCGAGTGACTCCAATCGCCTCATCAATATTTCAAGCAACCTGCAGTTCCATGAACTCAGTGGTTGAGATCAGTCACCACGAAGTTTCAAATTCATGCCCGACAACTTCTGGCGCACTTCGTTCAAGCTGGTAACACCGAAGTTCTTGCACTCAAGCATGTCATCGCCCGTTTTGCGAATCAATTCACCGATGGTGTTGATTCCCAAGCGAACCATACATTTGCGAGCACGAACCGACAGATTCAAATTGGAAATCGGTTGATCGAGTACAGCAGCCTGATCAGGCGACAGCGAAGACAAATCGACCGATGGTTCTGGTTCGCGACGTTCGTGCGAGAATTGACCTAGGCTCAAGCCCTTTGAAGACAACATGTCGCGAATTTCCACGAGCGATGTTTCGCCAAAGTTCTTGCTGGCCAACAATTCTTGTTCGGTGGTGCGCGTCAAATCGCCCAGAGTGCGAACACCCATCTTTTGCAAACAGTTTCGACTGCGAACCGAGAGTTCAAAATCGGCAACTGGGATGCTGAGCAATTGCGACAAGCGTTCGGTACGTTTGGCCGATTCTTCATCGTAGTACGAGTTACCAGATGCGGAGGCATCCTTCATGTACAAACGAGCGCGAGGATGATCGGGATAGACTTCCAGAATGCGCTTGTAGCACAACTGGGCTTTACCGTATTCGTTGCGATCTTCGTATACGATCCCCAAGTTGATCAGGGTACCGATGTGCGTTGGGAAAACGCCAGCAGCTCGCTCATACAATCGGAGAGCTTCATCATCGTTACCGAAGCGATCATTCTCCATTGCCAAGCCGAACAAAGCACCCGCATGTCGACCATCAGCAGCAACGGCTCGTTGGAAATATGTGGTCACTTCGTTGGGATTTCCACCCAAAGCGGCAGTCGTTGCACCACGCTGATACAAGTACTCAGCCGTTTGCTCGACAGGACCAAACATGTTGTCCAATAAGTTCATCGCGTCTTGGAACTTACCCTGATATCGCAATGCTTCGGCGGTAGCCAATTGGCATTGTTCAGGATCATAACCCGCCTTCTTGGCGGCGTCGAAATAATTGATCGCTCGGTCATATTGTTCTTGTTGGAAGCAAACCTTCCCCAAGTAATACTGAGCCAAAGCACCGCCATCTCCCTTGAGCAGAACTTGTTCTGCTTGAGAAATGCGGCCAATCAAATACAAACAAACACCCAACCGGGTTGACGTGGCTGGACTTCGTTCCTCTACACTTTCCAATTCCTGCACGGCATCACGCAAGGTAGTGAACTGAGTGAAATCCTCAGCTATTCCCAGGCAAAGTGCCTTGATTTCGGCTGGACCGAAAGTGCTATTGGACAGAACGATGTCGCGAAGATCTACAACTGCTCCTTGAGCCATTTGGCCAAGACTCCTCGGGAAACGATTCAGAAATGGTAGCAGTAAAAGAGCCAGCAGTGGGAATCGAACCCACAACCCCCGCATTACGAATGCGGTGCTCTGCCAATTGAAGCTATGCTGGCTTCACTTAATGCTACGACTATATCGTGGGGCCTAAATCGAAGGTGAAAATGTAGTGAATCTCCCCAAGTTCCGTCAAGAGGGGGACTTGCGTCCGTATGTACCCCGCCGGAATCTGTAGGAAATTAATCCAAAAAATCGTTACCTTCCGCCGCCAAACCCCTAAAACCACCCAAAAGACACCACCATAACAGACAGACCCAAAATAGGCAAACATCGATTCCGAATGGCAGTTTCAGTCTCGATAGTAGCTGGGCCTAGCCGGCTCACCTACAATGAGTCGTCGATCCAAGTGACCTGTCTACCTACAGATGGTCTCTAGCGAAACAGGGTTCATATTCGTCGTAGAAGACTGTCCCCATTGTTTCGTCAGCTTGGCGTTGCATCTTGATTTCGGATTTCGAAATTCTTTCCCCTTCCTCGGAGCCATGGTTAATGATGAAAAAATATTGGGCCAAATCGTTGGCAGGTCTATTTTCGGCTGCAGTCCTCTTTGGAGTCTTAGCAATGGGCTCGTTCGGTGTCGCTGGCGATGACGATAAGAAAGCCCCCGCCGCACTTGCGTTCGAAATGGAAACGCTCGATGGCAAAAAAGTGTCGCTCGACAAATACACTGGCAAAGTAATTTTGGTCGTGAATGTGGCCAGCGAATGCGGTTTGACCGGTCAATACGAAGGCTTGCAAGAACTTTACGACAAGTACAAGGATAAGGGCTTAGTCATCCTTGGATTTCCTTGCAACCAATTCGGTAGCCAGGAACCAGGTAGCGCCGAAGAGATCAAATCGTTCTGCACCAAGAATTACGGTGTAACGTTTGACATGTTTGCCAAGATCGATGTAAACGGTGACAAAGCAGCTCCGTTTTACAAACACCTCACCGCGCTGGAAACCAAGCCCAAGGGAGCTGGCAAAATCGGTTGGAACTTTGAGAAGTTTCTTATCGGTAAAGATGGCACGGTAGCAGCCCGCTTTGCACCAACCGTCGAGCCCAAGGCCGACGATGTTGTGAAGCAAATCGAAGCTTTGTTGGCCAAGTAATTCTCAGCTGCCAATCTTTCCCAACAACAACGCCAAAAATCGTAAGCCGGAAGTCATTCCAGCTTACGATTTTGTTGTTGGGTGACATTCAATGTTAAAGCTCGTCTGAACCAGTGAGTTGCTGTTCAACTTCATCGGCTTGAAACGCAATAGCGCTAACTACACGCAGAATTTCCATCGGGTCGGTAGTATCGGCGAGTAAGTTGCTGCGAAGCACCAAGTCTTCTCCTCCATGTTCGCTGGGTTGAAACGCGAATGCGCCATGTAGAGTTTGGTGATTAAACCGTAACAAAGTCACCGCATTGTTGGGATTCGCTGGTCCGCATGGTGACCAGAAGCAAATCAATTCGTGCCCATCATCATCTTGGCGTCCGTAAGTCACATAGACCGTTTGCTTTCTCAAGCTCCCCACGGGAACCGTCATCGCCCATTGATCGCCCTGCTCTTTCACGGTCCATTTCGAGGTACTGGCAACTCGTCGAACTAGCGAACGGATATCGACTGCCGACTGGGAACCTTCCAAAGCATTAAGATTTAGCCTCGGTGCGGCCGCTTGTCCCACGGCAGGTTGTGCCACTGGCGCGGCCGCCTGGGCTGCACCAACACTGGCTGCACCAACACTCGCTGGTGCAATGTTGGCAACTGGTGCCCCGGGCTGAAAAGCTTGCTGCAATGCTGCTGGAAATGCCATTCCCATCCCAAAGCCCATACCAGCCCCCACTCCAGGATTTTGGCCTGCAGCCGCCATCGAATTGGCTGCTTGATAAAGCGTGTACGACTTCAAATCGCCCAGCACGGTCATACCGGCGCGGGCGTCGATCGCCTTTTCAACCTCCTCCGGTGGTGTGATGCTGTTGATGATAAAATCGGTGAGCTCTAGCCCAAACTTACTAAAGGCATCCGCAATTTTCAGGCGGGCAGCAGCAGCCACTTCGTCAAACTTCGACGGCAGATCAATCAAACCGATGCCTGATGTAGCCAGAAAATCGGTGAGTCCCGAAACGATCACATCCTTTAAGTAGCCAGTAACCTGCTCGGTAGTATAGCGACCGCGCGTCCCGACTAGTGAATTGATAAGGAGCGGCGAATCGACAACTCGGAACGCAAATTTTCCGAAACCGCGCAACCGCACCAAACCAAAATCGGGGTCGCGCATAGTGATGGGCGTTTTAGTTCCCCAACGCTGATCGACAAACGTCTGTTTGCCTACAAAATAAACCGAAGCTTGAAACGGCGACTTTTCCCAGGGAATCGTTAAGATTCTGGTGAGAATGGGAACGTTGGCAGTGGTCAACGTGTAGCGGCCAGGCCCGAACACATCCATCGCTTTGCCATCGCGAAAGAAGACAGCCTCTTGAGCTTGCTGCACGATCAACTGAGCACCCAATTGGATGGCCGCAGTCCCATCGGCTGGCACTCGTCCAACCACATTCTGCCCTGTCGGATCGAAGAAATCGAGAACTTCTAATCGAAACACCATAACCAATCCTTTCTAGGTCTCGCCTCGCAATATCGAATTACGTCTTTCCCATTTCGTCCGCATCTCGTTTAGGGATTCGGATGCCTTATCGAGATCAACCACCAGCGGCTCTAACGAAGGAACTTCCGGATCAGCCAAAAACTTCCCAAGTCGCTCTAAATCAGCCACAATGCCCGCATCGAGTTGGCTCATTTTCAAACTGATGGAAGCGTCCAGCTTGGACTGAGTAAACCAATTGCTATTGCCATCGACCGTAGCTTCAATCTTTTGTTGAAGCATGTCGATGTCAGCTCGCAATTTCTCACCTTTGGCAATCTGATCCAATTGAGCAGATTGTAAGAAGTTCTTGGTATAAGATTGCGACAAGCGTTTGTATTCTTGCAAACGCTCAATCAGAAACTTACGCGTTTTGCGATCATCTTCGCGTCGCGACTCGAATTCTTGATATCCCGAATAACCCGGAATCATCGACTTAAGCCAATCGATGATTCCGCTTGATTTTGCTGGTTCAGCCACCGTTACGTCTCCTCAGTTCACACTTAAAGCTGCGTCAACTGTACAGATTGGAAAACGTAACGGCAACAACCCGTGCGAATTTTGCTACCTCTCCGTGACGCTTACGCGACGGCTGAATTGGAATTGGCAAAATACTCTGGATAAAGTTCGCGTAGAGATTCTTCCACCAAACGCACTGCGAACATAATTTGTTCTTCAGAGTGAGTGGAGTTGATAAAGAACCGCAAGCGAGCGGCGGCTTCCTCAACCGCTGGATACAATATTGGCAACACATTGACACCTTGGCTCACCATGCGGTCCGCCAGTTTTAAGGCGACCAGCGAGTTACCCAAGATGATAGGGACAACGGGCGTCCCGGATGAATCGCCTGTATTCAGGCCACGTTTTCGAGCTTCCTCCAAGAACAAGCGGGAGTTCGTTCGAAGTTTTTCTACGCGGTCGGGATTGGCCTCCAACACATCGATCGATGCCAAGGCTGCTGCCGCATTCGAAGGCGATAACCCGACGCTGAACACAAATCCGGGCGTCGTGTACTTCAAATACTCGATCAATTCGCGACGACCTGCAATGTAACCACCGCAAGAACCAAACGATTTGGAGAGCGTACCCATCCAAATGTCGACCAAGTTTGCATCGATACCAAAATGCTCGCTCACACCTCGGCCTGTCTTGCCCATGGTCCCGATCGAATGCGCCTCATCGACCATCAGCCAAGACTTATAACGTTGCTTGATCTCTACAAATTTTGGCAATTCGGGATAGTCGCCGTCCATGCTATACACACCTTCGACAATCACCAACACACGTCGGTACTTGTCGCGGATGTCATGGAGAATTCTCTCGAGCGCCCGCCAATCGTTGTGTGGAAATGCGCGTCGACGAGCTCCAGACAAAATTGCCCCTTGCACAATACTGTTATGTGATAGTGAATCGTGCAAAATCAAATCGCCTGGTCCCAACAAATGGCCAATCACCGATTCGTTGGTGGCATGACCGCCAACCATCACGATACTATCTTCAACACCAATCCATTTGGCGATTCGGCGTTCTAGCTTTTGATGAAGATCTTTCTCGCCACTGACCAAGCGTGAAGCCGAGCAACTGGTCCCATATTTATTCACCGCATCGACAACTGCCCTGTTGACCGTCGGGTCGCCACTCATACCCAAGTAGTTGTACGACGCGAAGCTAATCAACTCCCTACCACCGATCAACGTGGTATCGCGCACGACACCTTGATGGGCTGCAAAGTATGGATTGCGGACACCTGTTGATAGTAGCTCCGACATCGTCATCTTCAGACGGCGATATTCGGGCAACAAATCGAATTGGTAATCTTCAGGGGTCACTTCGCGAGAGTGCAGAACTTCCTCGGCAGCGACCGCTTCCGTAAGACTGCGGTGAATGCGTTCGACGCCAAACAACTCTTCAATCGCCGCCGATACTTGGCGAACGGTATCAATGTCCTGCAGCACATCTTCTGGGAAACGACCACCGAACTGTTGCTCCAAAGAGTGAGCAATCTGCAGGCGCTCCAAAGAATCTAGGCCAAGATCCAAAACGATATTGGTATCGAGATTCACATCTTCGGCACGTTCCTGTGCCACAGCCTTAACTGCCCCAATAACAACGCGGACGATTTCTGGATGAGGATCTTTATCTTGTAAGTTGGGATCCTTCAACAAACTCTTGATGGAGCCGTTTTCTCGAGCTGGCGTTTCGATCGTTGAAGCGGCAATCATGGGCTCTTGTTTGAGCATCTGCACATCGCCCAACTTCCACTGGGCTACAATCTTCAGCACGTTATTCTTGTAATCATTCATACAAGCATGGCGTTGAATTTTGCCGCTGGATGTCTTCGGTAACGACCCAAAGCGAACCAAGGCAATAGCTTCAGGTGGAAGTTCGTGAACCTCGGTTACGCGGCGACGAATCGCTTGGATCACTTCATCCCAATTCTGCTGCGCACCACGCTGCACTTCAGCCGTCACGACAAGGCGTTCACGTTCGTCGATTTGCAATGCGAATGCGGCAACCGAGCCCGATTGAATACTCTTGTGAGAATCTTCGACAGTGATCTCGATATCTTGTGGATAACGATTTACGCCACGCACAATGATCATGTCCTTTAGGCGCCCAGCGACAAACAACTGGTCGTCGAAGAAGAACCCCAAATCGCCCGTTCGCAAGAAGGGTCCGCGACCAGCAACCGTAAATGCTTGAAAGGTGCGTTGGCTTTCTTGCGGTTTGCGCCAATAACCCTTACCCACACTTGGGCTCTGAACCCAAATCTCACCAACCCGTCCGGGAGGTAATTCCTCCAGTGTATCGGGATCAACCACAATGAGGTTTTCATTGGCCAACACCGCACCACAACCGACCAAGGTTCGGCACTTATCTGTGCCATCGTCGGTGGCGACCGCTACAACTTTGCGCTGATCCAAAGCTTGAGCATCAAACGTGCGGAAGAATGGGCGCGAAGCTGTAGGGCCCCCTGTAACGATCAAAGTCGTTTCAGCCATTCCATAACAGGGCAAAAAGGCTGAGCGTTTGAAGCCATATTTGGCGAACTTCTCGGTGAACTGATCTAATGTCGACGCGCGTACTGGCTCAGCACCGTTATAAGCAACGGACCAGCAACTCAAATCAACACCTTCCATGTCCGCATCGCTCACCTTATCAACGCACAGCTGATAAGCAAAGTTCGGTCCACCGCTTACTGCGACACGATACTTGGAAATGGTTTGCAACCAGCGAGCAGGGCGTTGCAAGAAACTCATTGGGCTCATCAAAACATTGGGACGACCCAAGAACACAGGTTCGAGAACCCCACCCACCAAACCCATGTCATGATAGAGCGGCAACCAACTGCAGCCACCACCAGGACCAGGCTCGAAAGCCAACAAGATCAATTCCGAATTACGAACCAAACAAGCATGGCTCAACACCACACCCTTCGGTTGCCCGGTCGAACCAGATGTATATTGCAAGACGGCAGGTGCCATCTGATTGATGGCTACAGGCTTATATTGATCGGCGAGCGACAACGAAATTTGATCCGTCGCAAGAATCGTCGCTCCCGCTAAGTCCTGCTGTGCACTTTCATCCGAATGAATCAAATCACAAACGCTGGTGATGCTCAATGCCCAATTGGCAGAGCAGTCTTCGGCGATGCTCTGAATACGTGCCCCTTTGCGATTTTTTCGCGGCGGGAACGCAGGTACAGCGATCGCTCCGGCATACAACGTCCCGAAGAAACCCACCACAAAGTCGAGGCCTGGTGGATACAACAACAGTACGCGCTGCCCTTCCGCAGATCCATCCTGCTGCAAACGCGCAGCTACCGCACGCGCAGCTTGATCCAGCTGCCGATACGTTAGACAAACATCCTCTCCCCCCTCACCATCGGTGAAGTAGAAGACTGGATTGTCCGGGGTCTTGGCCGCCCAGAACTGAGCAGCGGAGACTAAATCTGTCTGAGGAACAGCGTACGTTGGAAAATACTTCGATACGTCCGCAGGCTCCAACTCATTCATGGTTCACCCATGTTGCTAACTCCCGCCAATCCCAACTACCGCCAAGGTCCTAATGACCCTTTCCCGCAAATTTAACGTTTGCAGGAATTGCGGAAGCTGGGTAAACCAGCGGATTGTACCCAACAAATGCCAACTTTTCACGCCCCAAACGAGGCTACACGCGAGAGGGGATGGCTAAAAAATAATCTGCCCCTCGTGATTGGTATCGACCATTCCACTAGGTCGAGGTTCAACCATTTCGACTTCCGAGCCAATCCTCAGCGGGTTTTTCGCTTTCCCTTCCCCCATCCGAAGAACATTTTGAGCAAAAACCCGATCCGGCGTTGCATGACGGACCAAGGTTCGAGCTCATGGCGTTGAAATCCCGACTTGTTCGCCTGCCAGATCTGATCGTTCTGTAAATCGAGAGCTGTCAGATACTGACCACCAAAACAATAAGTATCCAAACATTTCAGGTAACCGAAATCAGCGATGTAACCTCCTAACTGCGGAGTATGTCCGCAGATCACCGTTTTGCCCGAAATATGTGGCGTTGGTAGGCGATCGGTCAAGTGCTCCCAATAAAGTTGAAATTCGGGCTGCCGGGCCAGCGGCAAATCGGGCAAATAGTTGGCATGCACAAACAGATATTCTTCGGTCTCCCAAAAGGGGACACATTTTTGATCCAAGAATTCGAGATGGTTATGGGATATCTTTTGCAAGTTCCCACCATAACTTGTGAGCGTTGCTTGCCCACCCATTTGAAACCACATAACTGGGTCACATCCGCGCAGGGCCGATCCCAAAAACATCAGTTCGTGATTACCACGGATGAGAACCAACCTGCAGCGCGTATCGAGTTCCATCAAGAGATCAACGACACCGCGACTATCGGGGCCACGATCCACATAATCGCCCAGGCAGATGAGGATATCTTCAGAGGTAGGCGAAATGGCTTCGATAAGCGTTCGGAACGCTTTGCTGCAGCCGTGAATATCGCCTATCGCAATAGTACGCATACGTGCCAGTGAAATCCTTCAGCACCGATACAGAAAGTGCATCTTGTTCGCTCATCAATTCAAATTAGGATCCGGCGGCATGGGGATATTTCCTGTCGCACAGGCGATAATACCACGCCCGATACGGCGAAGTGCACGCTCCCAGATTTCATCACAATCCCCAAACAACTCCGCCACATCGGTATCAGCGACCAGCCAGCCTCCGACCTTCATTTCTTCTTCCAACTGTCCGGGCCCCCAACCTGAATAGCCATCGAAAATCAAGACGCGAGCCTTATCATCCATCATCAAGTCGCGAACGCGATCTTGGCAGCTTGCCAAAAAGAGGTCATGTCCGCACTCGATATCAGCGGAACTTGGAGAGTCATGCAAGACGACGAGAGGCCCTTCAACGGGCCCACCAAACATGATGTGCCCACGGCGATGGCAAGGGCATTCGAGCAACATTTCCATTACGGTTCCAACGCATTGGTTGGTGGGGCGATTCAAGACTAAACCATAAGCCCCTTCTTCGTCGTGCCGAACCATAAAAATGACGGACCGAAAGAAATTCGGATCTTGCAATTGAGGCGATGCGACAAGTAATTTGCCTTCTACGCATGACATGGCGCGTGCGTCTCCCGCCATACACAACCACCCCAAGACCACCCCACACCGAATCCTACTAACATCAAGGTCATACCTGCTTTGATTTCGCCACGTTTGCGCATGTCGTGTATCAGAACGGGAATGGTGCAGGAAACGGTATTACCATAGTCTCGCAATCGAATAGGTATCTTTTCATCCCCATAGCCGATACGAGCTTGCAACTGCGACAACATTTTATACGAAGCTTGGTGCAAAAGAAACCAATCGACGGCTTCCTTTGTAATGCCTGCCTTGGCCGCAACCGCTTCAACTAGCCTTGGAATCGCTTCGACGGTAAAGGCCATCAAGCTCGGCCCATCCATGTACAGCCGACTCTTCCAACGCTTGCGATTTCGCGGCTTGATTGCTTCCTCCGGATGACGACTTCCTCCTTCACCCACCAACAACGTATCCGCTCCGCTTCCGTCGGTGCCGAAAACAAAGCCTGAAATCTCTTGTTCTGGACGAGCTTCAATCAATGTGGCTGCGGCCGCATCGCCAAAAATCGTGCGCAAACTGCGATCGCCGCGATCGATGTATTTTGAATAAGTATCTGCTGTTACCAACAGAATCTTTTTAGCGACACCACTGCGAATCAATCCGTCGGCCAACGAAAGACCATACACAAAACCTGAGCAGCCCAAGTTGAAATCGAGCGCTCCGATACTCGTGGATAAACCGAGTCTATTCTGGAGCAAACAAGCCGTTGTCGGTAACGGATAGTCTGGCGTCTGTGTGCAGAGAAGAAGAAAGTCGATTTCGCTGCGGTCCACTTGATTTTCCGCAAACAATTTCTCGCACGCTTCGACAGCTAGGTCCGAAGCGCACTGCGACGGCTCGGCGATGTAGCGAGCGGCGATTCCAGTTTTCTCTTCAATTTGAGGCAAATCCCATTCCGGGAATTCCTCTTGAAGCTGAGCATTAGTCTCCAACCGCTTCGGAAAGGCTATCGCAATCGGACCCAAATGTGCAAACGCCACGACGTCATCATCTCGAATGGAGAGTTATTAATTCGACCCACAGGTCGGTTGCCTACGAAGGTAGCGTTATACGCTTTTGTCCCCCTTCACGCCAACCCGACTCCCCCCTAGAACGGAAAAAACCAAGTCCGTCCCTAAGATTTCCTAGGGCTGGTATTACGACAACGTAATACCTGTTCACTTCTCTGGCGTCGGCGTTGGATTGACGTCGGGAATCGTCTCCAGTCGCAAAGCCTGCTCCAAAGGATCAAGCCCAGTCGCCGTCGCTAAATGGCTCAAGGCGGTAAACCAATCGCGCTGAGCGTTAATCAAATCCATTTTCAAATTGGTAACCAACTGTTCCTGTAAATTGAGCTCAATCAGATCGATCCGTCCCGTGCTGAATTGGATTTCTTGCAATTCCAAAACTTGGGTTTGTGTTTCCACAACTTTCACTAGTTGCTCGATCACTTCTTGAGATCTCTGTAGAGCCACGACTGCGCTCTGAACTTCGAGCGATATTTTGTCCATCGTCAAACGGCTTTTTTGGTCGATCTGCTGAAGCTTGGCGGCTGTTGAACGCAACTTACCGCGAGCTTTTCTCAACTGCCAAGGATATTCGTACGTTAAGCCGAATTCGCCTTCGAATTGTTGTTTATCCAAGTTCTTGCTCGTGGTTGGCCCCACGTCCTGCGACAACTCGCTCACAAAATCGAGGCGGCCTCGCGTTTGATTCTGTGCCCAACGCCTGTCCCATTGAACGTGCTCACTTTGTAGACGCAATTCGACCAACTCGGGTCGACGGTCCAACGCTTCATCGATCTGTTGCTGTACATTCAAATCTTTTGTATCGCTGAGAGGCGGAAAAGAGCTAGGTAGCCAAGTTGTATCCGCGACAAGAGGTAACCCCTGCTCATCTCGCAAATAAAGAGCCAACTTAAAGGTTGCTTGTTGCAGCTTCTGTTCTGCCTCAATCACTTTGGTAACACGTTGAGCAATAAGCACATCGTTAAACAGCTCATCGACTTTCGCGCGACGTTGAGCCTTGATCAATTCGCGGATCTGCTCCACGCGTTGGCGTGCCAAAGCTAATAGCTGTTGCTGGACTCGCAGATTTCTACCAGCGGCCAACCAATCCCAATAAATGGAGGCTGCTGCGAAAGAAGTTTGCAGGATCTCCACTTGCAATTGGGGCTCAACGGCTTGTTGAGCGATACGATTTTGAAAGATCGCCACACGCCGCGGATCGATATCGCGACCTTGCAACAACGGTTGAATATAGGCAAGCTTGAACTCACCACCATCCAACGTCTCGCGTTCTTTGTACCAAGGTTGAAAATCGCCTCGACCGATACGATATCCGGTTGCCAAGTAGCCGCCCCACCACGTGTTGCGCGCGACGCCGATACCATTTCGATAGTTCTCATAAAACCCCGTAGGCTCGCTCATCGTTTCGGCGAGAATCTTGGTATCGAATTCTCCCCATGAGGTTTGCAAATCTCCGGCAGCAACTTGACGTTGCAGTCGAACCGCTTCAATCGTGGGATAGGCGCGATAAACTGAAGCGATCACGTCACTCAAGGTGAGCGCTGTCGGGTTCATTTCTGGCGAAGGTTCCTCGATAGCTTGCCGCAAGTTTTCTGGAAGTCTCGATTGCAGTTCTTCGAATGTCGGATCGGGAAGCACGCCGGGTTCCAGCAACTGCCTTGGCTGCCCCAGAATGCGATCTTCTTGCTGCGGTTGCAACTTGAGATTGGTGTTCGCAGGCGGAGCTGGAGCGGTTGGGAGTTGCTCTGCAGGCACCACCACAGCACCTTGTTCTTGCAAGTTTTGAACCTGAGGAACCGTAGGCTCTGGCGGTTGCTGCCATGCTCCCAACGCGGCATTGCTCACTACGACGACGCACATCCCCAAGACGCCGAGTCGTAAGCTCAGCGTCTTGCTGAGAACAACTACTTGGGAAGCTTGATTTTCTTGGCTTTGTCGTCGCTGTCTGACTTTTCGTCGTCTACCGAAGGCGGGAATCCATTCAACTGTCGCCATATTTCAAATCCCAGAGTAACTTCGTTAAGCAGGACCCATCCGTTGGCCCGCATCCCCTGTCGCAATATGTTCTTCGGCCATGGGCGCTGGCCGGGAAGCGTATCCAATTCTGGGTCGGGTACGACCAGAATTCTAAACTTCCCCGCACCTGCACTAAAAGTGTCGATCATCTTGACTCGACCACCAAAGGTTCCAATAGCGATCGAAGGCCAACCTACAAACTGAACAGCAGGCCAACCTTCAAATTGCAACCGAACCTCTTGCCCCTCACGAATAAACGAAGTGTCGTTACCTGAGACGACCAACTCTACAGCTAACTCATTGACGTCGGGAACTATCGTGAACAGCTCATCTCCCTTTTTAACCGTCGATGCACCTTCCGCAGTGACCAATCGATAAAGCACTCCGTCACAAGGAGCTTCCTGCTTTAATCGATCCAATTCACCGCGCTTGATTCCATAATCTTTGATCTTCTGCTGCGTCATTTGCATCTTGCCGTAGTAGCTTTGTACTTTGGACTTTGCACTCGCAATCTTGTCATTGCCTTCCGCAGTGATCTTGTCTAACTCGGCTTCCTTCTCTGCGATTTCCGCTTCAATCGCAGCTCTCGATTCCGTTTGAGCCTGCAGTTCGGCAATCAAGCCTTTTTCTTTGGCTAAGTACGCCGCGTTGTCCAAGCCCGCTTCTACGCCCACAGCAATCAAGCGATCGCTTTGGGCCCGATTGAGCTTCGCCAGTTCCAACTCCACATTGTATTTGCGAATCAGCGAATCCTTTTCCTGCAACTTAAATTCCGCAGTCTGGATGGCTGCTTTCTGTTTTTCAATGTTCGCGTCCCGGGTCGACTCTGCCAAAGTCACTTGCGACTTCGAGAGATCGTACTCGGTCTCTTCCGCTTTCAATTGCTCCCCCAACAATTTGATGATCTCGTCGGTCTGAGCTAATTCTTGACGAGCTGTCGGCTCAAGTTCAAGAATAAACTCACCCTTCTTTACACGTCGACCTTCGACCATCCCTTCCGCAATTTGCTTTACGACTCCGTCGTACTGCGACTTTACCTGTTGCGGGCGTTCCTGTGGATTGAGAGCCGACACGGTTCCTGATCCTTGTGAAGTTTGTTGCCATGGAAGAGCAAACAAACCAATCACGACCAGCAATAGCCCAAACATCGTGTAATAAGCAAGTCTATGGATCCAACGCAGCGATCGAACTAGAAGCAAAGCTGGGAAATCTCCCCCCAACTCATTTTCTATCCTAACCGTGCGCTTCGATTGTTTTGTTATCGTCGACATATTCGATTTAACCGTTTCACGCAAAAGCATGGGACGAGTCCAAATTGCCGGACTCTCCATGACTGCCTAAACCAGAAAGATTCACCACTTTATCACAACGCTGGATAATATCGGGCTCGTTGGTGATGACGATAATGGTCGAGGTCTTGGGTTGAGTTAAGTTATCCCAAATCCCCTGCCGGATATCGATAGGTAGTGCATCCAGTGCACCATCCAAGACGAGAACACGCGGCATCCCCGCAATGGCTCGAGCAATCATGAGCCGATCGATTTGTCCCGCCGAAAGAGGACGGCCCCCAGTTAAGAGCATCGTTTCGATGCCTTCGGGTAACTTCAATACTTCTTCCCAAGCTAACACTTTTCGCAAACTATCCCGGACGTCAGCATCCGTAACTGTGGGACGTCCCAGATGGATGTTCTCAGCAATTGAACCGTGGAATACCTGACGGGCTCCAGCTAAAGCGGCCAAACTCCCATCACTTAGACGGGCTGCTTCACGAGCATCGATTCCTTCCACTTCGACATAGCCATGAGTAGGACAACGCATCCCAGCCAACATCTCGGCCAGCAACGACTTGCCGTAGCCGCTTGGACCAACAATAGCGACCGTTTCACCAGCTGCCACTGAGTAATCGGGATAATGAAGTTCTTTGTGGGTGCCCGACATGCTGACAGACAGATCTTTCCATAGCACAGGCGCTGGTCCCATGCCAACATCAATGACACGACCGGGAGGATCAGTTTCTAGGTCGAGCAAATGCCCGAGCTTGTTTACGCCAGCGGTGAGGTCAAAAAAGGTCTCAATCTGCTTCCCTAGTTTCATAAATGAGCCAAGGATCACTGTCACAATCAACTCCGCCGCGACCAACTGGCCCGGTGAAAGTCGTCCTTGAATCACCAACCAACCTCCCAAGCCCAGCAAGGCAGTAGAGGCCACCGCATATAAAACCATGCCGGCTGCGTTTTGACGCAGCAGCACAGAAAAGTGGCGGCTGCGCATCGCCACATATTCACCTACCAAACGATTTGAACGATCCACAGCCAACTGACGGCCACCATGTATTTTGAAGGCTGTGGTCGCAGCCGATAGATCTTGCAACCAGTGGGCTATTTTGTACTTCACAATGGATTCGTTTTCGGCAGTCTTCATACCACCGCGGCCCAAAACGAGAATCGTGAACACCAAACAAAAGACCAAAACTATGTCGAATCCGAGCAAGAATGGATGATAAAACGCCAACAGAGCCAAACCGATCAAGGTTTGCAACAACATGCTAATGCCATCGACGAAAATCGTTGTTACCGATTTTTGCAAAGTTACCACATCAAAAAATCGATTGGTCAACTCCGGTCCCCACACCGAATCCCATTGTTGAATATTGGCCCTTGGAATTCGATTGGACAAATCGCCTACAACCCTTACCATCATTCGCCGCTGAATGATTTCCGCCGTATACATCTGCAACAGTCTCAGAAAGCCTGAGAACATCAAGAACACAAACAGAATCAGAGATAACACAATCACAGGCTGAACATAACGACCGAAGACAACCGTGTTCACCAAAGACTCTACTGCTAACGGCGTCGCCAGTCCAAGCAACCCAACTACCACCGCGAAGAGAGTGATGATTCCAATGTCGTTGGCATCTAAACGACAAAAAGCCAACAAGCGTGACAGAGGCGAAATATGTGCATGATGTTCGTGGCCATGGCCATGCCCATGACCTGCATTGGCATGGTGAGAGTCCTTCTCCCAATGACTTTCTTTCTGAACTCCGTGACCTATCTTGGTCGCTTCCGCCAAAAAGAACAGCTGCTTACTCTGAGCAGATCGATATCCCAACAGTTTCTTGAGTCGCCCCTTGGATATCACTCGCTCTTCAATACCGCTATCGCAAATAACTTGAACGTCGAATCGTCCCCACGAGGCTCGGTGTATCAACCACCAATTTCCTTGCCCCTGCTCTTCCACAAATCGAGCCACAGGCAGCCCTTCACGGGCTACTGAGGTTAGGTCCGAAAATGTCATTTCGATGGGGGCAATGTGAAGTCCCAATTGATTGGCGGCTCGCACCATCCAAAATACAGAGTCCCCTTCACCACCTTGATGGACTTGGCGAGAAGCATCTGCCAAGCATTGGTGAATCCTGGATACCTCCAACGGCATATCCAAAAACTCGCCCAATCGCTGCAAAAGCTGCGAGACACGCTGCCATGCTCTCGTCTCGTTCGCTGTCAGAGCCTGATCGATCCCATGCATTCGAACTAACCCAAAAGAAGTAAATGAAGTCGCGATATATTACTTTATCGTCAGGTAAACCCACCAACTAAGGTAGGGAAGTGCGATTTTTTTATTTTTCGCAACCGACGATGAGTAAAATAGCTCGAAGAGTTTACGTCAAGATAGGTCTTATGAGTTCGCCATGGATGTCAGTTAACCGAAAATCTCGACCTTGGTAGCGGTAAGTAAGCTTCGTATGGTCTACGCCCATCAAATGGAGGATGGTTGCGTTGAGATCATGAACGTGAACTGGGTCTCGCACGATGTTGTAGCAATAATCGTCGGTTTCGCCCAAAGTGAGCCCAGCCTTAATGCCAGCACCCGCCAAAAGTATGGTGAAACATCGTGGGTGATGATCGCGCCCGTAGTTGTCGGCAGTGATACCACCTTGAGAATAAATCGTTCGCCCGAACTCCCCTCCCCAGACAATTAGCGTATCTTCCAACAAACCGCGGGCCTTGAGATCTTTGATCAGCGCTGCCGTCGCTTGGTCCGTATCAGTGCATTGACCGCGTAGCGCATTGGGAAGGTTACCATGATGATCCCAACCCATATGAAACAACTGAATAAAGCGGACATCGCGCTCTGCTAATCGTCGTGCCAACAAGCAGTTAGCCGCATAAGACCCAGGACGTTGAACATCTTTCCCATACATTTCAAGAATATGAGCTGGTTCATCTGCCGTGTTCAACAAATCAGGTACGCTCGCTTGCATACGAAAGGCCATTTCATATTGCGAGATCCGCGCTTGAATTTCAGGGTCTCCCAATTCGTTGGCTCGTTCTTCGTTGAGTGACTTCAAACGGTCCAAAGTTTTGCGGCGCATGCTGCGAGTTACACCAGGTGGATCGCTCAGATAAAGCACCGCATCGCCCGCATTTCGAAATTTGACTCCTTGATGACGTGATGGCAAAAAGCCTGCTCCCCACAAGCGATCATAAAGCGGTTGATCATCGGGGCGTCCGCTTCCAAAACTTGTAAGCACTACATACGCAGGAAGATCTTGATTTTCACTACCCAAGCCATAACTCATCCACGAACCGATACTCGGCCTACCAGCAAGTTGTGATCCCGTCTGACAAAACGTAATCGCAGGATCATGATTGATCGCTTCGGTATGCATCGAGCGGATCATGCAAAATTCATCGGCAACTTGCGCCATGTTAGGCAACAATTCACTCATCATCATTCCCGATTGCCCACGGGGTTCGAATTTAAAGATCGATGGAGCGATGGGAAATGTTGACTGTCCCGAGGTCATTGTGGTTAAGCGTTGTCCTTGTCGAATCGAATCGGGCAGATTCTCGCCCCGATGTTTTTCCATGACCGGTTTCGGATCAAACAGATCCATTTGCGAAGGCGCGCCGCTTTGAAACAAATAGATAATTCGTTTCGCTTTGGCGGGATGATGTGGCAAACCTGGAATTTCTCCACGAGCTTCCCCACCTAACACACTTCCACCTTGGGTGAGAAATGGTATCGCCATAGCCCCAAGGCCAGAACGCCCTAAGAAAATTCTTCGATTCAATCGGTCGGCTAATTGTATGTTCTGATTCATATCGTTTTATGGTCGATTTACGAACTCATCCAAGTTAAGCAAGATATTGGCGGTCAACGTGTAAGCCGCCCATTCAGTTCGGTCGATGCCTGAAATGTCTCGAACTAAACCGACATTCAAGATTCCATCAACCGCTCCATGCGAGCTTTTCAGTTCATTTATGTCGGCGTCTAAGCCGTTCTTGAGCACATCCAGCTCATTGCCGCTCGGTTCGCGTCCGACGACCAAGCGAAAACCGTATCGCAATCTCTGGTCCGCCGAAGCGCCACCCTCCGTTATCATACGCACGGCCAAGCCGCGTGCTGCTTCGACAAAGGTCACTTCATTCAAGAGTGATAACGCTTGTAAAGGCGTATTGGTACGTGAGCGTTTCACTGTGCAAACTTCGCGGTTGGGAGCATCAAACAAAAGCATCGAAGGTGGCGCAGCCGTTCGCTTCCAAATCGTATACATCGATCTTCGATATCGTCCAGCATCGGTATCCGGCTTATAGTTTCTCAAATCACCGTAGCGACTCGTTTCGTCCCACACCCCATCGGGCATGTAAGGACGCACACTTGGCCCACCAATTTTTTCCACCATCAAACCGCTCACCGACAACGCAGCATCCCGAATGAACTCGGCTTGCAACCGCAACCTCGCCCCACGTGCAATCCATCGATTTTCTGGATCCAATGCACGAGCTTCAGCGGTTGTCTTGGATGACTGCCGATAAGCGTCGCTCATGACAATGAACTTTTGCAACGCTTTCATATCCCAACGCTGAGCGTCAATACCCGAAACTTTTGGCAATCGTGTTGGCTGCATAAACTCTGCTGCTAAGAAATCCAGCAACTCAGGATGCGATGGGAAATCCGCTTGCGATCCAAAGTTCTCGGAACTTTTCACTAAACCAATTCCAAAAAATCGCTCCCAGGCTCGATTTACCCAAACCCGTGCAGTCAGCGGATTGGTTTCGCTCACCAACCATTTTGCTAGCCCAAGTCGATCGTTGCTCGCCCCCTCGGGCAGAGGTGGCAATGCGGCAAGTAACCCACGCTCGACTTTATCACCAGGCTGATCGTATTGCCCTCGCTTCAATATAAAAGTGTCTCGAACTTTTCCTTCTTTCATTACCATCGCGGTTGGAGCAGAATCATCCAAATCCGTTAGGGACTTTTTCGCCGCTGCAATCTCACGCTTCTTAACCTGAAGCGGTCCTTCAACTTGATTGGCGTAATACTTTTCGATTTCAGCCCACTGTGCATCGCTGCGATCTGTGCTGGATTGCTTCAAAGCCTCTAGCAGCACGCCAGAAACGGGAACCTCATCCAATGCAATGGAATCACCTGGTGCATCTGTCGTCGAAATACGAAACTTGCCGATGTTATGTTGTTGAATCGCATCGTGTTCGAGACGAATGGTAACTTCACTTGTCTCCGAAACCGTCAGTGGCGATTCAAGCACAAAGAATGCTTTGCGATTTTCTTTTCTGGTAGGCCCATCAACAGCCCACCCCCGCCCTGTTGAACCAGTGACGACATTTCCAATATCCCATCCGTTTTGCGAAAAATCCGCCACGGCTTTGACGACCCTAGACGTCTTGGCTTGAACCGAGCCCGCCTCACGAACAGTGACGATTACACGAGACAACACGAAATTGCCGTTCGGATATCTTCCCAAGCTTTGTTCGGGAAGACTTGGATCGGTAAAGCACTCCAACAAGACTCCTGATATCGCCCCACCACTTACACGGCCACGAATCTCGTAGTTATCAAAAGCCGCATTCGTTCCCGAAACCAAATAAATGCCGTCCCCTTGTTCGCGGATCTCGGCTCCACCGATAGACTTCGCTTCGCGAACGATGAATTGAGTCCACATGGACTTCTTATTCAATAAATCAGAGCCATGATCATCGCTCCATTTCGCCGCGAGTTGCCGAACACCTTTTTGCAATTCGGCCAACTCCATTTCGTAGCCTGCAATTTGCTTAGCAAGTTCGTCGCGTTTGGCTTTGTGCTCGGCCGCAAAGACTCTTAGTGTGGGTTCTGTATTTTTCGATTCTCCCTGCAACGTCCCACTTTCGGGCACATTGTTGTAGTACGAAAACATCTGATAGAATTCGCGTTGGCTGATCGGATCGTATTTGTGATCATGGCACCGACAGCAGTTGAAGGTTAAACCAAGCCAAGTAAGTCCCATCGTTTCGACGCGATCGATGACCGTCTCAACCCGCCATTCCTCAGCGATAATGCCCCCTTCTCCGTTGAGCTTATGGTTCCGATGAAAACCAGTTGCTAAGATTTGTGACTCGGTTGCGTTAGGCAACATATCGCCGGCATTTTGTTCAATCGTAAATTGATCGAACGGCATATTGCTGTTGAACGCGTTGATCACCCAATCGCGCCATGGCCATTGATAACGGCTGCTATCGACTTGAAAGCCGTTGCTATCCGCATAGCGTGCGAAGTCGAGCCATTGCACCGCCATGCGTTCGCCATAACGAGGCGATGATAAAAGACGATCGACTAGCTTCTCGTACGCATTCTCCGAAGTGTCTCGCACAAACTCATCCACTTCCTGTGGAGTCGGGGGGACTCCATGCAGATCAAGCGTTAAGCGTCGAATCAAGGTGATACGATCCGCTTCGGGTTGCGCCTGCAAGCCCACCAGCTGTCGCTTAACTTCCAAGAATGCGTCGATAGGATGCTTAAACGCAGAAGCCTCAGGCAACGCTGGCCGAACAATGGGCCGAAATGCCCAATGATCTTCATACGTTGCCCCTTCGGAAATCCAACGTCGCAATAGCTCGATCTGATCCTTGGACAACGTCTTACCTGAATCCGGTGGCGGCATTCTTAAGTCGGGGTCATCACTGACTATTCGTCGGTTGACTTCGCTTTCGTCCACTTTGCCTGGAACAATCGCGACACTCCCCGATTCACCCGTACCGTAGGCAGCGTTTGCTCGATCCAACCGCAAACCACCGTGACGCTTATTGTCATCTGGTCCATGACATTGAAAACAAGCATCCGAAAGAATCGCGCGGATGTCCTGATTGAATGACAAATTCGCGGGAGGCTCGCCTCTAAGAGAACCAATGTCTATAAGGAGCACTGCCCAAACCACAAAACCAAACCAAGTCGATTGATAAAGCGTGTTAGGCGACAATAGTCGACGAACTTCCATAAGGCGGGACCACATTCGGCAGGAAGATTTTTGAAAATCGCTCGTAATGAGCTCTTTATACTATATATCCTCTCGAAGCGAATCTCTACCGGCCGACTAAATTCTACTCGTTCCAAGGCTCTGCCTTGGAACGCACTGCAATCGAGGCTCCCGCTTCGTCACACGTCAAGCGAGGAGGAGACTCTGTGCCGCTGGCAAATTACAAATGCGGCTAATGGCCATGCGATTGATGCTGCACTCATCGAGTAAAGACTTTCGGTCGGTTGGGGCGTATGAGCGAGGCTTGAGGAGTGAGGCTTGAGACTTGAGGGGGACAGGATAGATTTTCGGTCGGGAGAATCGTTCCTGCATAGCTTTCCTGCTCTGATTTCTACTCACTCGCGCAGCAGGTGTAGCAGATGGTCAGCAACCATGTTCCACTAGAAAAGCAAAACCGTGACTAACTCCAAACGGTCCATCATATAACTCGCCTCCCGCCCTGTGCGGGAGGTTCCCGCGACTGAGTAGCTACCAGCCAAATGCGCCCCCAACATCCAACAGCACTGATTCGAATCAAATTCGCCGATGGCTGAGCGGCGAGACGTTGGCTTCTCATTAATTCGTTCTGGCCGAGCCGCAATGAGTTGACTCACCCGCAACGACAGCCCGACACGTACAGTTGTACGTGATTTGTAAAAACACAAGTCAAGAGTTGCTGCCTTGCTGTCAAAAAGCGAGTGAAGAACGAGAATAGCACGTACATAAAACAGATCCAAGTCGGTGAACTGGTTCTGTCACGCAACGAGTTTGATCCGCAGGGACCGCTGGAACTGAAGCGGGTGGAAGAGAAAAAAGTTCCCCTCGCTCTTCGAACTGCTCTCCTATTCTCCTCCTCTATCATCTCCTGCTCTCGCGCAGCGCCGCATCCTTCCTACGTAACCGCTCGTGAAGCGTTTGTCCCTGCCCGTGAACTGAAATCGGGCGATCAACTGGTCTCACACGCTGGACAGCTCCTTGCCATTGATGCTGTTCGCGTGACCGACCAAATCGCCAACGTTTACAACATGCGCGTGGCGGACTACCATACGTACTTCGTCGGAGGAGCAGCGTGGGGATGGGATGTTTGGGCGCACAATGCGTGCAAATTCGAGAAAATCGACGGCGAAGGAAAGCCAATATTCACTTCAGGACTCAAAGGGCGACGTGAATTCGAAACGCTCCGAAAGGCAAACCTCTCCGAACCCAATAACTTTCCAGTAATAGACGATGTGGATTACAGGACAAGCGTCGGAACCGGTATCAAAACTATTGATCTGACGTCCAAATATGCATCTGATCCAAAGCTGTTCCAAGCACAAATAAGAACTTATGTGGAAAAGTTGAGAGCCTTTTCGGGGGGCGTAGAACGTCATAGTAGTTTACTTGGTGACGTACGTGCGCTAGTTTTGAAAGGCAGAAAGCTAGAAATAGGAGTCCAAAATGGCACGCTCACCAAAGAACAAATGAGTATCCTTCGTAGCGAGGCAAGACGAGCAGAACGACTAAAACATTCTGTTCAGATTACTTTGTTTGAAATCACGTAAAGGTCATCATTGACATTATGGAAAAAACTGCCGCTATCCTTATCTCACGTAAGAATGACCATTTAATAGTGCACTCTTTTGGCATTTTCCAAGGGTATGGAGCATATGTCGCTATTGATCCATTTATACAACTCGATTCGAAATCCTCGATCGACAAAATAGTCTCCGCTATTCTTGTGGCGATCGATGCAGCCAGAGAAGTACCATATAACTTCAAGGACATAGAACGCTATCGGCGTGAAAATGAAGACAAAGCTTCAGCAGAAGTTAGACTGTCCAGATTACAAAAAATTCGCTCGACAGCTGATTCAGCAAAGCGATATAGAAAAATCCATGTTACAACAACAGCGAGTTTAAAATCGTATCGGATCTGCGAGATGGGATACGATGTAGCACAGCGTCTGTTGGTTCCGATACTTGAAATGCGTGTAAAAAAAGATGACCAAGCAATCGCTTTGACTGCTGCAATCAGTGAATTGCTTTCGTCGGAATAAAGGTAGATGCTTCGCATCTGATAACTTTTGAAAGAACACAGGACAACAAACGCCGATTGAAGTTAGCGTGACTGGTATTCCGCTTGCTAAATGTTGCGGGCTGAATTGTTGACAGAACTGATGCCCCCTCCTGTTCGTCGATTCGAACTCACTGGACAAGTCGACTGGGCAAAAAAACTCGTGAAAAAGGTGTTTGTTCGAATCGCCGTCGCACTCTCAGCGCATAGAAAATGCGACCGCTCTAAGCAAACGATCGCATCCATTCAACGCTTTCAACAATCGGCTCTTAATGAGCTGCCGATTCGGCCTCACTCTTCGTACGCCCCAGGTCGCGCCGGTACTCTTCTAATCAGTTCACTAGAATGTCGACTGCCGGAAGAAAATCATGCCCCTGAAGCAACATCAAGTGTTTCGGGCCGAAATCACCATCGCACTCTTTGGCCGAATTGTAACTGTCGAGATTTCCACCTGATTTCGACGGTTTGGCGGAATCAATGTGAACTCAGAAGTGACGCTGCTGAACAGAATTTGGGTTCATTGGGGTATTCGAATGGTACAAAAACGCGACTACCACGTTCTCCAACAATCAAAATCCATCACCTGACTCCACACATCAAACACCGTGTACTCCCAACTGTCCATCCTGCCTCTAGCCCACCCGCAGGTTGGATACTTCGGTGGCCAATTATGTGGACCAATTAGGCCAAAACTAGGTCCAATTAGGATTTTGCCAACCGCATAAATCCCTATGCAATAAGCACTTACAAAAAGGCTTAGTGGAGGCCCCCCGCATCCATTAAGTTGAACATTCCAAGACACTCATCCACACAAGTCCTGCACGGAACTAGAAACACCCCACATACCGCTCAAATCGTGGTCTGGGACTCAAAGGCATGCGGACGAAGAGTATTGGAAACCGAACTAGAGCGTCTGGTAGCAACGAACTATTGGCTTGGTTGGCTAAAGATAGCTACAATAGAACAGCAGCAACAAAGGAGATCCAAGCCCATGAATCTAAAGATCGATCTACCAGCGGATCTAGAAGCAATAATAAAAAAACGCGCGGAACAGGCTGGGCTCGATATTCCAGCGTATGTTGTGCAGACATTGCGCATTTTGGATCTCGACCAAGTTGTTGATACATCTATTACCAACGAGCAATTTGAAGCGAGCCTTCAAAGGCTAAGTGAAATACATGCCAATGTCCCTGCGCAATTTGACGATACTCGCGATTCGATATACGAAGGTTGCGGAGAGTGAAGGTTCTTCTTGACACGAATGTTCTGCTTCGGCTTGCCGTTGTGTCGCATCCCACTCACGCAGAGGCAGTTGCAGCAGTTTATAGGATACGGCAACGCGGTGATCAGCCCGCAATTGTTCCCCAGGTACTATACGAGTACTGGGTGGTCGCAACTCGCCCCACTTCGCAGAATGGACTTGGCCTCAGTACAGTAGAGGCGCGTTTGGCGATCGACGAATTTCTGAAGTCAATTGTTTTGCTAAGGGACGAACGCGGCATCTTTACCAATTGGCTTGCAGAAGTGACGAATCTCGCAATTTCTGGGAAGCGCGCCCACGATGCGAGATTAGTCGCTGCTATGCAACGACATGAGTTGCAACAAATCGTCACTTTCAATAAGTCGGACTTTGCCGGATTTCAGGGGATTGCGGTTTTTCTACCCGGTGAGGTCGCTTAACCTGCAGCCCCTAAAAGTGTTAACCGCCGAGACCAAATTTAGTTGACGCGACTTCGAAAAGCACCGCAAACCATTGCGTACATTTGTACGTGCCGATGTCAGACGACAACCATCTCCGTTGCCGGATGCATTAAACCATCGCGTTGATCAATCCAACGAAAGCACGCATAGCCTTCTGCCACAGGCAAACCGACCTATTAAGCTCGCATGACTCGCCTGAATGGCTCTGCCGCTCAACTCCTCTACGAACAACTCGCTCGCGCAAGTAGCTAAGAAAGCCATCGCACCACTGGCAAATTGCGAGTGGTGACGAACATTGTAGCACGCAGCGATAATTCACCACCGCCTGCTTCATCGACGATACGACACTAGTAGTCAACCTGGAAGAAAACAGCAAACCGATCGAAGAGATCCAGCAAGGGGACTAGGTATTAGCTCGCAGCGAGTTTGATCCGCAGGGGCCGCTAGAACTGAAGCGGGTGGAAGAGAAATAAGTCCACACTTCTCCCCGAATTGCTCTCCTGTTCTCCTGCTCTATCTTCTCCTGCTCTCGCGCAGCGTCGCATCCTTTCTACGTACCCGCACAAGAACGTTTTGTCCCGGCGGGTGAATTGCAGGTGGGGGATCAACTGGTCAGCAGCCAAGGCCTGCTGGTACCCATCGAGTCGATCTCGAACCTCAATGAAATCACCACCGTCTACAACCTCCGAGTGGCGGACCACCACACCTACTTCGTCGGCGGAGCCTTGTGGGGCTGGGATGTGTGGGTGCATAATGCCGAATACTTGAAGATACAGAAAAATCTCTCTGTTTTGACTACGAAAGTCCGCAATGAACTTATTGAAAACCCGCAGCTTCTTTTCAACACGTTGACCAAAGCAGAAAGGAGTGCAATTATCGAAGAGCCATGGCGTATGAAACTTTTTTTCGGTACTGCGGTTCAGCGACGAGTAACTGCGCTCAAGAATCGCGACCCTCTACTTAGAAAACTGAAACCTACGAAAGGTAATGCGCCTCAGGACTACATATTGAAGGACGGCAAAGAAAATTGTGGGTACGACATTACGGGCAATAGCCTTAGCTCTCTAAGAAAACACTACGATCGGCCACAGATCAACTCTGTAGTGGTTTATGAGTCAATTCCTGAAGATTTCGGCTACACTTGGAAGAAGAAACTTAATCTCTGATGCTTACCTACACTGAAGAATTACTTGGCATAGCCGAGCAAAACGCTTGCAAAAGTGCGAATAATGTCCAAATGATCGAGAAGCAAGTTGAAGAATTTGTTTTGGGACCGCTTGAAAGGCCAGACGAACGTCTTTCAGTTTCCAATTCTGATTTTCGGAAACTCTCCATTTCTGGCTCTTTCCTTGTCTACGAGGGAATTGCTTTTGACAACGTAGTTTTTGAGGACATCTCATGCTTCGATATGATGCAAATCAGCTCTCTGTCTCTTTTGTCAAATGTGCGATTCGTTGGAAATAAGCGAGGCCCAGGCCTTCTGATAAGGCCTTTGTGCGATCCTACCGTTGACCCTGCTTTTGAAGATATTTTCCGATCCCATGCAGATAAGATGAGGTCGAATTGCATGGTGGATATTACGGATTTCTATGGCAGAGATCTTGAGATTATTGGACTCCCCATTGAAAACGTTCGATACGATCCAACTCGTCACTACTCAATAGACTTAAGCTGGAATGAAATTCCATGGGAAGAGTACGGAATTGAGAAAGGCAGTTTCTGGAGATTAGGGGTCATATCGTTGGAGTCATTTAATGCGACAACCGCGATTTATGAGCTTCCCACTAGAGCCTCTAGAAAGTATGCCCAGACCGTTGAAGAGCTTGCATTACTCAAAAAGTTCCATCCCTCAATCTTTAGCGGAATACCTTCATCAAAGCTCTAAACCTGCGAGATCGAAACATAAATTGTACGGGCCGAATTACCATCGCATTTTTGGCAGAATCGTAACTGTAGAGATTTCGGCCTGACTTCGACGCTTTGGCCGAATAGTAGACGAAACTGAAGAACGTGCCTATTCATTGATTCGATCTCGCTGGACATCTCGATCGAGCAAACGAACGGCTTGAGAAGAGTGATTGTCCAAATTGCGGTTGCACTCTCGGCGAATAAAAGATGCGACCGCTCTTAGATTACACTCCTATCCGATTGACGTTTTCATCACTTGGTGCCAAACACGAGATCGAGTACTGTTCCGAGAACGTTATTGCTGTTTTTGACTCCACAAAGGAACGCTTGTCAGCTTGCGATTTACCTACCCGTAAAATCTAGATTTCAAAGCGAAAACGCATATCGCAACTGAACTTTATGAATCGTAGGGACGCTATTCGATCCCCCACCGCTCAGTGCCCAAGTCTTCCATCAATCGACGAACGGGTGCTGATCATCCCAACCACGACTTAAACGAATGGTGGGATAACGCTAATCCAATCAAAGTGTGTTACTTGGACACATTGTCCGTTTAAAAGCTACTACAAAGCAGCTTCTTTCCCTCATCTTTTTTTGTTCGATTTCGCGTCCAAAATCGCACTACCACTGACTACCACTTTTCACCCCGTTTACCACTTGTTCCTGTATTAGTTTGTGCTAGTTTGTGTGTGTCGCAGAAAGAGGGGAAATGTGATTTTCCCTGTGTTTTATGCGATTTTTCGAGTCACGCTGCTTGAGCTGTTGGCGGCCTACGAAGCCGAAGGGTGCAGGTTCGAATCCTGCTGGCTGTATTTGTTGTGGCTGAGCACGCTCTTAGCCTTCTATTTGCACCACATCTTCCTTCATATTTTCAGGATGTAGTTTCTTAACGGGCCCCTCTCTTCCCATAGCGGTAGGTCCTCTTCTAGGGCCTTGAACAACTCTGCTTCTTACTGGATCGTTCGCTGATTGCCCGAAGTGGGAACCGCGAAAAACGCGAAATAGGAACTGGTGATTCAGTCGGGCGAATCTTCTACTCGTTCCAAGGTTCTGCCTTGGAACGCACTGCAATCGAGGCTCCCGCCTCGTCACACCTGAAGTGTGAAGGAGACTCGCGCCGGTGGCAACTTATTACCGGGGCCAGTGACCGGCTGCTGATGATGTGCCGCCGAGATGGTAGCTGGTAAGTCACCGTCCCACTGGCAAAATGCCAGTGGTGACGAAGAACAAATAGTGACGAGGAGGTTCTATCCGTGAGGCAGCGTGGGTAGCTGCTCAGACGCGAGAACCTCCTGTTGATTCAGCTCAATTACAGCTTTTCGCCACGCCCCAACCAATCATTGCTTTTCCCACGATTTTGCCCCCATCCTGGCGATGCGAAAAAGAAAAAAGGCCGGAGTGATATTCACTCCGACCTTCATGATTTTCTTAGATAGAATCCCGAACCGAGCTTAGTAGCTGAAGCTCAAGCCTAGATCCACACCTTGCATCCAATATCCCGACTCGCGGAACGTGAATGATGGGTTATTGCTGTTCTGAAGTAAATCGACGTTAGGATTGATTTGGTCGCCAGCTAGAGCCACATCGGACCAGTACATGAATGTGTAGCCAACCGTGAACTTCACGTTCTTGCGTACATCGTAGCCCAACTTCATGCCCAATTCTGGAATGAAGCCGAAGCGATCGCGATTGTAAACTCCGCTGTTGCTTCCTTGAGCCAAGACACCCGCTTGAGTTGTCGTCGATTGCTGAGTGTTACCATCGACAGTTGTCGTTGCTCCTCGAATGTCAACTTCCTGAGCGATGTTACCGAAGCCGACCTTTACCAGAGAACCCACAGTAAAGCGGCCGCGACGGAAATCGCTTTCCATACCTAAGGCACCACCATGGAAAGTGTTGCTGGTGGAGAAGCTATCCAATGTATCGAAGGTGGTTCCGTCAGGGATCAAGTCACCCGTCAGCAAGTTTGTGCGGAAACTGCGAACCGACAGATCGTTATCCAAGCGATTGAATTGATAACCAGCCAACATCGTCAAGCGATGGTTGCTGTCACCTGTGATCAAGAATTTACCAAGTGCATCAACGCCAATCATCGAAAGGTTGTTCGACGCGCTTACGCTTCCTTGCCAGTGGGGTACACCATTCAACTGATAGTTTACATCGTAAACCGATGGCAAGCCCGAGTTGAAGTCAATGTAAGGACGTCCAACTGAGGTGGTGCCTGTTCCTGGATCGCTAAAGTCTGATCCACCAGAGAAGAGTCCGTACACACGGCCACCCACACCCACCGTTCGGCAATCGTTTAACCAAGTACCAAACGACATGCGATAACCTGGAAGCAAACCGGGATCGATTCCGTCAGGCCCACCGAATGCGCTGGTTACACCAGGGTCACCTGCTATTGGAACGACGCCGGCAGCTGCAGTGGTAACCAAGGGAGGTGAATTGAGATTATCACCAAACCACAACAGTGCTTCGGCGTCGAACCAGTAATATGATTCGTTACAAGGCTTGCAGCCGAGCGATACATTTGAGCAAGGGTCACATGCCACATCGCAATTCCCAATCGATGGCATCGCGACTGGTGCAGGAGCGGCTGCTTCGTCGTAACCCATGGGATACCCAACGCTGTGCATTGGGATACCGCTACCAATCATCGGTTCAACGAGTTGCCCATCGCCGATACCTTTGGTGTCAGCCAACGTTTGGGTATCACCCAACGACTTGGCACCTTCAGGCACTTCTGGAGCTCGCCATTGCAAGGCAGCGGGAGGAGCGATAGGCTGAGGCGTTGAAACGGACTTGAGTGGAAGAGCATTCAGGGGAACAGGTGCATCCCCCAATACTTTTGTGTCACCGAGTGACTGAGCCGAGCGATCAGCGATAACTTTGCCCAGCCCTTCTACTTGTGCAGCTGAATCATCCGAAAGCGACTTCGCACCGCTTGGAGGAGTTTGGCCATACGCATTGACTCCGCTAATCAATGCTCCAAGAAGTGCCAGACGGAAAAGTGATCGGGATAGTTTCATAGTACCGTATCTCGCAGAACGGAGGATTCCTAACCTTCGTTACAAAGGGATCGGCCGTATCATTCGGTACGTCGAAGAAAAAAAATACAATCGCTACAGCTTAACACTGCAAATTTACGCGAAGCAGCCAAACTTCCCAAGTTACCAACCAATGAATCCGATTTAGCCGGAAAGTGAGCGAGTACCCATCCAGATATTTCTCGGTTGACTGGCTTTCGCTTTGTCAAATCCACAACAATTGAGAATAATTAGAGATTCACCCTTCCCTGACTTGGGCTCACTTTTTCCACAGACGAGCAACGGAGCGTTCGACATCGTGTCCAACAACGAAAAAGAAGCCAACAACGGCGGCAGTTCGCAAGTCATCCACCATCCCGCCGATGGTCCACCGCTGGCAACAGAAACTAAGCCCGCTCCCCCGCCAACGGTCACTGGCGATAGTGAACCGGCTGAACCCACACATTATCGCGCACCAGAACCGATCACGACCCACGCCAAAATGGGAGGACGAGGGGTTAGTAGAACGTTGCGCAATTCGAGTTGGTCCAGCTGGCTCCCCCGCTTCATGCAAGGGACTCGAAGCCGGGCGAAGTGGAATCAACTTCTAAAGCAAGTCAACGCATTCGAAGAGGAAATGAGGGCCCTAACTGAACCTCAATTGCGCAAGGCGAGTTTGTCGCTTCGTTATCGAGCAAAGAGTGGCGAAACCCTTCTGCAGCTTCTACCGGAAGCTTACGCGTTATGTCGCGAAGCTGGTCGCCGCGCTTTGAACATGCGGCACTATGATGTTCAGATTTTGGGTGGTATCGCTTTGTTCACGGGCTGTATCGCCGAAATGCAAACGGGTGAAGGGAAGACACTCACTGCAACACTGCCTCTGTATCTGCATTCGCTTCTCGGCAAGGGAGCCCACTTGGCTACGGTTAACGACTATCTTGCTGGTCGTGACGCGGATTGGATGAAACCTTTGTACGATGCTTTGGGCGTATCGATCGGGAAAGTCCTCACCGACTGCAGCTCCGACGAACGTCGCAAGGCTTACAACTCCGACATTACTTATGGAACGGCAAAAGAATTCGGCTTCGACTTTTTACGCGATCGATTGTTGATGCGAGCCCAAGGGCGTACTGTAGGTGACTTTTTGGGAGCAGGGAGCTCCGAGCGTTGGAATTCAAGTGGCGAGCAACCCGTTCAACGCGGCATGCATTTCTGCTTGGTCGACGAAGCGGACAGTATTCTAATCGATGAAGCCCGAACGCCATTGATTATCGGCTCCTTGGGAGACAGTGCTCGCGAGGCGGTAATCGCCACGTTCCGCTGGGCCTCAGAGCATGCTCACAAATTCAACCAAGACGAACACTACACGATTGAAGACGATACTCGCAAATACGAATTGACGGCGCGCGGTCGACAGATGGTGAGAGCACTACCGCGCGATGAAGTGATGTTACAGGTCGCCCTAATCGACTTGTACGAATACATCGAGAGAGCCGTGAAAGTTTTGCGAGAGTTTATTCGTGAACGGCAATACGTTGTCCGCGATGATGAAATCGTGATCGTCGACGAATTCACCGGCCGTTTAGCAGAAGGCCGCAAATGGCGTGATGGTATCCATCAGGCTCTCGAAGCCAAAGAAGGCATTGAAGTGAGCGTCCCCATGGGACAAGCAGCTCGTATCACGGTGCAAGACCTTTTCCAACGCTACAAGCAACTTGCCGGTATGACGGGTACGGCAGCTACCAGCGCTCGAGAACTGAAGCGAATTTACAAAACGCCCGTGATTCAAGTTCCCACGAACCGACCTCCTCAGCGAGTGAAATTACCGGATCGAGTTTACGGAACCATGGATCAAAAATTCAAAGCGATTGTGGAAGAAACGCGAGAGATGAATCGCGTCGGTCGCCCCGTTCTGATCGGTACGCGTTCGATCGATAAATCTTTGGAACTATCGAAGATGCTTAAGGCGGCAGGCATCGAGCATGAAGTGTTAAATGCGTCGGAAGTGGCCCGCGAAGCTGAAATCGTTGCGTCAGCTGGCCATCGCAGCAAGGTCACCGTGGCCACGAATATGGCAGGTCGCGGTACGGATATTAAATTAGCCCCAGGCATCAACGAAATTGGGGGTATGCATGTCATCTGTACGGAATTGCACGATGCGGCTCGTATTGACCGGCAATTGATCGGTCGTTGCGGACGCCAAGGGGACCCGGGTTCGCATCGACAATACTTGTCGCTGGACGACGATATCTTGAAGAACGGTTTTGGGACCAAGAAATTTGAACAACTCAAGAAAATTGGGGAAAGCGGGAACGAATTTCACAGCTACGCCCCCATTTTCCGCAAAAGCCAAATGAAAGTGGAACGCAAGCACTTCCGTGACCGTATGGCCCTTCTCCACTTCGAGCGGGAACGCAATCGCTTGCATCGCGAAATGGGGCAAGACCCCTACCTCGACACGGCAGAATAAGTCACCATTGACCTTTCGATACTATTTGGCTGTCAGCGTTGAAGATCGCTGCAATCTATTTGGTTTCGATCCCGGTGGCGTCTTGTTGTCGTTGAGTGTCGGCATAAGGAATTGAACTTGTCCTCTCCCCCAATTGAATTGCGGGGCGTGCGCGTCCACAACTTGAAGAACGTCGACGTCGATATTCCACGCCACAAGTTAATCGCCGTTTGCGGTGTGAGCGGTAGTGGCAAGACGAGCCTCGCGATCGATACTCTTTATGCCGAATCGCAGCGGCGTTACATCGAAAGCTTCTCCGCCTATACACGACAGTTCTTGGCCAAACTCGATAAACCCGACTATGATCAAATCGCCGGCCTACCACCTGCAGTCGCCGTAACACGCGGTGAGATTTCTCGCAGCAATCGAAGCACGGTCGGTACGGCCACTGAAACGTTGGATTATTTGCGTCTGCTGTATTCCAAGATCGCTCAACTCTTTTGTCGTGGCTGCCAACAGCCCATCGTCACCCAATCTCCTCAAAAAATTAGCGATTACTTGGTTCAGGAATCGCAGCAACATTCTGAGGAAAAACCGTCGCGATTGATGCTCGCCTTCAAAACGCACTGGGAAGATCGAGCCGAGTTAAATTATCGTTTGGCCCAGTTGCAACAAGATGGCCTGGTTCGCTTGGCCGTCCACGAACGCATCGTGAATATCGGTCGTGACGAACGAGGCGATTTGGCCGAACTATTTCCCGACGCGGGCTTTGCTTGGGTGATCGTTGATCGATTCAATCTGCCAATCGCTCCTTCAGCCAGATTGCTCGATTCTCTTGAAATCGCGTTTCGAGAAGGGGATGGCGACATTTATCTTCTGCGATCGCAGAGCGTTGTTGAACATGGGGAGCGTGTGACTTTAGATGGCATTGAATATCAAGTGGAGCCATTCTCCAATCGCTTGCGTTGCCAACGGTGCAACATCGATTACCTCGAACCATCAGCGACACTCTTTAGCTTCAATTCCCCCTTGGGCGCCTGTCCCAAATGCGAAGGCTTTGGTGACCAAGTCGATTTGGATATGCGTTTGATCGTCCCCGACGAGTCACTCAGCCTCCGAGAAGGGGCCATCGCACCTTGGAATTCACCTGCTTATCAGCATGAACTCGAAGAGCTCTTATCTTTGGCCGCTGACTATGGCATCTCCGTTACTAAACCCTACAAAGAACTTTCAGCCAAACAGAAGAAACTCATTTTTGATGGTGTTCCCGAGCGTAACTTTGGCGGACTGCGCGGCTTTTTCGCGTGGTTAGAACGCAAAAAATACAAAATGCACATCCGCGTTCTCTTGAGTCGATACCGAAGTTATTCGACTTGCTCCGAATGCCAAGGTAAACGCCTCAATCCAACGGCCTTATCCTATCGTTTACTCGATATGAACTTTGCTGAGTTCTGTGCTCTGGAAGTGAGACAATCTCTCAAACGGTTGCAGGATATGCAACTCACCGATCGCGAACTCGCTCTGGTAAAAAATGTTTTATCGCAAGTACGCAATCGCTTGGCCTATCTGAATCAAGTCGGATTAGGTTATTTAACACTCGACCGCACTCTGCGCACGCTCAGCGGTGGAGAGGGCCAACGAGTTGCCCTCACCACGGCTCTCGGATCAAGCCTCGTCAATATGCTTTATGTGTTGGATGAGCCCACTGTTGGACTTCATCCCGCCGATACCGCGCAGTTGATTGCAGCCATTCATGGCTTGCGCGATCGCGGTAACACCGTAGTCGTGGTGGAACATGAAGACGAGTTGTTACGCGAAGCGGACTGGATGATCGAGGTGGGACCTGCGGCTGGGACCGAGGGTGGGAAGATCACATTTCAGGGAACCGTAAAAGCAGCCGAACGCCCAAATGCAAGCTTAACCGGTGAATATCTTTCTGGTCGCCGAGGCGTATCCGTAGCCGCACAACGTCGACAGCCGAAAGGTTGGTATAAACTTCGAGGTTGCACTCAAAATAATCTTAAAAACATCGATGTCGACATTCCACTCGGCGTCCTCTGCGTGGTCACCGGAGTTTCGGGGAGTGGCAAGAGTTCGTTGGTACTAGACACCTTGTACTCTGCCCTCTCTCAGGCCAACGAAAAGAACAATTCAAATCCCAGAAACTATCAACAGCTTTACGGAGTCACTTCGCAAACGGATGTTGTGCTTATTGATCATACGCCGTTAAGCCGTTCTCCGCGCAGCAATCCTCTGACAGCCATTGGAGCGTTCGACGAACTGCGGACGGTTTATGCCAAGTTGCCGTATTCGGTCGTTCACGGATTGAGCAAAGGGCATTTCAGTTTCAATATGGAGAAAGGACGCTGCGATCATTGTGAGGGGAACGGCCAACTCTCGATCGATATGCAATTTCTCGCCGATGTTACGATGCGTTGTCCAGAATGTGATGGAACTCGCTACAAAAAGGAAATCTTGCAAGCCCTCTACCGCGATCGCAATATCGCAGAGGTCTTGGAAATGCCTGTGACAGAAGCGATTGAATTCATGCGGGGACACACCGCGCTCACGGACAAATTGAGCCTATTGCGAAATGTAGGCCTGGGGCATGTCCGCATTGGCCAACCCGTGAGCACGTTATCGGCAGGTGAAAATCAACGCTTGAAACTTGCCAGCCACCTCCATGTTTCCAATGCAAAAAAGACATTGTTTATCATGGATGAACCAACTACTGGATTGCACTACAAGGATGTGGTCCAGTTACTCGATTGCACGGACGAGTTGCTCAACAATCAGCAATCCGTGATCATCATTGAACACAACATGCAGATGATTCTTTCGGCGGATTACATCATCGATCTAGGCCCTGGGGCAGCAGGGGAGGGTGGTGAAGTTATCGCGACCGGCACACCAGAGGAGGTAGCCAAAAATCCTCGATCGATTACCGCAAAGTACTTATCCCAGGCCCTAAAAGAGGCCAGATCCCGCAGATAATCGACTCGGGTAGCGAATTATGGTAGGGTATGAGTATCCAAATTCACTCCCACCATGTGCTCCTGCCGTTCGGGCTAATCGTATGAATCTTTTTCTGCGTATCGCGATCGTAGCTTGCAACCTCCTCCTCTGTACCTGTTCTGCTGACGCCCAAGAAGTTCAATGGACAGCGGGTGTTGCCAAGCGTGATATCACGCCGACCGGTTCGGTGCGTTTGAGTGGCTATGCGGCGCGATCGACACCTTCTGTCGGCGTGGCGGATTCTATCGCTGTTCGAGCGTTAGCCTTGCAAGGAGAAGCTCCTGCTGCTGATTCTCAAGCAAGCATTCGTCAACGTTTCATTTTGGTTTCAGTCGATTCGATAGGACTGCCAGAGTCCATCACGTTAAAGATCCTGGCCAAGATTCGAGAGAAGCAAAACGTACTTCGCAGCGAGATTGTTTTTTGTGCCTCACATTCCCACACCACTCCCCATCTCGCTGGTGGATTGACCAATTTGTTTGCAGTCGACTTGCCCGAAAAAGAAGTAAAATCATCCGCAGAGTACACTCAGTTTTTTATTGACCAAATCGCTGCTGCCGTGATTGAGGCGATCGAAAAACCTCAGCCGGTGGAACTTTTTACCGGCCAAGGAGAGGCTCAATTCGGCACAAATCGACGTGTCCTAGCGAATCGCGCTTGGGCCGGTGCCGGTAATCCACCCGAAGGCGTTCGCGATCCAAGCGTCCCCGTGATGGCTGTGCGGACCACTGAGGGAAAATGGTTAGCAGTAGCGTATGACTACGCTTGCCACTGCACTTCACTCAATCCCGATATCAATCAAGTCAGTGGTGACTGGGCTGGCATCTCAGCAGCCAACATTGAAAAACTTTTCCCAGGTATTACGGCTTTGCCTGTGATCGGATGTGGCGCCGACATCAACCCCAATCCCCGCGGCACCGCTGAGCTCGCACAACAGCATGGGATTGAATTGGCGAACGCAGTGCAGAAGGTCATTCAAAATTCGTTGAAACCTTTTGTTGTAAAAAACAAAGCGGATAATCATGAATCCAAACTACTCGCCGCCAACTTCGGCTTTGCCGGCTTGGCCCCCGAGCGTCCCTCTCGTGAGTTCCTCCAAAAAACACTCGCCGAAGGTTCACCGCATCGCAAACGCTGGGCCAAACACATGCTCGATATCTGGGATAAAATGGGACGTATTCCAGAAACCTACCCTGCCCCGATTCATACGTGGCGTTTCGGCGACTCACTTACCTGGGTCTTTCTCTCTGGAGAGGTAGTCTGTGATTATCAACTCCGTTTCAAACGCGAACTCAGCGGCGATCAAGTCTGGGTGACAGCCTACACAGATGACTGCTTTGGCTACGTCGCCAGCGAACGCATGCGAAGCGAAGGTGGCTATGAAGTTGACGACTCGATGACCTATTACAATCAACCTGGTCGTTGGCAATCTGGGACCGAGGAGCTCATCGTCCGCAGAGTTAAGGAAATTGAAGCTCAGCCTCTCCCAGAAGAACGCGCACTAACCCCTGCAGAAGCGCTTGGTACTATGCAAGTGCCACTCTCGTATGTTGTCGATTTAGTCGCTGCCGAGCCGTTAGTGGAAGATCCCGTACATTTCGCGTTCGATGCCCAGGGACGATTGTGGGTTGTCGAAATGCGAGACTATCCAGAGGGAAATGATGGGCGAGGTGGATGTATCAAGATACTCGAAGATACCAATCAAGACGCAACGTTCGACAAAGCAACCGTCTTTATGGATGGCTTGAGCTGGCCCAATGGGGTCTATCCATGGCGCGACGGGGCTGTTGTTTCATGCGCGCCCGATATCTTCTTTGCCCGTGACACCAATGGCGATGATAAAGCAGATGAAACCAAGGTTTTGGTAACTGGTTTTCCAGCGGCCAACCCACAACATCGCGTGAATGGATTTGCTTACAGTCTCTATCACGAACTTCATTTTGCCTCGGGCGATAGCGTTGATCAGGTCACCGTTACAGCCGACAACAGCCGCCACAAAGTCGCCGGACGAGACATTGGTTTGGATGTTGATCGAGGTTTGATTCACTTGACCACAGGGACAACCCAGTATGGTCGCAGCCGTGATGATTGGGAAAACTGGTTTGGGAATTCGAATAGCTTTCCAACGTATCATTTCGTGCTAGAAGACGATTATTTGCGCAATTCAAAACAAGCTGTTGAGAATACCACGCAACAAATGTTTGATCCCCCAGTTACTCCACCGGTTTTTCCCGCTAGTCGCACGGTCGACCGTTTCAATGACTTATGGACAGCTAACCGTTTTACTTCCGCTTGTTCAGCCATCATTGTGCGTGATTCTCGTTACGACATCGATGGCAAATCAAGCCTGCTCGTGTGCGAGCCGGTGCATAACCTCATTCACCGCTCTTTGCTCACACCGCTGGGGGCAACCTTTGCAGCCCGCCGGGCGATAGGCGAAGAACAAACCGAGTGGTTCCGCTCGACCGATCCCTGGTCACGTCCCGTTTTTGTGGACAATGGCCCGGATGGAGCGATGTATGTTGCCGATATGTATCGTCAGTTTATTGAGCATACCGAGTGGATCCCGCTCAGCTGGCAAGAACGGATTGACGTGCGGGCAGGCGAAGGGAAGGGGAGAATCTATCGCGTTCGCAGCAAAGATACGCCAGCGGTACCGTTTCCGAAGATCAATGAATATACGACGACACAATTGATTGAATTGTTAAGTGACCCCAGTGGAACACTTCGCGACTTAGCCATGCAACAAATTATTTGGCGCGATGATAAGACGGCGGTAGAGCCACTACTGCAAGTTGCAACCACTCACAAATCTCCCGTCAGTCGACTTGCGGCTTGGGCTACAGTTCGTAGTCTCACTGGGCTCACTTCGGCACAAATCATACAAGGTCTGCGCGATGCTAATTCTGATGTGCGCCGCCTCATGCTTCGCTGGTGCGAACCACTTGCAGCGAAAGATGCGAAGCTTCGTTCCGAAGTCATCGGTGCGGCGCAAAACGAAGTGGCGGCAGACATCTCGCCACGACTAGCGATCCAATATGTATTAACTCTAGGACAATGGGAGGAAGAAGAAGCATCGTCGATCATCGCCACGATGTTGACATTGCATGGGAGCGATCCGTGGGTCATAGCGGCCGCTGCCACAATGCGACCTAACCATGATGCCGCATTAGCGAACATTATGCTTCAACAATTTCAGAACCAAGCCACACCCATGCTTCAACGCAAACGCGCGATCGTGTGGCTCACTCGTTGGCTGACGAGCACAACCCAAGCCTCCAACAAATCCAATGTCGAAAAATTCCTGGATCAGCTCAATGTGGTTGAGAGCACTGACCCAGCCACCATTGAACTGGCGGCGGCATGGCTCAGCACACTACGCCGAGAACCGTTGGATCAATTACCCGCTAATCTGCAGGCGGGTTCTAAAGCGGCTGCTACGCTGGCCAACGATGAAAAGTTCACGGAATCCCAGCGAATTGCCTGGATTTCTTGGCTGGGAACGCTGGATGAATATGCAAAGCGAGACGTGACAACACTTTACGACATCATGACTTCGGGGGCTAATGTCGACGTTCGGCGAGCCGCACTGCAAAAACTATTGACCCTTCCAGATCGCGACACGGCTGCTGGGCTCATCGAAGTTTGGCCGAAACTGAGCAATGATTTACAAATCAACGTGACCACGGCCCTCACGGCAAAAGCGAATTGGACAGATTCGTTGCTGAAGGCTGTAGAGCAAGCAAAGATTCCAGTCACCGATCTTGATCCAGCTACTGTCTCGATGTTACGCGGCCACGAAAACGAAAACACTCGAATGCAGGCGGAAAAACTTTTCGGAACCAAATCGAAAATCGATCGAGAAACTTTGGTGGCAACCTTGCTTTCGCAAATCGATGATTCGGGTGACCTACAGCAAGGTGAAGTGCTCTACCGGAAACATTGTGCTCAATGTCATCAACCCAGCGGTGACTTACCAGCCATCGGTCCGAACTTAGGTGCCCTCACCGATCGCTCGAAGCAGGCCATGCTGACAGCGATCGTGCATCCAAACAAAGCGGTAGAGGCCAAGTACAAACAGCGTGTAATAGTGACGGCTGATGGAGAAACGTTGCGGGGTGTTGTCATTCAAGAGAATGCCTCAGGCGTCACTCTTGGAATGAGCGATGGTTCACGTCGTACTCTGGCGAACGCCGAGATCGACGGAAGTCGTGATTTGGATCAATCTTTGATGCCCGAGGGTTTTGAAAAAACGCTCAGCAGCGAAGACCTGTCGAATGTCATCAAGTTTCTGCAGACTGTCGATTTCTCGAAGTTCAAGTGAGTAGAATCGATCGACATGCCTGCCCCTCGTTCGCTTGTGGAGTGTTTATTGTGGAATGCACTGCAGTTCCCGGACCGCAGTGCGCTTCTGGATGTGGGCTCGAACGCTGATAATCCAGCACACACTTGGCTTACTTGGCCTGAAATGGCTCACACTGTTTTCTTGCTAAACCAGTGGCTTGCCGATCAACAGCTTGGCCCACAATCTTTGGTGGTATCCATTCTTCCAAATTCAACAGAATGGATTGCACTAGATCTCGCTTGTCATGCGAGCGGCATAATTCATGCGCCGATCGATCCTCGTTATCCAGAAGGGCTGAGGAATTCATTGCTGGAACTGGCCCAGCCTAATCTTGTTGTTCACGCTGACACATGTAGACTGCCTAGCGTTTCCGGAAAAACATGGTCCGCCATTTCCTCCACGCAACTTTGGCTCGACATCGTAAAACAAAAATCGACCTCCGTTCCTGATTCTGTCGAATCTTTAGCCAAGGTCCATTTCGACTACCTGACGAAGGGTGCCGAAAATGAAACGGCGAACATTCTCTTTACCTCAGGCACAACCGATAGTCCCAAGGGAGTTATGTTGTCGCATTGCAATTTACTCTCCAACGCGCAGGGGAAATTGCATGCGATGCCTCAGTTCTCGACAGACCGCCGCGTGAACTTTCTTCCCTTCACCCATTCATACGCTCGCACCTGTGAACTTTCGACCTGGCTTGTAACCGGCGGTGAATTGATATTGTCCCGACGTATGGAGAAAGTAGTCGCACTATCACAGAAACACTCTCCAACTCTTATCAACGGGGTTCCTTTGTTCTTCGATAACCTCCGCCTTGACTGTACAAGCAACCCAAACTCGACTTCAGCACGCAATTACTTGGGTGGGGCAATCCGACAACTGGCGAGTGGCGGCGCTGCTTTGACTTCCGACACGGCTACTTTTTTTGATCGGGGGCAACTTCCCATTTTGGTTGGTTATGGACTAACGGAAGCTTCTCCGGTTGTTTGTTCGAATTTTTCAGCGGATGGCCGCACGGACAATGTGGGGCCAGCCATACCTGGTGTAAAGATACGAGTCGATAGCGAGGGAGAACTTTGCGTGTCAGGCAACGGTGTGATGCAAGGCTACTTTGGCAACCCAACAGCCACAAACGCCGCGATTGTTGATAATGAACTCCGGACAGGCGACTTAGCGGAAATCGATTCGACGGGACGAGTAAGACTTCTTGGCCGAATCAGAGATACGCTCATTTTGAGCAGCGGTGTTAAGATTGCACCTTATCAAATCGAAAAGTCGCTGAAATCCATCTCTGGAATTGAAGATGCCGTGGTGGTGGGTGATGGTTGGGAACGCTGTGCGGCGATTGTGGTGGTCGGTTCCGCGATGTGGAATCAGATTGCTAAATGCCAACCCGATCGGCGTCTAGAAATTTTAACTCATTTCCAAACAGCGCTTGATACCCTTCCCAAGTACGCCACCCCAACCGCTTGGGTGATTCGTAAATCCCCATTTTCGCTCAATCCAAACTTGATAAATCATAAAGGTGCCCCGCGCCGTGAAATGATTCGGTTACAATACGAATCGTTAATGCGAGAGAGCATTCGTTCAGGTATTCCGTCCCTCGTACTCGACGCGGACGCTTGAACAGCACCCCCGACATGAGTGTCGATGGTTGATCGCTCTAAGTTAGTCTTTCGAAAGGTGCACGATGCGTACAGCTTCATCAGGTATGGTGACTATTGATGGGGTTCCACTCAAGCTTTCACACCCTTTGGATCACAAAGCGGAATGGATTGGACAAGATGAGATCTTGTTGCAGTTACTCGCCTGTTGGCTTACGATCGATGAACGCGATCTGCCTTTAACACCTCGCCTCGTTGGCGTTCCGGGCGTTGGCAAAACGGTGTTGGCAATGTCGGCTGCACGTTTGCGAAAACAAGATTTGTTCGTGTATCAATGTACGGCCGATACGCGTCCTGAAGATTTGCTGGTGACACCTGTTTTGTCTGCAGAAGGCAAAATCTCGTATCATGCCTCGCCGTTGGTTACGGCGATGATCACGGGATCCGTTTGCATTCTCGACGAAGGCAACCGCATGAACGAGAAGTCTTGGGCCAGTTTGGCGCCATTGCTCGATCAACGTCGCTATGTGGAATCGATTGTGGCTGGAATCACAATTCCAGCCCATCCGAATTTTCGCTGTGCTGTGACGATGAATCAGGATGATTCGACCTACGAAATTCCTGATTATATTCTCTCTCGTTTGCAACCGACTCTGCCACTTGGATTTCCCAACCGCCAGGATGAGCTATCCATTCTCAAATATCATCTTCCCTTTGCAGAAGATGATTTGCTCAGCTTAACGGTTGACTTCCTGCAGCGATCTCATGAACTCAATCTCGATTTCTCATCGCGAGATGGAATCAATCTGTTGCGGTACGCACTTAAGCGTTTGGCACAGAATACCCAGCATCCTATCGCCAAGGATGTGGTGTGGCGTGAAGCGTTGTTTCATTGCCTTGGACAAGATGCATTGGACTTGGAAGAATTGGCAAAGCGAAAACAGCGATCGTTGGGAGACAAGTCGCTCCCCTTAGGCTTAGGCGACTTCTTTTTTGATCCGGACGATCCGTTGCATCCAGACGGTGAGGACGACGATCAATAGTGCAATCACAATCCATTCTCCTTGAAGTTTAATAAAATCCGTTTTCTGCATTAGTCGGTTTTAACCGGAGAAGGTCCTGCAAGCTCAGGGAGAGGGAACTTACAGGACCACTCCAGTAATTAATTCGTACATCTATCGTTTCGGTGGACTATCGAACCTGGCCAGCTCGGTGTCGCAACAAAGCTTGGTTGGCCCATGAATCCAAGTGATCGGCAACTCGTAGAATGTTCAAGCCAACCCAATCTAATTGACGGGCTAACTTTTGCATGGTTGCTGCAGTTTCCACTCGATCATCCACAACATCATTCACAGCTTCGTTTGCTTGTGCGTAGTTGTTGGGTGACTCCTCTGCATTCGCGGTAAGCGAATAAGGAATCATGCATGTATAAGCCGTGAAACCTGCGGCCAGATCTTCTGTTTCAGTAACGTTGTTATCTTGGATCATTTCTTCGCTAGCGAAAAGTTCATCCGCGATGGCATCTTCACTTCGCAAATCTTCAACCACGATTTCGATTGGCTTGGCAACCAACCATGGAGCCGAGGTTGCAATAGCTTCCGCTGCATATTCGGAAACAACCGCAAGGTCAAACTTGGCTGCAAGGTTCAACGATTCCTGAACCATCATCCATTCCGCTGCCATCAACTCGGAGACACATTCAACGGGAATCGGTGCAGATTGGAAGGCTGATTCTTCGATGGGATAATCGGCAACATCACCTTCCGAAATTTCGTCGCTTCCCGCTGCGAACATTGCGGCTTCTAACATTGCGTACGAGTCGATGGCTTCTTCTTCGCATCCATACCATTGGGTGTGGCACGATTCATCGACAACAGGTGGCGTCACCAGTGGACTATCCGTGACGACAAACGTTGGCGTCCACCAATCGCGTCGACGGATGTCGGTTGCGGAAAAGTAGGCAGGTGGTGCAAGCGGTGCCATATCTTCTGGAGAGGAAAACTCTTCCGATACCTCGGCCACGATGTTTTCTACAGGCATCGGAGGTGAACCCGCTTCTGGGGCACTCGCAAATGCGGGAACAGCAACAGCAACATCGACTGCAGCGGAATCAGTTGGATAGTCATCGGGAACTGGAGGCGGGGGCAGCAAGCAGTTCCAACGATAGTTGCCATATTCTGGCAGGTCATGGTAGCAAACAGGTGCTAACCAGCTCTCGGCGTTCTTTGCTAATGCGACCCCACCGCTGGTGAAGTAACATGCAAAACCGATAGCAACAAAGAAATTCCGTAATGATTTATACATCCTCTTATTCTCCAACATGTCAGCCGGTCTGGTGCGTGCGTCGCCCAGTAAGTTGACGAAGGTTATGGTGGGTAGGTAATTGTCCGGATGGAGCCATCGAAGGTTGAGACTCGCTTGGGATTTGGCTTCTGCGGGAAGTTATCGATCCCCCATACCGTTTTCCTTCGTCGCAAAGTTTGCGTTGTGCAAACATCTTTCTTTTTCAGACCAGATTGACACGGGCGTACCGATTCTTCGGGCCGTGGCGATTCTGTAATTCGCACGCATTAACGAGTCTGGACTTGGAAAAACGCGTGAAACTATTAACAATGAGAGAGTCAGGCAACTTTTTCTAAATGGACTGAGAAGGAAAAGGGGAACGGAATGTGGCGTAAGCTCGGATATTTTGCGGCAGCTTGTTGTTTGCTGTTGTTTGTCAGTCGTGTGGCTGGCCTGTTGAATCCAGTCACTGTGGCTGTTGCACAAACTGGGGTTCCCGGCGTTCAGCCACCCCCGGCGGTGAATCCATTCCCAACAGCTCCCGCTCAACAGCCTCTATTTGAAGATTGGATGACGCCGGAAGAACGGACCAACATTATGGTCTACGAGAAGTGCAATCGTAGCGTGGTCAATATCCAGACCAAAAGCATACAACCTGAGTCCTTCTTTTCTTATGCCAGAGTCGAAGGTTCGGGCAGTGGATCGGTCATAGATCAACAAGGTCATATCTTGACCAACTATCATGTGATCGAAGGCGCACGAGATATCACCGTAACGCTCTATACGGGTCAATCCCATTCGGCCAGTATCGTTGGAATCGACCCAGATAACGACGTCGCTGTTATCAAAATAGATGCCCCCGCAGAGGCTTTGTTTCCCATTGAATGGGGAGAGGCTCAGCGCTTACGGGTTGGACAACGGATCTATGCCATCGGCAATCCGTTCGGTTTCGAGCGAACCATGTCCACTGGCATCATTTCGAGCTTGAATCGCCAACTACCTAGCCGAAACGAGCGTACCATTAAGTCGGTCATCCAAATCGATGCCGCTCTCAATCAAGGAAACTCAGGTGGCCCGTTGATAAATTCACAAGGCCGATTGATCGGCATGAATACTGCAATTGCAACCAGTACTGGTGATAACGCAGGTATCGGTTTTGCCATTCCGGCCACGACGTTGAGTCGTGTTGTACCTCAGCTCATTGCAAGTGGGCGCGTAGTTCGACCTGCAATTGGAATCGAACAAGTTTACAAGTCAGAAAAGGGACTTCTAATCGTCCGAGTAACGCCCGGTGGACCTGCTGAAAAGGCGGGACTTCAGGGTGTGACCTTCAATCGCCGCACTCGCACAGGTCCATTGGGGGTCTTCAGTGAAATTCGGCCTGATATTTCGACAGCCGATATGATCGAAGCCGTCGATGGTCGACCCGTTCAAACCGCCGACGATCTGTTGTCGGTCATTGAAGAGAAACGCCCTGGTGAAACCGTTGTTCTAACGGTCGTTCGCCAAAGACAACGCCGAGAAATCCCCGTTGTGTTGGGTGAAGGCGATATGAAATAGCCCCACAACGCACAGCCCCCCCCAAAGCACAGGCACCTAACGAAGCCGCATAGAAGCAGCATTCTCTAAAAAACGACGACGGAGGGCCCGCAAGGCTCTCCGTTTCTTTGCGGTGCCTTTCTGTAGCCCTGAGCCCGACTCTTGACTCCGCCAGGCACGACAAGACATAACTCTTTTCCAATTCAGCACTTACGCATGTTACATTCGCGTTGCTTTCTGCGGTTATACCCTGGCGAATAATACCCCTCGGACTAGAATAGTAAGTTCAGTTGGGTCTGTTTTGATTTTGAATCCTTGAGTTGTCACTATGCCAAAGTTCACTATTGGTTCCCGTCCGACTTTGTCTCATCGCACTATGCGAGATGGAATGCACGTCTGGTTTGGGCTGTCCGTTTTCGCTGTGGCCCTTATGGCTATGGCCAATTGCTCTTCGGCTCAAGAGAAAACAAATCCTCCAGAACCCGAAACACCCAAAATCGCCGCCGCCAGCGATGAAGGGGAAAAAGCTCTGGGAAGTTTTCGAAAGCCAGAAGGCTGGGTCGGGCAACTCGTGGCTGCTGAACCTGAACTTGCTAATCCCGTTGCCTTTTATATCGATCACTCGGGTCGGATCTTTGTTTGTGAGTCGTTTCGACAAGGCGTCGGTGTCACTGACAATCGAAGCCATGATGACAAATGGCTGCAAGCTGACTTAGCGGCGATGACTGTTGAAGACCGCATTCGTTTTCATCGCGAACTCTTAGGTGATAAGGCCATTGAATACGAACTAAAAGACGATCGGATTCGTTTGCTCAAAGATACTGATGGCGATGGCAAATATGAAACCTCGTTGGTTTTCGCCGACCACTTCAATCGCATCGAAGATGGTACCGGAGCTGGCGTTTTGGTGCGCGGCAAAGATGCGTTCTACACTTGCATTCCCAAACTTTGGAAATTGACGGACGACAATAACGATGGTGTCGCTGATCGACGCGAAGTTCTGTACGACGGCTTCGGAGTGCGCGTCGCCTTTCGCGGTCATGATATGCACGGTCTAATCATTGGCCCAGATGGGCGCCTTTATTTCTCCATTGGTGATCGTGGTTTTCATGTACAAACGAAGAATGGATTGTTGGCCAACCCTGAATGTGGCGCTGTTTTTCGTTGCGAGCTGGATGGTAGTAATCTCGAAGTTTATGCTCTCGGTTTACGCAATCCGCAAGAACTCGCTTTCGACGATCACGGGAACTTATTCACTGGAGACAACAACTCGGACAGTGGAGACAAAGCCCGGTGGGTATATGTCGCTCGCGGTGGAGATTCCGGTTGGCGGATGTTCTATCAATACTTGCCCGATCGTGGTCCATTTAATCGCGACAAGCTCTGGCAACCGTATCAACCTTCAACACCGGCTTACATCGTTCCTCCCATTATCAATTTTGGCGATGGACCTTCTGGCCTAACGTGTTACCCAGGCACAGGCCTTGGAGATGAATACAAAAACACTTTCTTTTTGTGCGACTTTCGTGGTGGTCCTGCCAATAGCGGCATTCGCACTGTCCGTTTAGAACGTGATGGCGCGTTCTTCAAAGTTGTCGAAGATGGTCAGCCCATTTGGCAGATTTTGGCCACGGACGTCGACTTTGGGCCTGATGGTTTTATCTATGTAAGTGACTGGGTGAACGGCTGGAACGGCGAAGGTAAAGGTCGCATCTATCGCTTTGGTGATCCCAAACAACTCGAAAGTACGACGGTAAAGCAAACACAAGCCCTATTGCAACAGGGCATGAAAGAACGTTCCACCGAAACTCTCGCCACCTTGCTCTCACATCCCGATCGACGTGTGAGACAAGAGGCACAACTAGAACTTGCTGGCCGCGGTGACATGGCTACTTTCAATAAAGTTTTAACTACTGCCCAAGATCGCCTACCGAAACTTCATGCTATTTGGGGCCTCGGACAATTTAGCCGCCGTTCCCCAGTCATCAAAGCGCAAAGCGCGGATGCTGCTCAGGCTATATCCGCTCTGACTGCAGCACTTAACGACTCCGACATTGAAGTTCTCTGCTCTGCATTAGATGCCATCGGTGATTCGGCAAGTGATGTCGTAATCGCTGAAACCAAAACCAAAGTGGCTGAACTCATCGGCCACGAAGACGCTGCAGTACGTTACCATGCCGCTCAAGCAGCGGGGCTTTTGAAAATTGAAGCCGCATTGGAACCGACATTGAACATGTTGATGGCCAATGCCAACACTTCTGGCAATGACATCGATCCCATGTTGAGACATGGTGGTATCATGGCACTCAAAGGAATTGCATCCAGCTCGCAACTCGCAACGCTCAAGTCGCATCCCAACAAATCGGTTCGCTTAGCTGCGGTAGTCGCCTTGCGAAAACAGCTTTCGCCCGAAGTGGCTCAGTTTGTGACGGATTACGATCCAGTTGTGGCGACGGAAGCAGCGCGGGCCATCAATGACGAACCAGCGTTGCACGCTGCTGCTCTGGAAGCATTAGCCAATGCACTATCCGGTAGTGCCAAATCATTCGCCTTCGAACATCGAGCCCTCAACGCCGCGTATCGAATCGGAAGAAATCGAGATGTCGAAGGGATCGTGGCTTATGCTGCTGATATCACTCGCGATGAATCTCTGCGACTAGAAGCACTGGATATGTTGGCAGCGTGGTCGAAACCCGGTCTCAATGATCGAGTGATGAATCGCTATCTCCCTTTACCAGTGGGTCGCTCCTCAGAGGCTGTCGTTACTACGTTGCGGAAGGCCTTACCACAATTGGTCGCTAGCTCAGAGAAAGTTCGTCAGAAAACACTAAAGGTTGCGGCCGATTTGGGCATCACTGAAGTGGTTCCCCTTTTGACTCAAGTCGTTACAAGCCAAGATGCGAGTGCCATCGCCAAAGCTCAAGCCCTTGAAGCCTTGGTCGGTCTCGAAGGTGATAAAGCACTTTCGCTCGTTCAACCGCGAGTTAACGA